>Ga0055449_10000279_pt1 | contig 14645 bp, 20 predicted proteins | sample China_Galinas_PW_2_FD_57739 | JGI IMG/M metagenome (GOLD analysis project Ga0055449, IMG submission 57739) | Wetland microbial communities from San Francisco Bay, California, USA, that impact long-term carbon sequestration - China_Galinas_PWB_D1 | ecosystem: Environmental > Aquatic > Marine >... | reverse complement strand
CGCGTCACTCCCTGAAAAACGTAAGAGCCGCCTCACGCCTTCGGCTAGGCACTTAGGTTTTTCGCTTTCCCCCCACTCTGCCTCGCCCGAGAAGCACGGTCGCTCTGCGGTTGTGGTCAGGCCCAACCAACATTGAGGCCCCAAGGTTGGGACTCGATAAGGGCTCTGACCTGATTGAAAGGAGGTGAAATGAACATGGAAACAAAAGAAAAAGTAGACGGGTACGTCGAGCTGTACGAGCTGCTGAACGGGCGAGTGAAGAACGCGGAGGTCGTTGCGGCGATCATCGAACAGATTGGTAAGGACGTTCGGTGCGAGTTGCTGATGGACGGCCGGGCGAACGGCAACGGCCACTCAAGCGGCAGCGACGTGCCGGCAACAGAGAAGCAGCTTGGCTACCTACGATCCCTGGGAGTTGAGATTCCCGAGAGATTGAGCAAGCGTGAGGCATCTGAGTTGATCGACCAGCACGCCGGGTAGGCATCCAGAGTGGCGGTGAAGAAGTTCTTTGATTTTGGGCCCTCCCGGGCGGGGTGGGGCCCATTTCTGTTGGCGGGGAAATCGCCATAGGGCCGTCCTCTGGAGGATCATCGTTTGGCCTCGCCGCGTAGATTTGAGTTGGGCTTCTGTGCAGTGTTCGTTATTGGGCGCCCGCAGCTGCTCCAACACGTTCAGGGGCAAACGCCCAATCGCCCCAGGCATTTCGGTAGTCGCCGTGCGCGGTTCCGAATATACTCACACATAAAACCCGGCGCTCGTCGCACTTGCGCGCCACGAGCGGGCACTGACTGCCACGGCCCATCGCCAGATGGTGGACCGCCCGGGACTTGCCGAGTTGACGACTGGCGATCTCCTGCCAGCGAGCGAGAATTGTACACGAGATGACTGCACTTTGCGCGTGGGTTGGCGTAGATAGTCGTGGTCCGGCATCGCTTTACCTTGCTGCCGACAGCCGACTTTCTTGGTCAGGTGGAAGCATGTGGGACAAGGGGCGCAAGCTATTTGCCGCGCACACGAAACCCGAGATCCTAGGTTATTGCGGAGAAGCCATCTTCCCCACTCAGACAATCGGGCAGGTTCTTGCCGCGATAGATGAGGGTGTACTAGACAAGGCAACAGATCCGGCCCAGCGAGCTCAGCATGTCCGTGACATCGTTGTCGAGATGCTACATGGCTATCCGCCGCAGTACACGCAGTCGTTCTCGATCCTCTACTGTACGCGTCAAGGATACGGCATGCGATCCTCGCTGCACTGCTTCGAGATCAAGTTTGATGCTGTAACAATCCAGATCGCTGTGATGCCGATTCCGCTCCCTGACATGTCGGGAGTCATCGCCATTCGTGGATCTGGTAGCCACTCGGTCAAGAAGTGGACTGATCGTTGGGTTAAGTCCAAACAAGCAGGAGGTGGGACAAGTCGTGCAGTATTCAGCGGTTTCTGTGACGCAGTGCGTTCTGGGGAGGATCCTGGGACTGGGGGCTCACCCCAACTCGTTGGCCTATACCGGAAAGACGCCGCAAGAACCTTCGGCATCTCTTGGGCTGGGCAGCCATTCATCTACGGCTTGCATCTTCGGTCGTTGCTATTGACGCGCGCAGAATGGCGAAATCAACGATTTGAGCGGTGCGACCAAGGCGGTGCTCGCCTGCCGAACGCGACGCCCAGGCCTCGTCCAGGCGATATCGGTGACTGAGGTTCGCGGCACCTATCGCGCCAGCAGGCTCAGCGGCAAAGATGTTGGCGAAGCATCGAATGTCTGCACGAATCAGCAAATTCTCGAAAGCCACTGGTTATGGTTGGACTCTCGTGACGACCCGGTCATATCGACCGGCGGCTTGTTGTGCCCGACTGCACTGCTTTGTCACTTTCAGCCGAAATGTAACCAGGACAGTCAAGACCTCTAACCCGCGTGCGATTTGTGTAACAGAAACACGGTTCTGGACATGCCCGCACAATGACACATATTCGTGTGGGTCTGGCACTGGATAATCCGCTTCTTCAATTGATATCGCGCGTACTTGCTCAGAGAATTGCGCATTCACATGAAATACGCACTTACCATCGTTGCCATCCTTGCATTCGCCTACTACATCACCATGAACAGCATGCTGGGTGAGCTTCCCCTCGATCAGTACCTGACGGGCACCCAGATCATCGAGAGCTTCGCCACTTGGATCGCTATAATCATCGGCGGCTGGTGGACCTACGATCGGTTCGTCAGCGAGCGTCATATCTATCCCCGCCTGGAGACCACGCACGACGTTTCAGCTGTTCCGCTTGGCCCTAGCAAGACGCTTGTGCGAGTAATGCTCCGGGTGCAGAACACTGGGCGACCGGTTTTGAAGTGCGACAACGTGCTCATCCGATTGCAGCAGATCGCGCCATGCGAGCACCTGGAGTGGATCGAGGAACAGCTTGACGATCCAAGTTTTGAGAATGGGGAAGGACCTTTCCCAGTCCTAGGAGAACGAGAGCTAAGACTCGACGACATGGAAATCGAACCCGGAGAGCCCGACTGTTTCGTCGCGGATTTCATCGTTTCCGCGACAGTCTCGTGCGTCTCAGTATACAGCCACCTGGCAAACCCGCGCAAAGTCGGTCGAGAGATTGGCTGGAATCAACATTCAGTTCATCGAATCAATGGAGCAGACTATGACACTAAACCCCAACCCGAAACCGAATCGTCAGGGACCGCCGTCGCGTAAGCCGGCGACTCCGCCCGTCAAGCCGAAACCCCTGAATCCACCAGGCGGTCCACACGTGCCGCCGCAGCCCATGCCGCAGGGGCCGAGGCAACCACCTCCCCCGCCACCGCCGCCCCGAACCAAATGATTTGGAGTCCCTGGCAAGTGATCTGGTTGGCTTCGTCTTGTATAGAATCGCCCAACCCGCTAGTTTACGATTTACGGTTAGCTACGAGTTACGGATTGAGCAATATGGCACTTGGGCAATGAAACAACGACTCACAACCTGGATAGATAACACCGGCTTGCATTCCGCTGGCCGCGCACTGGAAGGGCGCGGTTCGCGACTGGACGCCGACGGCCTACTGCAGCTCGCGACGCTCGCGGTCTTCTCTGATGAAATCACACTGGGCAGTTTCGAAGCTCGCGAGATCTTCGAGCGATCAACAGACATTCGGGCTAATTTGGTTGAATGTGGTCTACCCAGCGACTCGCTGCGCATCACAGATGTGAGCGAGGGAGTATATAAGAGGTGCTGCGAAAGGGCGGCACGAGTAGCGGCAGCCGAGCTTGAAGAGTTTGCGTTTGAGCGGAGAGACTTACCTGTCGAATCTTCGCCCGAGGTAGCACTTTATGCGCGACGCAAGAAGGCGGACTTGCTCAGCCGAATCGCGTTGCCACTTAGTGATGCTCAAAGGGACGCGCTGGCCGCGGAGGCTCTATCATATAAGGCAGCTGGCACCGTTGAGTACATGCTCCTTTCGTGCTCGGAGTTGTGGAAACGCGCCGGGCGCAGAGAGGTTGAAGCACGGACGTTCGGCTCGGAACAGGAGGGATCACTCGGCCTGCGCTTACGCTACTACCTAAACCATGAGCTTGCAAACGAGCACTCCGCCAGATATGCGCCGGCACGTGCACGAGCAATGCACGTTCAAGAAACAGCTTTCAGCGTCCTTTTGCGGTTGGAGAGTATTGTGGCTGAGGCTGCCCTCAAGGCAACCGCGTGTGACAAGGCCAGGCCCATTCATCCCGGAGTACCACGAATCTCCTCTGCGATCGTTGCGCTGGCCAAGGGAGAGCCTACTGCGATACCGAAGGTCGTCACCGAACTCAGGGAGCAGGCGTCGAGCCTTCGAAGGTGCCTGCGAGCGAATGTCGTGAACGCCGACTTCGCCAGTGGAGAAGGCCTGCTCAAGCTACATGAGTCAATGTCACGTATCCACCAACAGCTCGACAACAACCTGGGACGAGGCTCTGTATCGCGGAATTCTCAAGACGGACTTGAGTTTCAGGTGAATCCGTTTGCAGTATGGGAGACCCTGACCAGTGTCAGTGCGAAAGTCGGAGGTACAACTCTCAAGCGGATAAGCGCATGGCTCGGAGCTCATTGGAATGCTCGTCGCATTACAGTGCTTACGAACCTCACTGAGGCCGCCGCCTATGGCGACCACGCTTCTGCCCTGAAGAGGTTCTATAAGGAATGCGGGAAACTGGCGAACAAATAGGCGTGTACTCGGGCGCTCGCAGTGATCACCTCGATGGGCATACCTTTCTGGCTACTCAGCTTGGTCACTGGGCCTTGCGGGTTTCGACGCTACGGCGAAAGGGCTGAAGTTAGTGTTGGTATCGTACACATCGACCCCCTCATACTGCTTTAGCCACCGGACAACCAGCACAGTTAACGGCGTGGCGATGACCTCGTAGAGTACCTTGAATGCCCAGCCGTAGAAGATGGTCTGCGCCAATAGACCGGCAGGAAACACGAAGAGGAACGCTATCAGCACGAATGCAACACTGTCCAGTAACTCCCCAACGATTGTCGAGCAGATCGTACGAGCAGGCAGCCACCTTCCTTTCGTGGCCAGCTTCATCCGCGCCATTATGTAGCTGTTGCTGAATTCTCCTATCCAGTAGCCTGTTATCGAAGCGGCTACGATTCGAGGCACGAGGCCAAGAACCCGGGAGAATTGCTCTTGAAGCGGCCACCCTTTCGCAGGTGGAAGGGCTATCGCTATCCAAAGCACTAATGCCAGGAAAATGTTACAGGCGAAACCTGTCCAAATCACGCGCCTTGTTCGCTCATAGCCGTAAACCTCGGTGAGAACGTCTCCAAAGATATACGTAATCGGAAACACGATCACGCCCGCAGTGAAGGTCGCCGAGCCAAACGCAAAGAGTTTCTGGGCGGCAACATTTGAGATTAGAAGCGAAGCTACGAATGTCATGGCGATGACATCGAATAGTCTTGGCTCTCTCGCTCTAGAGTGTTCTTCCATCTCGCCAAACTCCATGCTCATCCAACGTCAGCCATCCAGTTCGAAGTTGAAGTGCCATGCGTCGGTGCCGATCTCGATGTGCCTACGCTTCTCTCTTCGTGCTAAGCGCGCGTCCGACACGACAGGCAAGATCGTGCGCCGAACTCTTTCAGCCTCGGAAGCCTGCATTGCGAACACAATCGGCGCCCTCGGTGAGCCGAGACTATAATGCGCTGCATAGTCAGGTCTCTCAATGTTCTCGAATCTCACTCGAGCCACGAATAGGGGTTCCGGCGATCTTATGAAGTACGTCAGCTTCTCTGCGCGCGCAAGGTCTTCGCGGCTACACTTCCGAACCAAGTCAAAGAAGAGCCTCCGACTAGGGAACGTGTCGGGAAGAAAATAGAAGTACTCTGTGCCATGGTTTCTCATTTGTTTGAGGGTTATGTCGAGTAGATTCTCGTCTGTAGCCTCGCCGATTGCGTCGCTCAATATGCAGCGCGATTCGAGTCCGGGGATCTCGCGATACTCCCGTTCGCGGAAGGAGGTCATATTCTCATTTACGACATGCCAAATGTGATCACCAATGTGCACAAGGCCGAGGCCGCGGGCCATCAGTTCTGGGACTTGACTCTTGACGGCAGTTTCGCGCAGCGTCTCGCAGACGCGTGCAAGGACGATGCGAGAAGGCAACCTCGTTGACGTTCGAAGATCGTGAAGTTGCTGCCGGGTGAGCTCCGTCTTCTTAGCGAAAGCTCGCTCTGCTAGTCCGGCATCTCTAACTAGGTGCTCAAGCATCGAAAGAAAAGTCTTCTTTGCGGAAGCCTCCCACTCTGTGCTGTCAGCTGCCTCGCTAATCGGTTTAGTGTCGTCCATTGAATGGTCGGGTCTCATACGTCAACCAACGAAATTCGTCATCGAAAAAATCGAATTCCGTTGGGGACCAGTGTACGTACTGCGCGAACGCTAGGCTTCCGGCGTTCTCGCGGACAACCCTGCCATGCAGGTAGGAATAGCCTCTGATGCCCGCAAGTATGCGCATGTTGTTAAGTAGCGTTGTTCCAAGGTACTTGCGACGGTACCTAGGGGTTATCACGAGATGGCAAACCTCGAGATGGCCTTTCGGGTAACTAAACTCCCTATCAGAAAGAGTGCAAAACCCTACAGCTTGTCCATCGACGCACAGGGTCGCTGCATCAATACTTGACCTTGCCCAGCGCAGTAGGATTTCGCCACTGAGCCCGCCAGCGACGTCGCCAGAGATCATTCTCAGCTGGTGTGGGGTTAGTACCCAGGAACATATCTCACGAATATCGGCCTCGCAGAACGGCCGGACTTGCATCGGGAAGCGTGGTGCCGGTCGGGCCAGAATATAACCATTGTCTGGGTGGCTCTCTCCATTGGAGGCTTCCGCAGCCGGAATCCGGACCTGCGAGGTGGTTCGTTGCCCCATCATTAAAGTCGTACCTCAATTCTCATCTAGTCAACTAAGTCCCACCGGGTGCTGTGGCACGCTTGAAACTACATGCATCGACCTCCACATCCAAGTACGGCGTAGGTTCAATTCAGACGCCTCTTGCGTGCCCCCAACGCCAACAGGATTATTCACACAGACGGCCTTTGTGCCAAGCGGAATTTCGTACGATTTGGCAGAATCTGGTCTTGAAAAGTAGGCGAACGTCGGTTATAGACACGTTTGATGTCCGAAGACGTCAATCTGCGTGTGGAATTGTGGTAGCGCGCCGAATTGAGACACAAACGACAGAATGCTGTCGGAGCTGGATATGACCTTGGATCGAGTGCCTTTGAAGTATGCTGCTGTCCAACTGAAGGCATTTCCTAGAGCGAGGGTCTCGCTACTTGCCGGCGTGGTAGTCGAACATGTCTTTCGCCCGACGCACGACGATCTGACCGGTGGAGCCGAAGTAACTACATCCACTTCGTTCGAGGTTCGAGGAGACGCCAGCTGGACCCAAGCGATCAAACTCATCTCTTACACCGGAAAGAAGCGGCTGCGTGAGTTGCTTCAGTGCCGAGAACCCCCCTCGTACCCATCGAATCGACAGCTTGTTCGTGTTGTGTACCTGGAAGAAAAGCGGCGAGAGATTCGGGTCGTAGTACCGCTCGCACGAGAGCATAAGCCGGAAGTTGGGGCCTCTACAACGTTCACTCCTGAACCACGTTTCGAGGATGTCCATGTAGGGCTGTTCGCGATCACTTGGTGGGCCACGAATGGGTGGAACCACCCATGTGTACAACTGAATCTGGTTGTAGTGGGGAAGACCCTCCCGGCGTATCGAGACTGTCCGTGCCAACGCAGAAAGCGTCCATGCCAAAGCAGCGTCACCGGAAGGAAACTGAATCTCCGGAGTCCGTATATCGAGCGTCAGCTTTGGGCGGGCGCGAAGTACCTTCCGCACTTTATTCGGCACAACTCCTGCTGCAAGAGTGACTGCTACACCTTCTTCTACAAGCATCGTCTTCATGTTCCCGATGGCATGTTGTACCCGTTTTTATATGTTGCGCTTGACCGCGCAGGTTGCCGATTGCCAACAAAAGAAAGTCAATCTGCGTGGACGGCGCGATTCCAGGTGGGTACTTACCGTATGCTGTATTTCATGGAGCCCTGAGGCCGTTAGGGAGGAGACCGTTTCGCGTGCAGTGGGGAAGGGAGTTTCAGCTATGGTCATCAACTCAGACAAGATCGCATCTGCTGCGAACAGCTGTGGTCGACTGGAAGGCCCGAGGGTCACCATGAGTTCGGAACCGTGGGCGATTCACCCGTCGGACTCGGTGGAGACCCGATGTCGAAAGACGGCGCTCAAGTGGTTCCCCGCGCAGGTGCAGGAGGTCCGGATCTGCTCGCTCCCGATCGCCTACGCCCAGTCGTCTCAATCTATCGTCGTTCCGCAGTTTGACAATCCTCATGGGTTGTACGTCTACCTGAAGTTGGTGGGGAGGTACAACCTTGGTCATCTCGACCGTCGGAAATGTGTCTCAGCGCGGCGACGGCGTGCGGAGGTCGAGCATTGGGCCGTAAAGAAAATGCAGCGTGCAGGGGTCTGTCCGGTTGGCCTGATTCGACGCGTCATGTACAGGATCGGCGCGATGGTATGGTTTGGCTCTGTTGAGAGAACGCGGGGGCAGTTCGTTGCAGGTGCCGCGGAGTAGCGGGGGCGTGTGCGGCGGGTTTCAAGCGGAAGCTGGTTCGTAAGCGGGCTACCCAAGCGTTGGATTGGGATGCCGCCCTGCGCGAGCTCGACGAATAGGGGGAGTGCGATGGTCACAGTCCATCGGAACGGCAAGAGGATACGCGCGTGCGAGAGTGCGTACGACATTGCGTTTGACGACCTCATGCGCCGAGCCGCTGTGATCTACGATGAAGTCCACCACATTTTCCAACGTCCCCTTCTCGATCGACCGATGTCCCTGTCCGAGATCGGCCTACAGCCCCAGCCGCGACGAATCTTGGGATTGCTTCTGGCATACTGCGATCGGGTGCTCAACGCGACCTGGGCATCTTCAATATTCAACAATTATCTCTCTGAGCAGGCTTGGAAGAACGCGCACAGGAGCATTGTGCGTTCGATCGACCTTCCGAGTCTAGGCCTCACCCTCGAAACCGTCCGTGGCATTCCGCGTGGCCCGAACTACGTGATGCGACGGAGAGATGTTACCGTCATATCAATTCTCGTTTTCGGCAGGTGCTGATATCGCCTGCCCAGCACCCGTGAAACCATGTCGCGCCTTGCAGTTCCCCCGCATGCATAGCGTGGAGCACACGCCTCTGTGATCGCTGAGAATTGGACTGACCGATGGCTAGTCCCACAGAATTACCGCGCGCGTACGAAGCTGTGACTTGGGACGTACCGGTCTCCTTTATCTTCGCCACATCGGCAGTGCAGAAGTCTACCGTCCATCGGGTGGCACTGACGAAACTTCGGCATCACGCACCCGGCATTAGATGCAGCGGCGAATGGAGCAGCGATCATGGGATGCAGGCAGAGCGACGTTCACAACCTCGGCGAAGACTCCAAGGGGAACCAAGACGGCGAGGAAAGCCTTGCGCATGATCCTTCGCCGTGGGACGTCGTTCCGGAGGGAGTTGAAGTGGTTGCGAGGTGGTACTCGGTTGTTGTGACAGCAGACGGCAGGCGCATCCCGGTGGCGAAGATTCCGAACGACTAACGCGCGAGATGTGTCTGTCCGTGCGACCGCGAAGGTGGATGAGGCAGGAGGCCCCGGGGCGTGGCGAGGTGAGTGCATCGTCTGAAATCGTTGAGCGGCTTTTGAATCGACTGCCGCAGATGATGGTGTGCGATGCAGATCGTGCCGCAGTCTGTCAGATGCTTGCGGAGCTGCGGGTTGTGCTCCGCGGCGAAGGACTGGGTCGGAGTGTGTGGGTTGGGGAGCCTTCGGGTGAAGAAGCACGGTCAAACCGTATCGGACTCGAAGTGCCGACGGTGGTTGCGCGGCACCGAGAGTTAGGTCTGCTGTGATATGTAGTGGGATGTTCGGCCAGGAGTGTTCCTGGCGTGAAGTTGGGCTGGTTCTGGCAAGGAGAGAAGTCATGGAAAAGAGAATCGCAGTGGTGAACGGGGACGAGATCAGAGACCTGGTCATTCGGCCGGGAACGACGGCAAACGATGTCGTGCAGTCTGCGGGGCTGCCGCGAGGCATGGCGTTGAGCCGTAAGGACGGAATGTTCTTCGGCGAAACCGAGGACATCTACGGCGTGGTGGACGACGGTGGAAAGCTGTTCGCCAGCGCCCCGGCCGTCGTCGGCCGTGCGGAAATGTGAGGACAACGCATGGGCCTCGTAGACTGGCTTCTTGGTGGGCGGTCGAAGCCGTCAACTCCGACAACCCGTGCCCGCGGACCAAGGTGTACGGTGGTTCGAACTCGCACAGCTTCTGGCAGGCAGATCATCGACGTTCCGCGCAACACGCAGCAACTGTACGAGGAGCGTGGATGGCGCCGTGATGGCGCCACACTCCGCGGATACTACCGAACGCGGTACGGCGCCTTCGAGGGGCGCATACAGTCTGCGTTTCGAAACCCGACGTATTTCATCATCCGACCGCCCCGCCCACTTCTAAATGGTCCGCATTCGGCCTGTTTCACAGAGGTGAGCAAGGACGAATTCCGCGTTCATTGGTCGCGAAAACCAACAGATGTCAACGCGGGAATTCTCTGGATGGAACATCACATAGTGGAGGCACTGGAAGATGGTTAAGACCACAACTGTCCCATGGGGCCGATTCTTCCTGTCGTTGCTCCCGGCCCTACTCCGCGGCGAGGCAAACGTTGACACGCAAGAACAAGTTCGCGCGCTGTGCATTTATCGAAAATGGCAACGGAAGTTAAACGCGCTCCGACGCGAGGGAATTCGTCTACGCCGCCGGATTGACGAGTGCGCACGCGGCGGCCACTCTGACGAATTGAGTCGCGTTGCTGAGAAACTCACGCAGGTCACCAGGGATGCAAGGGCCCTGGCCTCGCTTGGAACTCCCGAGGACGGCACGCGCCAGAGGTTCGTGTTTTCGTCAGCGATGCTGCGAGAGTCGTTTCGTTACTGTGTGAGCCGGCCAGAGGAGGGAATGCACTTCATTCTGGGTATTGAGCATGAGGGCATGCTGATTGGGACCCACATCGTTCCCTTTCCGTACGAATACAGATCCGTTGCCGGAGCGGCTGGTGTTCATCAGGCCACACACAAGATCTGCATCCAGGCTCACGAGACCGGGCACTACGCTATCGCGCTGGTGCATTCGCATCCGGGATCAGGCATCGACGCGAATCATCCGTCTCCGACGGACCGCAGGACGCAGACGCTCTGGGAGTGCGGGACACGCTTGCTCGGAGGGATCTGGTCGCGCGATGGCTATCTGCGGTGGTACACGAACGAGCTCGCGTTCGCTGTCAACGTGGAAGGCAATCAGATTGAGAGGGTAGAAGAGAATGTTTGGAAAATCGAAACGGAAGACCTGGAGGTGTACATCGCTTGACACTCTGACACGAGTCTCTGCGCGGCAAGAGCTCATTCCCGAATGGGATCAGGAGGTCTATGCCAGTGCCACCATCATGATGGTCGGGGCAGGCGGTCTTGGGGGCGAAGTAGCAGAGGGTCTTACTCGCAAGGGCGCCGGGAGGCTGCACATCTGTGATCCCGACATCGTCACGCCGAGTAACCTCAACCGACAGAAATTCGTTAAGAAGAGCCTATACAAACCCAAGGCAAGCGAGCTCTGCCGCGTTCTTTCCCGACAGGGATTCATGGGGACGGTGCTACACGCACACGACTGCGCGATACAAGATGTCGACATCGAAGCAATTCGTCCTGACGCTGTTTTGGTCGGTGTCGACAATCGAATGCCTGACACACGCGAGCATGTGTCTCGTGTGTGCTACCATTTGGGAATCCCGGTCGTCATCATGGCCGTAAGTACAGACGCGGACATCGCGTATGTGTTCGTTCAGGAGCCAGGTGAAGCAGACTGGGTGTGTCAGTTCAAGCCAGAGTTGTCCAACGGCGCCGCGGAGGAAGGGGCGACGCGATGCCCGAATGTTCCAGCAGTCTGTGACATCCTCAAGGCAATCACGGGTCATGCGCTCTACGCCGTGGATTCGCTGATTCTCAATCGACCCAGGAAGTGGAACTACAGGGTGATCTCGCTGAGCAGCGAGTTCGGTGGCTCGCACTATGTGCAGCGCCGGCCAGGGTGCCCGCTATGTGACGCAAAGTACGATGCGACTGGGGCAGAAGCGGAGGGGCGGAGATGACACGACTTCCACACTTCGGTCTCCAGAGGGAGCAGCGGAAGCCGCTCCGCCTTGGACGGGCGGTGTTTCTCGTCCTGGCTGGCGTTCGGGGAATCTTGCTCTGGATTATCAGCGCGTGCCTGCTGGCTGCTTGTGCGATTCTGTCATGGCGGCTGCTCTATCTCGCATGGAAGGCCAGCTCTTGGTTCAAACACTGGATTGACCGCGCCCTTTAGGGGGAGAACGATGCCAGGCCAGATCGTCAGAGGCATGGAGGAGCGCGCCGAGGTTCTCCCGGCCACCGAGATTCCGAGATGCGGATTCGGGAGCTACAAGGCGATGCGCCGCCTGCCTATCGGCGGACTTGTGTCGGTGACGATTCAACGTCTCTTCAGAATGAGTTGTGGTTGCCTGGTCGACACTCCCGAGGCGTGCGGTCCGCCCTGCGATGACTGTCTCTCCGAGATGGAGGCGCTCGCCGAGGAAGATCCCCTTCTCGCGAGCATGACGCTCGAGCAACGTGCCTGGCTTGCACGCCCGTGCTGGCGACATCATCAAGCGTGCTCCTTCCCGCTTTGCGGTCGTGCCGGCTGTTCGAGGCACATGGCTATCGCCGAGGACGGCCGGGTGTACTGCGTGGTGCACTTCCAGGAGGTCACCTCCTCGATCGACTTCGCGGCGCTTGTGGAGCGCAGAGGTTTCGCGTCGGCGTGGTTCGTTCGTTTTTGTCGCTGGCTCTTCCAACCCCCGAGTGTGCCATGACGCGCTACCAGAGGCTGATGCAACGAATCGAGCGCCTGCCGGTCAGCGTGAACGAGCTCGGCCTTTGCGAGGAGCTTGAGGCGCTCGACGAGTGCGACGCTTGGGGCGTATCCGATGAGGAACTCCTCGACCACCTCGAAGATCAGGTCGAGCAAATCGAACGCGGGCTCGTAGTTCGCCCGTTTCTCGAACCACGCTGCTCTCTCGAGCAAGGCAGAACCGAGATTGGGAAAACTCTTGATGGAGAGCCCGTTCGGATTTCAATCGGCCAGGGAGCGCAAGCAGTACAGCACATCTGCCTGGCTGGTTCTGTCGGCAGTGGAAAAACCAGGACGGCGGCCGCGATCGCTGTTGAGGCTGCCAATGACGCAGACGTCGTTCTCATAGACAGCCACAACGCGTTTGCCTCCCTGCCACTTGTCGCAAACCGATTTGAGTTCGTTCCGCTTCGGGAGTGCCGACTCAATCCGTTTGACCCCATCACCGGGCTCCATCCCTTCCAGCAGGATCAGACCCTCCTTCGCGGCCTGGCCGAGACGTACAGCATGCAGCTCAGCGAGATCGAGGCGTATGAGTGCGTGCAGGAGCTTCGTGAAGGGAGAGAGTGCGATTTCTACACACTTCTGGAACGCCTGAAGGCCAAGAAGTACCAGGGCTTCTCAAATCGAGCGAGATACAGAGACACCGCGGTGCTCTACCTGTCACACCTGCTCGACGCCGTGCATCCGCTCTTCGACTGCCGCGCCGGCATGGACCTGCTGAGCATTCTCACACGCGGGGCGGTCGTGCTTCAGATTGATGCGCCGCCAGCACATACGGCGTACCTGATTCGCTACCTCTTCGACTTTGTGTGTTTGCTGCATCAGGCGGGCACCGGTCTGGACAAGAGGCTGCTGCTCATGATCGACGAAGCCCAGTTGCTCATGGAACGGGGCGAGATCGCGGACCAACTCCTGAAGCTGCGACACAGCTACCTTCACCTCTGCATGAACGTGCAACACCCGCATCTCGTGAGTCCGAAGGCACTTGGAAACGTGGATTGTCTGCTTGTCGGAGCCCTACAACACGAGCGTGACCGGCGAACGATCCAACAGCAGGCCAACCTAACACCCGATCAGTCCGACTACCTTCCCGGTTTGGAGCCCCGGCAGTGTGTGTGCTCGCTCCCCCGTTCTGAATTCAAGCGGCCGTTCATCATCGAGATTCCGTTCGTTGAAAGCGACGACACGCGGAAGGTCGAATCCGCCGCATTCCTGAAGTCGCTTGACTGGACGCCGCGCGGGGAAGCTGCGCCGGCGGAGCGTGACAAGGAGAAGTACGATTCTCAAACCACGGCGTTTCTCCGAGACGTTCTGAATCAGGCGCACGAATTCTCGGCTCTGACCCAGAGGTTTGAACGAGCGGGAGTTCGTTCAGCGAGCAAACAGGGCCAGATCATCAAGAGGCTCTGCTCTGACGGTTTGATTCGGGTGCACTCGCTGCCCGTGGGCAGGGGCAGGCCTGTCAAACTTGTGGAGGCCACTTCGCGCGCGCTCGAAATGTTCAGCGTGACCTGGAGAAAGACACGGGGCGGTCTTTTAGCACGGGCGGCAACCGAGTGGATGGAACGGAAGATCGTCAAGCTGGGCTGGACGTGTGTTCGTGAGGGAACACTCACCTCTTCGGGAAAGTTCGCGGGTGAGAAGCAGGTCGATTTGCTCTGTCGAGGGACAAAGGGCGAGCTTGCGACGGTGGAGATTGCGGGCTGTGCGGATCACGAGTGCCACAATGCGATTTTCTGTGCGCGTTGCGACGAGGTAACGAAGCATGTCGTGGTGTGCGTGAACAAGAAAGTACTTGCGGAAGTGAAACGGCGATTCTCCGAGATCGAGGAGTTGCGGGGCGACCCACGGATTGAGGTGGTGGTGCTATCCAAGGCTCTGAGCGAGGGCTGGAAGCTGTGAGCTGGCGAGGCGCGGGATTGATGTTTGGGGCTTGGATGCTTGGGGATGAAGCCGAGCGGGTGGCGGCTGGACGGCGTGGCGTGTGGGGACGGCGGTTGGAGTTGGCGCTGGGGCTGAAGTCGGGGCTGGGAGCGAGGTTGGAAGTGGGGCGAGGCTGGGGCAGGGGAACGCGGGGGCGCTGGTTGGAACTGGGGTTGAGGTTGAGGTTGCGATTGGGGCGAGGCTGGGGCAGGGGAAC
>Ga0055449_10000278_pt1 | contig 14653 bp, 7 predicted proteins | sample China_Galinas_PW_2_FD_57739 | JGI IMG/M metagenome (GOLD analysis project Ga0055449, IMG submission 57739) | Wetland microbial communities from San Francisco Bay, California, USA, that impact long-term carbon sequestration - China_Galinas_PWB_D1 | ecosystem: Environmental > Aquatic > Marine >... | reverse complement strand
GAGGTGAACCAGCCACATGTTCATCCGCTTGAACAGGTGGGCCAGCTCGTCGTCCATCTTGTCGGCCCGCAGGTTCGACTGGAAGAAGAGGTCTTCGTGGCCCAGGTCGCCGATCGCCTGGCAGACGTCCTTCGCCCACGGCAGGGTGACGTTGATCTCGTCGGAGACGATCTTGATCTCGCGCACGCCGAGTCGGTAGAGCCACTCGACCTCGCCGGCGATGTGCTCGGGGTTGCGCATCCGCACGTAGGGCTTGGCCGCCCGCCACACCGGCAGCGAGCAGAACGTGCACTTGTAGGGGCATCCGCGGCTGATCACGATGCACGATTGCTTGTTCGACTTGCAGTAGTGCTGCCCGACGAATTTGGAGAAGTCGATCCGGTCCCACGCCATGTAGGGAAGGGCGTCAAGATCCTCGATCGCCCGCGGATTGCCGGTTCGCTGCGTGCTGCCGTCGGGTGTGCGCATCACCAATCCGGGAATGTTCGTGAAGTCCTCCCCGCCGTAGATCATTTCGTTGACGATGTCAGCGAGCGTCATCTCGCCCTCGCCGATGCAGACCAGGTCGGCCGAGGTCGCTTCCATGACCTCGTCCGGCACGGAGGTCGGGTGCGGTCCGCCGGCGATGATCACCATTTCGGGGAAGCGGCGTTTCAGCTCGTTGATGGTCTCATAGGCGACGCGCTGCGTCAGGAACGCGAAGCTCATGCCGTAGACCTGCGGCCGGTGTTCCTCGATTACGCGAATGTGGTCCTCGGTCGAGTGAAACTGATCGAGGAAGAGGATGTCGTCGTCGGTGAGCGGCGTGTGTTCTCGGACGTAGGAGATCAGTTGAAGAATGCCGAGGTTGGGGTAGGCCTTGTCGTAGTCGTCGTCCATGGCCGGCGGGTCGGCGAGGAGAATCTTGAACGGCTTGATGCGGTCCTTGTCGCGGCCGCGCGCCGGTTGTGTCGGCGCGTCCGGTAAGATGTTGAGTGCGATCGTCACGGCGGTCGATCTCCTCGCTTTCGTCGAGCTACTGGCCGAACCTTCTTCCCCCCTGTGTTCAGGGGGGATTGAGGGGGGTCGCACCGATTCGAAGAACCTCCCCCAGCCCCTCCTTAACAAAGGAGGGGAGGACAGATACGGCCCGGATCGGCGCGCACGTCACACGCCGACGGAGGACCGAATCGGTCCCCAGGGTGTATCGGACGAGGGGGGAGGGGACTGGATCAGGAAGCCGGGGATCGAGGGATCGAGAGGGGGAGGGATACGGCGAAGGAGCGCGCGGAGGTCGCCGTTCCCGAGATTCTCGGGAAAGCCCTGCCTTGGGTGCAACCTGACGCGCTACGCTCCTTCGCCTCGCAGAGGCATTGTGACACTTTGGACGCACATGACGAGCCGCGGCCGGGACGACACCTTGTCCGCGACCTGGTGCGAGTACCAAGAGGGTAGTGCAACCCTTCTCTCCCCTCCTTTGTTAAGGAGGGGCTGGGGGAGGTCCTCTTCGAACAGCAACCCCCCTCCATCCCCCCTTAACGAAGGGGGGAAGAAAGAGCCGCAACCTTGCTGGAAACTGCGCCGGCGACGACCTGGAGGCTTCCGCGCCTCACGCGGCCGCTACATTCTATAACACATCAACTGTCCGCGCGACGGAAAGAAAATGCAAAAAAAATAACCACGAAGACACCAAGGCACGAAGGGAAGCAGGGAAACAAAATAGTAGAACCACCAGGATCCGTAGGGTCCGCTGTGCGGACCAATTGGAGCGCGTCTGGGCTTCGAGCCGGAGCATGCTTCGGCTACGCGGAAGCATGGCACCCAAGGCGCCGCGAACCACGCCGCGCACCGAGACACAACGACGATGTGTTGGCGCGTTCGCTCGGCTTATTGACGGACCGGAAGCTCCACCGACTTGCCAGCGAAGCAACGCCCTGGCGCGCCGGGAGCCGGCGCGGTTTCTTGGCGCCGTCAGGGTTTCATCTTCGCGAGATGTGATTCAGGTGGATTCGGACATGGAGACGCCTTCACACCCCGTGCGGGTAGGCACTCGCTTCGTCGCGTTGACGCACACGCGTGACCAGCGGCGCCGTCACGGCCGCCACGGAGCACAATCCGAACGCGCCGTACATCAACAGCAGCGTGCGCACCGGCAACAGGTAGCGCGTCTGCGACGCGCCCAGAAACGCCGACACCCCCACGTGCAACCCGATCACCGTGGCCACGATCAGCCACTCGCTACGACGCCGCGTCATCAGCGTCATCAACCCACAAAGAATCGTCAGGACCATCCACTGCTCATAGGGCGAGTCGAGCAGCCCGAGGATGGCCGGCGCGTCGTCGACGTGGTCGCGGTAGAACCGCACGGCCGCGTTCATTGCCGGCGTGGCGACGTCCGGCTTGGTCGAGAGCGGAAGGTACTGCCGGTTTTGCGTGAGCACGTCATTCCACGCGCCATGTACGGAGTACGTGCCGATGTCGTAGAACTCGGCCTTCGCATCCTTTTGCCCGTCGATGCCCGGCGCGCCGCCCGGCACGAAGCGATAGACCGGGTCGGGCGTCAGCAGCATCCAGTACACGTAGCGGATCGTGTTGGTCGCGATCGGGATCTTGTTCTCGCGCATGATGTCGCGAGCGGCCCGGCCCATCACGCCGCTCGAGACGGCAAACCCTGCGCCGCGCACCTTGAGATAGGCGTCGATCACCGTCGCCCGATCGCGAAAGGACGCATCGGGCGGAAGGTCGCCGCGCGCGATCGCCTCGTTCACCACTTGGTGGATGTCGTTCATGGCAGGGCTCGTCGCGGAGTCGAGCCCATCGAACGTCACCGCCCGCAGGTAGAGCACGTAGTCGAGGCATCGCGCTCCTTGCAGGCTGTGATGCCGGGACTCATTCATCAGCATCCAGGGCGATGCCACGAGCACCGCCGGCGCGACGGCGACGGCACCGCCAATGGCGAGCCGTCGCAGCCCGGCCGGTCGAACCAGTCGACCGAGGCCGCCGGCGCTCGATTGCCACGCGTGCATGAGCGCGGCCAGCCCGCACGCGCCCAGCAGGTGCAACCCAATCGGCCGAAAGAGATAGCCCACGCCGGCCATCGCCGACGCGAGTGCCAGCCACCGCCACTGGCCCGACGGCAGGAAACGAATCAGGAAGTAGACGCACGCGACCAGCGCCAGTGCGAACGGCGTCTCCGTCAACACGAGGTTCGCGTAGGCGAGTGTCTGCAGGCTGCACGCACAGAGAATGCCCGTGAGCAGCGTGACCGTACGGCTCGACGTCAGTCGCTGGGCGATCGCGGCCGTCAGCACCACCGTGGCCACGACCATCGCGTGCTGAAGCAGCATGATCACGAACGGGCTCGCCGCGCCGAACGACGCGAAGATGCCGGCCAGCATCAGCGGATAGCCCGGCGGCCGAACGAGAAACAGCTCATTGGAAAGGTCGAAGCGATCGGCGATCCCGCCGGCGAGTGCGATATAGTCGATCGAATCCGGGTAAATCCAAAGCTGCGTGGCCGCCATCGACAGGAGGTTTGTCGCCACCGTGATCAATGCCACGAACCAGAGCGTTCGTGCCGCACGGCTTCTTGTTGATGCGTCGTTCGAGAGGGGCAGTGCGATAGCGTCATTGCGGTGATCGGGCTCGTTCATGGGCGTCTCGCAACGTGACCGAGTGGATGCCAAACGCGGTCATTCCGCGCAATCCCAAGAGTTATCGGTCATGGTTCGCCGTGGTTTGAGCTACCTCGGCGAGACGCGTTGTTCGATGGTTCGAGGACGAAGCTCGCGACACGGAAGCCGGTTTTTTGACATAAGTCGATGTTTGCCATAGCCTTAGGCCTTGAGCATTTGAGGCGGTGTTCGGTGCCGAACGAGACGTCACTCCATGCCGCGTCGCGCGGAGCGACCGATAACCGCAGAACGTCGCGCTCCGTAGTGCGTGGCGCACGAGCAACAACCACCATGACGGGACTATCATGAGCCGACCTGGCATCCTCGATTTCGTGAAGGAACGCGTCCTCGTGCTTGACGGGGCGATGGGCACGAGCGTCCATTCGTACGACCTGCCGCTGTCCGACTTTCAGGGTCTGGAGAACTGCACGGAGATTCTGGTCGAGACGCGTCCGGACGTTGTTCGTGAGATTCATCACTCGTTTCTGGCCATCGGAAGCGGCGCCGTCATGACCAACACGTTCGGCGGTTCCAAGCTCGTGCTCAACGAGTTCGGCATCGCCGACCGGACGTACGCGATCAACAAGCGAGCGGTCGAACTGGCCCGCGAGATGCGCGACAAGTTCGAAAAGCCGGGTAAGCCGCGGTACGTCCTGGGCTCGATGGGGCCCGGTACGCGTCTGCCCTCGCTGGGGCAAACCACGTGGGACATCCTCGTCGACAGCTACACGGAACAGGCCCGCGGCCTGCTCGACGGCGGCGTGGACGCGGTACTCGTCGAGACCTGCCAGGACATCTTGCAGGTCAAGTCCGCGGTGGTTTCCGCGATCGACGCGATGGCCGAGAAGGGCCGCGAGGTGCCCATCTTTGTCACCGTCACGATCGAGACCACCGGCACGATGCTCGTAGGCACGGAGATCGCGGCCGCGTTGACCGCGCTGTTGCCGTACAAGCAGATCGCCGCGATCGGGCTCAACTGTGCGACGGGCCCGCAGGAGATGAGTGAGCACGTGCGTTTCCTCAGCGGCGCGAGCGACCGGCTCCTTCTCGTGCAGCCCAACGCGGGGCTGCCGCAGCTCGTCGACGGCAAGCCGTACTACGCGCTCACGCCGGACGAGCTGGCCAAGTGGCTGGTGGAGTTCATCGAGGCGGACGGTGTGAACATCGTCGGCGGCTGCTGCGGCACGACGCCGGAACATCTCGCGGCCGTCGTCGACGCGGTGGGCGAACGGGCGCCCAAGCGGCGCATGCCTTCGTTGGAGCCGTCGGTCAGCAGTCTGTACCAATCAGTCACGATCCAGCAGGACAACGCGCTTCTGGCGGTCGGCGAGCGCACCAACGCCAACGGCTCGAAGAAGTTCCGGGAGCTGCTCGCGGCCGGCGACATTGACGGCATGGTGCAGATGGCCCGCGAGCAGGTCCGCCAGGGAAGTCACCTCATCGACGTGTGCGCCGCGTACGTCGGCCGCGACGAGGCCGAGGATATGTGCGGGTTGCTTAAGCGCTTCGTCACCGACGTGACCGTGCCGCTGGTCATCGACAGCACCGAGGTCGGCGTGCTCGAAGCGTCGCTGAAGCTCGCGGGTGGCAAGTGCGTGATCAATTCGATCAACCTAGAGGACGGCGAAGATCGACTCGATCGCGTCTGCCGGCTCGCCAAACGGCACGGCGCCGCGGTCATCGCTCTGACGATCGACGAGGAGGGCATGGCCAAGACCGTCGACCGCAAGGTCGCGATCGCCCAGCGCATCTACGAGCTCGTGACCGAGCGGCACGGCATCGACCCGTCCGACCTGATCTTTGACCCGCTCACGTTCACCATCGCGACCGGCAACGAGGACGATCGCGCGCTGGCCATGGAAACGCTAAGCGCCCTTGAGAAGATCAAGGAGGCCTGCCCCGGCGTACACACGCTGCTCGGTGTCAGCAATGTCAGCTTCGGGCTCAAGCCGCCGGCGCGCCGCGTGCTCAACAGCGTGTTCCTGCACAACGCCCGAAACCGCGGGCTGGACGCTGCGATCGTGCACACGGCCGGCATCGCGCCGCTGTTCAAGATCGACGAGGAGCAGCGCCACGTGGCCGAGGACCTGATCTTCGATCGCCGCCGCGAAGGCTACGACCCGCTCCAGAAGCTCCTCAAGCTCTTCGAGGACGTCGAAACCACGGAGTCGACGCAGAAAGAGCGGCCCAAGACCATCGAGGACCGGCTCAAGCTGCGCATCATCGACGGCGATCGCATCGGTTTGGAGGACGATCTCGACGAGGCGATGCTCACCTACCGCCCGCTCGACATCGTCAACCAACTGCTGCTCGACGGCATGAAGACCGTCGGCGACCTGTTCGGCGCCGGGCAAATGCAGTTGCCGTTCGTGCTCCAGTCGGCCGAGACGATGAAGGCGGCCGTGCGCCACCTCGAGCCTCACATGGACAAGGTCGAAGACGGCGGCAAGGGAACGATCGTCCTCGCGACCGTGCGCGGTGACGTCCATGACATCGGCAAGAACCTCGTCGACATCATTCTGAGCAACAACGGCTACACGGTGCACAACTTGGGTATCAAGCAGCCGATCGGCAACATCATTGACGCCGCCTGCGAACACAAGGCGCACGCGATCGGCATGTCCGGCCTGCTCGTCAAGTCGACCGTGGTGATGCGCGAGAACCTTCCGGTGCTGAACGAGCGCGGGATCGACGTCCCCGTGATCCTCGGCGGTGCGGCGCTGACGCGAAAGTACGTCGAGCGCGATCTTCGCCCCGAGTACCACGGCCCGCTTCATTACGCCAAGGACGCGTTCGACGGGTTGCGGCTGATGGATCAGATCATGGCCGGCCAAGCGGTCACGGCCCGCGCAGAGACAAAGCCCGCCCCGGCCGTCGCGTCCGGCGTCGGCGCCGGCGGCCCGCCGAATGTGCGCGACATTCCCATGCCCGAGACCGTGCACGAGGAGGCGTCGGCGCGTCACGGGTACGTGCCGCCGAAGTCGGACATCGCGCGAGATCGTCCGGTGCCCGAGCCGCCGTTCTGGGGTTCGCGCGTCGTGGAGCACCTCGAGCCGCGCGCGGTGGCCGCGTACCTCAACGAAAACATGCTCTTTCAGGTGCAGTGGCAGTACCGCAAGAACCGCCGCTCGCCGGAGGAGTTCGCCCGCTACATCAACGACGAGGTTCGCCCGATCCTCCGCGAGCTGCTCGCCCACTGTGAGGCCGAGAAGATTCTACAGCCGCAGGCGATCTACGGATTCTGGCCGGCCCAGTCCGACGGCGACCGGCTGACGATCTACGATCCCGACAACCGCGACCGCAAGCTCAAGACGTTCGAGTTCCCCCGCATGGGCAAGCCGCCGTACTGGTGCTTGAGTGACTTCTTCAAGTCGGAGGAATCAGGCGAACACGACGTGGCCGCCTTTATGATCGTGACCATGGGGCGGCGTGTCAGCGATGTGGCACGGGAGTGGTTCGCGGCTGATCGCTACCAGGACTACCTGCACCTGCACGGTCTCGGCGTGGAGATGGCCGAGGCGCTGGCGGAATACATGCACAAGCAAATCCGCGTCGAGTGGGGCATCGCCGGCGGCGACGCCCGAGACAAGCAGGCCATGTTCAAGCAGCGCTACCAGGGCTCTCGGTACAGCTTCGGCTACCCGGCCTGCCCGCGGCTCGAGGATCAGCTCAAGATCTGGCCGCTGCTTCGCCCGGAACGCATCGGCGTCGAGCTCTCCGAGGAGTTCCAGCTCGAGCCGGAGCAGACCACGACGGCCATCATCGTCCACCACGATCAGGCCAAGTACTTCAACGTGCGGTGACAGTTGCCCCGAGCGAGTGTCGCGAATTCGAGACATGGATGCCGCTCGCGAAGCTTGACGATCCAGTAGGTTTCGTAGACACTGCCGGGCTCGGCTCAGGTTGGTTCTGGACGATCCACCGGGGTCGTGTGGCCGAGTGACCACAACCGATTTCGCAGGAGCGTGTGACGTGTACGCCATCATCGCCGACGGATCTCATCAGTACAAAGTGACCGAGGGGCTGATTTTCGAGGTCCAGCGCAAGGATCTTGAAGAGGGCACCAAGTCAATCGACTTCGACCGGGTGCTGATGATCGGCGGGGCGGACGGCATACCCATGATCGGCACACCCACGCTCGAGGGCGCCAAAGTCACGGCGACCGTGCTGGGCGAGGTCAAGGCGCCCAAGCTCGTGATTCGCAAGTACAAGCGCCGCAAGAACTCGCGCCTCAAGAAAGGCCACCGCCAGAAGCACCTGCAGGTCAAGGTCGAGAAGATCACGCACTAACGACCGACACTGACCGGCCGAATCTTCCCGGTCCGGCCATGCAAAGCGAAATACACACCCGCGGAATAGCATCCGCGGGTTTTTTCGTGGCCGGCGCACGAGTTCGCCCTCGGTCATTTCCGCCTCAAGTCACCACGTTCTACGTCCGAAAATCAATCGCCAGGGTGCGCGCTCGGACCAGAGGCGTGGCCAGGGCATGTGCACGCGTTGCCGAGCCGGAGCGAGTGAGCTTGCAAGCTGCGGGCTCGATGAAAGGAGTGCGTCATGGACAAGGCCGCCCTCGAGGGACTCGTTTGCCCGGAGACGAATCGTTCGCTCAAACTCTGCGCCACCAAGACCGACGGCGACAAGATCATCGAAGGCCTGTTGCTGCGCGACGGCAAGACCGGCTTTCCGATCACCCGGGGTGTGCCGCAGTTGATGCCGCCGGGGCCGCACTCCTCGCAGACGATCCGCTCCTTCGCCGAAAAGTGGGACCACCACCGCTACTACCGCGAGCACACGCGCGACTTCTATACCAACTGGTACCTCCAGCGGTACGGGTTCGCGAACAAAGGCGCGCTGAGCGAGTTCCTGGCCGACAAGGCGGTCATTCTGGACGCCGGGACCGGCTCCGGCCGGGACGCCGTCAACTTCGCCGAGCTGTCGGCCGCGATGGTCTACGGCATCGACACGTCGCCGGTCGCCTTGGAAGTCGCCCGATCGCAGATCGACCACCCGCGCGTCGCGTTCGTTCAGGCCGATTTGAACAAGCTGCCGTTTGAGGACGAATTCTTCGACTTCATCAGTTGCGATCAGGTGATTCACCACACGGCCGACCCGCGGGCGTCGTTTGAAAACCTCGGCCGGAAGCTCAAACCCGGCGGCGTGGTCTGCTGCTACGTCTACCGGAAGAAAGCCGCCATTCGCGAGTTCACCGACGACTATGTGCGGGAGCGCATCAGCCACCTGTCGTTCGCCGAGGCGGCCGAGGTCTGTGAGGGAATCACCAAGCTCGGCAAGGCGCTCGCGGAGCTCAACGCCACGATCGACATCGAAGAGGACATCCCGATCCTCGGGATCGAAAAGGGCACCATCGACGTTCAGCGCTTCATCCACTGGAACATCATGAAGTGCTTCTGGAACGACGAGTTCGACTTCCACACCAACAACGTGGTCAACGTCGATTGGTACCACCCGGAGTATTGCCACCGCTTCACGCCCGAGGCGTTTCGCGCGTGGTTCGACGAGGGCTGGACGATCGAACATTTCGACGTGCAGCCGGCCGGCATCAGTTGCCGTGCACGGAAAGCCTGAGGTATGTGCGGAATTCTCGGGGGCATCAATACCGGCTTCGATGCACGCTCGGTTGCGCGGCTCGCGCACCGGGGGCCCGACCAGTCCAGCCTGGTTGTGGTGGAGGCACCGCCCTACGGCCCGGTGACCCTCGGCCAGACCCGGCTCAACGTCGTCGACCGCGAGGATATCCACCTGCCGGTGACCATCGGCAACGCGACGATCCTCTTCAACGGCGAGATCTACAACCACCAGGAACTGCGGCGCGAGCTGGAGTCGCTCGGCTGGCTGTTCCAGACCGTCACCGACACGGAGGTGGCACTGGCCGCGTACCTCCAATGGGGCGCCGGCTGCCTCGAGCGCTTCAACGGCATGTTCGCCGTGGCGATCTGGGACGGCACGCGCTTCTTCTGTGCCCGCGACCGCATGGGCAAAAAGCCGCTGTTCTACCGCTACAACGACCGCACGTTCGAGTTTGCCTCCGAGATCAAGGCGTTCGACGACCTGGAGTTCATCACGCAGGACGTGTTCGACCTGTTCGAGTTTTGCTTCAACGAGCACACGCTTTTTCGCGACATCCTCGCGCTGCGCCCCGGGCACTACCTGACCTACGACCTGCGCCGCGGTACCTGCGACACGCGGGCCTATTGGGACATCGAGCACCAGGTCGGCCGCAAGATCACCGACGAGCGGCAGGCGGTCGACAGCTTCATCGAACTGATGGAGGACGCGGTGCGGCTGCGCCTTCAAGCCGACGTGCCGGTCGCCATGTTTCTCGCGGGCGGGCTCGATTCGTCGCTGATCGCCACGCTCGGCAAGATCGACGAGACGTTTACCTGTCAGTTCGACGAGTTCAAGGGCACGATCGACGAGGAGCGTTACGTTCGCGACCTCGCGCGGAAGGTCGGCTTCACGCCACAATTCATCCGCCCGACGAAGGACCAGTTCTTCGCCGACCTCGCGACGATGGCCTACCACCTGGAGATGCCGACCGGCTCATTCAGCGTGTTCCCGCTCTACCGGCTCGCCGCGGCCGCTAGCCGTGCGGGCTACAAGGTGATCCTCTCCGGCGAAGGCTCCGACGAAATTTTCTGCGGCTACGCGCGAAACGAGTTTCTGCTGGGCGGCGGCCCCGACCCGCGAAATGCCAAGGAGCGGCACTACGAGTCGATGCTCCGGCGCTACCACGGCAGCGGCCTGGATCGCTTCTGCCGCATGGCCTCGCGCAGCGGGCTGGTCGGGGCGTCGCTGATGAAGATGTTTCTGACCGAACACTGGAGTGACCGCCGCAGCGTGCTGGAGAACATCTGCTATGTCGAATCGCGGATCTTCCTCCAGCCGCTGCTACAGATGGCCGACCGCATGACGATGGCCCACGGTGTCGAAGGCCGCTGCCCGTTTCTCGATCACCGCGTGGTCGAGTTCGCCTTCTCGCTCGACGACTCGCTGCGATTCCAGGACGGCACGGGCAAGTGGATTGTCCATCAGGCGCTGTCGAAGTTGCTGCCCTCGGACACGCTCGTATTGCACCGCGGCGTCAAAGACGGCTTGCCCACGCCCGCCAACCTCTGGATGCAGGGGCGGCACACCTTCGACCGAAAACACTGGAACGCGCTGATGACGGCCGAGTGCATCAAGGCGCTCATCGGCGGCGGCGTGCAGACGCTCGTCGAGAAGTCCGCCCCGCGCGGCGATGTGCTGGGCGACCCGCACCGGCCGCGGACGGTCACGCCGACCGAAGCGCCGTCGATCCCGCCGTCCGGGATAGCGTCGATCGCGCCTGCGGAGACGCCGGCCATCACTCCGTCCGCAATGTCGGTTCACGCCGGAGATTCGGCCTGATGGCCGGGGCGAGCGTCCCACCGGCCGAAGGTCCGACCGGCGGAGGACACGAACCAGCCGCTGGTCATTCGACCCCTCATCCGCCAGGCGATCCCTATTTGCCCGGACCCACGGAACGCCGTGCGGCACAACAACAGTCCACGCCCGATGCTGCGACTCCGGTGACACTAAGTGTCATCGCGCCGTGTCTCAACGAAGAGGGCAACGTCGACGCGCTGTGCGATCGCGTGCTGGCCGTGTTCGATCGAATGGCTAGCGCTCGATCCGATGATCGCCGAGCCGGCCCGCGCGTGCCGAACTCTCTAAAGCGAATCGAACACGATCCCGAGCCGCAAGCTTCAGCTTGCGCGGCGTCGCCGGGCTCGAGCGACGTAGGGGAATTCGTAGTACCGCGCAGGCTAAAGCCCGCGGCTCAGGGTGAGCAGGCGACGCCCAGCTTCCCCCCTTGCCAAGGGGGAACTGAGGGGGGTTCTTCACAACGGAACAAGCGCGAGTCCCACCCGCAAGCCGCCGTTCACGCCACGCCGCCCATCTCGGCCGAGCTGATCCTCGTCGACGACGGCAGCACCGACGCCACCTGGCGGCGCATCGAGCATCGCAGCAAGTTGGACGCCCGCGTCCGCGGCGTGCGGCACGAGACGAATCGCGGCATCGTGCCGAGCTGGCATAGCGGGCTCGCGGCCGCACGTGGTGAACTCGCCTGCCTGATCGATGCGGACCTGCAGAACCCGCCGGAGTCGATCGAATCGCTGTATCAGTGCTTCGTGCGGGGCGGCGTTGATCTGGTGCAGGGGGCGCGCGAGCCGGTGGACTACGTGTTCACGCGGTATGCGCTCTCCAAGGGGCTCAACTTTCTGCTGAACTGCGTCTTCGGCATGCGCCTGCGCGACAACAAGTCCGGCTTCGTGCTCGCCCGCAAGGACGTGCTTGAGCGTTCGCTCGACTATCGCGGCCGATACCGCTTCGCCCAGTGCTTCATCACGGTCTTCGCCCATGCCAGGGGATACCGGATCGGCCAGGTGACGACGCCGTTTCACTGCCGCCGCAGCGGCGAATCGTTCCTGACGAACCTGCCGATCCGCGTGATCCTGAAAGTCCTATGGGAAATCGCCCGCGCGCGAGTGGAAGTGTTCGCCTTGCGCCGACAACGCTCGAGAGCTCAACCTGAGCCGCAAGCTTCCGCTTGCGCGGTGCTTCGAAACTCCGGGGTTTAGCGTGGCCGGGCCCGCTGCGCGGAAGCCCCGGACCGGTCTTGGGATTGGTTTTAGGGCACCCCATAAGTCGCGTGCACCCTTTCGAACCAAGCGCACAGGACGAAGGCAATGACCAAGCACGCGAATGGCACGATCGGATTGAACAGAAATCGCCACCAGGCGTAAACACACATGCTGGCACCGCCGATCAATAGCAAGCTCATGACAGCGACGGCCACTTGGAACTTCAGGTCGCGCGTGAACGGAAGGGCTGCGGCTGCGGCGCCGAGCGCGGCGCTCACGATCAGTAGAAGCAGTTCGTAGACCGGGTGAATCATCCGAACGAGGTCGTTGCGAATCAACTGGTCGAGCACCGAGGCGTGCGCGTAGCAGCCGGACATGCTCCGTTTATCGGGCAGAACATACCGATCGACAAAACCAGCGGCCTCGTCCACACGCCGTTGGTCGGCGATGAGAACGGCCTTCCCCTCGAACCAGCCGCGCAATTCGTCAGATGTCGCGTCGAAGACCTTTTCGTAACGAACGGTCGACGCCGCCAGATAGCGGTCCGAGGGAATGTCGAAATATACGAAAGCCAGCAGGTCCGTTAGTCCCAGTCCCCAACGCGGGTCAAAAGCATCCTTGAATCGCCCTTGATTCACCAGGCCCAGTGTGGCTCTTGTTAACGGAATCTGAGCGGTCTCGATGTCGACCCTCTCCGCCGGAGCCGCGCTAGGGCGCACGTAGGAAACGAGGTCCAGGTAGTCCGCGTCGTCGTCCACAAGATAATCGAATTCATGGCCAGGATGCTCGTACGTCGCATAGATCGCCAGGGGGAACGATGGCAGCCAATGGGTAACACCTCGTTGCGCCGCCAACTGGACGGCATACGGTGTGTCGAGAAGCCTTACAACCGTACAGCCGTAGTAGACGTGGGGCAGGATATCTTCGCTCACGAGAGCGGTAATCGGTTCGTCGAACCACCACCGCTTCGCACCCACTGTGACGTCGATTCCCTGTTCGCGCAGGGCGCTCACACCCTGAACGAACTCGTCGTCAAACTCGCTCGGTTCGCCGAAGGAGATGTCGAACGCCACCGCTTGGCACTTCGACTCGGCGAGCCTGGACATGAGCTTGCCGTGGATACGACGCAAACTCAGAGGCCGACTGTTGAGCATACCGTCTATCCCCTCGCGTGCAGCCAGCGCCTCGAAGTCGGTGTCTTCATCGAAGGCGACAATACGGACGTTCTCGAAAGCCGAACCCGGAAAGCCCGTCGGAAAGGCACCGGCCAGGGCGCCTTCATACCAGTCGTTGATGTCCGTGGCCTGGAACACGAACCACGAGACTGTATACCACCCGATCAACACGGAGACCGCGATCACCACGAGGTATAAAACGCCCGGGTGGCGTGCAATCCAGCGTGGTTCCTTTGCCTGTGGGGCGTACGCCGGGCTGTCGGGCGGCGGCGTGGGTTCCTCGTCCTCGTCGCTGTCCTCGCGCAGGTTCTCCAGAACGTCTTCCCTGCCCTTGAAGCAGTTGTGCCGTGGGAAGGGGACCATGAACAGACCGTCGGTCGTCTCGTGCGCGGCTTTCGGCTTCGTACCCGTGATGCCCCAAACGAGTTGGTCCAGGGCGTTGGAACCCTTTGCGTCCCGGAATTCGACCCACGTGCGGTTCGACAAGAAGAGCGGCAGGTCCGGCTTGGACGGTGCGTCGGGAAGCAATACTGGAATCACAGGGCGCTTGTCTCGCACTGCCAGCTGTAGTGCCGCGCGCATCTCCTCGGTTTCCCATGGCCCAAGCCCATCGGACCCAACGAGCACCGCAACACTACTCGACACCTTGATCCCGTCCTCCAGCAACTCTTGCCATGGAATTCCCGGCCGAAGCTGATCCTCGTCGAACCAACACTTGATTCTGTGTGCTTCGAGTCGCTCCTTGAGCGCGCGCACGGCCGGTTTGTCATGGCTGTTATGACTCAAGAAGACGTCAAACGATTCGCCTTCGGACATGCTTCGCCCCGCGATCGTGAAACGCGTTCGATTCTCGCCCCTCACGTGACCCGACTGGGCGAATAGTCAGAGATGATAGCCGCGTCGGCCGCGCACGGCAAACCGGTGACAGAACGTATGCAAACGCCGTTGAACCGGGCGAACATCGTAGGGCGGGTTCCACCCGCCGCGGCGACGAAATGACTTGAAACTCGGGCGAGAATCGTTGGGTGGATGTGGTGGCTGGGTGACCGGTTTCATCTCTTCTCGCACCCCGCTGGGGTGCTTCATGAAATGGTGGCCGCGTTCCGGGGGCGTCGCTTCGGCTGCGCCTACGCTTGCCCCCGGATCGGGATAGGGGCGGGCCTTGCGGCCCGACCCCTCCCACACCACCGTGCGTACGGGT
>Ga0055449_10000277_pt1 | contig 14678 bp, 10 predicted proteins | sample China_Galinas_PW_2_FD_57739 | JGI IMG/M metagenome (GOLD analysis project Ga0055449, IMG submission 57739) | Wetland microbial communities from San Francisco Bay, California, USA, that impact long-term carbon sequestration - China_Galinas_PWB_D1 | ecosystem: Environmental > Aquatic > Marine >... | reverse complement strand
CGTTGTCAAACACCGGCTCGCCTGCCAACGCGAGCGATGAACATACACATATACCGATACCGACTACACCTGCGCGTAGACGCCACATGCTGCCTTCCCCCATCAGGCAATCGTTTTTGACTCCGGCGCGACGCATTCGCATGCTTCACGAATGCGCTCCCCTGCGCCGTACTCGGCGTGCCTCCAATCGAGCCTGCCGGTCGCACTCACACAACCGGCATGCTGCGAAGTTTCCCCCGGAAGCAACAGCCAACGTTAACTCACTCTTGGCAGCGACTGGCGGAAAATCAAGCGTGATCTCAAGAAGCGTGTCGACGCGCGTCGACGCCGTGGCTCGAGAATCGGGGTGTCACGAGCTTGACGCTATCTGAACGGGTTCTTATGGGAATGCCGCAGTCGAATACGCTAGGCCCGATAGCCGGGTTGAGCGCGCGGGTACATCACGTTGGAACGGTCGAAAACCACGATCGGGCCATCTTGACTTCGGGGCGAACGGATTGTAGCCGGTCGCATTCACGGGCGGCCGGGCCCGTCTTGACTTCGTCGCACAGGGCGTCACACAAACGACTGCAGCGCCTGCATGTAGTTGGCGCGCTCGAACGCGCCGGGGTGACTGCACGTGGCATGGTTCATCGAGCCCTGGAGCTGTTGCAGGCTCTCGTACTCGTGCTCCTCCATCCACTCGTCGACACCGCGGAGCATCTCATGCACGACGCTGGCGGCGCCGTTGCGCAATAGCGCCGCGCAGAGCATCGTCACGTCCGCTCCAACCATCAGAAGCTTGAGCACGTCGTGCGCGCCGTACACGCCGGTGGTGGCGGCCAGGCTCGTCTCGACGATAGGATCGAGAATCGCGATCCACCGCATCGGCAGACGCACCTCGTGCCGTGAGCTGAAGACCAGATTGGGCACGACCTCGAGCATCTCCAGGTCGATGTCCGGCTGATAGAACCGGTTGAACAGCACCAGGGCGTCGACCCCCTGCTCGTCGAGCCGCTTCGCGAAGTGGGCGAGCGAGCTGAAGTACGGCCCGAGCTTCATCGCCACAGGAACACCCACCGTCCCCTTGACGGCCCGCAGAATGTCCAGGTAGCGAGCCTCCACCCCGGACGCACTGACGTCCGGATCGGTCGCGATCAGGTAGCAGTTGAGCTCGATACCGTCGACGCCCGCCTCTTCGAGGCGCTTCGAAAAGTCGATCCAGCCGCCGTCCGTCGTGCCGTTGAGGCTGGCGATGATCGGGATGTCCACCGCCTCTTTTAGCCGCCGCACGTGCTCGAGGTATTCCTCCGGCCCGCGCGGAAAGTAGTCCAAAGACGGAATATAGGTGAGCGCCTCCGGGAAACTCTCCGCACCGAAGGACTCATAGTGTTCGTGCGCGCCGACCTCGTGGGAAAACTGCTCCTCGAAAAGCGAGTAGACCACGACGGCCGAGATGCCCGCGTCCTCGAGGGCGCGAACGCTGTTGACATCGCGCGACATCGGCGAGGCCCCCGCCACAAGCGGGTTCTTCAGACGAAGACCCATGTAGTTCGTCGTCAAGTCCATCATGCGGCACCTCCCTCTGGGTCGGCGTAGGGCTTCGCGCGGCGCTGGTATTCCTCGAAGTGGGCCCGGGCGTCGCTCTGGGCGGCTTCGAGCAGGGCCGACGCACGATCGGGCCGGCTCTTGGTCAGGATGTTGAACCGGTTCTGCATCGCCTCGAACTGCTTGAGCGGAATCGTCGGCGCCTTCGAGTCGAGTTGCAGCGGGTTGAGCCCCTCGGCCGCACGCCGCGGGTCGTAGCGATAAAGCGGCCAGTGCCCGCTGTTGACTGCGGCCTTCTGCGTCTCCATGCCCTTTTGCATGTTGATCCCGTGGGCGATGCATTGGCTGTACGCCAGGATCAGCGACGGACCGTCGTAACTCTCGGCCTCGACAATCGCCTTGACGGTGTGGTTGTCGTTGGCGCCCATCGCGATCTGCGTGACGTAGACGTTGCCGTAGCTCATCGCCATCATGCCGAGGTCCTTCTTCTCGGCCTCCTTGCCGGCGGCCGCGAACTTGGCCACCGCGCCCTTCGGCGTCGCCTTGGACATCTGCCCGCCGGTGTTGGAGTAGACCTCGGTGTCGAGCACCAGGACGTTGACGTTGCGGCCGGAGGCGAGTACGTGGTCGAGCCCGCCGTAGCCGATGTCATACGCCCAGCCGTCGCCGCCCATGATCCAGACGCTGCGCGCCAGCAGGGAATCCGCCACGCTACGCAGGTTGAAGCTCTCGGGCGTTTCAATCGGTTCGAGCTTGGCGAGCAGCGTTTCGACGCGTTCACGTTGGGCACGAATGCCGGCTTCGTCGGACTGATCGGCGGCTAGCAGCTCGTCGACCAGCTCGCCGCCGATCTGATCACGCATCTTCGTCAGCAGTTCGCGGGCGAAGGCGTGCTGCCGATCGATCGCCAGGCGGAAGCCCAGGCCGAACTCCGCGTTGTCCTCGAACAACGAGTTGGACCAGGTCGGCCCGCGTCCGTCCTTGTTCTTGGCCCACGGTGTGGTCGGCAGGTTGCCGCCGTAGATGCTCGAACAACCGGTGGCATTGGCGATGATCGCCCGGTCGCCGAAGAGCTGGCTGACGAGCTTGACATACGGCGTCTCGCCGCAGCCGGCACACGCCCCGGAATACTCAAAGAGGGGCAGCATCAACTGCGAGCCCTTGACCGAGTCGCGCCGCAGTTGCGTGCGGTCGAATTCCGGCAGGTCGAGGAAGAAGGCGTAGTTGGCTCGCTCCCGATCGCGAAGCGGCGGCTGCGGCTCCATGTTGATCGCCTTGAGCCGCGTCTCCTGCTTGTTCTTGGCCGGGCATACCTCGACGCACATCCCGCACCCCGTGCAGTCCTCCGGTGCCACCTGGATCGTGTAGCACATCTCCGGAAATTCCTTGCCGCGCGTCTTCGCGTGGCGGAAGGTCTGAGGCGCCTTCTCGAGGCAGTCGGACGAGTAAACCGCGGCGCGGATGGCCGCGTGCGGGCAAACCAGGGCGCACTTGTTGCACTGAATGCACACGTCGGGATCCCAGATCGGAATCTCCAGGGCGATATTGCGTTTCTCCCATCGCGCGGTGTCCGTCGGGAAGGTGCCGTCCACCGGCATCTTGCTGACGGGAACCGCGTCGCCGTCGCGGCCGATGATCCGCGCGGTCACATCACGGACGAAAGCAGGCGCCCCGTCCGAGACCACGGCCGGACGCCGGTGCGTACTGGTGACCTTCGATGGCACGTTTACCTCGTGCAGGTTGGCCAGCGTCTTGTCGACGGCCTCGAAATTTTGCCTGACGACCGCCTCGCCCTTGATGCCGTAGGTCTTCTCGATCGCGTGCTTGATCTTGGCGATCGCCTCGTCGCGCGGCAGCACACCGGAGATCGCGAAGAAGCACGTCTGCATGATCGTGTTAATGCGCCGCCCCATCCCGGTCTCGGCCGCGACCTTGTACCCGTCGATCACGTAGAGCTTCATGCCCTTGTCGATCAGCGACTGCTGCATCTCCTGAGGGAGCGTATCCCAGACGGCGTCGGGCGGGGCCTGCGTGTTGAGCAGGAACGTCGCGCCGTCCGTCGCCTGGTCCAGCATCTCGAGCTGATCCACGAAGTTCTGCTGGTGACAGGCGATGAAGTTCGCCTTCTGCACCAGATACGTCGAACGAATGGGCCTTTTTCCGAAGCGAAGGTGCGAGACGGTGACCGACCCGGCCTTCTTCGAGTCGTAGACGAAGTAGCCCTGGCCGAAGTTCTCCGTCTCCTCACCGATGATCTTGATCGAGTTCTTGTTGGCGCTGACGGTGCCGTCGGACCCGAGCCCGAAGAACATCGCCCGCACGGCCTCGTCATCCTCCGTGTCGAACGTCGGGTCGACCGCGAGCGAGGTCATGCACACGTCGTCCTCGATGCCGACGGTGAAGTGGTTCTTCGGCTTTTCCTTGGCCATCTCGTCGAAGACGGCCTTGACCATCGCCGGGGTGAACTCCTTCGAGCTGAGGCCGTAGCGGCCGCCGATCACGCGCGGCGCCTTGTCGAAGTGATTGCCGGAATAGGTTGTGTGCTCGAACATCGACGTACACACGTCCTGATAGAGCGGCTCGCCCGAGGCGCCGGGCTCCTTGGTCCGGTCGAGCACGGCGATGGTCCGCACGCTCTTCGGCAAGGCCGCGACGAATCGCGCCTGATCGAACGGGCGATAGAGCCGGACCTTGAGCAGGCCGACGCGCTCGTTGTGTTTCACCAGGTGCTCGACGGTCTCGTGTGCCGTGTCCGCACCCGAGCCCATCATGACGATCACGCGATCGGCGTCCGGCGCGCCGACGTAGTCGAACAGGTTGTAGCTGCGGCCGACAAGCGCGGCGTACCGTTCCATCGCTTTCTGGACGATATCCGGGCAGGCGTTGTAGTAGGGGTTGATCGCCTCCCGGGCCTGGAAGAACACGTCAGGATTCTGCGCCGTGCCGCGAAGCACCGGACGCTCCGGATTCATCCCGCGCTTGCGATGCTCGAGAACGAGCTTCAGGTCGATCATTGCACGCAGGTCGTCGTCGCTCGGCAGCTCCAGCTTGGTGACTTCGTGCGACGTCCGGAAGCCGTCGAAAAAGTGCATGAACGGCACGCGGGCTTCGAGCGTCGCGGCGTGGGCAACCACGGCCAGGTCGGCGATCTCCTGCGCGTTGCTCGACGCGATCATACCGAAGCCGGCCGCACGGGCCGCCATCACGTCGCTGTGGTCACCAAAGATCGATAGCGCGTGCGTCGCCAGCGTTCTTGCCGAAATGTGAAAGACAGTCGGCGTCAGCTCGCCGGCGATCTTGAACATGTTGGGGATCATCAGGAGCAAGCCCTGCGACGCCGTGAACGTCGTCGAGAGCGTACCGCCCTGAAGAGCGCCGTGAACGGCACCGGCCGCCCCCCCTTCGCTCTGCATCTCGGTGACGCTCGGTACTGTGCCCCAGATGTTCGGGATGTTCAGGGCCGCCCACTCGTCCGCGAACTCGCCCATCGGCGAACTGGGTGTGATCGGGTAGATCGCGATCACCTCGCTGAGTCGGTGGGCAACGTGTGCCGCGGCCTGGTTCCCGTCAATTGTGACTTTCTGCCTGCTCATGGTCCGACTCCCCTTGCAGTGTCTCCCAAACGCCGATGACGGAGCCAAGCGTACGTATTGAAATACGTGTTCCCGCCTTCCGACGGAGCGATCCGGCCCGTAACTCGACTTGCAAGAGGCGTACCAGAAGCCGGACTCAAGGTCTGGGCATAGACGGCAGTCTGTCCCCAGGACGGGATACGCGTTGCCGGCGGCCTGAGCGGGCGCGAGCGGCGTCTCGATTTTGGACAGTCCGCTTGGAACACCCAGGAAGCAGGAGGTGCCGGCCGCTACTTCTCCAGCAGACCCAGTTTGTCCAGCCGGTAGCGGAGGGCGTCGCGGGAGAGCTTCAGCAGCTTGGCGGCCTTGGTCTGGTTGTTGTTGGTCCGGGCGAGCGCCTCGCGGATGAGCTTGTTCTCGAGCTCGCGAAGGTCGATCCCGCCGGGCGGAAGGGTCAGCTCCTCCGGGTTGGCGATATTGATGCGTTTCTCGGCGGGGCCCAGGTTGATGTCATCGGGGGTGAGCTTGTCCGACTGGGCCAGAAGCACGGCCCGTTCGAGCACGTTGCGAAGCTCGCGCACGTTGCCCGGCCAGTCATAGGCGGCCATCTTCTCGTAGGTGTCCTTGGCAATATCCGAGATGGGTTTGCGGAACTCTTCGGAAAAACGGGCCACGAAGTGTTGCGTCAGCAGCTTGAGGTCGTCGCCGCGCTCCTTGAGCGGTGGGAGGTAGATCGGAATCACGTTGAGCCGGAACATCAGGTCCGCGCGAAAGTGGCCATCCTCGATGGCCTGTTCGATGTCGCGGTTCGTGGCGGCGATCACGCGCACGTCGACGGACAATTCCTGCGTGCCGCCGACGCGACGAAACATCCGATCCTCGAGAAAACGAAGCAGCTTGGCCTGGAGGCCCATGGGCATGTCGCCGACTTCGTCGAGAAAGATCGTGCCGCCGTCGGCCAGCTCGAACAGCCCCTTCTTCGTGTTCTTCGCGTCGGTGAACGCCCCTTTCTCGTGGCCGAACAGCTCGCTCTCCAACAGCGCCTCGGACAGGGCCGTGCAGGTGATGTTCATGAACGGCCGGGGCGCGCGATCCGAGTTGTAGTGAATGACCCGGGCCACCAGATCCTTGCCGGTGCCCGACCCGCCGCGCAGAAAGACCGTCGAGGCGCCGCTGGCGGCCACCTGGTTGATGGTCGTGAACAGGTCCTGCATGCACGGCGCTTGGCCGATGATGCGCTCCGTGCCGTACTCGTGTTCGATGTGCCGGCGCAGCTCCCGCACCTCGCGACGCAGCTTGGTGGTTTCCAGCGCCTTCTCCACCGTCCGCAGTACGGACTCCATATCAAACGGCTTGGATACGTAGTCGAAGGCCCCGAGCTTGATGGCGTCGACGGCCGTCTCCACGCTCGAATAGGCCGTCATCATGATCACGACGACGTCCTGATCCACCTCGCGAACGCCTCGGAGCAGCTCCAGGCCGGTCGCGTCGGGCAGCTTGTAATCCATCATGATCAGGTCGAAGGTCTCGCCCTCGAGGGTCTCGCGCGCCTGGGCACCGTTTTCGACCTCGGTCACCTTGTACCCGCGAGTCTCGAACTTCTGGCGCAACGACCAGCGAATGAGTTGCTCGTCCTCGACAATCAGCACGCGCACTTTCATGACGGCTGCCGCACTCCCTCCCGATTGGCGGCGAGCGGCAGGTCGATCACGACCCGGGTCCCCCGCCCCACGGCGCTGTCCAGTTGAATCTGACCGCCGTGCGCCTCGACAATCCGGCGGCAGATCGAAAGTCCCAGCCCCGTTCCCTTCGCCTTGGTCGTGAAGAACGGATCGAACGCCTGCGCACAGACGTCGCCCGACATGCCCTCGCCGCGATCCTCAATCACCAGGCGCATCATATCACCGTCCGGGCTCAAGGAAACTTCGACCCGCCCGCCCGGTTCGGAGGCGTGCGCGGCGTTGATGATCAGGTTCATCAGCAGTTGCTCGAGCTGACCGTCGTCGCCGCGCACGACATGGTCCGGGCTCGGATCCGCACGCACGATCTCGACGTTTCGAACGGCCGGCTCCTCCCGAAGCACGCTCAGAACACGCGTGACGATTTCATCGAGATCCACCGGCCGCACCTGGGGCGGAATCGGCCGGGCATATTGCAACAAGTCCTTCACCGTAGCATCCAGACGCTTGATCTGGGCCAGGATCGCCCCGGCAATCGGACGGTGCGGATCGCCATCCTCCATCGTCTCGCGCATGATCTGGATCGCCCCGCTGATCCCGGCCAGAGGATTTTTGATCTCGTGCGCCAACGACGCAGCCAACTGGCCGATCTCGGCCAGGTGCTCCGCGCGCGTCAGCTTCTCCTCGACGGCGATGCGCTCTTTCGATCGCACCTCGGCGGAGTAGGTCTCCTTGTAGCTCTCCAGCATCGCCGCCAGTTCGAGCATCAGCAGCTTGTGGTACGCCGGTCCGGCGACCTCGAGGGCGGCGGGATTGTATTCCCGCATGGCCGCCTCGAATTCGCCCCAGATCAACTGCATACCGGAAACCATGTAATGCTGTGGAAGCCCCACACGAACGTGGGCCTTACCAATTCTGAGGCTCGCCTCATAGTCCTCCAAACCGAACTTGCCGCGAAACGTACGCTTCAGCCATGCCGACAGCAGTTCCCGTTGCCGAGCGAGTTGCTCTTTGCCGCCGGTGAAGATCGCGGCCGCCTCGGGGTTGCGAAGCAGTTCGTCGTAGAACCTCGCCACCATTCTGGGCGTGAGCTTTTCCGAATATTGAGAGACAGTTCGGATGGCCTCGGTTTCCACATCCGAGAACCCGATCTGCTGCTTGATCAGTTGAACTGCGCGGTGCGGCATGGCCCCATCCTAGCGAAATCGCCGGTTCTGCAACACTACGACACCGGATCAGCCGTTCGCCCTTCGCACAGTTGCACTACACGCCCGGCGACCGGATCCCTGAGTGAAATCCCTTGGCGGTGCGTGATTTGCCGCAGGTCGCGGCCGACCCGTACGAGTCGGGCGGCGGCAAGGGCCGATAGGCGAGGCCCTTGCGGGCCATCTGCCGAACTCCGCCGCGATTCCTCGGCTGGGCGTGTCGTCTGGCACGCCGACTGCTGAATACGTGACCAAGGAGGTTACAACCCGCATGGGGTTCCAGTCCCATCGTGACATCAAGTCGATCGAGGCGGCCACGGCCGCCGCGGCATCACCCAACTACGGGAGCCTGCTCGTCGTGGAACCGGACGCCCTCCTGCGATGGTCCCTGGTCACCTACCTACACAAGTGGTTCAAGGTCTTCGCCGTCGCCACCACCGACGCAGGGGACGACATCATCCACGAGGAGACCATCAACGCGGTGGTGATTTCGGATTCGTTGGATCTCCCGGCCGCCCAGCGCATGGAGCGGCTGGCGTACGACCACAATCCGGCCGTTTGCATCGTCAGAGTCGTCACGTCGGCACGGTCGGCGGCACAGGATCCCTACGCCTCCGGCACGCTGGAAAAGCCGTTCGAGCTGGCTGAGCTCGCCAACCTGCTGCACGTTCCCGCCGCATAGCGCGCCACAGAATAGACACACACTCCGGCATGTCTCATCCTCCGGGGACGTTTCGTCGCCCTTTGACTGCCAACCCAAGCAGGCAGTGTCAGCGGCGGGCACCGCCCCCGGCCGCATCAGCTCGTCGCCGGCGGGAGGGTGATGGTTGGCGCGTCCTGATCACAGCAGGTGGCGCGGCGACCGAGCGGAAAAGCGCGATAGATCGTCGCGGCTCCGGCGATCAGGACGAAGCAGGCGGCCAGGCGGTAGACGCGAAGGCGGGCGGTGTGCGATAGAAGGTTGGCACCGCACCCGATCGCGAGCATGGCCGGCACGGTTCCGAGGCCGAAAGCGAGCATGATGACGGCCCCCTGGCCGACGTGCTGCGTCGTGACCGCGATCGCGAGAAATGCGTACACCAGTCCGCACGGCAGGAAGCCGTTGGCCAGCCCGGCGACGAAGTAGCCCAGGCCGCCGCGGGCGTTGAGCAGTTGGCGAAACATCGGCGCGAAGAGCTGGCCGATCACGCCCGGGCCCTGTTTTCGGCGCCAGCGGAACAACCCCAGGACCGAACCACCGACGACGACCATGACGACGCCGGCGAGAATCGAAAAGACCTGCTGCGCGGTCACCAGCGCGTTGTCGAAGCGCGAGAAGTAGAGGCCGGCAAAACCGGCGCACGCCCCGAGAAACGCATACGTCAGGCATCGCCCGACGCTGTAGACGAGTTGGCGGATCAGTAGCGGCGCCACGCGCTGCTGGGTGGCCCCGATCGCGGCCGCGAATCCACCGCACATGCCGATGCAGTGGGCGGAGCTGAGAAACGCAAGAACGAAAACGGCAAGCGGCTCGACCATCCGAGTTCACCGTCGCGTCGACGCCGGCCGCCACGGCGCGAGGTCGAGCGATGCTAGAAGTAGTTTTTGGCCATCGGAATCGCGAACTTGACCACGTACCAGATCGCGGCGACCCAATAGCCCACCCACAGAAGTCGAACATACCACGGAATGTGGTGCGTGGTGTACGTGTGGAACGCGCGATCGGCTTGGGCGGTCATGTCCGGCTGGGCCATCATTTCGAGACTCCCGGCGATTTCTCGTGGCGATCCAACTGTTCCTCGGTCTTCAGCATGGTGTATTTCGGTCCTTCGACGTCGCGAAACATGCCGTTGGCCACGGCCCACACCAGCAAGAATACAAAGCCGAGCGAGATCAGCGTATAGTTCATGATCGGTACGATGGTGAACCCGCCGCCATCCACCGACGTGAAGGTCTTGATGAACTCCCAGAAACGGGCCGCGAAGCCGTACGCCGTCGGCACCATGATGACGATCGCCATGATGATCACGGTGGCCGTCTTGATTCGCCGGGATCGGCGCGCGTCGGACGCCGCGCCGTTGCCTTCCTTTGTGCGTTTTTCGCTCATGGCGCTTCCTCGTTCGTCGGCCACCGGGTTGGCGCTGGCGGCCATCTGCTTGATCGTACCGGTTTGCCCTTGGATTTGAAATCACCGCGCGCACACCGGAGCGCGCGGTTTTGTTCCGATAACTCGGCCACGCCGAGTCAAACCAGATCCGAATTGTGCCAGATTCTCGGACATCCCCCGGCGCGCCCCGCCATGAAGCATGCCAGTGCCGCGCGCTCGTCAGGCCGCAGTCGCGTTTTTATCGGACATTTTCAGCCTCACAGTCCGCAGCGTTTTCCCATAGGTCCCAGTATCCCACGACATGCGACATATTGGACATGGTGAGATCCTAGCTTTCAACATGTTGTAGGGGTCTGTCATTTCTCGGACTTAGCTAGGGATTTCTATCAAGCGGAAAAATCGGCCCTGACGATACTAGTAGTGGCGGTGAGGACCGCCGACAGCGAGCCAACGGAGTGGCTTGCCGCTACGACTACCCGCCTGTTGCGCTTTGCCGATTCACGGATGGATTCGCCGCAACGCTGGGTCGGGCTGTACGCCCCTCCGTGGGGCCGAGTGCCCGGACCTGGACGTACAGGGAGTGGCCAAGAACGAACGATGTTTCCGGCCGTCGCGGGTGGCGACACGCCGGCCGGCAGGTAGATGGGTGCCCAAGGACGTGGCGACATGAGTGCAATCATCAATATCGGAAGTACCCCCCCTTCGTGGCCGGTTCAACCATCCGGACCGCAATCAACCGGGATTCCCGCCGAGTCGGCGCCGGCGTCCCAAAGCGATTCCGTCGAGATATCCCGGTTCGGGCAGGCTCTTTCCAGCGCCGCCGAGCAGTCGAGCCTGAGTTTGGCGCGCATCCAGGCAATCCGCCAGCAGATCGAGAACGGTACGTTTGAAACGGCGACACGGATTGACGGCACGGCGTCGCGCCTGGTCGATCTGTTGCGGTAGCGCCCCGTATCCCCTTTTCCCAAGTCGTTCGCTCGGAAGGCGACACGTCGAAGCCTATCGGTCCACGGCCGCGGCGAGCTGTGCGGTCGCCGTACGTACTCGACACAAAGAAGTACCCCACAGTGTGCTGCGACTGACCGTGTCACTACGCGGCACGTCCCGGTGACTGGTCCTACCGGACGTCGCAATGCCAAGCACCCGCCCATGGCGGACACGCCGCAAAACCCGCAAAAACCTTCGATTCAGCCTTGGGATCGGCGTTGAATTGTACACTCTGGGAGCCGTAGGATTGCTTAGGGGCAATCGGGGTTCCGAGTCGCCGCTGGGGGAGGCGCGCAAAAAATGTCCTATGTCGACTTGCACCATTCGCTGAAGGACTGGCCGTATGAGCCGGACAAGATATCCGTCCGCAAGATACTCGGGTCTGACGGATCCGTCCGCATTCAGATGCGCGTCGAACTGGGCATCGTCCAGATGGAGGCGGAAGGCCGCCCCGACGGCACGCGGCCCTTCGGCAGTGACTCGCTTCTGACGTACTACCGCAAACGGCTCGCCAAGCACGAGCAGGCCAACGGTACGCCGCTCGGATTCGCGCTGACCCCGCAGGAATGCAACATGATCCGCATCGAGGCGTCGCTCTTCTACCGGCGCTACGTAGCGTATTTCGTGCTCGAGGAATTCGAGAACGTCATCAAGGATACGGCGCACAGCCTGGCGCTGTTCGACCTGTGCCGCGACTACGCGCTCGAGGCGGAGGATCGCACGACACTCGAGGAGTTTCGTCCGTACGTATTGATGATGCACGCCCGGGGTCGGGCGTATGCGGCACTCGCGGAGAACGAGCCGGCCAGCGCGTTGGCCCACGTCAACCGCGGCGTGATGGAGATTATCGCGCAGTATGAACGCCTGGGGCACCCCGGGGCGGCCGAGCGCAGTGACGAGCTCAAAATCCTGCGCGACCTGGGTCGCGAGCTGAACCGGCAGGTTCCGAAGGACTCGATTCTGGTGACGCGCAAGGCGCTTCGAAACGCGATCGACCAGGAGCGTTTCGAGGAAGCGGCCCGGCTGCGCGACAAGCTCGATCGACTCTATCCCAACAAGAACGTTCATTCCAACAAGAACCTTCCGCCGAACGCGGCGTGACACGACACACACGACGAACATACGGATCCCACCCCGGGGCGAGCGTATGTCTCATGCCCGGGTGCCCCATACCAGGTCGGGGGTTGGACATGCAGATGCCATGCGCCGTCGTCTCGATCTGGGGTGGGGGTCGGACACAGCTTCCGCAGATCATCCGTACGCCGATCCGAAGCCCAATCAGCCCTTGAGCCGAAGTTCACCGACAGCCGCCATCCCATGCTCATCCGTCCCCCACCGCTGCCCGGGATGAACGTTGACTGTCTTACGCGTAGTCTCGACCCGGGCAGCGATGGGGCACCCGCGTGATCGACACGATCAACTGGTGCCGGTTCTGACAAGGCAGTGCGGCAATTTTCCTCCCCTCCTTTGTTAAGGAGGGGCCGGGGGAGGTCCTTCGTCGAGCAGCAACCCCCCTCAATCCCCCCATAGCCAAGGGGGGAAGGAAGAGCGCCGACCTTTCTGGAAACGGGACCAGGTGCTATCGGTCGGCCGCGGCCGCACAAGCTCCGCGTCGTGACCGGCAGCAGCCGCGCCTCCCACGCGCGTCCGCCCGGGCAGGAACGAAGCCCCCGCCGCTTGTTCCGCGCCTTGCACTCCAAGATCGCCCGAACGACTTCAAACAGCCTCCCCCCGCTGGGGGGCTGGGGGAGGGCTCAGGCGAATTCGAAAATGCCACGTACTGGCACTTCCTGATCCAGTCGACCCCGGATGCGCCACCACCTCAATCGAGTGAACGCCCCCCGGCCCTCACCCTAACCCTCTCCCAGGGGAGAGGGGATCGTCGGACGCGATTCGGGAGAATTACGAGCAGCGGCAACCGGCACGCCGGCTGCGAGAGTCGGCCGACGGCACGCGTTTTGCCACAAATCTTCTCACCGGGGCGTAAGAATCTCGTCGGAGGGGCGACCACAGGGTGATGCAACGCACCGCAACCATCATCAGTTTATCGGGCTCATGCTTTCGCAGGCCCGGACGGGGCAGGCTTGGCGGGCCGCGGCTGGCCGCTTGGCTCGGGGTGGTGGGCCTTCAAGTGGTCCCGCTGTTCGGGCCCGCGCGGGTGTTGGCGCAGGACGTCTACCGGCCGCACGAAACGCCGCCGACGGGCGGGTGGATCAAGCACCCGTGGGCGCCAGAGGGTGAGCGAGCGACCTCCGGGCTCGACAGCCACGGCAGCTCCGTCGAGCGGGACGGATACGTCAGCGTGCAAGTCAATGTCGACCAACTAGGCCGCAACATCGTCGGCGACGCGGCCAATGAGCCCTCGATTGCCATCGATCCGACCGACCCGCGCAAGATAGCTATCGGCTGGCGCCAGTTCGACAGCGTCGAATCCGACTTCCGCCAGGCAGGCTACGGCTACAGCCATGATGGCGGGAAGACGTGGACGTTTCCGGGGGCACTTGCGCCTCACATGTTTGGCTCAGATCCGGTCCTTGATTCAGACGCACAGGGCAGTTTCTACTACGTCAGTATCGATTCCAATCACGACGAGACGCGCTTGTTCCAATCCACCGATCAAGGGGTCACCTGGTCTCGACCAAGACGCATCTTCGCAAAGTTCTGGGACAAGCCCTGGATGATCGTTGATCGGGTCAACCCACATAACCCACCGTACATCTATCTTACGCTCACCTTGGGAACGTTCTTCTCGCAATCGCTCGATGGGGGCATGACCTTCTATGACCCGGTTGTGACTCCGGTGCCGATCGCACTGTCGAATATGACCGTTGACCGAGATGGGGCACTGTACGTATCCGGCGATAGGTACCTTCGCGGCATCGGCATCCTGCGCAGAGACGTTGCCGACGGAGTTACTCCTTCGCTCACTTTTGACATGAGTAGTATCGCCTCAGTTCACGGCCAGCTCTACTCTACCGTTATCACTTTTTCACCCAACCCCGATGGACTCATTGGTCAGGTGTGGATCGACACGGACCGCTCCACCGGTCCTTACGGCGGGAATGTCTACTGCGTTGCGCTCGTTGACCGTTATGCCGAAACCCGGGACACCGCCGACGTCATCCTAGTCCGGAGCGAGGATCGCGGGGAGACGTGGAGCGAACCCGTGCGGATCAATGACGACCCACTCAGTCAAGAAGTGTGGCAGTGGTTCGACACCATGTCGGTCGCACCCAATGGGCGAATCGATGCAATCTGGAATGACACCAGAAACTTCCCAGACGAGCCGGACGCCAGGGTCTCTGAACTCTATTACTCCTTCTCGACGGACGGGGGGCGAACGTGGTCTGGAAACACGCCCGTGAGCCCAGCTTTTGACTCCTACGTCGGCTGGCCCTCTCACCAAGCCAAGATCGGTGACTACTACCACATGCGTTCGGACAACCTCGGCGTGAACGTCGCCTACGCGGCGACGTTCAACGGCGAGCAGGACATCTGGTTTTTGCGCATCGGCCCGCATGACTGCAACGCCAACGAGGTGCCGGACGCGATCGACATCCGACGTAACACCTCGCGCGATCGAAACGGCAACGGCATCCCCGACGAGTGCGAACTCTTCGGC
>Ga0055449_10000275_pt1 | contig 14712 bp, 10 predicted proteins | sample China_Galinas_PW_2_FD_57739 | JGI IMG/M metagenome (GOLD analysis project Ga0055449, IMG submission 57739) | Wetland microbial communities from San Francisco Bay, California, USA, that impact long-term carbon sequestration - China_Galinas_PWB_D1 | ecosystem: Environmental > Aquatic > Marine >... | reverse complement strand
AGACCCAAACGGGCTGTAGTCGTCGGGCAAGGGCTCGGATGCATCGTCGAGCCTCGGGCTGTCTTCGATGTTGACGCCGAGGTTCACGAGCGCATCGCGCACTTCGTCGCCCGTCTGAGTGCCTCCGCCTCCCGAGGAGTCTCCGTCGCCGCCACATGCGGAAGACAAAGCAAAGAAAACCAAGACACCAGACACCTTGACGAATCGATCGATCTTCATGAGCACTCCAAGAGAAGATGAGCCAAGCGTACGAAACGAATGAGCAGTGACTCTGGGAAAACGGGTCGCCCAAACGGCATGGTTTTCAGGGGTACACGAATCGCGATCGGTGTGTCAACGATGAGGCTACGTTCGGCGGCCGTTTCGTGCGCACCCTCACAGGGGCATTTGGTCCTGGACGAGGCCGTCGCGTCTATTTCTTTTCCAACTCACCGGCGCGCTCTGGGTCGTCTTGCTCCGGATCCGGCAGTGAGTCGGTGATCCGGATGCCCTCTTCATCGTGCTCGACCTCAGCCGCCTCCGGATGAGCGCTCTGCGGCTCTTCGGGTTCGACGGCCTCTTTTGCCTCCGTCAGCGCTTCGGATTCGATCAGCGACACTTCCTGATCTTCGTCTTCGTCGTAAAGCTCGATCTCGTGGGTGGAGCTCACAAACAAGATGTTCCCGAGACCCTCCGCTGCAGTGAACGCGTCGGTCTTCCTTCGGCGCACCTCTTCCCCGATGAATCCGAGCATCGTGAGGTCGGCGTCGCGGGATCGCTCTTGGATCAGGCTTTCTAGCTTGATCGTCGGGCGCCGGACGATGAGCTCGATGTTCTTGGCGGAGATGGGAAGGCGGCCCGAACGCACCAGTGAGAGCATGCGCTCCTTCTCCTCCTCGATCTCCTCCTCGGGGAAAACCGCGAACAACTTGATCTCGGCACCGTCCCAGTCCGGATGACCCAGCAAGATGTAGCTGAGGAGAATCATCAGCGGCGCGTTGTCGAAATCGGTGGGCGTGATCCAGACGTGGATCTCGTGACGGTACCCGAACCCACGATCGGAAACCGCCAAGACGCACATATCGAAATCGGCAGCCGTCAAAATCCGGTAGTTCTTGACGAACGTGTCGAGCTCCTCTGGTGCGTCTTTGTCGAATTCGAACAGAATCAGATTGTTGGCGGTGCCAGAAAGCCCGGGAAGCTGTGCCACGACGCCGAGAGCGTCGCCGTACGAAGGGTTGATGAGCGTATCCATGTAGATGTTGCTACCGGACAAATCGGAGAGTCGATGCAAGCGTTCCAAGGCGTCGCGCGACTCCTCGAGCGAAGCGCGTGAGAGGTACGCTTCTACGAGGTGAATGTAGATGGCGGATCCGAATCGGTAGGAAATCCACCTCAGCATGTCGAGTGCGTCCAGGCGCTCGAACGAAGAAGCGCTCATGCAGATGGCTGCAGGTCGCCAGCTCTCATTTCGTTGTGCGTCATTGCGAGACGAACGGTGAAGGACGATCTGCAACTGCCGGCCGAACTGAAACATCGCGCCCCTGAACAATCGGGCCAAACCGCCTCGGTCGGGTCTGGTCCGTGCGATCACGACGTAGAGTAGACCCATGATCACGAGCGCTAGCACCGCATACGGAGCGCTCATTCTGAACATCAGCCAAACGCACATCAGCGCCCCCACCAGCGAGATGTACCAGCGTGATCGAAACGACGGACGGTAGGATGGGTCCGCAGCGAAGTGTTCGAGAAGCGAGATCGTGCAGAGCGATCCGTACGAGAGCATGAAGATCATCGATATGATCTGAGCGACGAAATCGACGCTTCCGAGGGCTACGAAGACTCCGGCGATCACGAACACGACAATGGACGCGTTCGTCGGCTCGTTGCTGTTCGGTCTGCCACGGCTGAGAGCGCGATTCAACCGGGGCGAGGGGAAGAGTTGATCCAACGCAACGGCTTGCAGCGTACGAGGAGCGACCATGGCCGACCCGAGTGCCGAAGAAACCGTGGCCGCCGCCAAGCCGATGGGGATGATCGGACCCCAGACCGCGATGCGCGACATGATGAGCTGGTCGCCCGCCAAGTCGGCAGGCGACGCGGAGATCGTGAGCTTGTACGCGACCCCGATGTACACGACCATCCCGAGCAAGGTGGCCGATAGCGTTCCGATCGGGATCGATTTCCTCGGGTTCTTGAGGTCGCCCGAAAGTCCCACTCCGGCCGTCATTCCGGTAAAGCCAGGGAAGCAAATCGCGAATACGAGAAAGAAACGGTCCGGGTCATCGACCATCCGCGACAAGAGCCCGAGCTTGTGACTCGACTCGGCGCCTTCGATCGGGCCTCCGAGAAAGAACATCAGGAGCGAGATCGCCAGCAATCCGACGACCACGTACAGGACGCGCACGCCTAGGTTCGCGCCTTTCAGGATGATGATCAGCGCGAGGATGAGCGTGGCGGGTAGCGTAAACAAGCGCTTGTCGACGATCGCGATGCCGTAGTCGCGCTGCAGGAAATCGATGAGTGGCGTGAGCGCTTCCCCAAACGCGATGACGTAGAAGGCAACGCTGATCGCTTGGGACAGAAACAGCGCGATTCCAATCGCTCCGCCGATCTCGAGGCCAAACGAGCGAGAGATGATGAAGTACTCGCCTCCGCCTTCTACCCGTTGATTCGTTGCGATCTCCGCCAGCGCCAGTGCGGTCGCGATCGTGACGACATGGCCCAATATGATGATGCCAACCGTCCCGATGAAGCCCGTGTTGGCGACCGCATAGCCGAAGCGCAGGAACAGGATTGCGCCGAGAATGGTCGAAATCGCCGTGAGAAAGACCGGAGCGGTCCCGAATCCCGCCTTTGCTTTAATGAGGCGCTCTGCCATATCCGTCAGTCCGGGAGAGTAGACTCCCTACCATGACCCCCGGCAATCTGCCTCTATTGCTCGATGCAGTATAGCCGCAGTTCGAGCGAGCATTCCGGCGTGGAGCTGGCGGTCCAGCTGGCGGCCGCCGACGCAGTCGATCCGCAGAGCCCGATCCCATCGGTGCCGTTGGTGAAGCCCGCGCAGTCCCCTTGGGTGTAGGGTAGGCCGTTTGGCAGGGTTCCCGTCCAGACGTCCCCTCCACGAATCTGTCCGCTCGCGTCCAAGTTGATCGGCACGAGGATCGATCCGTCGACGAGGTCATCCCAGTCGTTCGCGACGGGGGTCCCATCGACCAGCACGTAGGGGTCGCTCGAGTGCGTCAGGCGATCGGAGACAGAGGACGCCATGGTCGAAAGCCAGGCCTTGAACTCGCCTTCGAGGCCGTTCGCTAGGGCCTGAGATGTGCAGAGCGCGTCCGCGCCATCGAGCCCGCCGAAGTCGGCGTTCTGAACGCTGTCCGTGACGAAGATGCGGCGTTCGAGAACGCTCGCGTCCATGCCCGAGTCCATGCCTGAGTCCATGCCCGAGTCCGTCGCGGCATCAACGCTCGCATCGACCCCTGGATCGGTGGGTGATTCGGACGACGCACAGGCGAGTAGGCCGAGCGAGGCAAGGAGCAGGGCGGGCTTCATTCCCTCGCTTTCGCATTACGACCGGGGAGACGCAAGAGCGGTTCTCGTCAGGCGTGAGCGCGGCAGCTACGCCGGCCGGCTCGATCCAAGATGTCGTTTTGCTACTTGCATCTGGTGGATTGTGCTAATCACCCGCCGCAACAAGCATACGTGAGGTCTCCCGATGGCTGTAGATGGTTCGATCGTCGAATGGTCCTTGCCAAGTGGCTATGCAGCCCCTTCCGTCGAGGCTAGAGACACCGGCGCGCGGGGAATGGGCCTTTTTGCCCGGCGGCTCATCCGAGAGGGGGAGACGATCGTGGCATTTGGCGGCACCGTCATCGACCACGCCGGCCTCCTCGGTCTGCCGCGGTCCGCGATTCGGCACACCTTGCAGATCGACGAAGATCTCTTTCTGGTATCAGACAGGCCGGGTCCGGCCGACTACGTGAATCATTCCTGCCAGCCCAATGCTGGGCTCTGCGGCCAGGTGGTGCTGGTCGCCATGCGAAGCATCTCTCGGGAAGAAGAGATCACGTACGACTACGCAATGTCCGATGCCTGCGCCTACGACGAGTTTCCGTGTTCCTGTGGGTCGATTCAGTGCCGCGGGGCGGTTTCGGGCTCCGACTGGGCCAGGCCCGATCTCTGGAAGCGCTATCCCGGATTTTTTTCCCCATACATCCAGGGCCAGATCGAAGGGCTCCGCAAGCTGTCCGGCCGTACCGGACGAAAGGTACGAAGCATCCGATGACGCCGCCTGATCAAGCTCCCGGAGCTCCTAGCGCCAAGAAAAAGGGCAAGGCGTCGGGCGTCAAAATTCGCCGCGCCACCCTGGAGGACATTCCGGGCATCTACGCATGCGAGATCGCCGCGTATCCTCAGGTTCCATCCCACACTCTGCCGGCCGCCAGGGAGCTCCAGTTCGAGATCGAAGCCTTTCCAGACGGGCAGCTCGTCGCCGTTTCCGGAGATGCCGTCGTCGGCTACGCCAGCTCACTCATCGTTCAGCTGGACGATGACTCCCCTTGGTACTCCTGGGGCGAGATCACGGGCAATGGCACCTTCAGCACGCACACCCCGAGCGGCGACACTCTGTACGGCGCCGACATCGCGGTCCATCCCGACTTCCGGGGACGAGGCATCTCGAAGAAGCTCTACGAAGCGCGCAAACGGATCCTCCGGCGCTTCAATCTCCGCAGGATGGTCGCGGGTGGTCGCATTCCCGGCTACCAGGAGCACGCAGGGAGCATCACCGCCGAGGAGTACGTCGCCCGCGTGATCCGCGGTGAGCTCCGCGATCCTTCGCTCAACGCGCATCTTCATGCTGGCTACCACGTCAATTCCGTTCACATGGGGTACGCGCGCGACGAGCAGAGCCTCAACTACTCGACTTTCCTCGAGTACCTGAATCCCAATTTCAGTCCGGAAAGGCGCAGCATCGCGGGGGCCCCGCTCAAGCGGCCCGTGCGTCGCATCCGGGTTTGCGCCGCCCAGTACGAAATGAGGAGGATTTCCTCGTGGGAAGAGTTCGAGCAACAGGTCGATTTCTTCGTCGCGACCGCCGAGCAGTACAACAGCCATTTCCTGTGCTTCCCCGAGCTTTTTACTGCCCAGCTCTTCAGCATGATGCCGCCCACGATGCAGCCGCTCGAGGCCGTGCGTGAGCTTGCATCGATGGCGGACCGCTACCGAGAGATGTTCATCAAGCGGGCCAAGAAGAGCGGGATCTTCATCATCGGAGGCTCTCATCCGGTCGTCGTCGACGGCAAGATGTTGAACGTTGCCCATCTCTTCACTCCCTCAGGCAACGTTTACACGCAGTCCAAGCTTCACATCACACCAAACGAGCGCGCCGAGTACGGGATCCAACCCGGAGATGGGCTTCACATCTTCGATACCGGCCACGCGCGAATCGCGATCTTGGTTTGCTACGACGTCGAGTTTCCCGAGCTCGCGCGAATCCTGACTCTGGCCGGCGCTGAAGTACTGTTCGTTCCGTTCAGCACCGACGAGCGCAAAGCCTACCTCCGAGTGCGGTACACGAGTCAGGCCCGTGCCGTCGAGAACATGGTCTACGTGGTTCTTTCTGGGAACGTTGGAAATCTCCCGCAGGTCGACAACTTCCTAATCAACTACGGCGAGGCGATCATCTGCACGCCGAGCGACTTTGCGTTTCCGCCTGATGCCATCGCGGCGAAAGCCGACTTCAACACGGAGACCGTTGTGATCAGCGATCTGGATCTGGGGGCGCTCGAGCAAGTCCGAGAGCTTGGAAGCGTTCGCCCTCTTCGAGATCGCCGGCCAGACCTCTATCACATTGCACCGAGAGAACCGGTCAAGATCGTCAGAACTCGCTAGCGGCGCCGAGCCAGGGGATACTCCCATACGATGAGCGAATCGGTTGACAACGGGCTCTCTGCTTCCGAGCAACTACTCGAGATCGAGGCCATCAAGAAGCTCAAGGCCCGGTACTTTCGCTTGATGGACAGCAAGGAATGGCTCCCTTTTTCCCAGGTCTTCACCGACGACGTGGTAGTCGATGTGTCGCATGACAAGCACGCGCCCGGCGACACGATCGAAGGGCGAGTCAACGTCGTCGACTTCATCCGCAAGGCGGTCGGCAAAGCGACGACCGTCCACCACGGCCACATGCCGGAAATCGAGCTCTTGAGTCCAACCGAAGCGCGCGGCATATGGGCCATGTTCGACTACGTCGAGTTCAGGCCCTCGCGTGGCATCCGCGGATACGGCCATTATCACGAGGAGTACCGCAAAGAGCGCGGGCGCTGGCACATCTGCAAGCTGAAACTCACGCGCCTCAGAGTGGACCCGCTCGGCTAAGCCCGGCAGTTCTCCCGCACCCAACGTTCCAAATCAGTCCGTGGCCGACTTGTGAACGTTGCGGAGATCGAGCACAAGCACGCTCGTGCCCATCTTGGTTGCAGCGGGTCTGAGCAAGGCATACGGGGAGACGCGCTTGCTCGATGGAGTGGACCTATCGATTCACGAAGGGGAGCGCATCGGCCTCGTGGGCAACAACGGTGCGGGCAAGTCGACGCTGGCTCGCATCTTGGTTGGTCAGGAGCTCCCCGACGAGGGACGAGTCGCGCGCCGTCGTGAAGCGAGCATCCGTTACCTCTCCCAAGAACCGAGTCTGCCCGCAGGGCAGAGCGCGCGCGAGGTAGTCCTCGAAGGTCTGGGCGCCTGGGCCGAGGCTCATGCGCGGCACGAGGAGCTCAGTCGGTTGATCGCGGCGCAAGGGCCGGGTTGGCAGGCCTACTCGGAGCCTCAGGCGACAGCCGCCCAGGAAGTGGAGCGACTCGGAGGTTGGGAGAACAGTCTGCGAGCCGACGTGCTGATTCAACAGCTTGGGCTCCACGACATCGAGCGCAGCGTCGATGAAATGAGCGGAGGCGAGCGGCGGCGCGTTGCGCTGGCGCGACTTCTGGTTGAACAGCCTTCGCTGGCGATTCTCGATGAGCCAACAAACCATCTCGACGCAGACACGATCGAATGGTTCGAGACCTACCTTCGCGAGCAGTATCGCGGCGCGCTCGTCTTGATCACCCACGACCGCTACGTGCTCGATCGAGTCGTGACTCGAACGCTCGAAGTAGATCAGGGACACGTTCACAGCTACGACGGCGGTTGGCACGCTTACCTCGAGGCCAAGGCAGCGCGCCTGGCGCACGCGAACCGTGCTGAAGCCAATCGCCAGAACCTTCTTAGAACGGAGCTCGAATGGCTTCGCCGCTCGCCCAAGGCGCGCAGCACGAAGTCCAAGTCGCGGGTGGATAGGGTCGAGGCGCTCCGCGATCGGGCAGCGCCCAAAGAGGAGCAAGTGGCACAGTTCGCGGCGCAGACGCAGAGGCTCGGAAACACGGTGCTCGAGGCCCGGAGCCTGGGCGTTGCGATCGGCACACTGGAGCTGGTCGAGTCGCTGGATTTGATCCTGTCGCGCGGGGAACGCCTAGGCGTCGTCGGTCCGAACGGTGCCGGAAAAACTACGCTCCTACGCGTTCTGCTCGGCGAGCTCGAGCCCGCGAGCGGCCGGGTCGTCGTCGGAGCGAATACGAAGTTCGCATACTTCGATCAGGGCCGAAGTGGTCTCAACGAGGACGATTCCGTCCAGCAGAACGTCGCGGCTGACCGGCCTCAGGTGACCTTCCAAGGGCGTTCCATCGACATTAGAAGCTACTTGAAGCGATTCCTCTTTGCTCCGCACCGTACACGCGACAAAGTTTCCTCGCTTTCTGGTGGAGAACGCGCCCGCGTCGCCCTCGCCAAGCTGTTGCTGGTCCCAGCCAACGTTCTGGTGCTGGACGAGCCCACCAATGACCTCGACGTCTCCACTCTCTCGGCGCTCGAAGAGATGCTCGTCGAATCCAATTCGACGGCGCTCATCGTAAGTCACGATCGCTATTTTCTCGATCGGGTCGCCAACAAGATCCTCGCTTTCGAGGGCGGCGGTCGCGTGGTCGTCTATGCGGGAAACTACAGCGACTACCGCGAGCAGCGAAGTGCCGCTAAGCCGGACGGCAAGAAGGGAACCGAAAAGGGCAGCAAGGATCCGAAGACGTCATCCGCAGTCAAAGCGCAGAAGCTCTCGTACAAAGAGAAGCAAGAGCTCGAGACAATCGTGGGCGAGATCGAACGTACGGAGAAGGAAGCCGCCGAAGTCGAGGCGCTCTTGAACGATCCGACGCTCTATGCGGACCGTGCCGAAGAAGTGCCGGCGATAGTGGCGCGCCAAGGAGAGCTCCGAGCGCAGGTCGATCGATTGATGACTCGCTGGATGGAGCTCGAAGCCAAGAGCAACCCTGCTTAGGCTCGCCGCTGGAGCATTTGGAAGCGTTGAACGATGTCCGGACGCTTCATGAGGAGCTCGCTGAACCGCGGAACCGGCATGCGCAGAACCAAGACCTCACTCGCGGCCTCGATGGTAAACCGAGACGCTTCGCGGGTCAGTAGTGACTCCTGGCCGATGGGGTAGCCCAGCTCCATGTTTCCCAAGCGTCTTCCGTCGGCGGCCCGCACTACGATTCGTCCGTGGAGCGGGAGATACATGGCATCCGAGCGCTTGCCGGATTCGACGATTCTCGTGCCCGCGTGCGCCCGGCGGACTTCGAACAGGCGTGCCAACTGCTTTCGCGTGACCTCATCGAACGCGGTGAAGATGGGATTCGTTCGCAGAAGTGTTGCGATGAGTCGACGACTGAGGACTTCGAGAAGCACGTCCCCAAACGGAGGATGTCTCGCGACGAGCCGATCCAGAAGCTCCTTTCCAATCCGAAGGGCGCGAACCCTGCCACATGCGACGACTTCCTCTCCGTAGCTCACGTTCGACAACAGACAAGAAACACCAGCCACGTCGCCCTCACCGAGCAACATGCTTTGCACGTCCAGAGCGCGCCGTCCTACGGCATTCCCTTCAACCAGAACGTACAGCGCGTCGGCGCTCATTCCGGCAGTCGTGAGGCGCTGTCCGTCCTCGACGTCGACGAGCCCGGATTCCCTCACCAGCGTCTGAAGTAGGCCGCGCGGCACTTCCGCGAAGAGCGGCATCGATGGAAGCTGTGCGAGTGTTGCTGCGCTTGGACGCTGGCTTACGAGAGCGTCACTCGGCTTCGGTCGTTCGAGCAGCTCGACGTTCGTGAGATCAAGCGTGATGTCTTCCGTCTTCTCGGGCTTCATGAACCGGGTTTCGCCGTCCGGGGCCCGGCGGTCGGCAATCAGTGGAAGCGCATCGGTGATGATGCTCTGCGTGTCCGTTGGCGTGCCGTCATCGTCCTCGACGTCTGAATCGTCCGCTGTGACGATCAGCGCCCGGTTCTGACGGTGGAGTCTCCGAGCGGCTTGCGGATCGACCCGCTCCAGCACCTCGCCTTTGCTCGGGTCGATCGCCAAGATCAGCTTGGCCATTGCCGCGGCCCGAGCCACGAAGCCCTTCGCAGCGTAGAGGTCCACGGCCCGCTCGTACGCGAGCACCGCGTCGGCTTTGCGCCCCATCCGCTGCAGGAGATCGCCGCGACGGTGCGACCATCGAGGCTCATCCGGTGTTTGCTTCTCGATCAGCTCGTAGATATCGAGCGCTTCGTTGAGCCGCTCGGCCTTGAGCGCGTTGCCGAGCTGCGTTCGCAGATTCGTCGTTTTGCTTGGGCGTCTGAACATCCGTCCCCCCTCTCGGAACGAAACACACAAATCACCCTAGCGGGTTAGAGGACAGACCCCCAAATCCAAGTGCCATACCCCCAAAATCGGGGGAAATTGATGCCGCACGGTTCCAGCCTGGGGCCGCGAGGACGCCCGTTGACTGGCAGAAGCGAGTATCGCAATGCTCCCCCGGAGGTGAGTCACATGACCGAGATTGTCCGCTACGAACGCTCTGGCCCCGTCGGAACCATCACGATGGACGATGGAAAGGTGAACTGCATGTCACTCGCGATGCTCTCGGAGCTGAATCGCGCACTCGACCAAGCGCAAGACGACGGCGTAGCTGTCGTGATCACAGGCCGTGAGGGGATGTTCTCAGGCGGATTCGACCTCGCCACCTTCAAGCAGGGCGGCGAGGCGCTCTATCAGATGCTCAAGGGCGGTGCAGAGTTGGTCGAGCGCGTCATGTCGTTTCCGAGGCCCATCGTGACGGCCGCTGGAGGTCACACGATTGCGATGGGCGCGTTCCTGGCGATTGGCGCAGATGCCCGGATTGGAGCCGAGGGAGCGTTCAAGGTCGTATGTAACGAGGTCGCAATTGGGCTGACTCTGCCGAGATTTGCGATCGAGATCATTCGACACCGGCTCACCCCAGCGCACTTCAACCGTGCGCTCGTACTCGCTGCGCCTTATTCGCCTGAGGAAGCCGTCGAAGCCGGTTTCTTCGATCGTGTCGTCCCACCGTCAGAGGTTCTCACGGAAGCCACGAACCTCGCGCAAGCACTCAGCCAGCTCAACGCGAAGGCTCATGCCGAGTCCAAGCTCCTCGTCCGAGAAAGAGCGCTCAATGCCTTGCGAGAGGCCATCGAATCCGAGCTCGACTCGTTCCAAATCTTCGTCGACACCATCGGCAGCGGGATGAAAGTAAGTCGCTAGCGCGAGAGAGGAGCTTGCTCAGCCATCCCCGTTCCGCACTTCGACGATCTCGCACGTTACCTCTCCCTTGGGGCGCCGAACCCAGATCTCGTCACCGACTTCGCGTGACAAGAGCGATCGCCCCATTGGAGAGTCCATGCTGATCCACTTCTTTTTGGCGTCGATTTCGTCCGGGCCAACGATTCGGTAGGTCTCAGATTGGCCATTCGGGTGTTCGATCGTGACCCAGCTCCCGAAATACACGCGTCCATCGTCCGGCGGCTTCTCGTCGACGATGGTCAAGACCTTGAGCCGCCGCCCCAAGAATCGCAGTCGTCGGTCGATCGCGGCGAGTCGCTGCTTGCTGTACTGATACTCGGCGTTCTCGGAACGGTCCCCTTCGGCCGCCGCCACTTGCACAGCCTTTGCCATCTTCGGCCGGTCGACGTTCCATAGACGATCAGCCTCCTCTTCGAAACGACGGTATCCCTCCGGCGTGATGTAGCCAGGGTCGCCCGAAGTATCCGGTCGTGTCCGTTGCCGTGACATGGTGCTCTACGCGTCGTTCAGCCCATCGATGCCCCGGCGCCCATGACTAGGTTCGCTCAGGAGTCTTCCCAGACGACCTTCTTCGCGGCAGCGTACCATTCGTCGGTTTTTGGTCCGTAGGTGTCCTCGAGCATGCTTCGCTTCATTTTCATCGTCGGCGTGAGGAATCCGTTTTCGATCAGCCACGGGTCCTTCACGACCACCAAGAACTGCAGCCGCTCGAATGCCTCGACTTCCTGGTTGACCTCTTTCAAGAGCTGCGTCAGCTCGGCCTCGACCTCCGCGCGCACCTTGCTGTCGCTCAATTTCGGGCGGAGCTCCTCGGCGACGAGGATTAGCGCGTACGGCTGTGGATGACCGGAACCGGTCACACAGCACATCTCCACGTGCACGTGGTTGTTGAGAAGGTTCTCGATGGGGACCGGGGCGACGTACTTGCCCTTGCTCGTCTTGAAGAGCTCTTTGACGCGACCCGTGATCTTGAGGCGGCCCTGTTCGTCGCGCTCGCCGCGGTCGCCAGTCCTAAAGTAGCCGTCGTCGGTGTAGCACTCCGCAGTGAGCTCGGGCTGCTTGTAGTAGCCCATCATGTTGCCCGGCGACTTGATCAGGATCTCGCCCTCTTCGCTGATCTTCACATCGACGCCGGGCATCGGGTTGCCGACGTACCCGAAGCGCCCTCGACCTGGGTGTGTGGCGTGCGAGTACGCGAAGTCCTCGCTCATTCCGTATCCTTCGAGCAGCTCGAGGCCCAAGTCCCGGTACCACTGAATGAGATCGGGTGGAATTGGGGCCGAACCACTGGCCGCAAGCCGCACGTGCTGGAGCCCGAGCCCGGTCAGAACCCTCTTCTTGATGACTCGGTTGAGCAGAGGAATACGCAGAAGCCGGTTCAGCTTCTCTGGCGGAAGCTTGTGAAACACGCCGAGCTGAAACTTCAGCCAGAGGCGGGGTACCGAAAGGAAGATCGTCGGTTGCGCGCGATTGAGATCGGCTACGAAGGTATCGAGCGACTCGGCGAAGAAGAGCTGCATTCCAGCGCGAATGCCTTGCGTCTCGACACAGAAGCGCTCGTACACGTGAGCGAGCGGCAGGTACGACAGCATTCGGTCCTTGGTGGTTGCCTGATAGATCTCCTCGGCGCCTTTCACCGATGCGGCGATAGCGCCGAAACTGTGCATCACGCCCTTCGGCTGCCCGGTGCTGCCCGATGTGTACACGATGATCGCGGGCTCATCCGCGCCACGCGATGGATTGCCTTGCAGCGGCTCGGTTCGGGCGGTGATCTCGTCCCAGGATTCGTAGTCGTTCGGGGGGGCTAGCGGAAGTGAAATGCAAGGCATGCCGCTCGGAATGCCCTTCTTGATATTGTCCCATCCGTCGAGCTTGCCGACGAAAAGAAGCTTCGATTCACTGTGGTTCAGGATGTAGTCGATCGTGTCGGCGTTCAGCGTCGGATAGAGCGCCACGCTCACGTGTCCGGCCATCCAAATCGCCAGGTCAGCAAGAATGAAATGCGCGCAGTTCTTGGAGATGAGTCCGATGTGACTGCCGGGCTCGAGATTGAGCGACTTGAGGTGCGCGGCCATCCGCCTCACCTGATCCATGGCCTCGGACCAGGTGTATGTTTGGACCTGGCCATTGCCAATTGGCTGCGTCATCCAAAGTTGATTTGGGGCCGTCTTTTCCCAGCGGTATGCGTCATCGAGTACGAGTTGAGGCTCGGCCATGGGTCACTCCTGGTTTGTCGGAGCGGGGAGCATACACCGTCGAAGCGGCGGTGTGGGGCCGAAATTCGGCATGGTTGCTGCACCATCCCTCAGCCTGCGCTAAGGAGGTCCTGTCCGGGCGAAGGATGCTTCCATGAAAATGACATGCGGATTCGCGGTGCTGCTATTAGGCACGACGGTCCTAGCCTGTTCTAGCTCGTCGACCGATCCCGACCCGACGGGCTACGACCTGCGGCGAGAAGCCTATTTCGAAACGACCATCGAGGCCGAGAGCCGGAACGCGTATTCCGAAGTCATGCGTATCGAGCGCGGGATCAAACCCGACGAGTCGAAGATCGCCGACGACCTCGGGCGGATGCAGGAACGACTCGACACCTCGGACTTCAATCTGCCGGCGATCCTATGGATGCTCTACAAGCACGCCGATTCAGAGCTACTCAGCGCTGAGATTCTCTCGAACGCGAAGAACACGCTGCTCGCGCACAAGTTTTGGCCCGATGAGCTCCTGACGGAAGCCGACCCGATCGACACCGACGACATGGTGTACTGGACCGAGAACCACTTCATTCTCTTCAGCAGCGGTGCCTACCTCGCCGGCCAGCTCTATCCGGACGAGGTGTTCGCCGCCAGCGGAGAGACGGGCGCCGAGAAAATGGCCACCTTCCGACCACGGATCATGCGGTGGCTGGAGTTGCGCTACCGTTCCGGGTTCAGCGAGTGGTTGTCGAACGTCTATTACGATGAGGACATCCCCGGTCTGCTCGCGCTCGTCGAGTTCGCCGAGGACGAAGAGATTCGTCATCTTTCCACGATGGTCTTGGATCTGATCTTCGCGGACATGGCGCTGAACCAGTATCAGGGGAACTTCGGCAGCACGCACGGTCGCACCTACGAACACAAGATGGGCGGCTCCCGCGACAGCACGCGCTCGACGTTCAACTTGTTGTTCGGCCTCAACACGTCTTCCCCCGGCAACATGAGCGCCTCGTCGCTTGCTCTTAGCGAACGCTACCAATTGCCGCGCGTCATCTACGACATGGCGCACGATTCCGATCGCGAAGAGTACGAGAACCGCCAGCGCATGGGCATCAAGCTCGAAGAAGCGGCGCGCTGGGGGCTCGACACGACGCGGCTCGAGGACGGCATGACCTTCCTCACGTTGGAGGCGTACACGCACCCGCTCACGATAGGGCTCTTCGTCGAAATGCTCGATGCCTACAAGTGGTGGGAACACTCGGACTTTGCGCCCTTTGCACCGTTCCGTGCTGCTCTCAGCGACGAGACCATTCGCAGCACCGTCGCCCTCGCCTACGAGCGCGACATCACGCGTAACATGCGCCCTGAGGTCAACCTCTACACCTACCGAACGCCCGATTACATGCTCAGCACTGCTCAGGACTGGCGAAAGGGCTACGGCGGCGACCAGCAATCGATTTGGCAAGCGACGCTCGACTTGGATGCCGTGGTCTTCACGACCCACCCTGGAAACGAGCGCTGGGACGGGCCGACTCCACGCTATTGGACCGGGTACGGGACCATGCCCCGTGCGATTCAAGCCAAGAACGTCGTCATTTCGCTCTACGATATCGAGACGGGAGAGGCGCTCTACGTCGAAAATCAGCCCCTGTACACGCATGCGTTTCTCGACAAGAACCAGTTCGACGAGGCCTTCAAAGAGGATGGATGGTTCTTTGCGCGCAAGGGTGACGCGTACGTCGCACTCTGGACGTCCGATCCCGCCGCGGACTGGGAAGTCAACGACGACCCCGAGCATGCAGACCTCGGTGACTTCGAGATTATCGCCGACGGCCAAAAGACGATCTGGATTTGCGAGCTGGGAAGTGCGCGCGAC
>Ga0055449_10000273_pt1 | contig 14754 bp, 8 predicted proteins | sample China_Galinas_PW_2_FD_57739 | JGI IMG/M metagenome (GOLD analysis project Ga0055449, IMG submission 57739) | Wetland microbial communities from San Francisco Bay, California, USA, that impact long-term carbon sequestration - China_Galinas_PWB_D1 | ecosystem: Environmental > Aquatic > Marine >... | reverse complement strand
GGCGTTTGTGCTGGAGTGGAGCGGAAGGGAGTCGAACCCTCGACCTCATCATTGCGAACGCGACCAGGAGGGCCAAAAACAGCCCTCAGAGGCTGCCAGAGCCGATTCTGAGGGTCTGGTTTGACCCACTTTGGACTCGAAGCGGGTCAGCAAACGGGTCACCGTGAGCTGACTGGAACTGCAGCTTGGCGAACTCCCCAGCCAAATGCCGTTGAGCGTACAACAACCGCTTATCTCGTGCGATGGTGCGGCAGGGGATGCCCTCGCGCTAGCTCTGCCCTCGAAGGGCGCTTGTGCTCGGCGGGGATACATTCATCTCATCCGAAGACCGGCTCCGAGATGTCCCACCAGGGGCTCAGCGGGTCGTCACCGAGATCGAACGGTACGGGTATCTCCGCATCCACTCCCTTTTCGACGGGCCGGTAGCGATCTCTGGTCAGATCCGGAATATCAGTCGCGTCGCCTTCGGGGAGATCATCATCCCCGGCGCGCCTGTATAGCGGGAGCGGATCGGGGTCTGGCGGAGGGGGATCCGGTTCGGGCGAGTGGCGGATTGAGTCCACGAGCCCACCGTCCGGGGGTTCGCCCCACCATCCTCCGATCCAGAACTGCGTGATGTAGTTGCCCGCCGAGTCGCCGACCAGTGGGTTGCCGGCAAGATCGAGGATCGAATCCGCGTCGAGGCGCAGCGTGTACTCGCCCATCGGAAGCTGAGTGGGAAGTTGCAGGATTGCGATGTCCTCGCCCGCCTGATGTGTGAGTGCCGATGCCGGAATCGTCACACCATGGCCCAAGCTGTCTTCGATGTGGATAGCCTTGTAAGACAGGATGACCCCCTCAGAGAAGCGGATCTGGACTACGCCATCCGCACGTGCCGCAGCATCCAGCACGGTCGGAGGGACCGTTTCTCGCAAGGTGCGGATCTCGGTGGCGGTTCCAGGACCGGTTTCGATCCCGTCGAGGTTTCGGGCGATAGCGGCGATACTGTACGGCGTATCTGAGTTGAGCCCGGTCACAGCCACATCCTGCCACACGCTGAATGCGGCCCAGATCGGTGCGAGCCCGAGCGATCCGTCGGTGGCGACGTAGCGATCGAGCTCTGGGATGTAGAGGGCGTACTCGGTGGCCGTAGCGCCCGGCGCGCCGAGGTCCTGCAGCGTAAAGGAGGTCTCGCCGATCGTGGAGATCGAGACCGGACCCGGCGTCGAAGCAAGGGTCGCCACCGTCGCCGTATCGCTCGTGCTCACCTGCTGCGCGGTTGAGCGGTCACGGATGAGCACGCGGTAGGTATACGACACGTTCTCCTGAATCCCAGAATCTTGGAACGTCCTGGAAGTCTGCCAGCCAGTGATCACCATGCCGTCACGCTCAAGGGCGTACTCAAGGCCGCCAGAGGCATCGACGACGAGTGGAGCGACGATCTCGATCGACTGCGTGTCGAGTGCGGTAGCGGTCGGGGCCGGTTCTAGCAATGCAGGAGCGTCGCCGTCAGCGAGCAGCATGAAGCGGTGTGCGTGGACGGTCCCCGCGGCGTCCGTCACATGGACGAGAACCTCGTACCAGCCCGCGGCATCTGCCGGCACCGCCCAGGCGAACAGGCCCGTCGGCGACAGCGTGGCCCCGGTCGGGATCTGAACCGCCGTGTAGGTATCGCCCACATCGCCGGGCACCTGCGCCTGATACGCGGCATCTGGCGCAGCAACGACTGCCCACTCGTTGACGGCGGGAGGCACGGGTGTGCCGGGGATGGTGGCGAGCACGGGCGACGCGGAATGCCCGACGACGCCCGTCGCATCGACAGCCGAAACGCTCACGCGATATGTCTCGCCGGCGGTGAGGCCGGAGATAAGCAGCTCGGTGCCATCCCCGGCGGCGTACTCCATCGTGTAGCCCTCGCCCGCAGCGTCGGCATTGAGCCGCACGACGTAGTGATCGGCGCCCGAAACGGCGTCCCAGTGCAGGAGGACCCAGCCGGCACCGCTCTCGATGGAACCCAGGTTGACCGGCGCGGGCAATGCTCCGGGTTCGAGGACATCGACGGCACCGGTCGCGTAGCTGACGGTCGGCTCGTTGACGCCATCGTCGATGACGGCATAAACGAAGTAGCGGGCAGTGGGCAAACCGGCAGGGATTACCCAGTCGTAGGTGTTCAAGGCGGAGTCCTCGCTGATGCCAGAGCAGATCAGCGTACCGTCGGCGCCCTGCCGATCCGTGTCGTAGTAGAGCGAGATCAGAGCATCCGAGTCCGAATCCTCATCGTCCCAGTTGATGGTGACCACGCCGCCGGTAGCGTCAAACGCTGGGGCAGTGAGTGCGATCCACGGCCGGATGGTCGGGCCTCGTAACTCGACGGTGTACGCGCCGATCGAATCGGCTGAGATGACCGTGAGGGTCCAGTCGCCCTCGGGCAGGCCAGCGGGGTCGGAGAGTTCGAAGACGGCCTGGTGCGTGACCGGATCGATGTGGTACTCGGTGCTGGCGATTGTGTACACGTTGCCCTGTGGGTTGGTGAGCTGCAGATCAGTTGTCCCGGTTTCCCACGCCGCACGGAAGACGGCCCGCTCGAGACCCGACGGCATCGAGAAGTGGTGCTCCTGTGGCGCGCGCAGGTCCTTCGGCGAAGCGGACTTCTTGGAATCCAACTGCTCGTAATCCGCCCACCAGTCGATGTCGCCTGTGTTGAGGTTGAACTCCACCGCCCGCTGCCACGGCCCGAGTTGGCCACCGACGAGAATGAAGTCGTTGTCGAGATCGCCATCGTCGAGATACTGCCCGTAAGCCCGGGCACTCCCGATCGTCCCGCCGCCGAGCCAGCCCGGGAGTTGAAGAGTACCTGTCAGGCTGCCGAACAGGTTCCTGTTGAGATCAAGGTGGAGTCCACCCGAGAGTGTCAGATACTCCGAAAAGCTCAACGTCCCCGCGAGGTACAGCCCGTCCCGCTCGTCGACGACGATTGTGGCACTCGCCATTTCAAACGGATCATCCTTCGAACCCAGGCTCACGGTCGCTTCACCGGTGATCCGCCCGGCGGTGTCCCACTCGCCTTCCAAGTCAAGACGCAGCAGGTGATAGGTCTGGCCGCCCCACGTGATCTCCTTGCCCGCCGTGAATGACATGGTCCCGCCGAGGACAACCGCTGGCGGCCCTGGCGCCAGTTCGTCGAGTGATGCCGAAACGCCGTTCAAGTAGACCAGGGGCAGCGTCAACGGTGGCGGCCCGTACAGGATCGGGAGATCAAGACCGCTTACTTCGGCCGACACGCTATCGAAGTACCCATTGCTGATCCCAACAGCAACGCCGATCTCGACGCCTGCCGGAACCCTGAGCATGCCCTCGCAGGTCAGCGTGCGGGTATCTGTATGGACCTCGAACAGCAGGTCCTTCAGCGCGAAGCCCGGACCAACCACGATCGGACCGGGGAGGCTCAGTCCGCCGTCGATTTGGACCTGGGGCGGGCCGCCACCCTCGTTGCTCACGACAACCTCTGCATAGATCGTCAGCCCGCCCTGTAGGAGGTCGAGCGTGAGATCACCCGCCACCCTGAACTCCTGCTGGCTGACGTGGACTACGACTCCGGTCGAGCTGAACGGCAGGCCGAAGAACTCAAGTCCTTGGGTGCCGGGCAGCGTTATCGTTGCGCCGGAGAAGTCCAGGCCGCTCGCTGAGAGTTCGACGTAGTCCGCTCCTGAGACCTCGACCTTAAACCCGCCCAGCTCATCCGGGAGCGATATACCACCGCGTAGTCGGACGGCGTCCGGCAGTATTTCAAAACCGCCAACCCACAATTCCAGTCCAACGGGCTTGACGTTACTGCGAACCTGGTTGAGTTCGTCGCTCGCCGCGCTGCCGTCGCCGAATCGGAAGTCGCCGGTGTACAGCCGTGCGTTGCCGATGCCTGATACCCCGATCATCCATACCTCGCCGGAGCCCCAGATGCTCTCATCGTTCGGGTCGTAGGACACGGTCCCTTCAACCAACACAAGGTCGTTGATCCAGATCTCACCCGTTGCGGTATAGACGCCGCCGATCGGATCTCCGAACAGCCCATCCAGCGTCAGCTGCCCGACGGGTACGCCACCGCCCGGGGGCGGCTCCTGCTGGAAGTCCGACGACACGATGAGCGTGTATGGCCCGGTGTCACCGTCGAACCCCGTGTCTCCTTGCTGCGGCGAGAATCCTGTGTTGCTCCAGTGACTGACACCGATCAGGTAGGCACCCGGCGCGAGATCCAGACGCAGGTATGGATCGCCTGACACCGGCTCACCCGGCGCCGCGGCGTCGTCGCTCCAGGCGAGCTGAACACCGGATTCGTCGAAGACCTTGAGCAGGGCGTCCAGCGAGGAACCGGTGATCGCCGCATCGATGTCGAAGTGAACGGAGGTGGGTGCTTGTACGTGCACCTCGTAGTACCGCACTCGTTCGGACCCGAGACCGATCGAATCGTTGACGGTGAGCGCGCCACCCGGCAGTGCGCCGATGAACGTTGCGTCAACATCGACTTCGAGCGAGTAGTTACCGGGAGCTTCATCCAGAATCGGCTCGTAATCCACCCACGGACGAGCGGCATCATCTGAATGATCGTAGATCTTGGATTCGATGATGGCCGGGTCGTTTGTACCCCACCAGTTATTCTCGAGGTTGATTGCAGCCGTGGACAGTCCAGTTGCTCGTACTGCGCCTGAAGAGAGGTCATTGTGCACGAAGGTCAGCGCGCAATCGCTGTTGATCCGAATTTCCCGGATCTGACTGTTGCGGATCTGTGCTGTGCTCCCATCAGCGAGGTTAAACCCGAACCCTTCCGGGGCGAGTGGGCCAGTGGTTTGTACAGCAACCCCCGACAAGGCAATGGTGGCTCCGGATCGCACGCTGAAGAACCCCACGCCTGTGACGGCACCACCGGCCATCTCAAGCATGCCTCCGTCACGTACGACCAACATGGCGTTGTAACCTGGTTCGTTGTAATCGACAACAATCGTGGCGTTGTGCGTTCTCATCGTCCCTTCGACGATAATGTCATAGTGCCTGAGCTCCGATACGAGAGTCACGTCATCCCATACGGTCAGCGAACCGGTGTCGTCAATGAGGACGTCCTGATTGAGTTCGATCGCGCCCGCGCCCGCTCCGATGGTGATGTCATCGGTGGACGCCGGAACCTGATCGCCGCTCCAGTTCAGCGCATCTCCCCATAGAATGCCGTCACCACCACCATCCCAGGAGACCGAAGCCAAGAGCACCCGCTGCTCCAACGGCTCGAAGAACGAGTTCGGCAATGCCGCCAGCCGCCGGTGCGGTCGAACACCTCCTTCGCCATCACGATGCAAGATCAGCCCAGCGCGCCCCAGCAGCGCCCGCAGGTGTTCGCTCATGGCCACGGTTCTCTCCTTGGTCCGGCGTCGAGGCAAATCCCTGAGATGACAAACGCCGGCCAGCGGCCGATATAGAGTGAATCACCATGAGACCATCCTGTTTGCTGCCAGAGACGCCATCTCCAGCCGGCCATACGGGGCTTGGTCGGTGTTCGACGGGCTCCGCCGGGCTCATGCGGGGAGGAGAGGGGCCCGGGAGAGCGATCGGGTTGTCCGTGAGGTCCGTGTGCCGGGCGGGTGGCAGAGTCCTCGTGGGTCGTCACCGCTGAGTCGGCGAACGCCCCGACCGAGGCCGGGGCGCCCGGAGCGAGGCTCCGAGAAGGGGTGGGTGAACGTGAATCAGCCGCGAGACTCACGGCCCCGCCGAGAGCGAGCGTGCCCAATGCTAATGCCAAGCGCGGAGCTGTACACGACCGGCGGAACGTTCAGAGCGGCTTCACCCGGATCTGGCAGGGCGTCTCCTCACCCCGGAGCGAGTTCTCTTCCAAGGCGATGAACCCCAGTCGCTCGTAGAAGACGCGCGTCTGTGCGTAAGACTCGGAGGGCTTCGACGGCGCCAGCGTCTCGACCTGGAGCAGCCGCACGCCGCGTTGGCGGACCGACGACTCGGCCGCCTCGACGAGCGCCCGACCGATGCCGCGACCACGGCGGTCGCTGCGGACGGCCATCACGTAGATCTCCGATGCGTGCGGGTTGTGATTGCGTATGGAGAGAAACCCGGCGACCATCCCGGCGTCGTCGGCAACGAGCGTCGGCAGCACGCGGATCTGCTCGACGTAGTGCACGATCGCCGACTCGATCCCGAACCAGTCGGGACGCCCACGCGTGATGCGCCCGCGCGCGGCCTCCTTACCGGCCCGCATCGGGCGGATGCATGCGCTGGGCAAGTCTAAGCGTAGCGCCACGCGGATCACCCGGATCAGGATGCAAGGTCGGCACTCCCAGCGCAACAACGCGGCCCGCCCCGAACGAAGGGACGGGCCACGCCACACCCACGCGTTGCGTGGTGATTCGGTGCGTGCTGTTCAGTGACGACGCCGTCTCCCGGCGATCATCCCGAGTCCGCCGAGGGCGAACAAGGCGCCGGGAGCCGGGACGATGCTGACGCGGATGTTGTCGATCAAGTTGGTGGTCTGATACGAACGTCCGTCCACCACGAGGCTCACATCGGTGAATGCGCCGTAATCGACGAACCCTGGAGCGGTTGTTGCCACAATCGCTCCCTCCCGCCAGTACTCCACGGCCCCGTTCAAGAGCAGCTCGAATGCGTAGTTGGTCCAAACGCCGTACTCTGGCGGCGTGGGTGTCTGAACCGAGGTTCCACCGTATCGCGTTATCTCGCGGTTGGTTTCGCCAATGATCGTGATGATCGGGCCGAAGGCGTGATCGCCGAGATTGGTGTCGGTGATGGACAGGGGATCACCGGTGACGAGCATGATTTCGTTGTTCTGCCAGTATGTCGAGGGTGGTTCACCGTAGGCGTTCAGTAAGGAGGAGAATTCCACTCGCAGTCCAGGCTCCAATGAGAATGGAGCCCTCCAGGCCACTCCGCTTTGGTAGTTGGCGTCGCCGTTTCCATTGAAGGAGTACGCCCCCAACGTTGCGGAACCGTTGTCGAGGTACGGGGCCGGGATGCCGAAGGCGTGCCAACGGCTTCCATCGATGAACCCGCCTTCCCAATCCTCGTTCAGGACGGTTGTTCCCGCAGAACTGAACGGCGTGCTCAGGCACAGTGCCGCAGTTCCAAACACCTGACTGCAGATCATCCTTCTCATCTTGCGTCTCCTTCTCGCCGGGAGCCACGTCTCCATGACCTCTCGACAGAGCGTCCTGCGCAGGGCTGAATCGCGGATGCCTGGAACCGCACATCTCTCGAAGCGCGGAACTCAGAGCATTCCCGGTCCACCTTCGACGCCGAAGCGGCGGATTGTCTGAACGCGCGTCCCAGTCCACAGATCAGCCCCTTGCCCCGGTCGGACCATCCGGCCGCGGGCCCATCCCCTGTAAACGCATCTCTGGATCCGATATAGAGCGGCCTTTGGCAGATTCTGGGCGATCCGAGTGCCGGGAAGCTGGTTCCGGGACAGCGTGGTTCGCCTGCGGGGAGGGACGCCTTTGACCACAGGCCGGCGCGCGCAGTCGTCGTAAACCCCGCTGGTTACTGCGTTTCGATCTCGTCTTCGAGCCCGATCTCGTTCAGCGTCGGCAGCTGCTCGGCGGTCTCGTCCGCGTCTCCTGCCTCGAGCCTCTGCTTGTACCCGTCGCCCAAGGTCGGCTCCGGCCCGATGGGTTGCCCCTCCGCGTCATAGAAGAGCAGCACGCCTTCGCCCTGGTTACCCCTCTCGATGAGAAGCTCGAAGCCTCGGCCGTACTGCTCCGAATCAATGTGAGGCTTGAGGATGACCTCCCAGCCGTCCGACAGCTGAGGGGGCACGAGGTACTTGTACCAGGCCGCCCGGGCCGGGCCGTCGTCGTCCGGATCGTTGATCCAGCCGACGCGCTGCCCGAGCTTCGGGCGCAGCGCGAACACGACTCTCGGCCGGCGTCTTCCGATCTCGGGGTGGCCGAGCTCACGCCACGTCTTCTCGTTGTTCAACGCGGTAACCACAAGCGTCCTGGCGTCCTCGAGCCAGAGCATGTTGTGCACCGCCCCCCAGTGCCATGCCTCGTAGAGCACGTCACCGTCGAGGCTGTACACGCGGATCGCGTTCGGGTCGTCCTTCATGTTCCCGTGGATGACGACGATCTCCTTGCCCTCGTTCTCGGGGAAGATGTCCTCGACCAGGACCTTGGGCGCCACGCGGTAAAGGTCGATGAAAGGCCTCGATGCTGGGGGGGCCTTGATATCAGGCGGCTTGGCCGGGGTCCGCCAGAGAAGCGTGTTGGGGCGGTTCATGTCCCATACGCACAGTTGCAGGTTCACCCCATCCGCCGAGCTTGCGATGTCCCGGATGAGTGTCACCACGACTCCTGATGACTCACCGGTCCAAACCAGATCGGCGAAATCGACCTTGCCGTTCGTTTCGCATCGCCACTCCCGGAGTCGCCTGTCGGAGATCGAACGGAGCTGCGCCCACCGTTGGTTCACGGGATCGATGGCGACGGAGTTGGGACGCTGGTTGAGCCACAACACCGCGCCGAACGTGCCGAGAATGGTCAGAACCGCGAGCGTGAGGCACGCCGCGGCCGTCGTCAGGATCGGGTGGCGCCCGATCCAGCGCGTCGTTCGGCGCCACGCGCTCGGCGGGGACGCTTCCACCGGCTCGCCCGCCAGCCATCGGCGCAGATCGGCGGCCAGATCGCCGGCCGAGGCGTACCGACGACTCGGTTCGCGCGACACCGCCTTGTCGAGCACGGCCGCGAGCGGTTTGGGTAGGTCTGGATCGATGGTCCGCGCCCCGCGAGGCTCCTCCTCGGCCACGCGGTGGACCGTCGCGTGCAACGTGCCGTCCATGTCGAATGGGGTCTGCCCGGTGAGGATCAGGCAGGCCGTCGCCCCGAGCCCGTAGACATCGCTGCGTGTGGAGATCTCGCCGCGTACGCCGCGGGCCTGCTCGGGCGACATGAACGCGGGGGTGCCGATGGGCGCCCCGTCGGCCGTCAGGGTCTGCATCACGTCGTCGGTGAGCAGCGAGGCGATCCCGAGGTCGATGATCATCGGTCGTCCGTTGACATCAACGATCACGTTGCTCGGCTTGATGTCCCGGTGGATGACGCCGGCCTCGTGCAGCCCCTGCACGGCGTCTGCAACTTTGGCCAGCAGCTCGACTCTTGCTCGTCGGTCGAGTTCGTGGCTGCCGCAGTAGTCGTCGAGCGCCTGACCGTCCACGAACTCGCTGACGATGAACAGCCGCCCGTCGTGCACCCCGTGGTCGATCAGCCGCGGCAGCGCCGGCAGCCGGAGTTGGGCCAGCACGTCCAGCTCTCGCCAGGCTCGGCCGGACCCGCCGCCCGGGGCCGTCTGGCCGGCCCCCGCCCCGAGGCGGCTGTTCAGGATCTTGATAGCCAGTGGGTGGTCGGACCCGGCCCGGAACCCCCGGTAGACCGAGCCGCCGGCCCCGCGGCCGAGAACACGGTCCAGCATGTAGCCGTCGAGCTGGGGCAGATCGCCACTCTCGTCCGCGTCGATGTGCACAGCCTCAATCTGCCCGAAGACTCGTCTGGCCGTCGCGTGGTCCATGCTTCTGCCCCGGCCCGTCCCGCGGTGGCGGACCCCTGCTACAAACGTCCCGAATCGCTCGATATAGACCGTACTGCCCGCATTCCGGATGTTATTCTACTGAGGATTTCACCCTTGAAGAGGGGGCCCTCGTGGGTGCGGTGCAGTTCGACACGACGCGGTGGACGCTGATCGCGGCGCTTGGAGACGAGGGGCCTGATCGCGACCGCGCGCTCGGCGATCTAGCTCGGCTGTACTGGCGGCCTGTGTACGCGTGGCTGCGCCGCTCCGGGAACGATGCCGAGCAGGCTGCCGAGACGACCCAGGCTTTCTTCACAGACGTCGTCATCGGTAGACGCTTGTTTGAACGGGCCGACCGCGCAGAGGGACGGCTTCGCACGTTGCTGCTCCGCGCGCTCAAGCGTTTCCAGATCGACGGGCACCGCAGGCGAACGGCCAGGCCCGACGGCTTCGCGATCAGCGCCGCCGATCTCGTGCAGGAGGAGGCCTCCATCGAGGACGCGTACGTGGAGCCCAGCACGGCATTCGACCGGCGGTGGGCGGGTGCTGCTCTCGAGGAATCACTGCGCCGGTGTGCGGACCACTTTCGGCAGAGCGGCCGCGAAGGGCACTGGACCGCCTTCGAACGGCATGTGCTGCAACCCGCCACGTCGATGACAGGTCCTGCGCCGTACCGCGTGCTCGCGGAAGAACTCGGCTTTGGGTCGCCGGCAGAGGTGGCCTCGGCGGTCCAGGTCGTCCGCCGACGAGTCCAAGACCTGCTCGCGGAAGTAGTCGGCGAGACCGCCCGATCGCCGGACGAAGCCGCGAATGAGCTACACCTCGTCAAACAACTCCTTTCATAACGCGGAGTTGACAGAGTAAGCCCACGGACCATGTACACGATTCGGCAAGCCACCCCCGACGATGAAGAACCGCTCATCGCGCTCATCGTGGCGTTCTGAGTCGCGCTCTCGGCGTTTCGTGGGAAGACACGACAGGTCGATCTTGAGGAAGCGAGGAAGGAACTCGCCCGCTATCAGTCCCGTCATTATCCAGTATTCGTCGCGGCCACCGATAAGGACGGGCTCATCGGCTACCTCGTCTGCCGAGTGGACGGTGACGCAGTGTGGGTTGAGTCGCTGTTCGTTGCACCCGAGCATCGTCGTCGGGGCGTCGCCGCCGCTCTATATCGCCGGGCGGAAGAACTCTCGTGTGGCTTTGGCGGAAGTCCGCCGTACAACTACGTGCATCCGAACAACGATGCGATGATCGGCTTTCTCAAGAAGCGGGGCTACACCGTCCTCAACCTCATCGAACTGCGTCGTCCTCGGCGCGAAGAACCACTGCGGGAGAGGGTCATGGTCGGTGAGCATGCGTTCGATTACTGATCCTCCGCCGAGGAGGTCAGCGAAGACGCAATCTGACGCCTCCAGCGGAAGCCCGAACCTGTGGCAACCTGCCGTTTCCGTCGGGCGGGGACTTTGGGGGACAGGCTACCCTCGGGCGTGCCGTTCTCCGACATCCTCCAGACGGACCGAGTGACGCTCCGGCCGCTGGCCGAGTCGGACATCCCGTTCATCGCTCGGCTGAGGAACGACGAGGAGGTCGCGGCATACACGAAGTCGGACGTGCCGTTCAGCATCGAGGATGCGCGCCAAAGCTGGGAGCGATACGCCGCGGCGAATGCCCGGGACGAGCAGTTCATCTTCGTGATCGAGGCCGAGGGCGAGTCCGTAGGGACGGTCGGCATCGCTCCCGATCGAAGAAACGACTGCGGCGGGATGGGGTACATGATGATCCCCATCGCCCGGGGACAGGGCCTATGCACCGAAGCCGTTCGGGCCGTCGTGGACTGGAGTTTCCGCAGCTTCCACTTGCACCGGATCGAGGCGGAGTACATGCCGGAGAACCTCGCATCGGCTCGTGTGGCCGAGAAGGTGGGGATGCGCGTAGAGGGCATCGCCCGCGAGCGCTTCAAGAAGCGGGGGCGATACGTCGATTCGGTGTGCGTCGGCATACTGAGGTCCGAGTGGGAATGCGCCGCCGCGTTGCCTTACCGGTTCAGTGCCCCTGACTCATCCTCTGCCGAATGACACTTCCTTGACATATGCGGATCCTCCTCGATCCAGTCCCGAGACCGTCGCTCTCGGTGGACCGGGTCCGGGGAGAAGCTCAGGGGCAGTCGGCAGCCCTTGCTTGTTTCGATGCCGAACCGAGGACTCACAGGAGCCGAGATCGGTCGGTCCGCCGCGGTCAATCCTGCCGTTTCTGCTCTCAGCGCCGATCGAGAATCCGGTATTGCCCGATCCCATACCGGATCCGCGCGCTCAAGCCTCAGCCCAACGCAAAACGCCCAAACCCTTGCGGCCTGGGCGTTTGTGTCCGAGTGGAGCGGAGGGAGTCGAACCCTCGGCCTCCTCTTTGCATGGGGGAAGGTCACAGCGGCTCAGTTCAGACCTGCGCTTCCCGACACCGCTTCCTCGAGACGCTCCAGCCGCTCGGTCAACCGATCCAGCCGATCCCGCTGCGCCCGGATGACGTGCGCGTTCGCGTTCGACTGATCCACGCCGATCGCCGCGTTGACCTGCTTGAGCCCCGGCTCGTTGCTCTCGCCCCATGCGATCCCGATCACGCGGGTCAGTTGATCAGCCTCGATCGCGTCCGGCGCCACCGCGATCGCGCTGCCGTCGTGGAGCCCGCTGGGCACCAGGAAGTCGCCGGTGCTCACCGACCCGACCACGTTCACCGGGGCCTGCCCGATGAACGCGACCTTGTGCCACCCGGTGATGCCGCCTTCCTCGTCCTCGAACGGGCGGTTGCCGGTCACGATGGGCGTGGTCGAGATTACCATGAGGCTCGTTGCGTTGGTGGTGTCCAGCGAGATCTTTCCGCCGCGTACCGCGACCACGTCACCCGGCAAGAACGACTCTCCCGCGCGCGACTGCTCCAACCACTCGGCGTAGTCGTTGCCCGGTCCGGCGAACTCGACGCCGCCGGCCCCGTTGCCCTGGATCGAACCGAGCGAGTTCTCCGCGGAATCAAAGAACGTGATGTAGTTGACGCCGGCGCCCGGCGTCAGATCGGTTGACCGCGTCATCAGCGCCAGCACGTCGGGCGACGCCCCCGTGCTGGTGTTCTCGAACATCGCCACGTGGTGGGTCGGCGTCGCGGTCGAGTTCTGGACATCGGTCACATACAGCCTGTTCTGGCGGGTGGTTGTGCCGACGCTCAGCCGGTCGTCCATCCACACGTGCCCGCCGCTGAACTGGCCCGCCACGGTCCCGCTGCCGGTCGCGAGAGCCGAGAACGCGATCGAGTTCTGTCCGGACGCGCGGGCCACAACACCGACTCCGCCGCCCGTGGCCAAGGCCTCGCCCTCCACCCCAACGCCGCTGACACTGTTCGCCCGGCCCCAAACACCGATGCCCGAGTTCCCCGCTGTGCTCCCGTACACACCGACCGAGCTATCGCCGTCGGCGATCGCCTCGATCGCAAACGCAAATGGGCTGGGGTTTCTCGAGAGGATCCCGGTTCCCCCCGTGCCCTCTACGTGCAACTCGGCCAGTGGAGACTCCGTGCCGATCCCGACCCGATCCGAGAAATACCCCCTTCCCTGGAAGTACCCCGCCCAGCTCGTCGGGTCGAAGGTGATCGCCTCGATCGCCCGGGCGCTGCCGTCGTACGCGTACGCCGAGACCGCCCGCCCGCCGTTGCGACTCCGGAAGAAGCCCGCGGCGGCTCCCGGGACTTCGATATTGGCTTCGAGCGTGTACAGGATGCTGTCCGATGTGAACCGAGCCGCGGGCAACCCGGTCTCGTTGCTCGCCGTGAGCGAGATCACGCCGTCACCGCGCACCTCGAGCGGCGAAACAGGTGTGCCGGTCCCGATGCCCAGGAACCCCGTCGCGTCGTCGCGGTCGATCCCCCGCACCTGTAACGCCCGCGGTGCGTAGCCGATCAGTTGGCGGGGGCTGAGCACCGTCCCGTTCACTGTTATCTGCAGCCATCGTTCGTCGTCGTTGAATACCTCCGCGCCCATGTTCAGGTTCACGGTGAACAACCCATCGCTGATCGGAACCCCGGAGTAGTTGCTGATGGATCCCGCGGAACTCCCGCCGACCTGCGCGTCGAATAGCTGAAACGACAGCTCCGCCGTCCCGTTCATCGGCTGCCCACTGTCCGTCAAACGCCCCTGGTACACGTAGACCGTGGGTGTCTGCGCCCCCGCGGTCATGGACATCACAACCGCCGCGAGAACGGCCACGACATAAGCACACACTCGCATCAGGATCTCCTTTGTGATCGGCGACGATGGTAGCAAGACGTGCACAGACAACAAAGCTCGTTTTCGGAATTTCCTGAGGAGGCGAAGTGCGCTGCGCTGTGGGCGAAGATAGGCGACTGGTATCATCGTAACGGAGAGCTAGAGAAAGCAAACCGTGCTTGGGCCAAGGGGGTTGAAATCGCAGCCCATCCACGGCATTCATGGCATCCATGGGTAGTCGTTCCTGTCGTTGAGTCGTTGTTGAACGCCGGTCATTTCGATCGTGCAGCGTCGCTCTATCGTCAGTATTGTCCAGGGAATCTGCAAGCAGCAAGACTGTTGGTGAAACATCTTGTCGAAGGATCTGGAGTTCAATCCGCATTGGATTATGCTCGTGATTCAAAAGACAGTGTATGTGTTGAAGTAGTATGCCAGTACATCAGTAGTCACGAGGAGCCGAAGGACTGGGTGCAATGGGTTCAATCGCAGAGATTCCATGACCGACTGTCGGCCTACTTCGGACTACTCAGAGGCCTGACGCCGTTTGGGGATGATCTCCAGTTGTGAGCGATCCGCAGACTCGCGTTCGGCGCGGGCAAGTCTGTTGTGAACAGCATTCGCGGCGCTGATTTCCCTTGAGGAGGCATTCACGGCTGTGACGTTGGCCACGGCCGGATCACTTCTACCCGTGAGCATGTCGTCTCATATGTCCACCGAACAAAGCTGGTGATGTTGGAGAAGCAAGGGGCGCGCAAATCGCTGTCTCGATTGACCCCGAGTCGATTCGGGCGGGTCAAGCGATCATGGTGACGGATGGGCACTGGCAGCAGAAGGGGTTGTATCGTCCGCCGAATCCGGTATTGCCCCTTCCCATACCGGATTCGAGCGCTCAGCCCTCAGCGCAACGCAAAACGCCCAAACCCTTGCGGCCTGGGCGTTTGTGCTGGAGTGGAGCGGAAGGG
>Ga0055449_10000272_pt1 | contig 14763 bp, 7 predicted proteins | sample China_Galinas_PW_2_FD_57739 | JGI IMG/M metagenome (GOLD analysis project Ga0055449, IMG submission 57739) | Wetland microbial communities from San Francisco Bay, California, USA, that impact long-term carbon sequestration - China_Galinas_PWB_D1 | ecosystem: Environmental > Aquatic > Marine >... | reverse complement strand
GCGGGTCCCAAACACCCCGGCAAGAAGGGCGAACGTGGCATCGGCTGGTACGGCCATCAAGCCGGGGTGGTGAACCTGGCCGAGCGTAAGGTGCGGATCAGCAAACCGCGTTTGCGTCGCAAGGGCTCGGGGAAGACCAGCGAGGTCGAGGTTCCTGCGTACGCGGCCATGCGGAGCCACTCACGCATCGGCGGGCGGATGCTGGACATCCTGATGCGCGGCGTGTCGACGCGGAACTATCGTGAGGTGCTTCCGGAGATGGCCGAGACGGTCGGCGTCAGCAAGTCCCAGGTAAGCCGAGAATTTATCGATGCCTCGGAGAAGGCCCTTCAAGAGCTGGCGGAGCGTCGCTTCGACGACAAGGACATCCTGATCGTGTACATCGACGGGATCGTGTTCAGTGGGCATCACGTGATCGTGGCGCTCGGCGTCGATAGCGAGGGTCACAAGCACGTGCTGGGCCTGCGTGACGGAGCCAGTGAAAACGCTGCGGTGTGCACAGGTCTGTTGGAGGATCTGGTCGAACGCGGGGTGAAGCCGGATCGGCATCGCTTGTTCGTGATCGACGGCAGCAAGGCGTTGCGTAAGGCGATCGACGCGGCATACGGCGCCGACAACCCGGTGCAACGGTGTCGTAACCACAAGCGGAAGAACGTGCTGGATCACGTTCCTGACTCGATGAAAGACACGGTAAAGGCCACGATGAACGCGGCCTATCGGCTCGACAGTGACAAGGGGATGGCCCGGCTCGAGGAGTTGGCCACGATGCTGGAGGTGCCGCACCCGTCGGCGGCCGGCAGCTTGCGTGAGGGCTTAGGCGAGACGTTCACGGTGAATCGTTTGGGCTTGCCCGGCGCGTTGCGGCGGTGTTTGTGCACGACGAACGTGATCGAGTCGCCGAATTCCGGCATTCGTCGGCGTACGGGTCGTGTGACTCGTTGGAAGGATGGTTCGATGGTGCTGCGTTGGGTGGCTTCGGCCTTGCTTGAAACGGAGAAGTCCTTCCGCCGAGTGATGGGCTACGAGCAGCTATGGATGCTCCAGAGCTACCTGGACCACGCGGAGAAGACCGAGCAAGTTGCTCGAGAACGCAAGACAGGGTAACGTGTGAAAATCACGGGTCGCCAGAAAACCTCCAACTGGCAATGGGACATGCTCCAGCAAGGTGTTTGGCCATCTTTCCTCAAGGGAGTACTCCGCAGCTCTGCAAACCGAGAACACCTCACCATAATAGGAGTCCACATGTCAACGATTAAAGACGCAAATCCATCCACCTCGGCCAGTAGCGGGCTCTTCTCCGGCAGAGTTGTAGATAAGGTAAGTCGGTCCAGCCACCGCATCGCAGAGTACCACAAAGCGCTCGGTGAGTCGCGGTCTACCAACCTCCTCGGCTACGTGATGGAGCTCGGATACGACAATGCCGTAATAGTAACCAACGACTTCTACAAGATACGGGCCGGCGGGATCTCGAAAAACTCGTTTTTGCTTATTCGCCCTGAATCTCTTAAGGATATGATTGCGCCAGAGGATCTAGCGACCACGTCGATCCCGGTGAATCAGCCGCCCCACTTGATACTCATTCGTGTGCGTGAACCAGCGCCCACACCGTTGGCTCAGGATGTTGCTCGGACGTACTTTGAGATGCACAAGAGCCATATGCCGGAACTAGATGTCTTCACTAAGGCAGAGCTTCAATGGGGGGCCATCAAGGGAACGGTCTTAGGTACGTTCTTCGACTTTGACGGGCGTTTGAGGTTTGGTGGAGATATTGAATCATTCTTGTCACCGCATATGTATACAGTACATGTGCCGACACGGGAAATGCTCGAGACCCTCGTCAACTACCTTGTCGATGACGAGGGTCGGAATCCGCAGGAAATCGGTTGGATTCGTCTAACAGAAAGCCTGCTCAATCCGCCTCCAAAGAACACACGCGTGCCGGTGCGGGTAAGTCCACGCGACTTCGTTGGTACAAGAACTGCACTGTTTGGGAAGACACGAATGGGAAAGAGCAACACGGTCAAGATCATCGCACGCATGATCATGGATTCCGACGCAAAGGTGGGCCAAGTTATCTTCGATCTCAATGGCGAATACGCGTACCGTAACGAGCAGGACCAGACATCGTTATACGAAGAGTACGCTGCCAAATGCGAGCGCTACACGCTCCGCCCAAACCCTGGGGAGAATGTCAAGCCACTTAAAGCAAACTTCTACAAGGACTTGAAGCTCGGCCATCAAATTCTGACGGACCTTTTTAAGGAGCAGCAGGGAAGGCCGCCCGATTACTTAAAGCCGTTCTTTGAATGGCAGCCATTGGATGAGGATGAACTTGAGGCGCAAAAGAGAGACGATCGAAGTGCCTATCAGCACTATCGTCGGCACCAAAGCATCTATGAGTGCATCCTGCGACGCGCTGGCTTCGACACCGGGAACGTCCACCACGTTGACTTCGATTTGAAGAAAGAAGTGCGTGTTGCTGTCGCAGGCCCAGCACCCGCACTTGGCCAGCTCGAAGGAAACGAGCAGGCCGTACCGAGGCGGCTAACTCTCGAACATGGAGCGGATGCCTGGACAGCCCTTTGGTCGATTTACGACCCCTCGCAGCCGCCTTTCGCGACGCGTACTGGTCGAAACTACCTTGATGAAACCGCCGAGGCCATGCTCACGGTTCTTACGGGACGAATGGCTCGTGGCGGTGCGACGCGCAGCGGATTCAAGAAATTCGTTCCGTATCGCAGGTACCATTCTCCGATTGCAGGTGATCTTCTAAGTGGAATCAAGGACGCGGTCTCCAGTGGCAAGACAGTCATTGTTGATTTGAGTAACGCGCCTTCAGAGCTTGCACGGTTCTTTAGCGAACTGATTTCGCGGGGGATCTTTAACGCTCAGATGGACCGCTTCACTACAAATTCGCTCGCCGACAGTTACGTGCAATTCTATTTCGAGGAAGCGCACAACCTATTTCCACGGGACGATCGTGACCTGACGACTATCTACAACCGTTTGGCCAAAGAGGGTGCAAAGCTAAACATAGGGCTAATCTATTCGACTCAAAGCATCGAGAGTCTAAGTCCAGATCTACTTAAGAACACTGAGAACTTTTTTATCGCCCATCTGAACGACGAGCGCGAGATTAAGGCGCTTACACGATTTCAGGAGTTTCGGGACGTAGGTGCGGACGTGCAACGCACAAAGGCGAAGGGTTTCGTCCGTATGATCACACAATCGCACAAATTTGCGCTTCCCGCCCAAATCCACAAGTTTGAGTCGAAGACTGCCAAGGGGACGGCGTGATGGCATACGGAGCTTCTCAACATCTTCCGTTCGAAACGGCGTCAAAACTTGGGCACCTGTCAGTGATCAGCAGCCCCTTTGTGCGGGAGATGCTTGGGTCCTTCGAGAAGATTGAGCGCGACCCAACGCCTCCGCCAGACACTGGTCTGTTCTCCCTGGATCTCGAACGCGTTCAGCCACTTGAATTCGTGATCGCGGTCGATGGCTCGTTGACCTCCGTCCCGAATACGCTGGCCCCACATCGGATGCTCAGCTATGTAAAGATTGCAGCACTGAACATGAGCCTGGCGGATCTTCGCCGAGCATCGGCGCCAATCGTCAACCCCGAGCAAGTTTCGCACCTTCTTTCTGAAAACGCCGATACGGAGAGCACAGTTCTTCCTCTCGCGAACATTCGAATTCCAGGGCGGTCTCTGCGGGAGACGATACGCGAAGCGATTCAAGAGACTTTCGCCAAGTTCGGTGATGGGCAACTGCTGGACTGCCTTCGTTTTTTCGTCAGCCAGGAATGGAATCCCGACGCCGCTGCTTGGAGGCCAGGTTCGTCAACGCGGCCGCATTTTCGGTGCCCTCTGTGTGGGCGTGACATGCAGGTTCCCAGAAGCGAAGTCCGTTTCCCGTGCGGAGGCTGTTCAAGCGAGCTGACTATTGTGGATTACCTCGGCCTCCTCTTGGATGTCAACGAGGAGAGTAATGATGAGTCAATCGCGTTCAATCTGATGGGCGTACTTGAGCACCTAACACTCTTGAATTACTTGCGGTGGCTCGTGCAGAAAGGACCAGCACTTGTCAAGAGAGTCCTGCTCCTACGCGATGGCCCGTTGATGCTGCGTGGCCAGTACTCGCGTCTAGTCGATCCGATTCGGGACTACCTTCATTATCTGCACATGGAGGGATTCGAGGTCAACCTCGCCGGCATCGAGAAAGACGGAGCCTTCGTTGATTATATCCCCGACATGGCACCGTGGTTCCAGGAGGACGGAACGGCGTTCTTGCCAAACAACGAGTACATTCTTCGTCGAATCAAGCACGCGTCCGGACCAGCTACACGTTATGGCGAGAAAGTGCTCTACGGCTCTAAGCTTTACTATCGTGTCGCTCGGCGCCATGTGCTTGTCGTAAACATCCCTAATCGTAGGTTTAGCGCAAGCAGCTACGACGAGAACCCTGATCGTGCGGATCTCATCGGAGCCGAGCGTGTCTTAGCCACCCTGCAAGGCGTTATCTCGCATCAGCACGAGAATGCTGTGATGCCAATTGTTGCTGCCAATCGCATTGCGTCGATGAGTTTTTACCCGTCGAATGATATTCTTGAACGATTTACAGAGGCAGCATTGACACGGCGTTAGGCTTGTGTTTTGAAAGGAACACCGGTTTTGACAGAAGCCCTGCAAACGCCATTGTTCAAGTGGACGGGAGGAAAAAGGTGGCTCGTCGAGTATGTAGAGTCTACGCTGCCGAGCTTTGCCAGGTATCATGAGCCGTTCGTCGGCGGTGGGGCTCTGTTCTTCGGCCTCCGGCCGCGTTGCGCCACGCTCGCTGATGCGAACGGCGAGCTGGTCAACGCATACGTACAGATCCGCGACAACCCGCAAATGGTTGCCCGGATGCTTCGAACCATGAAAATCGAGCGTGATGCCTACGGCGTAATCCGCAATTCACGCCCCAGGAGCGCCGCACGTAGAGCGGCGAGATTTGTGTACCTCAACCGAACGGCATTCAATGGAATCTATCGTGTCAATCGACACGGCATCTTCAATGTTCCGTTTGGGTGCAAGCCATCAACTTCGCTTCCTGATCTTGATATGCTGCTATCAGCTTCTGTTGCGCTTAAGGGAGTACGCCTTTATCAACGCGATTTCGCCCGATCGATTGCGTTCGCCAAGCCCAAAGACCTCATTTACGTCGATCCTCCGTATGTGACGCACCACAACAACAACGGCTTTCGAAGGTACAACGAGGAATTCTTTTCTTGGGAGGACCAGAAGCGTCTTGCTGAATGTTGCATGGCGGCTGCGAAACGTGGCGTGTTCGTTCTCGTGAGCAATGCTGCACATAACGAGGTGCTTGCGCTCTACAGCGGATTTGGACGCGAGCTGGTGTCACGCCGAAGCGCGATAAGCGCAGACCCCCGGGGACGGACGCATGTTAAGGAGTGCATTCTCAGGTCTTGGAAGTAACTTGAGGAGTGCGCGTGATTTGGCGCTCGTGTAAAGCACTGCCAGAATTACTGATACAGCTGGCACAACGTTGCCCGCAGAACACCTGTTTTGAGTTGCCGCAATAGTGAAAACGCGCACAGGGCGTGCTTGAAAGAATGTGCAGAGTGAAGGAAGACCACCCCAATTATCACGGACATCGCAACCGCCTTCGCGATCGGTTTGTAAAGGGCGGGCTCGCCGGCTTCGCCGACTACGAAATCGTCGAACTGCTGCTAACGCTGGCCATTCCAAGGTCAGACGTCAAGCAACCTGCCAAGGATCTGATTCGTAAGTTCGGCAGCGTGCGAGGTGTTCTTGACGCCTCTCTTGAGGAGCTACGTACAGTTCAGGGCTTGGGCTCTGTTGCTCCTATCGCGCTCAGAATCATCCGTGAGACAGCCAACCTCTATCTGCAACAGACGGCCGAATGCCAAGAGTCCCTCGCGAGCTTTGAGGAGCTTTCTCGGTTCTGGCGGGCGAAGATCGGGGCTTCCCCGCATGAAGTTTTCCAGGTGGCCTACCTGGACTCCGCCAATCGCCTGGTCCGAGACGGCGTGGAGACGTTGGAAGAGGGAAGCATAGATCGTGCTGCCGTGTACCCGCGGCGCGTTGTAGAAGCTGCGTTACGGCACCATGCATCGGCAGTTGTGTTGGCTCATAACCACCCCAATGGCGCCGTGGAACCTAGTGAGCAAGATAAGGTGCTCACCCGTGCGCTGTGCCTGGCTACCGAGGCGGTCGAAATCAAGATCCTCGACCATCTTATCGTGTCAACAGATCAAGCCTTCAGCTTTCGAAAGGCTGGTCTCTTATGACGATTGCCCCTGCAATCCTCAACCATTTTCCTGATCTCAACGAGCCCCAACGTGACGTGGTAGGTCATGTGGACGGGCCGCTGTTGGTCGTCGCCGGGCCCGGATCCGGAAAGACATACAGCATCGTTCTTCGCGCGATCAACCTGCTTCTGCTCAAGAAGACCACACCACGTCAGATCGTCCTTTGCACGTTTACTGAGAAAGCCGCCTTCGAAATGCGCGACCGGCTGTCCGCAGCAGCTCAAAAAGTCGGCTATCATGAGGATCTCTCCGAACTCCGCATTTCCACGATTCACGGCTTCTGCAACCAGATCTTGATGGCGCAGCGTCACCGGACTCCGCTTGGGAACAACTACGACACGCTCGACGATCTTACGCAGCTGCTCTTCATATTCGAACACTTCGACGAAATCATCGGACCCGAAGAAAACGGTCAATTCCTAGCTCGCTGGACCACCAAATGGACGGCGATCGACGGCGCGCGATCATACTTCGACAAGATCACCGAAGAGCTTCTGGACGTTGAGCAGCTTACCGGTTCAGCGGATGCGTTCGTTCGCCAAATCGCAGAAGCCTATCGAGCATACGAGGATGCACTATTCAGCAACAACCGCGTAGACTTCGCGCACCTTCAGAGCATAGTCTACCGACTCTTGACAGATCCTGAACACGACGAGCACACTGCCGGTGACTATAGCTATGTGCTCGTCGATGAGTACCAGGACACGAACTACGTCCAAGAGCAGCTGTTACTCAAGCTCGCCGAGCCGACCGGTAACCTATGTGTCGTCGGCGATGAAGACCAGAGCCTCTACCGATTCCGCGGGGCGACCGTTCGCAACATACTCGAGTTCCCGAGCCGATGGGCGAATTGCAGAACCATCAAACTGACGACGAATTATCGTTCGCATGAGATGATCGTCGGAAAGTACGACACCTGGATGGCGTCGGCAGGCTGGTCGAACCGGAATGGCACTTCATTTCGCTTTGACAAGAAGATTGTCCCGGATCCCGAAACCGAATACCCAGACTACCCCGCCGTCATAAGCATATGGGGCCAAAACGAACGCGACGAGGGCGAACGCTTTGCTGACCTAGTCGAGTTTCTGAAGGCCAAGGGCGTCATCGAGGACTACAGCCAAGTCGCCCTGCTCTTGCACAGCGTTCGCGAGGATCACAGCGGACGTTTTCTCGTAGCGCTCGAGAAACGGAATATGCCGGCGTTCTGTCCAAGGGCACGTGCCTACTTCGAGAATGACGAGATCCGCTTGATGGTTGCGTGCTTCGCCATCATGTTTGGCTGGCATGGCGACGGCCGCGGCGCAACCGCCGATGCCGTCGCCCAGTTGGGGCAGTACGTTGATGACGCGATTTTGTTGCTCGCCCGGCAATGCGCATCGCCCCATCCGCTTTCACTTGCCTTGCAGGAGCGAGTCGGAGATATCGCTGCGCTCACTGAGGGGCAATCGCTCGACGTTCGGCCGGCCGACTACTTCTACCAACTCCTTGCGGTCGAGCCGTTCGCAAGCATGGTGCGGAACGAAAATGTCGCTCGAAAACTCGCTATTTTCTCCCAGCTTCTGAACGTGTTTCAAAGCTATTACCACTATACCGTCGTGACCCACCGAAACCGCGAGTTTCTGCGCTTTCACCTATTCAACAGCTTTCTACGGTTACTCTACGACGGCGGGATCAATGAATACGAGGACCCGAATCAGCCATTCCCGAAGGGGCACGTACAGGTGATGACGATTCACCAGGCAAAAGGCCTTGAATTCCCCGTTGTCGTCGTCGGCAGTCTGGCTAAGCAGCTGTCGAGTCCGAAGAAAGTGGATCGCGATCTCGGGCCCTACTACCATCGGCCCCCGTTCGAGCCGGAAAACCGAATCACGCTCTTTGACCGCATGCGGCTTCACTACACGGCTTTCTCTCGGCCTCAAAAGCTGCTCGTGCTGACGGCACACGCCCAGCCCAAGCCCCATTTCGCTCCAATTTGGCAGGGCTTACCCCAGTGGCCGTACGTTCAGCAGGACCTTCTCGCCGCCCAGCGCTTTGCGCTGCGTGAGCGCATGCCCGTAAAGCGCAGCTACAGCTTCACCGGCGACCTAAAGGTGTATGAAACGTGCCCGCGACAATATCAGTTCTTCCGTGAGTTCGACTTTACCCCGTCTCGTTCCGCGGTGATTTTCTTCGGCCTTCTCGTACATCAGACGATAGAAGAGATCCATCGCCGTGCCATTGACGGGCAACTGGATACACTCAACGAGGCCAGCATCCGCGATCTTTTCGACCGCACGTTCGCCTTTCTATGCCTGAGTGACGTTCGGCCAATCGGCGACGCTGCACGAGAATCCGCCTTCCGGCAGGTCATGAATTACTTTCGACAAAACCAAGTCGAAATGCGCCGTGTGATTCAGACCGAGGTCGACGTATCTCTTGAGAAGGACGGTTACATCCTGGTCGGTAAGGTCGATTTGCTCCTTGGAGATGACGGCAAGCTCGAACTCCTCGATTTCAAGACGTCGGAGCGCAGCACGAATCCACGACTGCTCGAAACCTACGAGGACCAGCTCTGCACGTACGCCCATATCCTCGAACGGCGACACGGAAAGCGGGCAGAGCGTTTGCTGCTGTACTGGACCGCAGAAGATGACAAGGCGAACGCGCTCATGGAAATGCCCTATTCGCCTGAAAAGGTCGAGGACGCAGGCCGACGCTTCGACGGCGTCGTCAAAAAGATTCATGCGAGGGACTTCCGGGTTGTCGATGTGCCCGAGAGGAAGGTCTGCAAGGAATGCGACCTGAAGGCCTACTGTGCAACGGAAGGGCTAATAAGGAGCTTCGACACGTAGCCATGGCATTCAACTACGAAACTCTTAAAGAAGAGAACATCCGGCGATACGGAACGGATATCGACCGCATAGGCCGCATACTGCTCGCCGAGCGCTACGCTGACCGCACGCACTTCATTTTTGAGTTACTGCAAAACGCGGAGGACGCTCTGTCACGTCGATCCGATAGCCCGGGGTCACGATCAATATCGTTTGACCTGATGGACGACGAATTGCGCGTTACCCACTTCGGGTACCCTTTCGATGAGCACGATGTCCGTGGTATCTGTGGAATTGCACAGAGTACCAAGGACTTCACGGCCATCGGTCAGTTTGGGATCGGCTTCAAGTCGGTTTACGCGTTTACAGATCGGCCCGAAGTGCATTCGGGCGCCGAAGACTTTGCGATTGAAAGCTATGTTTGGCCGGTGGCAGTCGCGGCGATAGACCGGGCACCGGACGAGACTGTCATCCGAATTCCACTAAGGGATCAGGACGATTTCGCAAGGGTTGAGATTGCGACCGGGCTTGAGCGGCTTGGGGCCTCTGCACTGCTCTTTCTCCGGCAAATCGAGGAAATTCGCTGGCGTGTGAAGGGCGGAAAGTCTGGTCTATACCTACGGGAATCGGAAAAGCTCGACGAAGACGTACGTCGCGTGACAGTCATCGGCCACGTACGGGACGAAGCTGAAGTGGACCAATCTTGGCTGACGTTTTCCCGTCCCGTAGTCACTGCTGATGAAACCCGCGCCGGACACGTCGAAATCGCATTCTCGCTAGTGGAAAAGGTGGATTCTCGGAGCCTATGCGTCCAACGCTTGGACCAGTCTTTCTTGATTGCGTACTTTCCCACAGCAGTTGAGACTCACCTTGGGTTTTTCGTACAGGGCCCGTACCGCACGACGCCAAGCCGGGACAACGTTCCGCCTAGCGACTCCTGGAATCAACGACTTGTCGATGAAACCGGCTTACTTCTTGTGAAGGCGCTCCGCTGGATGCGCGACGACGGCGTGCTCGATACCCAAACTCTGCAGTGCCTTCCGCTGGATCGCAAAAAGTTCGGATCAGAGAGCATGTTTGCGCCGCTGTTCACGGCAACGAAGAAGGCGCTGCTTTCGGAGAGACTCTTACCGCGATCAGACGATGGTTACACGCCCGCAGAGAGTGCCCGGCTTGCGCGCGGCCAAGAACTGCGTGAACTATTCACATCGCAGCAGCTCGCATCACTCTTTGGGCAAGAGGGAGAATTGGCTTGGGTAACGGGCGACATCACCCAAGATCGCAATTCAAATCTACGCCAATACTTAGTCTACGAGCTGGATGTTGGCGAGGTCACGCCGGAAACCGTCGTTCGCAAGCTCAATCGGGAGTTCTTGGAGTCTCAACCGGACGCGTGGATTCTCGATCTCTATGGATTCCTCAACGGTCAGCCAGCATTATGGCGACGGTTCGGTACTCTACCGCTGATCCGTTTGGACAACGGCAGCCACATCGCCCCGGGAGCCAATGGTGAGCCGCTGGCTTTTCTGCCGGGTGACACCAAGACCGGGTTTCCCACCGTGCGAGAGGCGGTTTGCCGAACCGACTCAGCTCGTGAGTTTTTGAGGTCTCTAGGATTGACTGAACCTGACCCGGTCGATGATGTCGTTTGGAACATCCTGCCAAAGTATCGCAGTGAGAACGTTGCTGTTTCCGATTCGGAATACAAGGCTGACATCGCACGAATCCTGGCTTCTTTTGCAACAGATTCAAACACACAGCGCGAGAAGCTCGTCGAAGCGCTTCGCGCGAGCGCTTTCGTCATGGCGATCGACACAGGAAATGGCTCAAAGCAGCTTTCGAAGCCGGGTGAAGTGTACCAGTCAACAGACCGCTTGAAAGAGCTTTTTGCAGACGTCTCAGGAATCCGCATGGTGGATGCAAGCCTCACGTTTCTTCGTGGCGAAGAGATGCGGAATCTACTCGTGGCTTGTCGTTCGAGCCGTTATTTGCAGCCGATCGACGTCGAGACTGACCTAACGAGGGAGCAGCGCACCGAGATTAGACGCAAAGCGGGTTTGGAGCGATCAACCTGGGATTACGGAACCAGCGACAAAACGTTGCGGGGATTAGACGCGGTATTGAGTCTGCTTCCCAGACTCGACGGCGAAAGCCGGCGCCGCCGGGCCCAGCTTCTTTGGGATGCGCTGAGCGATCTGGAAGACCGAAACGGCTCCCGACCGTTCCTTGGTCAGTATACCTGGAGCTACTCGCACATGAAGAAGACGGCTGATTTTCCAGCAGCTTGTGTGCGACGACTCAACGATACAGCCTGGGTGCCCGACTCCAACAACGAACTGGTGCGGCCGGAGTTTATCACCTTCGATACCCTGGGCTGGAAGCCCAATCCGTTTTTGCAGTCGACGATCAGTTTCAAACCGCCAATAGTCGAGTCACTTGCCCGCGAAGCTGGAATCGAGCCGGGCGTTCTGGATTTGTTGAAGAAGCATGGCGTCACCAGCGTTGCCGAGCTGACGGCGCGACTTGGCATCAGCGAAGAATCGGAAGAACACGACGAGCGAACCGAGCCACAAACGGTCGATGCGGCAGTTGACAGTGTGCTGGGCGATGCCCCCAAACCCACACCGCCTGTGCCTGAAGCGTCGGAGCCAGACGGAACGGGCCGCGGCGACGGTCGAGTGACCGGCTCCCGGACGACGGCCGACGCCTCTCCGAAGGGAACTGATGGATTGGCAACAGGCGGCGCTGGATCCGGCGTCCCAGACGACGGCACAGCCCGAGCAAGCGGCAAGGGGCTGAAGCAGACGCCGGCCGGCAGCGGCTCCCGTCCGTTCGTATCCTACATTGGTACCCATCCAGACGAGGCCACCCACGATCCAGACGGATTGGAGCACGAATCCAGAATGGCACTCGAGGAGAAGGCGATTACCTTGATTCTCAATGTCGAGCCAACGTTACAGCGTACCAAGACCCACAACCCAGGGTTCGACCTCGTGGAAGTGGATGCAAGCGATAAGCCGTTCCGGTGGGTCGAAGTGAAGGCGATGACGGGCACCCTAGATGATCGGCCGGTGGGGATGTCGCACACGCAGTTCGAAGCTGCCCAGAAGCACGGCCCGAGTTACTGGCTGTATGTCGTTGAGCATGCAGAGTCGGCTGACGCCGCAAACATCGTTCGCATTCAAGACCCGGCCGGAAAGGCAAAGACGTTTACGTTCGACCACGGGTGGCGTTGCGTAGCCGAGGCCCTCGTTGCGTCCGGAAGCAAGGCCCCTGAAGATACTCCCTAGATGAAGCTCAAGAAAGCCATCCTGAGCGTGATGGATCGCGACTCGTTGAAGAGTGCTATCGATGCGATCGGCCTCGACGGAGTCGACCGCCGGAGCCGAGAAGATATGGCCGCGCGGCTTTCACGCGCTCATCGCGCAACCCCGAAGATTCTGCTCGGCCAACTCAGCGAAGCCGAGATTAAGCAAGTCTGTGAACTCATAGGTCGCCCCTCTAAGGGACGACGACGAGCTCTGATAACGCAGTTGCTGTCGCCCACAGTGCCACAGCACGACGGTCGACGATCTACCCGGCAGACACGCCGGACTTCGAAGGAGCCACATCCAATGGCTGAAACAGCCACGAATTCCGAACAGGTAGTCTCTTCTGACACACCCATACGTCTCCCCGATCCGCCCGCTGGCATGATGCGCGTAACGAAGACGGAGCTCGTCTGGCCCGGCAAGTACAACGATGATGGTGCCCTTCGGGAAGTACCGCGCGTTAATCTGCCCTTTCAAGTCATAGAGGCCGTAAACGAGAGCCGGGCGACCCGAGAGGCCAAGAAGACCGACCAACAAATGTCGCTCTTTGAAGTCTATGAGGGTACCGAGGGAGACACTTTCGAGGAGGGCTGGCGCAACAAGCTCATCTGGGGTGACAACTTGCTTGTCATGGGATCGCTGCTACAAAAGTTCGCAGGGAAAGTCGATCTGATCTACATCGATCCGCCATTTGATACCGGTGCAGATTTCAGCTTCCGTACAATGGTTGGAGGCGATGACAGCCCGATTCCTGGGAAGGAACCGAGTGTAATCGAGGAGAAAGCCTACCGCGACACGTGGGGCGAAGGATACACAAGTTACTTGCAGATGATGCGAGATCGCCTCACTCTTCTCAGCGAGTTGCTCGCCGACACTGGGTCAATCTTCATCCATCTGGATGTACATACGGGTCCGTATATCAAGTGTCTAATGGACGAGATCTTTGGACAGAACAACTTTCAGAACGAAGTCGTTTGGTACTACTACAACAAGCTACATGATAGCCGGAAACGACTGCTACCAAAGGCATTCGACCAGATTCTATACTACGTCAAGAACAAGAACGCACCTTACACGTACAACGCGCTAAAAGAGCCTCGCGAGAACCCCGTCACGAAGCTAAAGTACAAGAAAGTTGACGGCAAGATTCAAAATGTCATCGGACCCGACGGCAAAGCGGTGACTTACACGAGCACTGAACGTACTGTCGACAATGTTTGGCGCATCCGCTGCCTCCAGCCCGCCAACAAGTCCGAGTGGACTCATTTTCAGACTCAGAAGCCGGTCGATCTCATCGAGAGAATCTTTCAGGTTGCGAGCAAGCCAGGGAGCCTCTTCCTTGATGCGTTCGCGGGATCAGGTTCGTCTCTTGTTGCTGCTGAGCGTCAACAGTGTCGCTGGATTGGAATTGACATCTCAAGGTGGTCGAATCATCTGACGCGAAAGAGGTTGCTTGACGAGAAGAACTGTAAGCCCTTTGAAGTCTTAAACCTCGGCAAGTATGAGCGCCAGTATTGGCAAGGAGTGACTTTCGGTGACGCAAAGGGCAAATCGCTGAGCGAGCAGGCGCTCTATGAATATCTCGCGTTCATTCTCAAGCTCTATGCAGCCCAACCGGTGGTTGGCATGGCGCACCTGCATGGCAAGAAGGGCAAGGCCATGGTGCATATCGGCTCCGTGGATGCTCCGGTGACCATCGACGAAGTGACGCACGCCCTAGATGAGTGCGCGAAGGCGGGCCAGAAGGAGCTTCACGTGCTCGGGTGGGAATGGGAAATGGGGCTTGCCGGTCCGAACAATGAGGTGCGCAAAGGCAGCCCCATGCACGCGATAAGTAAGCAAAAAGGTGTAAAGCTGGTGCTGCTACAAATACCGCGAGAGGTGATGGAACAGCAGGCCGCCGCTAAGGGTGAAGTTCGATTCTTCGAACTGGCCTACCTTGACGTCGACATAAAACTAGCCAAGAAATTAGGTGCACGGATCGCTCTAAAGGACTTCGTAATTCCTCACACAGAGTTAATTCCAGAGGAGGTGCGAGACAAGGTTAAGAAGTGGTCGGACTACATCGACTATTGGGCCGTTGACTGGGACTTCCGCAACGACACGTTCATGCAAGGCTGGGTAGCCTTCCGTACTCGCAAAGAGCGAACGCTTCCTCTCATTTCAGACCAACACATTTACGAAAAGCTAGGCAAATATCGCGTGCTTGTCAAGGTAATTGACATTTTCGGCAACGACACGTCGCAGGCATTTGACGTGGAGGTGAAATGACATGGCCAAGAGCGTCATCGCTTATGACCGGGATCTG
>Ga0055449_10000269_pt1 | contig 14821 bp, 8 predicted proteins | sample China_Galinas_PW_2_FD_57739 | JGI IMG/M metagenome (GOLD analysis project Ga0055449, IMG submission 57739) | Wetland microbial communities from San Francisco Bay, California, USA, that impact long-term carbon sequestration - China_Galinas_PWB_D1 | ecosystem: Environmental > Aquatic > Marine >... | reverse complement strand
GTACCGGCTTCGCGTCTCCGGCGCGAACTCTGAAGCGGGCGACTTCGATCTCAACGTGTCGAGCGTCGCCGCCAACGATGACTGCCACGCGCCCGTCCAGGTTAGCGACGGCCAGCAGCTTGCGTTCCATACGTTCGGCACGGACACGGACGGACCGATCGGTACGCAACAGTGCGTCGGCGAAACCGAGGCGGACGTTCGCGCGGACATCTGGTTCAGGTACACCGGCTCGTGCAACGGCCACGCGCTTGCGCTGCTCTGCGACAGCGACTTCGACACGGAGGTCGCGATCTACGATGGCGCTGCCTGCCCGACCGATGCCACGTCCGTCGTTGCCTGCAACGACGACGCCTGCGGCCCCGAAGGATACGCGTCGGCCGTAGCGTTTCCTGCGTCCGTCGGAACAACCTCGCTCATTCGAGTCGGCGGATGGCAAGGCGCGCAGGGCGAGGGGCGAATCGAGGTGCTTTGCCTCATTCCGGGCGACTACACGGATGACACGAGCGTCGACCTCAGTGATCACCTTCGTTTTGTAGATTGCCTGTCCGGCCCGGGCACAGCTCCGCAACCCCAAATCGCCGGAGCACTTCAGGCTCGTTGCCTCGCCGCATTCGACACCGACTCAGACGGCGATGTGGACCTTGCCGACGGGGCTGGCGTCTTTCGTGCGTTTGGCGAATAAGAAAATGGCATTGCCCCGCACCGAGCGGCCGGGTGTGTCGCGGGCCTTCCGATGCATTGGCCCTTCCGGTAGTTCAGCACGGAAAACAATCGACCACCGCAATATCGCGGCTTGCAGCTACACCGGGCTGATTCACATTGGCCGTATCCTGGCCCGGCATCCATGATTGTGGCGATCGGCCGATTTGAGATCGTTTCTCAGGGCGTCGCCGTGGCCGGCGGTGGGTTCGCCTCGTTCACTTTGGCCAACGCCCCATCGAGCTTTTCGCGTGCCTCCTTGGTGCGGTGGTGGTTGGGGCCGAGGGTCGCAGCGAGGATGTCGTACCCCCGCTCAAGGGCGTCGCGCGCTTCTTGGTATCGCTGGGTCGCGAGCAGGCATTCGCCACGACAGACGAGAAAGTGCCCGAGCATCCAGTCGCCCTCGGGCAGCACCTTTGGCGCAAGCTCCTGCACGCGCGCGAAGTGGCGATCGGCCGCGGCGACGTCGCCGCTGAGGCACAGCGCGCGGGCGAGATTGTTGCGGTAGATCAACGCGTCGATGTAGGCCTCGCCGGTCTTGGCGACCTGGGCGTCGAGCGACGCCTTGAAGAGCTTTGCGGCCTCGGCGTATCGGCCGAGCTTCTGGTACAGCAGAGCCAGGTTGTTGCTCACCGCGAGCGTGCTCGGATGTTCCGGGCCGAGCGTGCGACGCTGGATTTCGAGCGTCTCGCGGTACAGTTTCTCGGCCTCGTCGTATCGGCCCTGTGCGGTGTAGACGTCGGCCAGGTTGCCCATAGCCGTGAGCGTGAACGGGTGCTCCGGGCCGAGCACGCGGCGGCGCCCTTCAATCGTCGCCTTGTCGATTCGTTCCGCGTCGTCGTAGCGACCCTCGCTGAAGTAGAGCAGCCCGAGGTTGCCCAGCGTGTTGAGCGTGAAGGGATGATCCGGGCCGAGTGTCTTTCTCTGGCGATCGAGTACTTCGTTGTAGAGTGCCTCTGCCTTGTCGAATCGGCCACGGCTCTCGTGGAGGTACGCCAGGTTCATCATCGACATGAGCGTGTCGGCGTGATCATCGCCGAGGACGCGCCGCTGGGCGGCCAGCGTCTCTTCTTGAACTCGTTGCGCGTCCTCGAACCGGCCCATGTAATGATAGAGCACGGCCAGGTCGTTCTTGGCCTTGAGCGTCTCGATGTCGTCCTTGCCGACGTACCGGTCGAGCGCCTTCATGAGTCGCAGATGGAGTTTCTCGGCGGTGTCGTAGTCCCCGAGGTTGCCGTGCGCTTTGGACAGATTCTCGAGCAGGGCGCGCATGCACGGTTCGTCGTCTCCGTAGCGCTTGTCCGCTTCGGCGAAGGCGTCGTCGAGCAGCTTCGCGGCCTTGTGGTAGTGCCCAGCGGCGACGTCGAGCATGCCGAGGTTGGCGACGGACATGAGCGTGTCGGGGTCGTGCGGGCCGAGCGCCTTCGTGCGAAGAGCCAGCGCCGCCTCGAGGTGCTTGCGGCCTTCGTCGAAGTGGCCGAGCGCGGTGTAGGTCGTACCCAACGTCTGACGCACGGCGGCTTCGACTACGGGATTGTCCGCGAGGCTGCCGTGCTCGACGTTGCGCGAGGCTTCATCGAGGATTTCGCGCACGGTAACGTCGCGGTCGCGCGCCTGGTCCGGGTGAACGGCCGCGAGCAGGTCTTCGTTGAGGAACTTGTTGATCGCCTCGGCGACTTCCTTCTGCTCTTTTGCTTCGTGCAATCGCTGCCGGGCGAGTCGCTCGGCTCTGCGGGCGCGTACGGCCTGCGACACGCTCACGGCCGTGCCCACAATGAGAAGCAGGATGAACGAAGCGACGCCGGCCACCAGCATGCGATGGCGCCGCACGAACTTGTGCAGCAGATACCGCGTGCTCGGCGGCCGGGCGACGATCGGCTCGTCGTAGAGGTAGCGCCGGATGTCGGCGGCGAGCTCGGCCGCGGAGCTGTATCGGCGCTCCTTGTCGCGCTCGAGCGCCTTTTGCACGATCGTTTCGACGTCACCGCGAAGTCGAGGCGTCACGACGCTCAGCGCTGTGGGATCCTTGTCCTGCCGGATGCGCGCGGCTTCGGCGAGGGACCGGCCACGAATGTCATACGGCAGCTTGCCGCTGAGCAGCTCATATAGGATTACGCCGAGCGCGTAGACGTCGGTCTGCGTGTCGAGACGGCGCGTGTCGCCGGCGAGTTGCTCCGGGCTCATGTACGACACGGTGCCGACGAGCTGGCCGACCTGCGTCTGGATCGTCGTCAGGTGCTTGTCCGCGTCGACGAGCTGAGCGACGCCGAAGTCGAGAATCTTCGGCTGGCCCGATTCTTCGACGAGGATGTTGCCGGGTTTGAGGTCACGGTGGATCACGCCGTGCTGATGTGCGTGGTGGACGGCGTCGCACGCCTTGGCGACGAGTTCGAGCCGGTCGGCGATCGAGAGGTTGTGGCTGCTCACGTACTCATCGATCGGCACGCCGTGGATCAGCTCCATCGCGAGAAAGGGGCTTGTCACGCGCGTGCCGAGCGAGGTGGTGACTTCGGCCGAGCCCGCTTCGTAGACGTGGGCGACTCCGGGGTGCGATAGCTGCCCGAGCGCTTCCGCCTCGAACTTGAATCGCTTGATCAAAGCATGGGTCGTCAGGTCCGGTCGAACGATCTTCAGCGCGACCGTGCGGTGCGGATGACGCTGCACCGCCTCGAAGACGAGACCCATGCCGCCGGCTCCGACCTGTCTGACGATCTCGTAGTTTCCGATGCGTTCGGGGAGCGGTGCCTCGGCGGCGGCGTTCGTGGCCGCCGGGCCAGCCGACTCGGCCGCCGCCACGAGTGCATCCAGCCCGGAACGCCCCTGCGCAATCGCCTCGTCGTCGAACGCATCGTCCGCGGCGGCGTCCTGAGCCAGCAGGGCTTCGACCTCGCGCCGAAGCTCGGCGTCGTTGTCGCACGACGTCTGCAAGTAGGCCTCTCGCTTTGCGCCGGCAAGGTCGGCGGCTTCGAGGAAGATCGCCTTGACACGTTGGTGTCGCTCGCTGCTCAATCGTTCGATCCGGCTTCGAGTTCGTGTCGCAGCCATGCCTTGGCGGCGCGCCACTCGCGCTCCACGGTTCGGCCACTGACGTCGAGGTAATTCGCCACTTCCTCGACCGTCATGCCTGCGAGGAATCGTAGCTCCACGATCTGACACTGACGCGGATCGAGTTCGGCGAGCTTGGCCAAGGCGGCGTCAAGCGCAACGACGTCCACGCAGGCGTCGGCGTCCTGGGCGCGCAGGCCGATGAGAAAGCTCGCTTCGGCCGCGTCCTCCGGGCCGCGCCGCTTGTCGGCGCGTCGTTGCCGCGCGTGATCCGCAAGCACCTGCCGCATCACCTGGGCGGCCAGCGCGAAGAAGTGCGCCCGATCCTCCCACTTGGCGGAGGCCGATCCGACGATCTTGAGAAAGGCCTCGTGGACCAAGGCCGTGGGCTGGAGCGTCTGTTCGGCACGCCCGCGAAAGAAGCTACCGGCCAACGCACGCAATTCGTCGTAGATCGCCGGAAGCAGTGCCGTCACCGACGACGCATCGCTTCCGGGCAGTCGGGTGAACCTCGTCAATGCCTCGTCGTATGGTTGCTCGTCGCTCATGGGCACACTGTCGCTATTCCGGCACGTCTGGCACGCCATTGTACACTAATTTTCGCAAAAATCCGCCGAATCCGTGGCGGCTCCAGCGCATCGATCGCGTAGTCTCAAGCGGTGGGCCGGAGCTTCCGAGGGGGCGACGCGTCGGCAGGCATCAATCCCGACGCGCCCGAACGAAACGTATCCCGAACGAATCTCCCAACGGGTCAATCATTCAGGGTCGAGGTGTCGCAATGATCAGAAGACTCATGCCGGCTGTGGTGGTAGCGCTCGGCGTTGCCACGATCACTCAGGCGGCAAACAACAACGGAGGCTGGACGACGCAGTCGATTCCGATCGACGCGGGCTGGAACTTCGTCTGGCTCGAAGTCGACCCGGGCAATAGCGATCCGGCGGTCGTCCTGGCCGGCGTGCCCTATCGCGCGATCTGGTCGTATCAATCCGGGCGCCGGGGTCAAGCCGGCACGTGGGTATCGCATGAACCGGGGCGGGCGTCCTTTCTGAATACGCTCGGCAGCATCCAGGGCGGGCGGGCGTACCTGATCGACGCGACGGCACCGGCCGTGCTCGAGATCATCGGCCGACCGGTTGTGCGCGATCGGTCGGTGTTCGCCGACGATGCCACGGCGCACGGCGGCAACGTCGACCCCGCGTCCTCCCTGACGCTTGCGGACTACTTCGCGTTTCTCGGCAGCACGGACGCGATCCAGTCAGCGTATCAGATGGTCGGCGGCGACTTCGTTCCATTGCCGCTTTCCGGCGAGGTGGCCGCCGGCTCCGCCCAATGGCTAATCAGTTCGAGCGACATTACGCCGACCAGTCGGTTGCGAACCAACGTCCCGATCGAGGGCATTCAATTCGGCAAGGGGGCGTACACGCGCGAGCTCACCGTCGAGGTGCCGCTCGCCACCATCGCTCAGGTCGTTCACGTTCGCGGGTTGAATTCCGCCGCGCCGCCGCCGGGACAGCCCGGGCCCGCCGGATCGGACGCGTCCTGGCTGCAGTATCGCGACGAGGACGCGGGCGCGTGGATGCCACTGGCCGACGGCGTCGACCTGACGATCCCCGCCGGCGAGTCGAAGGCGACGCTGACCATTCGTTGCGTTCGCCGGGGCCGCCCGGCCGCGACCGTGGCTCAGGACGATGCGCTCTACCACGGCTTGATCGAAGTGCGCGACGACTTCGGCTATCGAATGTTGGTACCTGCGGGTATGGAAATCGAGCCGGTCTCGGGTTTGTGGGTCGGGCAAGTGACGCTCGATCATGTCTCGCTCGATTCCTCGCTCGGTGACCCCGCACCGGCGGGCGCACCCGCGATGATCTTGACGTTGATTCTCAACGCCGGCGGCGACGGCACGTACCAGCTGCTTGACTCCGCCACCGTCGACGTCAGCCGGGACGGCAATCCGCTGACCTATCGCTACGAGGCGTTGACCTTCCCCGAGCCGGTGCCGCTGACCGGGTCGGTGGACGGCGGCGTGGCCGGCATGCTCACCGGCACGTTGACGTTGTCGGCCACGCATCCGCTGAATCCCTACCGGCACCGATACAGCCCCGAACACGCTGAGGGCTACGCGGTGACGCGAACGATCGAACTCGACTTTCAAGCTCAGGATCCGGACCCGATGCATGCCGACCTCGGGTTGAGCGATACGGCCGGGGACAACGAACTCGTCGGCACCTATCGCGAGACAATCACCGGCTTGTCGCTCGAGCCGGTCGTCGTCGAGGGCAGTTTTCATCTGTTTCGCGTGTCGAGTGAACCGTACCAAGGGGGTGCCCAGTGACACCGACAGAAACACGATCCATCTGGCGTTACCACTTGACTGCGTGGCTTGCGGCCGTGCTCCTTGCGGCGGCCCCGTCCGAGGCGGACGTGTACTACGTGGACGCGGGCGCCAACGCGGTCACGCACGACGGGTCTTCGTGGTGTGCGGCGTTTACCAACTTGGATGGTGCGTTGGCGGTTGCGGGAAGCGGCGACTTGATCGCCGTCGCGGGGGGTATCTATGTGCCGCCGGCCACCGAGAACTACATCAACTCGAGCTTCGTCGTTCCCAGCGGCGTGGCGATCTTCGGCGGTTTCGCCGGTTGCGGCGCGAGCAATCCCAACGATCGCGACGTCGTGCTCTATGAGACGGTGCTGTCCGGCGATCACCAGGGCGACGATGAGCCCTTGTCTGGCAGCTACAATCCAACGCGATTCGATAATAGCACGCACGTCCTCGTCGCGGACGGCGCGGATGACACGACCGTGCTGGACGGTCTGACGATCAGCAACGGCAACGCCGACAACGGCGGCGACGCGGGCCTTTTTGGCGATGCGGGCGGCGGCATCTACATGACCGGCAGCGACATCCGAATCACCAACTGCCGGTTCACGCAAAGCTACGCCTTGCAAAGCGGCGGCGCGGTCTTCAGCGAAAACGGCGATCCGACGTTCGACCACTGCACGTTCGAGAACAACCTCGCACAGAGCGGCGGCGCAATCTACGACTCAGCCGGCACCTTGCTCGCGTTGACCGACTGCACCTTCACGGCCAACGGCCAGCCGATCCTCGTACCGACCAATACGGCCGGCGAAATCCCCGGCGAGGGCGGCGCGGTGGCGTCGCTCTCGACGACGGTCGTCGCGACGCGGTGCCGATTCGAACGCAACGGTTCGCCGAACGGCGGCGGGATTTACGGAACCGGCGGCGTCGAAGCGACGAACTGCGACTTCGTCCAAAACTACGCCGCATCGACCGGCGGTGCCATCTCGGCGTCGGAGGGTCTCACGGTGCGGCACTGCACGTTCGACTCCAACGTGTCCGAAGTGTATTACACCGGGCAGGGCGGCGGTGCGATTCAGCTCTGGTCCGGCACGGCGAATATCCAAGACTCGTCGTTCACGTCGAACACCACGACCGGCGATGGCGGCGCCATCTTCCTCACCGAAGGAACGGGACACGAGATTCAGCGCTGCACGTTTTCCGCAAACCAGAGCAAACAGACCGAAGGTGCTTCCGGCGGCGCCCTCTGGCTCGCGGGCGACGGGCAGGTCGTCGACTGCACCTTCGAGCAGAACAGCGCCCTATATAACGGTGGCGCGGTGATCACCTCGGGCGGCCCGTGGCGTTTCGAGCGCTGCGCGTTCGAGAACAACCTGTTGCAATCGATCAACACGTCCATACTGGGCGGCGGCGCCATTGGTGCGATGGCAGAAACGACGATCGACCGCTGCCGGTTCTATGAAAACAACGCCGGGCGTAACGGCGCGATCGGGGCGGCCGCGCCGCTGACGGTGGTCAGCAGCATGATCGTCGGCAATCAATCTACCTACGGCGGCGGCGCCATCGGCGCGGACGACGACCTGACAATGATCAACTGCACGATCGCCGAGAATACCATCGGGGAAGGCGTCGGCGGTGTCGACCACGGCGGCGGCGCGCTGCGCGTCGAGAGCAGCATCTTCTGGAACAACGAAGGGCTGGGGTCGGTGGAGGACGCCCAGCTTTCGACGAACGATCCGACGCCGGTCGTGGGCTTCAGTTGCATCCAGGGGCTCGACACGTTTGCCGGCCCGGGCAACATCGGTGACGATCCGCAATTCGTGATCGTCGCCAACCAAGCATACCTCGGCGATGACTATCTGCTTTCGGAAACGTCTCCCTGCATCGACGCGGGCAACGGCGTCGCCGACTGCTCCAGCCTGCGTGATCTCGCCGGCAATCCCAGGCACATCGACGTCGCGTCGGTCGACGGGCCGTATCCGACGGATATCGGGGCATTCGAGTTCGTGCCGGCCGAGTGCGCGAACGATCCGGAGACCTGCGGCAGCGGCGACTGCAACGGCAACGACAGCTCCGACGTATGCGATATCGACGGCGGCCTGGCCAACGACTGCAACGCCAACTGGGTTCCCGACGTCTGCGAAACGTTGACCGGCACCGGCGAGGACTGCAACGGCAACGGCCAACTCGACTCGTGCGATGTGGTTCAGTTGCAGGCGGCCCTCGACGAAGTGCGCTTTACGAACAAGTTCCGCGTCGAGCCTGGGCTGGAGACCTACCAGAACATGATCGCTGCCTACGGCACACCCTGGCCGCCGTGCGACGATCCCCAAGTGGACGGCTGTGAGCCGCGCACGCCGTCGCTCGACGAAAGCGCCGACCCGGCGTCGAAGCTTCGAGCGTTGGTTGATGCCCGTGGCTGTCCCACGTTTGAGCCGATCTATCGCGATGCGGCGCACGAGCTGTCCTCGATGGAAATGCTGCTCGGCAACGAGGCCTACGCGGACGCCATGGACCCGACGGTCGGCCTGGACGGGATCAGCGTCGACGCCGTCGGCGACCTCTTCGCGTTCCAGGGGGCGCCGGGCACGCCGTCGTTGATCGAGGAGGAATTGGCGCTGCTGCGCGGCCGGGACCTCATCGACCTGTGCGCTCCTGGCGATCCGGACTGTTTGTCCATCCAGTGGGATGATGCCGTCGATTACCCGGCATACACGGATGGCAAGAACACGGTGCGCGCCGCGATCTACAACCGCCTGGCGCCCAACGCCGACGGACCCACTTCCATCGCGTATCAGAGCAACTACAACGTCTCAAGCAACTACGACGCGGCGGCGACGGGCTATCCACAGGGCCAGGGCGACGCCTACGGCTACTACCTGACGGCGATCAAGTCGTACTTGGCCGCGTTTCGCGGCGCCCAGGGCAACCCCGATCGCCCGGGTGACGACGACTTCGCGGCCGTGCTGATCGACGATCTCCAAAACTCGAACCCGCCATTTGGCCCGGTGTTGGACATGGTATCAGCCATGGCGGCGCGGGCGCGAACGGTCCTGCGCATCGTCGACCTGACGTTTCGCCGCGACTATCGCGAGAGCACCAGCGACCCGTCGGTGGAGCGGTTGTTCGCCGACGTCGACGCGCCCAAGCGCGCCTGGAGCATGCTGGATTGGAGTCGCCGCGGTGCGATGGGGGTCTACTTGGATTGGGCGGTGGCTGCCCATCACCTGCCCACCGGCGGCCCGCGCGAGGGCGCGGATGCACTCGGCGAACTCGCCGCCACGGCGCGAGAGCTTCAGGAGCGCGTGGACACCGCCGGCGCCGGCATGAACCCACTGGGCCTCGTGCAAAACGTCGTGCCCTTCGGTATCAACGCGGGCCAGCTCGCGAACTTTATCGAGGACGGCTCCGGCAAGTCGCACTACGATCAGGTTCGCAACGCGGCGGCACACGCCCTGTCCAACGCACGCACGATCCTCCAATGGGCGAACCAGGCCGCACAGCGTCTGCGCGAGCAAAGCCAGGATCAGTCGACGTTCTCCCAGCACGTTCTCGACCGGTCGTTCGACTTCAACAATCGCCTGCTCGAACTCTTCGGTTACGCATCGATCGATGACCCGTATGACAACGACTTCGACCCGACCACCGATGACCGGGAGGAATCGGAGCACGCCGACCTGGTCAACTTCATGTTTACCGACGAACAGCTCGCACAGCGCGGCTGGCGGCCGAGGTCAGCACCTGGCGAAATTCAGATCGCCCTCTCCGAGCTGCGGGCCGCGAAGCTGGTCGGCGATCAGGCCATCGCCGAGGTGGACGCCCACCGGGCCGAGATCACCGACCTGATGAACTTCATCACCTTCCGACAGAACAAGGCGGCCGAGCAAATCCGCATCATCAACCAGGCGGGCGAGGAGCTGTCCGGGCTCGTCGATCGGCTCGAGGAGCTGGAGACCGCCTGCGACACGTGGTGTCAGATCAAGAAGGCCATGGGGCCCGTGGCGAGCGCGGCCGAGTGCGGCTTCACCGGCGACATCAGCTCGTGCGTGGACGCGGCGACCCAGGTCGTCGACTACGGATTCTACGTCGCTTCGTCGGTGCAGGGCACCGAGGCTTCCGACTCGACCTACGACATCGAACGCGAGCGCGTCCGCATCAATACCTGGAAGGAAGCGGAGCTCGCCGGCATCGACAACGACATCGCCATCGAAGAGGAGCGATTGAAGCTGCGCTCGCTGATTCGCGAAACGCCGCAGTTGCTGGTGAACGTCGATATCGCCCAGGAGCGTGCCCAGCAGGCGTTCGGCCGATTGAACATCGCGATTCAGCGCGGCAAGCGCCTCGTCGAGCAGCGGAAGCAGGTCGACAAGGTGCTCGCCAACCAGCTCGAGGCGCTGCGCTGGAAGGACGCATCATATCGCGTGTTCCGCAACAACGCGTTGCAGAAGTATTCTGCGTTTTTCGATCTGGCGAGTCGGTATGTGCAACTGGCGGCCCGCGCGTTCGCCTATGAGTACAACGATCGCGACTTCGTCGACTCCATGCTCGAAGGTGTTCACCGCGAGCTACGCCTGGGCAACGAAGTCGGCACCACCGGCGGGCTGAATGGCGTGATCGCCGCGTTGGACGGGCAAGCGGTGACGAACCAGTTCAACTCGCCGTTCACCTCGACGGGCACGCGTACGTTCAGCGTGCGGCGCAACCTGCTGGGCCTGTCCAGCGACAACGACGGACGCCGCGCGTTTCGCGACTGGGTCGATGGCAAGGTCGTGCAACGTTTGCAGGATTTGGCCCCGATGCGCGACCTGGCGCAGCTCGTGCCCGATCGCGACTTCGGTCCGGCAATCGTGATCCCGTTTTCGACCGAGGTCGCCTCGGCCAACTTCTTCGGCCAGGGACCTGACCTGCCGTTCGGCGGCGACAACTTCCCGCAGAGCCGCAACGTGAAGATTCTCAAATACGCCGTGCGCTTCACCGGCATCGACCCGGAGGAGCTCGGCATCTTCGACCCGGGCGCGTACTTGTCGATCTACTTCCTGCCGATCGGTGAGTCGATTCTTCGGGAGAATACGAACCTGCCGATTTTGGACGACACGCCGCGCGCGTGGGCCGCGATCGACCAGTACCTGCCGGTGCCGCCGCCGATCGCGATCGATACCACCGTCACCGCACCGGACTACAATCCGTGGGTTTCCACGGCGCAGTCGAACGGCAACTACCTCAACGCGATCAAACGGTTCATCGAGTCGGAAGCGCAAATCCTGACCGGCGATCCGACGCAGCAGCTCGTGCTGAATACCGACCGGGCCGGGCGCTCCGCGTGGAACAGCGAGTGGCTGCTCGTCGTGCCCGGCGGACAGTTCACCAACTCCGGCAACCCCGACACGATTCGCGATCGGCTGGGTGTGTTCATCAATGGCGCCGACGGCGACCCGACCAGTGACACCGGACTGACCGACATCCAACTCGTGATGGAAGCGTATCGAAATTGACCCGTACGAACGAACGGAAGCATAAAGCCATGAACGCAATGAAATCTCAAATCGACAAGACGCAACGCGTGTTCACGACACATCGTGCCAAGTTGTTCGGCGCGCTTTGTGCGGCGACCTTTGCGACCGCCCGGGCCGGGCTGCCCGAACCGAACGTCATCGTGTACGGGCAGGTGCTCACGAACGGCATCGCCGCCAGCGACGCGGACAACGTGGTGGTCACCGCACGCGTCCAGGGCCAAGGCGTCGACCTCGCCACAAACCGCATCGGGGACGATCCCAACACGGGCAACGACTTCGTCCTCCGCGTGCCCATGGAGAACCTGGCCGACGGCGCCCAGCCGCGAAGCGGCTTCGTGCGCGCGGGCAACGTGGTCCAACTCTTCGTCAGTCGCAATGGCCAGCCGGAAACGCTCGACCATACGTTCACCGTCAACGAGCGCGGCCAGACGATCTACGTGGACCTGGGCGACCGCCTCTTCGGGGACTACACGGCCGACGGGCACCGCACGCTCGCCGACTATGCGGCCTTCGCGAAATGCCTCGACGGCGAGAGCGACGTGCTCGGTCGATGTGCCGCCGCGTTCGACTCGGACGAGTCGGGCACGATCGATCTGGCCGACTTCGCCGCGCTCGCGCGGGTTCTGCCGGACCAATAGGAGACTACCACCACGTGGACACTCTCCGCACCGTCGGTGGCGTCAGCGACCGCGAAGCTGGTTGGACTGAACCGCGGGGATGCGCCCAAGCACGACTAAGACGGCGATGAGCGCGGTTCCCGAATCGAACGGTAGCCTCCCGGAACACCATTCTTGGAGAGCACAATCTGCCAAAGCTGGATGCGATTTCGCACGCGAAAACAGGCGGCGTAGGTGAGCAGATAATAGCGCCACATACGAACGAATCGCTCCGGGCACACGTCGGCATGCCCTTGTGCCCAACGCTCGAACCGCTCGTGCCAGGCGAGCAACGTACGATCATAATCCGCGCCGAAGTTGTGCAGATCCTCGACCACCAGCCTGGAACGAAACACGCGACCGATGTCGCACAGCGTGGGGAGATAGCTCTTGGGAAAGATGTAGCGATCGGTCCATGCATCATAACTGGTATTCACGGATCGGCCGAACGTCTGCAGCAGCATCAAGCCGGAATCGGAGAGTAGATGCTCACAGATCGTGCCAAAACGCGCGTAGTGGCGCCGGCCCACGTGTTCGAACATTCCCACGGAGACGACCTTGTCGAATGTTCCCATCTTGAGAATCTTCGGGTCTCGGTAATCGCAGCAGTGCACGGTGACCGAATGTCCTTGGCACAACTCGCGCGCCACCTGAGCCTGCTCCGACGTGTTCGTCACGGCCACCACGTCACATCCGAACTGCTTCGCCGCATGGAGGGCCAACCCGCCCCAGCCGCACCCTATGTCGATCAAGCGGTCACCGCGCTGCAGTTCGAGCTTGCGGCAGATGAGCTCCATCTTGTCCGTTTGGGCACCGTCCAGGTCGGAGGCCGCACGCCAATAGGCGCAAGAGTAGTTCATGGTCGGCCCGAGCATGGCCTCGAACAGCGACGGGAATTGGTTGTAGTGCATATCGGCGACGCCAGGCCCAAACCGCTTGCCGAATAAATGGTGCCAGGAGGCCCGAACCGCGTCCACGAGTCGCGCGATGGGGTGCGCGCCCTCGTCAAGAAAGCCCGCGCGCAACAGCCGCTCCGCCAGTTGATCGATCCTCGGACAGTCCCACCAGCCATCCATGTACGACTCGCCGGCACCGATCGAACCGGAGTAGATTAACCGTCGGAAGAATCGCCGGTCATGCACCGTGATGTCCCAAGGCCGGTTTCCTCCGACTCTGATATCAGCCGCCTCAAACTGGCGCCGGACCGCGCTTTCGGTTCCATTGAACATGTCGTACAGCACCTTCAAGAATGATGACGTTACAGCAGCGCATTGTGACAGGCTCACCGCTCATGAGTGTCGTCGCGATGACGAGTATCTTGACTGGCGGACGAACCCGGTCCCACGATGCCGTCGATACTACCAGCAACCGCTCAACCGATCAGGCGAAGCGGCGCGCGGCACCATTCGGGGGGTGACTCGACATCAGAACGCGTCGCTTCGAAGACCAAGACGGCATCGCCACAACCGACACAATCACAGCAAGTTACGGAACCACGTGCGTCAGAACTGGCGAGAAACTCGGCGGAACCTTGGGCACACTCGACCCTGATCTGCCTCGACTTGTCGAGGCCTAGTCGGTCTTCCCGCCCCCGATCCGCGACATCCGCGCACGCGAGGCCGCGGATACCATGTCCGAGCTGCGCGACGAATCATCGGAAGGTCTGTCACGAAGTAAGAGTGACGCCAAGGCGACGCCCCAAGAGGCAAACGGGTAGGCCGATGAGAACCGGGCAGGCGGAAATGCTTCATTCACAACAACTTACGAACTGGGCGATACAGGACTTGAACCTGTGACCTCCTGCGTGTCGAGCTGCGCGTCGAACACGTGACAATCCATAAAACCGCGTTCCCGGGGCCGTTACGCCGGTTGCCGAACACAGCAAACACAGCCAAAACGGCCAAACACCGCCGCAAAAGTGTAGTCAAAAGTGTAGTCGATGCAAGCGGACAAGATCGCCTGCTCGTGCTTGAGCGGCTCGGAACGGAAGGCGCTCTTGGGCTACACTTTACTACACTTTTGATGATAACCGAGTGACCCGTCATTTGCAAGCCGCGCGTGCGACATCGAATCATCACCGGCTCGTCACCGAGCCCACGGTTAACCCCGGTTCCGGAATCGAGCGGTACCCCGCAGGAACACCGCTTTGGGAGAGTACAATCTGCCAGAGCTGGATGCGATTCCGCACGAGAAAGCAGGCAGCGTAGGTGAGCAGATAATAGCGCCACATCCGAACGAATTGCTCTGGACACACGTCGGAGTGCCGTTGCGCCCAACGCTCAAACCGCTCGTAACATGCGAGCAACGTGCGATCATAATCCGCACGCAAGTTGTGCAAATCCTCGACAACCGGCCGGTTGCGAAACACGCGACCAATGTCGCACGGTGTGGGGAGATAGCTCTTTCCTCCGATCCTAATATCGGCGCCTCGAATAGGCGCCGGACCGTGTTCTCGGTTCCATTGAACATGTCGTACCGTACCTTCAAGAATGATGGACTCACCGCGATGCATCGCGTCAGAGTCGCCTTCTCTAAGAGCACCTAACAAAAAGACATTCTTCTAGCCGATACATGGCCATAGGTCCTTGTGC
>Ga0055449_10000268_pt1 | contig 14890 bp, 11 predicted proteins | sample China_Galinas_PW_2_FD_57739 | JGI IMG/M metagenome (GOLD analysis project Ga0055449, IMG submission 57739) | Wetland microbial communities from San Francisco Bay, California, USA, that impact long-term carbon sequestration - China_Galinas_PWB_D1 | ecosystem: Environmental > Aquatic > Marine >... | reverse complement strand
GAGGCCAGCCGCCGTGATCGACAAGATCCCGGCAAGCCTCATTCCCACTCGATCGTCGCTGGCGGTTTGGACGAGATGTCGTACACGACCCGGTTGACGCCGGCCACTTCATTCATGATGCGCGTCGAGATGCGCGACAGGACCTCGTAATCGACGTGGACCCAGTCGGCCGTCATGAAATCCGCGCTTTCCACGAAACGCACGGCCACCACGTGCTGACCGGCGTAGCTCCGGCCATCCCCCATCACGCCGACCGTCGACACCGGCAAGAGCACGCCGAACGCCTGAGCGATCTTTCGGTACCAGCCAGCGGCGCGAATCTCTTCCGTAATGATCTTGTCGGCCTCGCGCAGAATCGCCAGCCGCTCGGGCGTAACGGCTCCGAGAATCCGCACCGCCAGACCCGGACCGGGAAACGGATGACGCCACACCAGTTCCTCCGGCAGCCCGAGGTGCTCGCCCACGCGGCGTACTTCGTCCTTGAAGAGGTCACGAAGCGGCTCCACCAATTCGAAGCCGAGTTCCGCCGGCAGGCCGCCCACGTTGTGGTGCAGCTTGATGTTGGCGGAACTGCCTCCCGCGCCGTGCCCCGACTCGATGACGTCCGGATAGAGCGTACCCTGCGCGAGGTACTGCGCGTTTTCGATTGACGTCGCCTCGGCCTTGAACACGTCGATGAATTCGTGGCCGATGATGATCCGCTTTTGTTGCGGGTCGGTCACGCCGTCCAGCTTGGCAAGGAACCTGGCGCCCGCATCCACCACGCGCAGGTCGACCTTGAAATGCTGCCGGAACGCCGCCTCCACCAGGTCCACCTCGTTGGCCCGCATCAGGCCGTTATCCACGAAGATGCAGGTGAGCCGATCACCGATCGCGCGGTGAATGAGCGCCGCCGTGACGCTGCTGTCGACGCCGCCGGACAGACCGCAGATCACGCGGGCATCGAGCCCGATCTGCTCCCTCAACGCGTCCACGACATCGTGGACGACCTGACCGACCCGCCACTGGCCGGTGCAGCCGCAGATTTCGTACAGAAAATTCCGGATCATCTGCGCGCCGTGCGGCGTGTGCGTCACCTCGGGATGAAACTGCACACCGAAGATGGGGCGCGTCTTGTGGCGCACGGCCGCAATAGGGCAAGCCGGCGTCGTGGCGAGCGGCACAAACTCGTCGGACACCTGGGTCACGATGTCGCCGTGACTCATCCACACCGTCGTCTTGTCCGGCACGCGGCCCAGGAGGCCCGCGCGTTCGTGCACGTCCAGCGGCGTCCGACCGTATTCGCGGGACGCCACGCCCTGCACTGCTCCGCCGAGCATCTGACAGGCGAGTTGCATGCCGTAGCAAATCCCGAGAATCGGCAACCCCATCTCGAGAACTTCCTGTCGACATCGCGGAGCGCCTTTGCTGTAGACGCTGTACGGGCCGCCCGAAAGGATGAGCCCCACCGTGTTCAGTTCGCGAAGGGCCTCGGCCGTCACGTCCGGAGAAACAATCACGCTGTGCGTGTGGTTCTCACGCACGCGCCGGGCGATCAACTGAACGTACTGGGCGCCGAAGTCGAGTATCGCAATCGTCGGCGGCTGCATCGCGTCCTCCGCTAGAATCTGAGGCTCAGGGCTCGGTATGCCGCTTCGCTGACGTAGCCCACGGCGTACCACCAACCCGACAGACACATCACCACGAGCACCGGTACGCCGAGCGCAAAGAACGAAGTCACGGCGCGCCGCGCACTCGGCGACGCCCCGGCCCCGAGACGCACCAACCAGAACCACCACATGGCCGCCGCGAAGCCTGCAATAACGCCCGCCACCAGGAGGATCCCCGAGTCGGGGGGCGACCACGTCCATTTCGCGACGACGCCGCCGTAGCCGACCGGACGCAACGCAATCACCAACGTCGCGGCGAGCACGGGGAGAAACCATGCCGTGGAGTAGTTGATGGCGGCCGTCATGCGCTGTTCATATCGGTAGGCGCTGCGGTGGGACCACGTCACGCCTTTCCTCATCAGCGCCACGAGCAGGTTGAGCAGGACCCACCCGATCGCGACGCCACACGCCGTCGCGACGATCGCCTGCGCCGGGTTCCACCACAGTTCCTTCACCAATGCGACTCCGGCGGCCGAATCGAATTCGGCCTGGCCGCGAAGCAAGCGAAACCACCCCGCACCCACGGGGTTCGCCTTATGTACAGACGCGACCACGTCCGCGGTGTGCCATCCGTAGTCGGTGAGCGCCAGGACGCCGAGGGCGAGGCTCATCAGCACGATGTTGACCTGGGCGAAGTAGCGCGACGCCGACGACGAACGCATCAGCCCCAGGTGCTTGATACGCATGCCGCCCGCACCGTAAATCCAGGTGCACATGCGCCACCAGCCGGGTGCCTCGCGACTGTAAGCGTCGGCAAAGGGCGTGCTGTCGTCACTCGTGGAGCGCTGGTCGCCGAACTCCAACCCGCACAGCGGGCACCGGATCGGCGGATCCTCGTCAAGACGTTGACCGCAATCCGGGCAGCGTAAGACTCTGGAACGCCCGCTCCGATGCTTGCTCATGCGCCCTTCAACCACATGGGATCACAGGGTCCGGCGGTGGAAAGGTCCGAGTGCTCATAGGACGCGCGAATTCACCGCAACTGAGCATCATAGTTTTGTCCGAGCACGCACCGGTTGCCCGGCCGGCCGTTGCTTTCCATCGCGGCCCACGGAGGCGTCTTCACACAACTCAGCGGAAAGGCCGCCAAGTTGACGAAGAACCGAGCGCTCCACACCGGCCACCGAGCCCAGTCCGCCAGCGTCCAGGCAAAATTCCCGTCGTCGTCCGCGACCACATCCCAAACGTCCTCGAAGAACAAGGGGAAGTGCGAGACCGCGTCGCCCGCAAAGGCCGCCTCACTCTCTTTGAACGGCCGCACCCGGTACACCGGAGCCACGTCCGCCTTGTCGACCGCGACCACCGACGGTGTCACGACCGGCGGCGCCTTGGCCAACTCGTCGCGAAACGGATTCTGAGCAAGCTGGCAACCGCCCAGCGGCAGGGCGACACACAAGGCCACGAGGGCGCGTCCGCGGGCCGACTCAAGATTCGTGGCGATCCATCGCATAGTTGGGCGCCTCCTTCGTAATAGACACATCATGTGGGTGCGACTCCGCGACGCCCGCTCCGGTAATTCGGCAAAAGTGGGCGTGTTTGATCAGATCATCGATATCCGGCGCGCCGCAGTACCCCATTCCGGCCCGCAGCCCGCCGATCAGTTGGTACACGAAATCGGCCAGGGGGCCGCGAAACGGCACGCGACCTTCGACCCCCTCAGGAACGAGCTTGTTCTTCTCGACTTCGCTGTCTTGACCGTAGCGATCCGCGGAGCCCTTCACCATGGCCCCCAAAGATCCCATACCGCGGTACTCCTTGAACCGGCGCCCCTTCCAGGTGACCTCCTCGCCCGGAGCCTCCTCGAGCCCGGCAAACAGCGAGCCGAGCATCACGCTTCTCGCCCCGGCGGCGATGGCCTTGGCCACGTCCCCGCTCTGACGAATGCCGCCGTCGGCGATCACCGGCACGCCCGCAGGCTCCGCGACGGACGCCACGTCCATGATCGCGGTCAATTGCGGTACGCCGACGCCGGAGACTACCCGAGTCGTGCAGATGCTACCCGGTCCGATCCCGACCTTGACGGCATCCACGCCGGCGTCGATCAGATCGCGCGCCGCCTCGGCTGTGGCGATGTTACCCGCCACCAACTCGATATCGTAGTCGCGCCGGATCGCCTGCACCGTGTCGATCACGTTGTCGGAATGACCGTGCGCCGTGTCGACGACGACCACATCGACACCGCTGTCGATGAGCGCCGCCACGCGGTCATACTCGTGTACGCCGACGGCCGCCCCCACGCGAAGCCGGCCGCGCTGGTCCTTACAGCTCCCAGGGTAATGACGGCTTCGCTCGATATCACGCATCGTGATCAAGCCGACCAGTTGCCCCTGATCGTCGACCAGCAGCAGCTTCTCGACCTTGGCCTTTTTCAGAATCTCGCTCGCCTGCTCGAGCGTCGTATCGTGCGGGCCGGTCACCAGATCGCGCGACTTCATCACGTCGCGCACGGTCAAATCTTCCCGCTCGAGAAATTTCATGTCCCGCCGCGTGACGATTCCGACGAGCTTCTTGCCAGCGGTGACGATCGGAATGCCCGAGATGTTGTGCAGCGCCATCAGCTCCTGAACGCTGGTGATCGGGGCGTCCGGACCGAGCGTGACGGGATCGAGGATGACGCCGCTCTCGGACCGCTTGACCTTGTGTACCTCGCGGCATTGCGCCTCGATCGAGAGGTTTTTGTGAATGATCCCGATCCCGCCCTCCTGCGCCAGCGCGATCGCCAAGCGCGACTCGGTGACGGTATCCATGGCCGCAGAGACCAGCGGGATGTTCAGGGCGATGTTTCTGGAAAGACGGGTGGAGACGTCGATCTGGTCGGGCAGCACGGAGGAACGCCGCGGCTGGAGCAGCACGTCGTCGAAGGTCAGCGCAAGAGCGATCGCCGTTGAGGCCGGTGGCGTGTGAACCTCGTGCCCGACGTCCATCAAGTTGGAGGCCTTTCCGTAGTTCATCTGTCACTAACTACGGCAGGAAGCCCGTCTCGTCAAGCGTCAGAAGGTGTGCGGCGGGAGGCGACGCACCGCACACCTGTGAGAATTCGGCGGCGAGCACTTCCCGACGGCGGGCAGCGGCTAGCGCGTGAGCAGCCGTCCAAGGAATCCCCGGCTCTGCCTGGGCTCGGGCTCGCCCGACCCTTGCCCCGACGTTCGCGACATGATCTGCCGCGCGACCTGCCGCAAGGCCGTTCGCACGGGGTTGCGCTCGTCGACGGAGGCGACCGGTCGGCCGAAGTCGATGGATCGGGCCACGAACTGGTAGTCGTTCGGCACGCTGGCGAACACCGGCTTGTTGACGGCCTTCTCGACGTCCTTGGCGGTGATGCGCCCGCTGCGTCCATCGCTGCGGTTAATGATGACCTGAATGTGCTCTTCACTCAGGCCGTGGCGCACGAGCGCGTCGTAGTAGCGGCCGAGGTTACGAATGCTCGGCACGAGCAACTGGCAGACCACCAGAATCAAATCCGCCTGGCGCAGGATCGCTCCGGTTCGGTCGTTGAGCTGCCCCGGAAGATCCACCACCACGTACTCGTACGTCATCGCGATGTGCTCGAAGATCGCCGCGGTGACCTCGGCGGTGAAGCTCGCTTCCTGGTCGATCTGGTGCGGTCGCGACAGCAGCGCCACGTGGTTGGGGAGTTCCACGCTCGTCGACTCGATCAGCGATCGATCGATCTGGTCCACGCCCTCGGCGAGATCATACAGCGTGTATTTGGGGTCGCAGTCGAAGTTGATCGCACAGTCGCCGAACTGGAGGTCGAAGTCGACCAACGCGCACGGGCGTTCCGATGTCCGGCCGATCTCCATCGCCAGGTTACAGGCGATGGACGTGGCGCCGGTGCCGCCGCTTGGACTGACCACACAGATGCTTCGGCTCTTGGGGTTGGCAGCCAGACGCTTGCTGGCCACCTTGCCGACGGCCTGGGCCAGGTCGGATGGATCGATCGGCTCACACACGAATTGATCGCAGCCAGCCCGCATCGGTTCGAGTATCGCCTGGGGATCCGTCTGGTGACTCACGGCGATCATCGCCACGTCGGGGTAGTTGTTCGAAACCTGGTCGATGACGTGAAGCGCGGAATTCGCGTCGGGGTCGAGGTGGAAGAACACCAGGTTGGCGTCGTTGTTGCCCAGGACCTCGAACAGCTTGTTCTGGTTGGATACTTCCGCCACAAGCCGGACGAAGTTCAGGGCCGACAAGTGTCGACGCAGTTCCTCGGAGGCGCTCGGCTCGGCGTTGTACAAACACACCCGCATCAAGTTGCTCATGACCCGATGACACCTGTTCTTGTGGCGCACGGACTCGTGCCAAACCGGCAATACGAGCGCAGCTCAGCTTGATCTGACGTTCTATCGGAATCCTCAAGCTGGGAGTTGTGCAGTGGCGTGCGCGGCGATCGTTCTCGCGCCAGCGCGCCCGAAGCAAGAACAAACCACGTCTGACCGGCGCCCGAAATGGCGTCACTCGAGTCCGCGGCGATCGGTCAGCCGTTCCACCCGGCGACGGTCGTCACAATCCGCTCGGCGCGCTCGCGAATGGCCGCGTAGTCGCGCTTGTCCATGTCCTGTGGCACGAACAGCGAACGAACGAAGCCCGCTCCCACGCACCCGGCGCGGAAGTAGTCGAGCACGTTATCGGCCGTCACCCCCGCCGTGGGAAACAACTTGAGGTGGGGAAGGGGTCCGCGAATGGCCTCGATGAACCCGACGCCGCCGGCCGGTGCCGGAAACACCTTGATCAGGTCCGCACCGAGCCGATGGGCGGTCTCCATCTCGGTCGGCGTCGCCGCGCCGGGCACGACCGGCACGTCCAGTTCGTGCGCCTGGTCGATGACGGCCGCATCCACCACCGGTGAGACGAGAAACCGTGCTCCTGCAGTCACGGCCGCTCGCGCCTGCTCCTTGGTGAGCACGGTGCCGGCCCCCACCACGAGGTTCGCCTGGCGAGCGAACTTGGTGATGAGTTCCAGGGCTCCGGGCGTCGTCAGGGTGAACTCGACCAGTCGAAACCCTCCCTCGACGGCAGCGGTCATGGCGTCCGCGGCCTGCTGCTGCTCGTGGGTCCGAATGATGGCACTGACCCGGTGCCGCTGCATTTCCTGAAGTGTCTCCACACGCATGGATGAATCCCTCTCAGCTCACTGGTCCGGTTGGTTGGGCCGGTCCGATAGCGTTCGCCCTTTTCGGCCCGCTCGTCGCGGCGTCCATGTCCAAAGACATGCCACGCCAACATGTGTATACTGTGCATGCACGGGAGTGGTCAACGGCCGCCCGCCTGGAGCGTCGCCGATGGATCGAGATCGTGCGACCAGGTTCGATCAAGTTCGCTTGTCAGGGAGAGTTCAGTGTACGCACGATTCGAGATTCGCTTCGGACTGCGGGTTGCCGTCATCTCACTGGCGGCCGCCGCCGCCTTGGCCGGCTGCCGCAAGACCACGACCAACACATCACCCAAGCCGGGCACCACAACGCCCGTGGCGACCCCCACAACGCACAACGCCGCCCCGTCGAAATTCAGCCCGGACGTGCAAAAGGCCCTCGGCGAGATCGAAAGGGCCTTCGACGGCGTCACCTCCTTCTCGGCGAAGCTCAAGACCCATCTGAACAGTGCCATCGGCCGAACGGGTTGGACGAGAGGAAAGGGCACCTACGATCTGATGAAAGACGGCAAGGCCGTCAAGATCAACTTCAAGCTCATAAACGCGATCAGCGTCACCCTCGAGCCGGACAAGAAGGGAAGTGATGAACTCCACACCGCGGAGCTACTCAACTGGGTGTCCGACGGATCGGTCCTGTACAAGTACACGTTGCAGCACGAACTGAAGCAAGTACGGAAGACTTGGTACTCTCCTGACGACGTGCTGCAATTAGCCGGGCCGCCACTAATACGGGAGCTTCGGTCCAAGGCTAGCGTGAAGCGGCTTCCCGACGAGGTCGTTGACGACAAGCCAGCCTTTGTCTTCGAAGCCAAGCCGCACGACGGCACGTGGACCGAGAAGCACGTGATTCAAAAAGCAACCGGCATTCGCGTGCAGTACATAGAAACGGATGCCAAGGGCCAAGAGACGTACTCCCTGAAAGTCACCAGCATTGATACGGGCGTGACCTTCGAGCCGGATCACTTCACCTTCGAGGTTCCGAAGGACACGAAGTTGATCGACGAGACGAGGTGAACGCGCGCCGGGTTCGGTCCCGGCCAATCATCGAATCAACGCCGGCTCGACCCAGTCGAACCGGTCCTGCAGATCGCCGTTGGCACCGAAATCCGTGACCAGCTCGACGCGGTTGGCATGCGACACGTCGAGGCGGATCGGCCCGTGCAAACGCCCTCGCCGCACGCCCTGACGGTCGAAACTGCGCTGCCCGTCCACGAGAATCGCCACGTCGACGTCGGCGAGCGTGCCGCTCTCATCGTCCATCCCGAACTGTGTGACGAACTCGCGATATCGGCCTTGCAGGTCATAGGTCACACGGGTCCGGCCATGCACGCCGAGGCCGTGCCGAAAGGTCTCACCGCCTACGCGAATCGCGTTTCCGAGCACGTTGCGGTCCACGACGTATGGCCAGTCCAGACCGAGCAGCGGCGTGTGCTCGACGCTGATCGGCGTCTGGTCGGAGAGCCACTGCCAACGCCCGCCGTAGAAATCGAGCGAAAGCAGCCGCTCGGCTTCGACCTCGATGGTTGGCCCGACCGCCATGGTCAGTTCGATCCGCTCTCCGGACCACCGGCAGGCGGTCGCGACGAAACGCCCGCTGCCGCGAAGCGACACCGCGACCCGACGATCCGGCAGAGACTTCGGCGGGATCGATGCGAGGCGCGCGGCCACGATGACATGCGGCGGCAGCAGCGTCTCCCCGAGGGAGCCGTCAAACCGAATACCCTGCTCGGACACCGAGCTGACAAACCCGCGTAACACGTCCCCATTGGTGAGCAGCACACGATCCTGTCCGCCCGACGCGCTGTCGGTACGCTGCAACCAATCGGAAGTGGATTGATATGCTTCCTGATACGCATTGGGCATCAGAATCACCGAAACCGCGTCGAGCGGAATGGCGGCACGGCCAAAATCCCGCGTTTCGAGCTGCAGCGTATCCTCATCACCGCCGGTGACTCGACCGAAAAGAACCCCGCCATCCACCAGGCGCAGCGTCACATCCTGAGCGTTGCGCGCCCAGGCCACTTCGGTGGTCGTGATGCGCACGAGATCCTCCGCGGCGACGTGCTGCGGCGCCCCGTTCACCACCAGCTCAGCCCCGCGCTCCAAGGAGACCGACGTCAGGTCGCCGGCCAGCGGTTCCTCGGCCACGGTCTTGACCACGACGCGCGTAGCGCTCGGCTCGGCCCCCTTGCCGGTGTCGCCCTGCTGAGCGTGCGCCGTGGGCGCGGCGAGGGCACACGCGGCGATCACCGCCCACCGCTTCTCACCCCATCGAGCTGTCCGGCTCACATCCAGCATGTCCACCTACTTCTGAAAGATCGGCAACAAGCGGTTCGGCATTTGAAGAATGATCAGTGCCATAGCCGTGCCGTACTCCTGACCGGCCTGCCCCCGCCAAAACCCTTCCGGCGACTGCTTTTCGATGAGCTCGTCGCGCACCGCGGGCCACCAGGCCTTCCAGTACTCGTCCCCGGCGAGGAACATCGCCTGGGCCGCGTAGTAGTGACCGTAGAAGTAGTGCCCGACGGTCTGTTCCTTCGGCGGGGTAAACCGCCTGATATATTCTAGCCCGCGTTCAATGTCTTCGCCCGTGTAAATTCCCGCGTACTGCAAAGCGGCCACCCCGGCCGCGGACCGGGCAAACGCCGAGCCTCCGGAGTTGAGCATGTACCGGAATCCACCGTCCGGGTTCTGCGACGCGCGGACGTACTCGATGGCGTTGTCGATGATGGTTTTGTCCACGTACAAGCCCGAGTTGCGCGCCGCCCTCAGTGCCATGACCTGGCAGATCGTGACCGACAGGTCGGCGTCGGCGCGCACCGGCTGATAGCGCCACCCGCCCTCGTCGTTTTGCGTGTTGGCGATCAAACGGACGGCCCGTCGAAGCGTCTCGCGCGCGTCGGGGCGTTGGGTCATGCCGTAGACCTCGGCGAGAAAAAGCGTGGCGAAGCCGTGGCCGTACATCGGCCCGTGCGACGTTTCCGCGGCGAGCAGGCCGGACTCCGACGCATGATCGAGGATGAAGTCCAGTGCGCGGCTGACGGTGGCACCGTACGGACCGCGTCCGGGCGTACTCCCCGAGGAGATGAACGCCATGCCCGCCAGCCCGGTGATGCCGACGTGCGGCCCGTAGTGCGACAGGCTGCCGTAGGATCCGTCGTCGGCCTGGTGCCCGGCGAGCCAGGTGAGACCGCGCTGGACCGCCGCCTCCGACGCCGGCGTGATTTCTTCGGCGGCGGCTGTGGCCGTGTGACGCGTGCCGCCGGGTGAACCGCCGTTTGCCGGTTCCTGTGCCCGGACAGTGGCACCGCACGCCGCCACCGTCAGCGTCAGCGCACACGCAGTCCAACGAACGTGGGAAACCGCACGAGGCTTCGGATTGAGCGAGCGCATGCCGGGCGTACTCACTTTTTCGTCTCCTGAAGCGCACGGTAGTACCGGTCGATGAGTTCGCGGTATCGCTGCAGGCACGCCTCGTCGCTTCCTTGTATCACCTCGTCGCGATCGCGCTGCGGCAGGTTGCCCCACGACCGCCGGGTTTCCAGCAGTTCGCCGGTGACGGGATCGGTCTTCGGCTTCGCGGACGACGCGGTCGCCTGATCTTTGCCGGATGACTCGGCATCTTTGGCCCGGGCGGCCTTGGCCTGCTGCGAGTCGTCCTCCGACGGCTTCTTCCGTGTACGTTTGTCGCCGGAGGGCGCCGCCTGCTGCCGGCTTCGACGGCGCTGCTTGGCCGCGGTCTTGATGGCATCGTCCAGTTTGTCGACGATCTCCTTCTGCATGGCCTGGGTGCCCGGCCCGGGGTCGAATTGAATCTCGAGTAGCCGGCCGGCGTCGCCCATCAGACGCATGATGTCGTCCATGACGTCCGCCCCGGCCCCCTCGGCGGTTTCCCGGATGAGTCGCTTCCCGACCTTGCTCGTCGGCTCGTCTTTCTTCGAGTCCGTCGTGGGCGCCTGTGCCACCACGAGTGCCGGTATGCACGCCGCGCACACCACCGCCGCGAGCAGGGTTCGGATTCTCACTGTGCCACACCATGTCATCACGGTTCTCGCATTCGTCACGGGTGCTGCCGCGCCTGCTTGGTCAGGAGGTCCGTCAGGCGCAACACCTCCTTCTGATCACGACCGAGCTGCTGCAACGATTGCAGATCGGACTCCGTCGGCCGCTCCAGGTCGACCCGCTCGTCGAACGCCTTGGTCCGATGGTTGATATCCACCTGGATCGCCTTGAGCACGAGCAACTCGGTCAGCGTGGGCACGGGCTTGCCGCCCATCTCCTGATTCCGGCCCTGCCCACCGCCTCCGCCCTCGCTTTCGACGAACTGATCCTCCATCGGCAGATCGGCCGTGTCGATCGCGGCCTGGATCAGCAGATCGAGCTGCGCCAGAATATCGGCCGAGCGCTTCACCAGGGCGTCGTCGATCTCGCGGCGCTGCAGGGAGTCACGCACCTGATCCATATCGTCGGCGACGCGGTTCATCGCGAACCGGAACACAACCACCTGCTCGAGGTCGGGCAGAACCTGATCAACCTGCACGCGCACCGCCATCTGCGTTCTCATCAGGCGTGATGCCGTGCGGTTCTGGATGCGACCGAGCCGGCCATGTTCCTTCGCGAAGTCGTGCAGTTCGTTGATGCCGTCGTTCACGGGCGTTTGCGCCTCGCGGATCGCGGTCAACTCTTCCTGAATCTGTGCGAGCGTGCGGCGCCGGAGTTCGTTGTCGACCTCGTTGGCCTGCTGCTGGAGCCGGTCCAGCGCCTCGCGAAGATGATCCAGCGCCTCGTCCTGCGCCGGTAGCGCGTCGGGGGGTTTCTTGTCCGCCAACGCGGCCTCCGCCAGGTTCATCGAGCGTACGCCCTGCCGAATCAGCCGTGCGATTGCCACGTGTTCGATGTCGTTTCCGATCTCGTCGCCGAGCGCCTGACTGTTCCGGCGCAGGCGCCGTTGCTCCTGCTCGAGGTCCGCTAGCGCCTTGGCATCGACCTCCATCAGCGTCGCCTCGTGCGTGGCCTTGCGCAAGTCCTGCTGGCTGTCGATGATGGCCGCGAGCTGGTCCGCAAGCTCCCGAAGCGCCTTGCGCAACTCGGCAAGCTCGCGTTCTTCCCGTTCCTGGAGCGACCGCAGCATCTTGCGCATCGCATTGGCGGCGTTCTTCTGCGCGATGGACGCCGCGGCCGTCCGGTTTTCCTTCAGTGCGTCGGCGGCGGCATCGAGGTGCCGTGCCATGTCATTGGCATGCGCCGCCCGGATCGCCCGCGCGAGCGCCTCCGCGCTGACCGGATCCTGTTCGGCTTCCTGCTCCTGCATCTTCTCCATGCGCTGAAGAAGCTGCGCGACGTCCTCGGTAAGCTGATCCTGCTTGCGTTCGGCGCGTTTGAGCTGGGCCGCCTCCTCGGGCGTGAGATCCTCCGCCTTCTTGCCGAGCGTCTGACGACCAAGCTCGGTTGTTTCGTTGCGCAGGGCGTCCTGACGCTCCAACATTCCGCGCGTCTTGGCGACCAGGCCCTGAAATTGCCCCCACTGCGCCATGGAGCGAAGCAGCGAATGAAGCTGATCGACCGCCTCCTCCTGGGACTGGGCGGCGGCGGCCAGCTGCTTGGCGTTCTGCTCGACCGGCTGCTCCTGTGACGCATCCGCCAAGGCCGAAGCGGCCTGCGACATCGGGCCCGCGGCCGTCGCGTCCAAGGCGCGCACGACCTGCTCGACGCGTCCCTTCGTCTCCTCATCCCGGCTGTCGTTGTGCTCGATGCGCTCGACGAGCTCCGATACGCGGCGGGCCAGTTCCCGCGTTCGTCGCATCAGGTTGGCCTGCGTCGACCCCTCGTCCGACACGCGCAGTCGGCGTGGTTGATCCGCCGTCGCGTCATCGTCCATGATCGCATGGGTTCGATCGGCCGCCTCCGCCTGCTCGAGCGCTACCTGCCGAATGCGCGCCTCGACGTTCGCCAGATCGGCGCGCAGCCGGACCCCGAACTCCGCCAAACTGATCACTCGAATACGCTGCGGGGACGAGCGACCCTCCTGCCCGTTCGTGTCCTGGGCCTGGTAGTTGTCCCGGGCCGAGAGCGTGTAGGTAAACACGTCGCCGGGTGCGGCGTCGCTCTCCTGCATCGACCAGTCGTACGTGGCCGACGCCGTCACGCCGCCCTCGGAGGGGGTGACGACCATCCGTGACTCCAGCAAAACCGGCGGCATCGCCTCGTCGTTGCGCTCACGTAGCAACTGCAGCGTCGACACGCCGAAGTCATCGGCGACACGCACGTCGAGGCGAACCGACCCCGTCGGCGTCATCTCCACCAGCGATTGCGGCTCGACCACGGTCACGACGGGCGGCGCATCCGGCACGGCGCGGACGACGTACCGTGTCGCGCCGCGGTTTTCCATCCCGTACTTGTCGCGAAGCCTAACCTGGAATTGGGTCGTCTCGTTGGCCGTGAAGCGCCCGTGCACCCGAGTCGCGTCCTGCTCGTCCGCCGTGAGCGGCAAGGGCTCGCCCTCGTCGAACACCAGCGACGGCCCCCGCCCGTTGCCGTCCGCGGCCAGCGGCTTGCTGGCGGTAACGTCGACATTGACAACGGCGCCGAGCGTGACGGCGATCTCCCCGTCGGCCAGATCGAGCACGCGCGGCGGCCGATCCTGCGCATAGCTCGGCGGCTCGACCGTGGCGAGGATTTCCATGATTTCAGGCCGCCGGACCACGCGGATGGTAAACGGCGATCGCGCGGTGGAGTCGTCGCCGGCGACGAACCAGTACGTCAGATCCTCGGTCACCGCGTCAATCGTCGCATAGAACGTGCCCTGTCGGTCGCGCTGCATCGCCTGAGTCGACTCGCGGCCGTTGGGCTCGAGAAGGTGGACCTCGCCCCGCAACGAGTCGGTCAGCCCGCGGTTGATTTCCATGCGGACCGTGACCGACTCGCCGATTGCCACCGCCTGATCGCGCGTCAGCGGCACGATGGAGACGGTGCGCGGCCACTCGATCTCCCCGGTCGGGTAGACGTAGCGATAAAAGCCGATGCGCATCCAGCCGCCGGCGCCAATCAGCAAGCCGACGAGGACGACCGCACTGACGGCAAACCACGCCGCCTGTCGGGCCAGCGGTGCGCGCGACAGCACCGACTCGAGACGATAGCCGCCGACGGCGTGCTCGGTCTCCTCGATCACGCGTTGGGCCAACGGCGACTCGGCCGCTTCGTCGCTGCCCAGGAAGCTCACGGCGCTCGCCAGTCGATCCTCGAGCGAGCCGAAGTGCCGCTCGACCCGGTGGGCGATCTCGTCCAGCCCGACTTCGGCGCTGAGCGGCTTGATGATCCAGCGATAGGTCGACGCCACGAAGCCCGCGAGGAAACAAACACCGCCCAACAAACGAAGCGCCGGCGGCAACCAGAACAGCCAGTCGAGCGCGACGATCGTGAGGAAGGAGGCGACGCCGCCCGCAGCGACCGCGCAGACGCCGTACAGCACCAGACGGCGACGGATCGTCGTGCGAAGCGACGTCAGGCGCCCGAGCAGGCGCGACCGTTCGGCGTTCGAATGGTTGTTCGGCGTTTCGGTCACCGGATCAGAGAACCCCCCAGGCTTTGCGGAGTATCCACTCTATTGTAAGCAGCGAAACAAACAGAATCAGCACCAACTTGGTATCCCAAAGCGGCTCCACGAGATCGTCGGGAATGAGGACGCTTCGGTCCTCAAGTGCCGAAAAACCCTTTGCCAGCTCGTCCACCTCCAGCACCCGGCCCGACGTGGTCGCGGCGATTCGCTCCATGGCGTCGTAATCGGCCTCGATGACGCGGGCCTCCAGATCGGGCGGCTGGACGCGCAAGGAAAGACTCGGCGCCCGCCCGGTATCGCCCGCGGCCAGCTCCGGCGCCGCGATCATGACCCCGCCCGGGGCCGACGGCACGTACACGCACTCGAAGACGTTGCCGTCCTTGCCGATGCGGTGCGCGGTGATCGTTCGGCTTCGCGGTGATCCCTTCGCCGGCGCGGACGCGTCCGCCCTGACCGGCGTCGCCGTCAGGGCGATCTCGTCGCCTTGTTCGGCCAACAGGCGGGTGTCGTTGAACTCGATCTGGATGCGCA
>Ga0055449_10000266_pt1 | contig 14972 bp, 9 predicted proteins | sample China_Galinas_PW_2_FD_57739 | JGI IMG/M metagenome (GOLD analysis project Ga0055449, IMG submission 57739) | Wetland microbial communities from San Francisco Bay, California, USA, that impact long-term carbon sequestration - China_Galinas_PWB_D1 | ecosystem: Environmental > Aquatic > Marine >... | reverse complement strand
CGACGGCAACCAGATCACGGGCGCGGGGCTTTCGCACCTGGCCGGGCTCTCCTCGCTGACTTGGCTCCACCTCAACGGCAACCAGCTCACCGACGCGGGGCTCGAGCACCTGGCCGGGCTCTCCTCGCTGACCCGGCTCTACCTCAACGGCAACCAGCTCACGGACGCGGGGCTGGAGCACCTGGCCGGGCTTTCGGGGCTCCGATGGCTGTCTGTAGAGGGCGCGAAAACTACCGACGTGGGGCGCAAGAAGTTGCAGGAAGCGATCCCCGGCCTGCAAATCTCCGCCTGACGTCGCCGGTCGTGCCGCGCGGTGGCACCGATTTGTTGTGCCTGGCGAACCAGTCTGTCGCGGGCAATACAGACAGCGAGCATCGCTGGCTGGCGCGAACCCGGCCGGCATCACCGCGCGGGTTTAGCAAGGTATTTCATGCACGCCGTGCGGTAGTATCGACGCGACCTCCCTCGGTCCCCCTGGATACAGGGGGGAAGAACAGCCTCGACGGTTCCGGGGCGTCATCCGCCTCAGGCTGACTTGCCCCGGGCGACGCGTGGTCAGCCCCTTGGGCTGAAACGCCGCCAACTCCGGGCGTAGGGCTTCTTCTTCCCTCCTTTGCCAGGGAGGGGCTGGGGGAGGTTCTTCCTTGAACAGCGACCCCCCTCAATCCACCCGTAGCAAAGGGGGAAGGAAGAGCCGCAGCCTTTTGGATACAGGAGAGGCTCTTCTCGCCCATCGGCCGGGGCGGTGGTAGACTCCCGGCCATGCGGGTCTGCAGTTCTTGCGCCAAGGAGATTCCGGCCGACGCCCGGCTGTGTCCGTACTGCGGTACGGCCGTGACGGATATCGCTGCGCAGACGACCGAAACGTCGCCACCGCCATCGGCCGGAAGTCCGCCGCAGACCGCCGCGTCGCCGGACGCCGCGCGTGCCACCGCGTCGCCCGGGACGATGACGTCTCCACCGACCGGCCCGCGCACGCACGACGCCCCGTCGCACTCGTCCTCCGACTCGATCGATGATGCCCGCTTTACGGCCGGCACCATGCTCGCCGACCGCTACCGCATCGTCGGCCTGCTCGGCAAGGGGGGCATGGGCGAGGTCTACCGGGCGGACGATCTGCGCCTGCGACAGCCGGTGGCGCTCAAGTTTCTCCCCGCACACCTGGCGCAAAACGAAAACCGGCTCGAGCGTTTTCACCATGAGGTCCGCGTGGCCCGGCAGGTGTCGCATCCCAACGTCTGCCGGGTGTATGACATCGGCGACGCCGACGGCCACCCGTTCATCGCCATGGAGTACGTACACGGCGAGGATCTGGCGTCGGTGCTGCGGCGGATGGGCCGGCCCTCGCCGCAAAAGGCGCTGGACATTGCGCGGCAGCTATGTGCCGGGCTGGCGGCCGCCCACGACAAGGGCGTGCTGCACCGCGACCTCAAACCGCACAACGTCATGCTCGACGACCAGGGGCGCGTGCGCATCACCGACTTCGGGCTGGCCGGGTTCGTCGCGGACTTCAGCGGCCGAAAGCTGCGGGAAGGCACGCCGGCCTACATGGCCCCGGAGCAGCTCGAGGGGCGTGAGGTCTCCGTCAAGAGCGATCTTTACTCGCTCGGGCTGGTGCTCTCCGAGTTGTTCACCGGCAAACGAATCACCGACGAGGCGGTGCGGGAGCAGCTTACGTCGACGTCGTCGTCGCGGACAAGCCTGTCGAGTCTGGCGGAGGACATCGACCCGGCCGTCGAGCGCGTGATTCTAAGATGCCTGGAGCGCGAGCCGGCCGCTCGTCCGTCGTCCGCGCTGGCGGTGGCGGCGGCGCTACCCGGCGGTGATCCGCTCGCCGCGGCGCTGGCGGCAGGGGAGACGCCGTCACCAGAAATGGTGGCGAACGCCGGGGACGCAGGCGGACTTCGTCCGGCGATCGCGTTGCCGCTGCTTGTCGTGATTCTCGCCGGCACGGTGGGGCTGGTGGCGACGGCGAAGACCATGCTCACGCTGGTGCCGTTGCCGAAGCCGCCGGCGGCGCTGGCCGATCGAGCCAGCGAGCTGCTTGCCGACCTGGGTCACACGAGTCCGGCGGTCGATACTGCCATGGGTTTCGGGCGGGACTGGTTCCATAACGTACATATCGAGGAGACGGACTCTTCACCGGATCGATGGGCGCGCTACGCCACGTGCCGCCCCGCGCCGCTTTACTTCTGGTATCGACAGAGTCCACGGGACATGGTGCTCCCGGCGTCCGAGGGGAACGTGCAACCGATGGACCCGCCGCTCACCGTGTCGGGCATGGCGCTGGTCGAGTTGGACCCGGAGGGACGGCTGACGTTCTTGCGGGTGGTGCCGCCACAGAAGGATGACCCGGTGCCCGATGACGAGCAGCCGTCCGATCCGCCGTGGCAGAAGTTGTTCGACGCGGCCGGCCTGGACATGGCGCAGTTTCGAGAGGTTCCGCCGGAGTGGACACCTGTTGTTTATTGCGATCGGCGGGCCGCGTGGGAAGGGCATTATCCCGAGCAGCCCGACGTCCCGATTCGGATTGAGGCCGGGGCCTATCGCGGACATCCGACGGTCTATTCGACGGTCACGCCGTGGGCGCGGCCGAGCCGGATGGAGGTTTCGCCCGAGGAGCGCGGCCGGTTTGCGGGAGACTTCGTGGCGTTCACCCTGCTGCTTGGTGCTTTGACTTGCAGCCTCGTCCTCGCACGCCGCAACGTCCGCCTGCGCCGCGGCGATCGAACGGGCGCGAATCGCCTGGCGCTGACTTTCTTCGTCGTGACCCTGGTCGGATGGCTGCTGAAGATCGACCACATGGGTTCCGTGTTCCCCGAGCTGGTTCGGCTCATCGTGACCACGGGCTGGGCCCTGCTGGTCGCGGCGACGCTCTGGTTGCTGTATGTCGGGTTGGAGCCCTACGTACGACGTCGCTGGCCGCAGGTGTTGATCGGTTGGTCTCGGCTGCTTGCCGGGCGTGTCCGTGATCCCCTCGTGGGGCGAGACCTGTTGATCGGAGGCGCGGTCGCGGTGGTCATGGCGCTGTTCCCGCGGCTGCAGGCCATGATCATGGCGATGGCCGGAGCGCCGCCGGAGGCGCCGCGGGCTCCTGATTTGCTCAGTCTGCTCGGCGGGCGCTACCTGGTTGGCAGTCTTTTGAACGTCAGCTTTGTGTGGTTCGGCCTGTTCATTCTCTTCTTTCTGTTCGTCCTTCGTGTCTTGACGCGTCGTGAGTGGATTGCGATGGTGCTGCTGCCTCTTCTGTTCCAGCTTCCGCAGCTATTGACCCCGCAACCGAGCTTGACCTGGCCGTTGGCGCTGCTGAGGTCCGGTCTTTACGCGCTCAGTTTCTTGCTGCTCATCGGCGTGATGGTGCGTTTCGGATTGCTCGCCGCGCTTTCGGCCATCTTCCTGAACGGCTTCCTCTTCTACCGGTACCCGCTGACCCTCAACCCGAGCGTATGGTACTCCGGCACAACATTTGTCGTGCTTGCGTTGATCCTCGCGATCTATGGGTTCGCCTGTCACACGGCGCTGGCGGGGCAGGCGATCTTCAAGGACGAGATGCTGGACATTTGATTCCGGCGTTCGCGCGACGTGCCCTGACCCCTGCAGAATTCCGCGCATGCGGTGTCACATGCGCGCAAAAAGATCGCTATCTATGGCGACGGCGGGGCGGTCGTCACCGATGGGTGCGGACGCTCCGCGGGATCGATCAGGGGCCGGCGATCGCGTTAGTCCGCAGCGCGCGATCGTCGGCCCGGCATTGGTGTACGCAGAGTAGGGTCGTTGGACCTTGGAAGCCACTTGGGCTGCGCCGGAGTTGCACTCCGGCGCAGCACGTGCGCGTCAACGGCGCTACTTGTCCGGCTTGATGTCCGCCCCTTCCGGCGGCGCGTGCGCATTGCCCTCGCCTTCCGCGTCGTCCTTGATCAGGTGTGGCCAGCCCTTCAGGTCGATCTCGTAGCGCTTGCCGAAGAACGTCTGCTCCGTTTCGGAGATGTGTCCCAGATAGCCGAGGAACACCGCCCCGACCACGCCGATCACGCCGACGGTGACGGCAATCGGGCGCTTTCTCGGGTTTCGTTCCTTGCCGCGATCCATAAACGGCCAGAAGAGCAGAATCGCAAACGGCAACGAGCACGCCATGATGCCGAGGATCGCGCCATACGGTCCCTCGAAATACTTCAGCAGTTGATAGCTCGGGAGGAAGTACCACTCCGGTTTGATGTGCTCGGGTGTGTTCAGCGGGTTGGCCGGGCCGCCGATCTCCCACGGCGCGAGAACCGCCAACGTGACGAGCACCGCGAGCATCAGCACGGCCACCACACCCTCCTTCGCCACGTGTACCGGGAAGAACGGCACGCCGTGCTCCTCCGGCAACTTGCGCTCTTCGCCGACGCGCTCCAGCGTCGCCAGGTTGCTCGCGCGCATGAGGAACAAGTGGATGGCGATCAGTCCGGTGAGCACCCACGGCAGGATGATCACGTGGACGACGAAGAAGCGCGACAGCGTTTCGCCCGTCACTGCGTTGCCGCCGCGCAGGAGGTACTGCAGCCAGTGGCCGATGAACGGCACCTTGTCGGCCGAATCCGTGCCGACCGTCGTCGCCCAGAACGCGATCTGGTTCCACGGCAACAGATACCCCGTGAAGCCGAACACGATCGTTATCACAAAGATGAACACGCCGGTGACCCAGGTCAGCTCGCGCGGCTTTTTGTAGGCGCCCATGAAGTAGGTGCGCATCATGTGCAGCAGGACGAAGAGGATCATCATCGACGCGCCCCACGCGTGAATCTGCCGGTAGAGCCAGCCGAAGTGTACATCGGCCGTAATGTACTGGATCGACTTGTGGGCCGCCTCCGGTGTGGGGCGGTAGTACATCAGCAGCAGAATTCCGGTGATCGTCTGACTGATGAAGAGCAGCAGCGACAAGCTTCCGAACACGTGCAACCAGCCCGTGTGCGGGGGCAGCCGCTTGTGGACCTGCTTGTCGATGAAGTGCTCGGCCGGCTCCAGATTGTAGCGGCTTTCGAGAAACCTCCGTATCGGTTTTGGGAGTTCCATCTTCTTGGTTGCCTTTCGGAAAACAAATCGAAGACCGCGGACTCGCTACCTCCACCGGCGTCCAGTCAGGCCATCGCGGACACGTACACTTTGCTGCCGACCTCCTTGATGGCATATGGGGGCAGCGGTTTCGGCGGCGGGCCAGACACGACCTGGCCGTTGGCGTCGAACACGCCCGCGTGACACGGGCACTTGAAGTCCTTGGCCGCCACATCCCATTTGACCAGGCACCCGAGGTGCGTGCAGGAGGCGGAAAACGCGGAATAGCCCTCCCGCTTGCGCACGACGATCACCGGCTTACCGGCGACCTGCAGGGTCACGCTCTGCCCGGGCGACATCGCGGCGGCGCCCTTCACCTCGACGGCCTTGTTGGCGCCGCCCTTGGCGGCCGGCCACAGATACATCAGGCCCGGGATCGCCATCGCCGCCGCCGTAATCGCGGTACCGAGGGCGATGATCCAATCCAGGAAACCGCGTCGTGTCGGTTGTTCATAGTTCGTCATACGTTAGCCCCACTTACTGACGCCATCGGGAAGCGGTTTGACGTACCGGTGTTTCAGTTGCTTGAACTTCGCATACAGAGCGATCGAAAAGAGCACGGCAAACACCCAGATCGGCCACAAGGCCTGGTGCCGGGCCTGAAGGCCGCGTTCGGCCACGTCCAACTCGCTGTTGACCTCGTCGCACACCTTCGTGAGGTCGGCCACCTTCGCGCTGACTTTGTCGTTGTCGAGCGTATGCTGCAGCGGCGCCAGTTCGATCAGTTGGGTCTTGGCGTCCTGGAATTTGAACTGCTCGGCCTCGACCAGCAGCACGCCCTTGCTGACTTGGTCGAGTCGGTTGGCGGTCTTGACGTAGTCGCGCTCGGCCGCCTGGATCTTGTCCAGAAGGTAGAACAGCTTCTTCAGGTTTTCGTCATCCGCGAGATCATCATGGCAGTCCGTACAACTCGAGATGGCGCGCATGATGATATCTTTCGGGGCGGGATGGATCGTTTCGGTGACCTCTTCGGGTGTAGGACTCGGTTGTGTCTTGAGCAGGTGTTCATAGCGTTCGATCATCACACCGGACGGATTGGTAATCCGCTCGATGTAGTGGAAATAATGCTTTTCGCCGCCACCATGGCATTGCACGCAGCCTTTGAAGCCCTGTGCGGTGGCGTGGACACTCGACTGGAAGTTCTCGGCTGCCGCCTGATGGCACTGGCCGCAGACGGCGCCGACCGTGGCGAATCCCGGCGGCATCGCCGAGTGGTTGCCGTGGCAGGTCACGCAGGTCGGTGCCCCGGTGTCGCCCTGCTCCAGGAGCAGCTTTCCGTGAACGCTTTCCTTGTACTCGTCGACGATCTCCGAGGGCAGATCGAAGTCGGACATCAGCTCCTTGTTGCCGTGGCATTTGCCGCACAAGTCCGGGATGTGCGTCGGATAGGTCGAGGCGTTGGGGTCTTTGCCGCTGAGGATGGTGTGGACCCCGTGGCAGTCGGTGCAGACGGCCACCCGCAGCTCGCCGTCGTTTTTCAGCGCCTTGCCGTGGTTGCTGGTCCAGTAGCGGGCGAGCTGGTCGGTCCGCAGGCCATAGGGGTTCATCCGCTCGACGTTGGCGTGGCAGGTTCCGCACGCCTTGGGAATGTCCGCTCGCTTGGGCTTGCCACGAAAGTCGGTGCCGTGGTCAAAGCGGGGCTCACCTTTTTGCGTCAGGTCGGGATTGGTCAGTGCGTGGATGGTGCCGGCGTCCAGGTCGTACTTCGCGGCACCGCCGTGACACTCCAGGCACTGCAACTGCGCGTGTACCGATTTGCCGAGCTCGGCGTGTTGCTTCACGTGGCACGTCGAGCACGTGGCGTCATCGGCCTGAACGACCGACGCGGCCGTGAACAGGCACGGCGCGACCAACCCGAGAAACCACCTATGTCGTTGCTTTGACTTCCCGCGAGTGCAGTGGGTGTCATTCTGAACCATGGCAGCACTTTCTCTCATGTCTGAGAACGAGGTCGAACACGCTTGATACGCGGATGGTACCCGCCGTGTCAATCCCTTGGCCCGGTTGGTGCTCACGGATGAACCTGGCAAGTGACCACCCAACACCGTAAGCGCAGCGGCCCGACGCCACAACAATCCGGCTCCGAGTGATCCGCACTGGCAAGTCACATGCCACGCGCCCGGATTTCGGCACGGATCGGGGGCCTGAGCCGGTGGCAAACGTAGGATCGGCAAGCCGGGGAAAATGCGCGGCACGCCGTTTGCTTGCGTGAAGTCCGATGGCCGTTGTGGTAGAAGTATGCGCCCGGGAGAACGGTCGGCGCGGCGGGCGCGTAGCGCGCTCGAACAACGCACCGGGTCGCGTTGAGAAACTGAAGATTCATACTTTTGTCGAGGGAACGTTATGAAGTCCAAACACGTATTGGTGGTCGCGACGTTGGCGATCGTGGCCGGTGTCATCATGTGGCAGGGATCGGTCGTGGCGCCAGCGGTGGCCGGTGAAACGGCGGCATTGACGACGGCGGTGGCGGTGACGCCGGCCGTCGGCGATCAGGCGGAGTACGTCGGCGACAACAAGTGCAAGATGTGCCATTTCAAGGTGTACAAGACCTGGAAGAAGACCACGATGTACAAGTCAGTCGAGACGCTGCTTCCCGGCAAGGCGTCGGAGGCCAAGACGAAGCACGGGCTCGACCCGTCCAAGGATTACACACAGGACAAGACGTGTGTGGCATGTCACGTGACCGGTTTCGGCAAGCCGGGCGGCTACGAGATTCACGACTTGAGCGACAAGGCGGCCAACAAGAAGTTCAAGGGCCTCGGGGAAGTCGGCTGCGAGAGCTGCCACGGACCGGGCAGCAACTACATCAAGCTGCACGAAGAGATCATGAAATCCAAGCGCCAGTACACGCGCGAGGAGATGTACGCGGCCGGCATGACCAAGATCGACGAGTCGACCTGCACCGAGTGTCACAACGACAAGAGCCCGTTCTTCAACGGCTTCAACTTCGAGGAGATGAAGCAGAAGGTCCACGAGCACGAAACGCCCAAGCAGCGCAAGGGCTAGCAGCCTGCGTGTGGTCCGCGAGAGTGAACGCGGATCGCGTGTCTCGCGCCGAAATCGGCGTGGGTATGTAGAAATCAGCACGACGATCGAGCGGGGCGCCTGGCGACAGGCGCCCCGTTTTCGTTTCCGGTGCCACTCCTGTGTCAGCAGTGTCGTAGTTTGCCTGTTTGCCGGATTCGGACTGCTTGCCGAGCAGTGGCACCAGACGCAGCTTCGGAGTCGCGGATTGATCAGAGCCGCGAGCGTGAGCGAGTCGTCCGAAAGCATGAGGTGCATCGTGGCTCTGCCGTGCCGGGCGTGCTTGGTCGGTCCATCGCGCCGGGCGTGCTTGCGAGTTCACCCGCCCGTCGCCACAATGCCGCCGCGATGAGTAAGGCCGACTACAAGACGATGCTGCCGCTCAAGTGGTGGACGCCGACGCGCTGGGCGGCGCAGGCGCTGGATGATCCACTGGCTCTGCTCAACGATCACGCTTGGCTCGAGAAGAAGGCCGCCTCCAACGCGCTGGAGCTGCTCAACCGCTGGCCGGAGCCCAACCCGCCGGAGAACTGGGTGACGGCCATGACCGCCATCGCCCGCGACGAGGTCGAGCACCTGGCGGTGGTGACGCGCCTGCTCGCCCGCCGCGGCGGACGTTTGAAGAAGCAGCACCGCAGCGCCTACGCGGCCGACCTGCGCGGCCTGGTCCGGCTCGGGCACGGTCCGGACGAACTCATGGATCGCCTTATGATCAGCGCGCTCATCGAGGCACGTTCGTGCGAGCGCTTTGCGATCCTGGCGCAGCACTGCGACGACAAGGTGTTGGCGAAGCTTTATCAGGGACTGTATGCGTCGGAGGCGGGTCACTACCGGCAGTTCATCGAGCTCGCGCGAGCGCTGCCTGACGCCCGCGGCGTCGACAAGCGCTGGGAAAAGATGCTCACCGACGAGGCGAAGATCATCCGCCGCCAACCGGCCGGCCCGAAGATGCACGGCGGGGTGGGGTAGTTGGTGTTCAGCATGAATCGCGCGGCACGATCGGAGACCAGTGCAGCATAGTCCCCCATCAGTGGTCGTGGACCGAGCCCTCTCGCAAGACAAGTGGCAATGCCGACGACGCACGAGTTGACGAACAACGTCATGGCGCGCCACTGTGCCGTTCTGTCGCCCCCTTTGGGGGCTCACATCGTTAAGCGACCAACGTGCCCGCGACTCACGTCGCGGGCTATGGAACTTTCGCCCGCTGCGCGGGCTGCTGCTCCACTGCGAATCTCGACAGAATCCTGCGCGCGGCCGCGGCGCAACTAACGCAATGACCGGCGACCTGCTACAATCTGGTGTGGGCCCGGGTGTTGCAGATCACGACGTACCGTGGGAATTGCAGTGCCGCGACTTGTCCGTGGCGCAGAGCCAAGCGCATCTTCGCCGCCCACAAGGATTGGCGCTAGACTGTCCACGAGGTGTGACGCTACGCAGCCGCCGGAGGAGGCGAGTCATGAAAGCAGCCGAGTTGTTCGTGAAGTGTCTGGAAAACGAAATGCCGCCATTTCTCTTCGGCGTGCCGGGCGAGGAAAACCTCGACGTCATGGATGCGCTGCTCGACAGCAACCTGACGTTCATCCAGACCCGGCACGAGCAGGGCGCGGCCTTCATGTGCGACGTCCAGGGCCGACTCACCGGCAAGGCGTCGGTGTGCCTGGCCACGCTCGGCCCCGGCGCGACCAACCTGGTCACCGGCGTGGCCGACGCCAACATGGACCACGCCCCGGTCGTCGCGATCACCGGTCAGGCGAGCATGGATCGGCTGCACAAGGAATCGCACCAGACGATGGACCTGGTCGCGCTGTTCAATCCAATGACCAAGTACAACGCGCAGCTCGCCACGCCCGAGATCATCCCCGAGGTCGTGCGTAAGGCGTTCAAGGTCGCCCAGAGCGAGAAGTTCGGCGCGACGCACATTGACTTTCCGGAGGACATCGCCAAGCGCAACGTCGATGGCGAGCCGCTGAAAGTCCAGCAGCCCAAAAACTCGGAGCCGCTCGCTTCCCAACTGAGGATTGCGGCCGACGCCATCAACGGCGCCAGGTTCCCGATCATCATCGCCGGCAACGGCATCATTCGCGACAAGGCATCGGCCGCGGTCCGTGCGTTCGTCGACAAAACGCGGATTCCGTGCGCGAACACGTTCATGGCCAAGGGCGTGCTGCCCTACACCGACGAGCTTTCGCTGCTTACCGTCGGACTTCAGTCGCGCGATTACGTCAGTTGCGGGCTCGATCGGGCGGATGTCGTCGTCTGCATTGGCTACGACATGGTCGAATACCACCCGAGCGGCTGGAACCCATCGCGCGACAAGAAAATCGTCCACATCGACCGCACGCCTGCCGAGGTCGACGCCCACTACTCGCTCGAATGCGGCATCGAGGCCGGCATCGGCGAGACGCTCACGGAACTCGCCGCGATGGTCACGCCGCGCGACGCCGCGGCCGTGGCCACCCTGCGAACGGCCATCATCAACGACCACGCGGAACTGGCCGAAGATCCATCCTTTCCCGTCAAGCCCCAGCGCATCATGCACGACATCCGCAAGGTCATGGGCCCGGAAGACATCGTCATTTCCGACGTCGGCGCGCACAAGGTGTGGATTGCGCGGATGTACTTCGCCATCGAGCCGAACACCTGTTTGATCTCCAACGGCTTCGCGAGCATGGGCATCGCGCTGCCTGGCGCGATCGGGGCGAAGCTGCTCTACCCGGAGCGGCGCGTACTGGCCGTCTGCGGCGACGCGGGCTTTTTGATGAACTGCCAGGAGATGGAGACGGCCGTTCGGGCGCACGCGCCGATCGTGTGCCTGATCTTCCGCGACAACACGTACGGTCTGATCAAGTGGAAGCAGGAGGTGGAGTTCGGCCGGGCGTCGCACATCGACTTCGGCAATCCGGACTTCCCGGCGCTCGCGCGGAGCTTCGGCTGGGAGGGCGTGGAGCTGCGCGGTGCGGACGAACTGGTGCCGGCGCTGGAATCGGCCTTCGGCGCGAGCCGACCGACGCTGATCGACTGCCCCGTCGATTACAGCGAGAACGTGAAGCTGACCGAGCGACTGGGCAAGCTGGTCTGCCCGATCTAGCGAACCGGCGGCGAATCGATGCGGCACTGTGGGGCCTTGTGCATGTCACGGTCGGGCCATTTGCTGACAGGAGCTGTCACAAATCGCGTGCCACGACGTGTCGTTCCGCACGGTGGCCGTGCATGTGGCCGTAAACTCATGTCGACAAGGGGGTTACGACTCTCTCGTAATCGGGAACGCCACGTGGCGGCACTCGGTCGAATCGGTCCGGCGGTATGGTCAGTTCGGCGGCGAGGTGCTATGATCCGTAGGAGTGAGTAATTGAAATACGTGTGGGGCGCACGCGCGGTAACCAGCCGCTTTCGCATAGTGGGAGACGCCATCGTGCAAAACACCAGTTTCCTAGAAACGCAGACGATTCTACGAGCGCTCGAGTTCTCGCTTTCCAAGGGCGGCTTCGGGAGCGACCCGCGGCAGAAGAAGACGGCCGCCGCGCTGGTGAAGTCGATGAAGAGCAACAAGTCGGTGTCGGGTCGTCACCAACAGCTCGCCGGCGTCCTGAAAAAGGGAGCCACCATCGAGCAGATGATGAAAGCCGTCGGTGCCTCGCGGCGGACGATCTTCCGTTACCTCAACCACTTTGAGGAAGCGGGGAACGAGATCGTCATCAGCGGCGGTCGGTACCAGCTCAAGTCGTAGCGAATCCGATCGCAACCGTGTCCGATTTGGCTTCCTCGCGCCGAGCCGATAAGCTTTGTGGTCGGAAGGCGGCGCCATGGAAGAAGACAGACAGGACGGGACCGCGCGCTCGACGCTCCAGCCCGGAAACTGGCGATGGGTGGGCGTGTCCGTGCTATTCGTGGCGCTGGCCCTGACGGCCTGGATCGGTGTCTACACCATCCCATATCGGCAAGCCGCCGAACGCGCGAAGAACGGAGATGGCGCACTCCTGCCTTCCGGACGGCGCCCCAACGTCGTTGTGTTCCTGATTGATACGCTTCGCGCTGACCGACTGGGTGTCTACGGCTACGACATGCCCACGTCGCCTCGGATCGATGCCCTCGCCGCCAAGAGCACGGTCTTTACGCACTGTTATTCACCCGCTCCGTGGACGCTCCCGTCCGTAGTGTCGCTCATGACGTCGACGTTTCCTTGCGAGCACGGCGTGGTCGTGGACGGGCAAAAGGTGTCGGGGTCCGCCGAGACCCTGGCCGAGCGGATGAAGCAAGCGGGCTATCAGACGGCCTCCTTCTACGCCAATCCCTACGCCGGCCCTGCAAGCGGCCTCGACCGCGGGTTTGATCAGTGCGCGTTTCATCGCTTTACGGACGGCACGGTGCTCGACGCCTGGCTCGACACGGCCGGGGACAAGCCGTTCTTTCTCTACATCCACAACATCGAGCCGCATGACGCCTACGACGCGCCGCAGCGTCTCATCAAGGAGTTCGGGTCCTGCCCCAATGACCAAAAGCACTTGATCGGCAAGATGTTGCTGCACTACCGCCGCCTGACGCGCGTGGACTTCGCGGCCGGTCGCCCGGTAGGCACCACCGACAACACCGACGAACAGGCTCAGTTGATGCGACTGCTCGCCGATCGCCTCGACGAGATCAAGGTGATGTACGACGCGGCCGTGCGGCTCGCGGATGAGCGCGTCGGCAGCGTGATCGACGCCTTGAAGCGCCGCGGCGTCTGGGACGATACGATCTTTATCGTCACCGCGGATCACGGCCAGGAACTTTACGAACACGGCGGGTGGCAGCACGATCAGTCGGAATATGAAGAGTTGGTCCACGTGCCGCTGATCGTGCGGCAACCGCCGGGCACGCCGCACGTTGACAAACTGGACGCGATCGTGAGTCTGGTCGACCTCGCGCCGACGCTGACAGATCGGTTGCAACTGGAAGCGTCGCCCTCGTGGCGCGGCCGGAGCTGGTACGCGGCCATGCAGGCCGGCGCGCCGACCGCGCAGGATGATCAGCCCGTGATCCCGTCCATCAGAATCAACCGGAAGAAGTACTACCGGCCGTACAAAGAGTCGCGCGGTGACACCAACATCGTCGTGCGTCTGGGTTCGTGGAAGGGCATTCACGACGTCGAGATCAACAGGTACGAATTGTACGACCTGGCGTCCGACCCGGGGGAGCAGCACGATGTCGCCGCCAATCATCCGGACCTGGTGGCGCAGCTTCGCGCGGCGTCGGGGTCGTGGTTGCGGGCGTGCGTGGCCGCGGGTGCCGGTCAGTCCGGCGAATCGCCCGGCAAGATGGACGACGTCGTGCGCGAACGACTTCGGTCGTTGGGCTACGTGGATTAGCCCGAGGTCGTGTGACGATGGCACGATCAGAGCCGTCTGCCTGAGGCGGCTGAGAGAGCGGATCGAGCGTGCCATCTTTCTGGCACCGTACGCGCGAGATGCGCTACCCCGTCTGGAGCTTGTTCCAGAACTTGACGGCGTGGCGCGTCAGTGCCGTGCCGATCGGTTCGTGTGAGCCCTCGAGGTACAGAAACCCGGTCATGCCGTAGAGCACGTGTGGCGCCGCATTCGTGTCCAGCTTGGCGACGATCTCGAAATAGGGCTGCGCCGCGTCGTGCGTCCGCTCGTTCACCGCGATCCTGCCGCCGGCCAAGTGCGTCAGCGACGGTATATCCAGGTGCCGCGAGCCCGTGGGGGCCACGCGCACGATCGTGCCCGAGGCGGCCGCACCGTCCAGGCCGTACGCGCGGAACTGCACGTGGTCGCCCGGCTTCGGTTTGGCGCCGGCGATGTCCGCTTCCGTCAACACCGCACGAACCAGCCAGGCGCCTGAGGTGATCGTCGCCACCGGTACACCCGGATTCAGCATCGCCTCCTCCATCTCCGGGCGAAGCCCGTCCACGACCTGCCCCGCGTTCGGCGCGCGGATGATCAGGTCGGTTACCCGGCGCGACTGCTCGGCGAGCGCCGTTTCGAGCCCTTCCAAGCGTTGCGATTCCTGGGCGAAGCGCGCCAGGTTCTCGACGCGATAGGCATCGCGGCGCACGTCCGATCGCTCGAGGTTCGCCTCGGCGATGAGCAGTTGCTCCCGCTCCAGGCTGTTGGTCAGGTCCGCGAGTCGTTCGCCCGCCTTCACCTGCGTGCCGGGCGTGAAGTGCACCTCTTTCACGATCCCCGGCGTGCGTACCCGGACCACGTCGACGTTCTCACGGGTGACGATGGCCGCGGCACGCACATTCGACGTCATCGGAATCCACATGATGCCCGCCGGGAGGAGCAGCAACAGAACCAGGCTCAGCGCCACGGCGGTGAACCGCCGGCCGGACACTTCGGGCGAATACCACAGATAGCTGGTGAGCTTCAGGCAGATCGACATCAGCAAGCTCCCGAGCATGAGCAGCCCGAAGACCAGCCCCACGATGTGGAACTTCGTCGCCAGCACGGCCGCGATCGCCACCATGAGCGACGCCCGGTACAGCACGGTGGCGACGCCGTAGCTCCCGAGAATGGCGCGCACCCGCCTGGAGTCGGCATCGCCGCTCGAGCGGACGCCCAGGCTGATGCGTTTCAGCACGCTTTTCACGTACTGGATGGACCGTGCCCGCAGATTCGGAATCTCGACGATGTCGCTGAGGATGTAGTAGCCGTCGTAGCGCATCAGCGGGTTGATGTTGAAGAGCACCGTCACGATGCCCGCCAGGAAGATGATGTTGTATGCCATGGCGTGAAGCCAGGAGGGTTCGGTCGACGCCCAGACGAACATGGCCATGGCCGCGATCGCGCCCTCGACGTACATGCCGGCCAGGCATACGTACAGTCGGTGGCGACGTCGGCTGAACCCCCACGACGCCG
>Ga0055449_10000263_pt1 | contig 15012 bp, 14 predicted proteins | sample China_Galinas_PW_2_FD_57739 | JGI IMG/M metagenome (GOLD analysis project Ga0055449, IMG submission 57739) | Wetland microbial communities from San Francisco Bay, California, USA, that impact long-term carbon sequestration - China_Galinas_PWB_D1 | ecosystem: Environmental > Aquatic > Marine >... | reverse complement strand
CGCAATTCACACCGTTCGGCGCGGCGCAGGCTTTGACATGCTCGGAGCACTCCGCTATATTTGACACGTGCCGCACCGACTGAACCAGCCGAACGCGTTCGGAGTCTCGTGGTGACGACGATTGCCGTCATCCCGGCCCGATACGCATCGACCCGATTCCCAGGGAAACCTCTCGCTCGAGATACCGGCAAGTTCCTGATCGAGCACGTGTACGAGCGGGCGACTCTGGCTGCCTGCGTGGATCGCGTGATCGTCGCCACGGACGACGAGCGCATTGTCGACGGGGTACGCTCCTTCGGCGGCGAGGTCCAGATGACACGGGCGGATCACCCGAACGGCACGCACCGCGTGGCGGAGGTCGCCTCCGGGCTCGATCTCGGCCGCGACGACATCGTGATCAACATCCAGGGGGATGAGCCGGAGCTCGATCCGGGCATCCTGGATCGGCTTGTGGCGTCGTTGGAGGCGGACGAAGACTGCCGAATCGCGACCCCGGCCGCACCGTTCGCGGATGACGGGCCGACGGAAGGTCGTGGTTCGCCAACGGATCCCGACTGCGTCAAGGTCGTGGTCAGGCAGGACGGGCGAGCGCTGTATTTCTCGCGGAGTCTGATTCCGTATCCTCGCGCCACGAAAGGTCGCGTGGATCGGCCGTCGCGCTGGCTGCTGCACCTGGGCGTTTACGCGTTTCGGGCGGACGCGCTGCGCACGATCACCGAGGCGCCAGGCGGGCCGTCAGATGGGCTGGCCTGCATCGAATCGCTGGAGCAGCTCGTTTGGCTCCGACAGGGACATGCGATACGCGTGGTGGTGGTCGAGCACCGCCACGCTGGAATCGATACGCCGGAGGATTACGCCGCGTTTGTCCAGCGAACGCTGGCGGCCTCGTCGCAACCGGATTAGGCGATGGCATGAGCGGACGTAGGATCGACAAACCAATGGGTGAGCTATGACCACGGAATCGAAACTCGGAGCGTTGGGGCACGCGTCGGAGGAAACGGAGTTCTTCACGCCGATTCCCCCGGGCTACGAGAAGGGCAAGACCAAGTACGTCGTCGTCTTCGGGACCGTGATGAGCGGCCTTGGCAAGGGGATTTTCTCGAGTTCGCTCGCCAAGATCGTCAAGGACAAGGGCCTGACCGTCGCGCCGATCAAGCTCGAGGGGTACCTCAATCGCGATAGCGGCACGCTGAACCCCTACCGGCACGGCGAGGTGTTCGTGCTCGACGACGGGATGGAATGCGACATGGACCTGGGCACCTACGAGCGCATGCTCAACCAGGACTTGTCACACCTCAACTTCGCCACCAGCGGGCAGATCTTCTCCGACGTGCTGGAGAAGGAGCGCGAAGGGCTGTACCTCGGTCGCGACGTGCAGATGATCCCGCACGTCACCGGCGAGGTGAAGCTAAGGCTTCGCAACCTGGCGATGGCGTCGCGGGCGGACGTCGTTTTCGTGGAGATCGGGGGCACGGCCGGCGACGTCGAGAACGCCTATTTCATCGAGGCGGTGCGCGAGATGTCCTTCGAGGAGGGGCCGGGGCAGTTCTGCTTCGTCGCCCTGACGTATGTCGTCGAACCCAAGATTCTGGGTGAACAGAAGTCCAAGCCCGCCCAGATCAACCTGAAGCTGCTCAACGCCGCGGGCATTCACCCGCACATCATCGCCTGCCGGGCGACCGTGCCGGTCACCAAGAAGGTGCGTGAGAAGATCGCGATGTTCGCGAGCGTGCCGATGGACCGCGTCTTCTCGATGCACGACTGCGACAGCGTCTACGTCGTGCCGGAGATGCTGCGCGGCGCGGGGATTGACGCGGCCGTCATGGACATTCTGGAGCTCGAATCTCGCGACGAGGAGGCCGAGGAGCGCTCGCGCAAGGCGTGGAGCGACTACATCGCGCGGCTTCGCGGACGCAAGCACACGCTGGCCGTCGGCATCATCGGCAAATACACCTCCGTGCGGGACAGCTATGCGAGCATCATCCAGGCCCTGGAACATGCCGGCGCAACGCTCGGCGGTAAGGTGCGGCTGGAGTGGGTGGACAGCGCTGAGCTGACGTCCTCCAACGTCGCCGAACGACTCGAGGGTATCAATGGCGTGATCGTTCCCGGCGGCTTCGGGGTGCGCGGGGCGGACGGGAAGATCGAGTGCATTCGCTACGCCCGCGAGCACCGGTTGCCGTATCTGGGTTTGTGCTATGGCATGCAGCTCGCCGTGATCGAGTACGCCCGGCACGTCTGCGGCCTGACGCACGCCAACTCGACTGAGATCGAGCCGGACTGCCCGCACCCGATCATCGACCTTTTGCCCGAGCAGAAGAAAATCGAGGGCCTCGGCGGCAACATGCGGCTCGGCGGGTGTGACATCGCGGTGTCGCCGGGGACCGAGCTGGCCGCCATGTACGACGGAGCCGAGCGCATCCGCCTGCGTTTCCGTCATCGCTACGAGGTCAATCCCGACTACGTCGAGCGGCTGGAACAGGCCGGGCTCGTGTTCTCGGGTGCCAGTCCGAATCACCCGATCATGCAGGTCGTCGAGTTGCCGCAGTCGATCCACCCGTTTTTCATGGCGACGCAGGCGCATCCGGAGCTGACATCTCGCCCGCGGCATCCCGATCCGATGTTCGTCGGCCTGGTTCGCGCCGCGATGAGACACAGCGGCGTCGACCCTGAGACGTCCAACGGCCCGATCGAGCCGGGCGCCGCGTCGGGCCATCCGCGCGGTCCGGCGACCGCGTCCGCGTAGGTGCCGTTGAGACGATCCGTGAACCGAACGGCCGCCCCCAACCCAGACGTCGATCGATTTCCACGCACACGATATCAGGGCAGCAAACGCAAGCTCGCAAGAGCGATCGTAAAGGCCGTGGGGCACCTCGACTGCGAGACGGTGCTGGATGCCTTCGGCGGCACCGGCGCCGTGGCCTACGCCTTCAAGTGCGCCGGAAAAACCGTCACCTACAACGACGTACTCGCGTTCAACCACCAGATCGGCGTGGCGCTCATCGAGAATGCCGAGAGGACCCTCTCGGCCGACGTCGCCGCGGCCGTCGGCAAGCGTGTGCGCGGTCGGGATTATCCGTCGTTCATTGCGGACACGTTTGACGGCATCTACTTCACGCCGCTCGAAGACGCCTGGCTGGACATTGCCGTGACCAACGTCCGCCATCTTGACAACCCGTATGAGCGGGCGATCGCGTGGTTCGCAATCTGCCAGGCGGCGCTGGCCAAGCGGCCGTACAACCTGTTTCACCGGCGAAACCTGTACATGCGCACGGCCGACGTGCCTCGCAGCTTCGGCAACAAGGCCACGTGGGAGCGGCCGTTTGGTGAGCACTTCGCGTCCGCCGTGCGCGAGGCGAATGCGGCTGTGCTCGATAACGGCAGGCCGTGTCGCGCGCTGTGCGGTGACGTCATGTCGATCGAGCCCGGTCACGATCTGGTCTACATCGACACGCCGTACGTTCGGCAAAGCGGGACCGGCGTCGACTACCGCGACTTCTACCACTTCCTCGAGGGGATGCTGCACTACGAACGCTGGCACGAGATGGTGGACCGTTCGTCCCGCCATCTGCGGCTGTCGCGCGAGCCGAACGTATGGACCCGGGCGGACACCTGTCGCCCGGCGTTTCGCGATCTCTTCGACAGGTTTCGAGCGAGCACGTTAGTTGTGTCGTACCGCAGCGACGGCGTTCCGTCCATCGATGAGCTGCGCACCTGGCTCCGGGATGTCAAACGGCGCGTGGACGTCGTGGAGAATGTGGCCTACCAGTACGCCCTGTCCAAGAACCGCACCAGTCGCGAGGTGCTCGTGATTGCAACCTGAACCAGCGAGGGTGGCACGGGCAAGCGGTCGATCCGTTTGGCGGTCGCGGCATGCAAGCGACGTTCGAAAACTCCAGGGATTGGGGTGCGCGTTCGCCGAAGCTTGCCCGCGGCGACCGGACCCTCTGCTCGTCATGGGTCCGACTTCATCGGGCCGTCAGGCTGAAAGCCTGCAAGAGAATAGCCCCGGGCAAGCTCGCCGAAGGTGATCGCCACCCGGGGTAGCCGTCCCTATCCCCGGCTCGACCCCGCCGGGGTCGAACACAAACGGGCGAACGCACACACCGGATCATTCTGCGTCCCCCATCAAGGACGACGCTACAGCTCACTGCACCACCCTTCAGTGCGACACGCGCTTTTTTTGCGGCTCGACGTCAGAGACCGTCGGCGGAACAAACAGGTCGTCGCCATTGTGTTCGCTATCGAGTGCGGCCATGAAGGATTCCAGGACGCCAAGGCGACCTCGGGCGATCTGGCGGACCTCGTCAAACTGAAAAGCGTCCTTGAGACGGGCCGGCCAGAACTGGTATTCGTGCTTGCGGCGCCAGGTGTCCAGAAAAGCCTGCACGCCACGACCGTCCAACATACTTCGCCGGATGGCCGGCCAGAGGGAAAGCAGTCCGAACTCCTCCAGCGCGCGCGCTTCGGCGACGACGCGAACCTCGAGCACCTCGGATGACCGGTCGTTCAGACTGCGCACGGCACGCGCGGCGCGGTTGAGGCAATCGGCAGCGAGCAGCCCGTCCAACCGCTCGACCAGGAGCAACGCGGCCTCGTCCAACAGGCTTTCGTCGAGCGGACTCAGCAGTACGTGCTGACGATCCACTTCGCCGCTACGGACGCGCGCCGCCCAGCCGGCCGCGTGGTACCACGCCACGACGGAAAGCGTCTCCCGATCCAGATCGACCATCTGCGCCCGGAGCGACGGGAGGTTGGCGATGGCATGGGCACTCTGGACGACGCGCCGCGAGTACTCGAAGAGAAACGAGTCCTCCTCCCCCGACGTGCTGACGAGCATCAGGTCGGCCTGGGCGCACCTTGTCAAGTCGTCCGGTTGCATCCTGCTTCCCGCTGCCACGCGCTCGCTCACCCGCTCCCGGCACGGTGATCGATGCGGAAACCGACGTGAAACGACTCCGCCACGCCGTCCGTGGTACACCATCCTAGAACGGCGGACCTGTGGGTCGTGCCATATGAAACACAGTGGCGAGGCGCTCCCTCCCCGACCGACCAACGCACTGTCCCAACCTAGTCGACGCGCACATCACACGGCAGCATGTGCCAGTATCCTCCCGGTGACGCCATAGCGCAGCCTTACGCCAGGATTCTAACACAATGATCGGCGGCGATGCCAGCCCAAACTCGTGAGTCACTTCGGCCACAGACAAGTAGACGTGCCGGTCCGGAGTGGGAACCAAAGTCGTAACTTATTTTCGCTCAAGTAGTTCGTAGTAGCAGTTACGCTTTCGGGGTTTCCAGCCGGCCTCGGCAATCGCCTTGCGGATTTCGCCCTCGGTCAGGCAATACGTCGTCCCGGCGGCCGATACGACGTTTTCCTCCATCATCACCGAACCCATGTCATTGGCGCCATAAAAGAGCGCCAATTGGCCGATCTTGACACCCTGGGTTACCCAGCTTGACTGGATGTTCGGGATGTTGTCCAGGTAGATGCGCGCCAAGGCGGTCATGCGGAGGTACTCATGGGCGTCGGCGAGCGCCAGGTGTTTGCCGTCCGGCTCGCTCGCCGTCTCGGGGTCGAGCGGCTTCACCCGCCCGAGCGGCGTGTCGCCCGGTTGAAACGTCCAACTGATGTACGCCGTGAAACCGCCGGTTTCGTCCTGCAGGTCCCGGATGCGCCGCAGATGTTCGATGCGCTCCGGAATGGTCTCGATGTGGCCGAACATCATCGTGATGCTCGTGCGCATCCCGATCTTGTGGGCCTCGCGCATCACCGACAGGTACTGGTCCGTCGTCGTCTTGCCCTGGGCGATCCGGTTGCGAACGCGATCCACGAGGATTTCGCCGCCGCCGCCGGGAATCGTATCCAGCCCGGCGTCACGCAGCCGAAGCAGCACGTCGCGCGTAGACATGCCGAAGATTTCGGTGAACGCGTGAATCTCGGGCGGGCTGAAGGCGTGGATGTGGATGCCCGGGTATTCGCTCTTGATGAACCGGAGCATGTCGCAGTACCACGAAAACGGCAGCATCTCGGCCGGCACGAGCCCGCCCTGCATGAGCACCTGCGTGCCGCCGATCGCGATCAGCTCCTCGATCTTCGCGCCGATTTCTTCGAACGTCAGCACGTACCCATCCGGCAGGTCGGTTCGGCCGGTGTCCATCCCCGGCGGGTCCGCCTTGAAGTTGCAGAAGATGCACCTGGCCGTGCAGTAGTTGGCGTAGTTGATGTTTCGATCGACAACGTAGGTACGATATGGCTCGGGGTGCAGACGCATCGTCACGGCATGCGCCCGGCGTCCAAGTTCGTGGATCGAGCACTCGCGGAATAGCTCGAGCGCTTCGGCGTCGGTCAGGCGCGAGCCCGTCCGTTTGGTGGGTGCGGCCGATACCGTCATGCGTACACCACCTCCTGCGTCATCGGGACAATCTCATAGCGCTTGGCCAGGTCAAGAAACCGTGCCAGGCCCTCGCGTTGGCGCGGGCCCAGGTTGAACTTCAGCCGGGCGGTCAGATAGCGTTCGGCGAGTCTGACCGGCCAGCCGAGCCCGGGCCCGAAGTCTGCGGCGATCATCTTGGCCGCCGCGACGCCCGCGTCTCGAGCGGCCGACAGCCTCGCGGCCAGGGCGGCGACGTCCGTCGGCGCGTCGCGATGGGCCGCCCAGCACGCAAAGACGAAAGGAAGCGACGTCAGCGATTTCCAGGCCGAGCCCAGGTCCGTCTCGATCTCGTAGTCGAGCAGCTTGTGGTTGACCACCTTGTCGCCGATCAGCAGTATCGCCTCGCAATCCGCGACGGTTTCGGTTCCGCGAAGGGGCACGACGTCGAGCGTGACGCCGTACAGCTCGCGCCAGATGATCCGCGCGAGGGCCACCGAGGTGTGCGAGTCGCCGTCGACGTGAAGCGTGCGAATCTGCCCGGCCGGCACGCGCGAAAACACGCGGACGGTCAACGTCTCCCCGTCGCAGCCGATGCAGGCGTCCGAGATGATCTGCCACGATCGCCCGCCCTGCACCAGGTCGATCACCGGCACGAGGGCCGCGTCGACCCGGAAGCTGTCCAAAAGCTCCGGCAGCCGTGAGGGCACGTCGAAGAGGAGCTCGATCGACGGGTCGCCGTCCAGACCGGCCGTGAGTGGCTTCGCGTTCAAGAACGACACCGCCCCCAGGCGATGCGTGAACTTCGATGGGGTGTCGTGGTGTTGCATTGTAGGTACGACAAGCCGTATCGGGTCGGGCGATTTCTTCTCCCCTCCTTTGTTAAGGAGGGGCTGGGGGAGGTTCTTCGTCGAACAGCAACCCCCCTCGGTCCCCCCTTAACAAAGGGGGGAAGGAAGAGCCGCAACGTTTCTGGAAACGGCGCGATCCCGCGCCGGACCTCACCGGATTATAGAGCCGGGCTGCGGACGTCACAAACGGCGGCGCTCCCGCCGGACGACTTTCACCGTTTTTGAAACGAGGCCGTACCGCGCGCGAGGCTCGATCGACCGCGCCACCGTTTCCACACGCCGGCCCCCCACTTTGCGTTGACTGTCGCTGACCGCGTGCGTAGATTCCGGACATGGACCGACACCGGATTGCGTTGACGCGCTTCGTCCCAGGCGACGGGTGCGTTGCGTGGCGCCGGGCGCTACCCGCCGCGGCCGTCGCCTTGACGCTGCTCTTGGGCTCGGGCTGTACGCGTCCCGAAGGCCGTGCCTTCAAGATCGTCGATCATCGCGACAACGGCTCGACGTCCCGATATCGCGAGACCTTCGGGCCGGGCACGTTCGACGTCGGCCCGACCGGCAACTACGAGATCGTCCTGGTCAAGCAGCAGATCGATGCGACCGACCCCGCGGCCAACATCGAGCAGCTCATCCACATCCGGACGATGTGGCAGTCGATCCCCGGCCGCACCGTCGCGGACAAGACCCAGATCAACGCCATCGTCAGCTACTTCATCCAGAGCGGAGAGGTCGGGCAGGCCTACGAGGGCGCCGGATCGCTCTTCATCACTGCCAACCGGGATGGAAGTAGCCTGAGCGGCTCGCTCGATCTGGCGCGGCTCCGGCCGGTGCGCCAACTCGCCGCCTCCGCGAACCTCTTCGACCGGGTGGATATCTCCGGCCGATTCACCGCCACCCGCGACCGCAAACGAACCGAACAACTCGCCCACGAAATGGACCGGCGCTTCGGCCCGAGACCGCGTTCGGTGCCGTGAGGCAGGAACTTGGTTCGAGTTGAATCGGACGGCGCGATTCGCAGGCGTGGACCAGCCTGCGCAGCAGGCGAAAGTGCCTCAGCTCGGGGCGTGAGCCCCGAGATCGAGGCCGCACGAACCGGGTGAAAGCCCGCGCAGCGGGCGACAGGCGGTTTCCCAAAGTGTTGGCCGGTGAGGATGCCCTTGGCTCCAGGAAAAGGGGTCATCATATGTCGCACGGTTGGTGTGGTGCTCACAGAACTTGCATGGTACGGAATGGTGTGAAAGCCCTCGGGGTCGCCGGCGATTCGCGACTCGTTCTGTCGCCACGCTGCGCGGGCTTGGATGTAAGGGTCGCGACCATCCCCAGGGCTTCGCCCTGGGCTAACCTCTGCCGCCCGCTGCGCGGGCTCTGACCGTGCCGCGTCGTCGTTGGCGGCGACGTCTGGTCGGTCTCACCGGATGGTTCGCGTAATAGTTCCTTGCCGAAGGCGCGACCGCACTCCGGGCAACGCATCTCCGTTAAACCAGCGAGGCAGTAGCCGCACTGCCGACAGAATCCCTCTGGATGCGGCCGTGGAAAAAGCAGAAACGGTAGCCCCAGCAATGCGGAGTACGGTAACGCCATTACAGTGAGGAATCCGACATATCGAACCGGCTCGAGGAGTTTTCCGTCGACCAGACGACCGATGGCGGCGATGACGGCTGCGGTCGTTATGGACGCGGCCACCGAACAGAGGCCGAAGCCCAACAGACGGCGCAGCTTCGATTTCACTCGACGACGCCAGAATGCCCAGTGCCAAAGGACGGCAGGGGTCACGGTCAGTCCGAAGAGTATCAAGTAGCCCATTCGGAATCCTCAGAATGACTTCGCACGCGGCTCTGACTCAAGGCCGCTGCGCCATCCGGCCGATTCCATCGGCAGTGGCGGCGTGAAGTTGAAGCGCGTGCTCTGCATCATGAAGCGCAGCGGGTTTTCGTAGGCAAGCTTGTGGATCGTCATCGCGTCGTGGCCGCGGGCCCGAAGCGCGCGGATGAAGTCGGGCATGGCCATCGGCCGACTCGGGCCCCAGTCGCCCGCGCTGTTGGCCATGATCCGTTCCGTGCCGAACCGCTCGACGATATCGACCGCGCGGTCCGGCGTACACTTCGTCACCGGGTAGAGCGTCATGCCGCACCAGAAGCCCGCGTCCAGCGCGTGCTTGACCGTGTGCTCCTCGACGTGATCGATCAGCACGCGATTGGGGTCAACGCGGGAATCACCCTTGAGGATGTCGATGATCATCCGCGTGCCCTTGTACTTGTCCGCCAGGTGCGGCGTGTGGACGAGGATGAGCTCGTTCGTGCGCATCGCCAGGTCGACGTGCTCTTGGAAGATCGTCACTTCGTTTTTCGTGTTCTTGTTGAGGCCGATCTCGCCGATGCCGAGCACGCCCGGGTTGTCCAGGAACTCCGGGATCAGCGCGATCACCTCGCGCGACAGCGACACGTTCTCCGCCTCTTTCGCGTTGATGCACAGCCAGCACATGTGGTGAATGCCGAATTGGGCGGCCCGCTTCGGCTCGAACTCGACGAGCTGACGGAAGTAGTCCGCGAAGGCGGCCGCCGAGCCTCGATCGAACCCGGCCCAGAACGCCGGCTCAGACACGGCCACGCAACCGGCCCGCGCCATCTCGACGTAGTCGTCGGTGATGCGCGACACCATGTGAATGTGCGGATCGATGTAATACATCAGAGTAGCTCGTTTGGCCGGGTGCCATGCCGGGTGCCATGCTTACGCGGAGCGACAACGTCTCCTTCGCCTACCCCTGCCCGTCCCCGCGCACGGAGAATTCGAAGCGTAAGCATGCTGCCCATTCGTTGCGCCTCAAGCATGGTCACGCTACGGGCCTGTGTGCCAGACTCACCCAGCCGGCACTGTCGGCAATTAGGCTTGGTTGCACTCCGCTGCCACGCGTGAGCCATGCCACCCTTCCGGCGGTACGCGTGAGCGATGCGGCCCACCGAACGCCCTTCCGTCAATTCACGCCGTGCATCAATCTCTTCGTCGGCTTGACGGTGACCAGGCAGATCAACGAGGCCGCGCCCACAGTCACGGCAATCCAGAAGAAGTAGCCCGACGGGTTGATCGTACCATAGTATTCGCCCGCCAGACCGGCGAAGAAGTTGCCGAAGAAGCTCGTCAGCAACCAAACGCCCATGAGCATCGTCGCGAACTTGGCCGGAGCCAGCTTGCTCACCATCGACAAGCCGACCGGCGACAAGCACAGCTCGCCGATCGTACACAGGATGTAGAACCAGAACAGCCACAACGAACTCACCTTGAACTTCGCCGACTCGACGTAAATCTTGCCGATCGCCTTCCGAAAGGCCGGATCGGCGCCGGCCGCGAGGATGCCTTTGTAGTCCTTGTCGAGCAGCTCCGTCTTCGCGACCAGAGTCCCCGCATCCTTGTCGTAATACACATCGTCCTTGTTCAGCCCGGAGTACCGCATGTCGAACCCGGGCGGCTCGGTCATCTTCACGGACACATCGATGTCGCCGCCGGCCGCCTTGGCCTCTTGCGATTTCTTGGCCAGTTCCCGCACCTTCATGAGAAAGCTCTTGGAGACGGTGGCCCGCAGAATGCGATCCCGGTCCGTGTCCGCAAGCACGCCGTTGTTCTTGAGCTCGCCGTCGGCCTTGTCGTAGTAGAGGCGGCCGCCGTTGACCACGCCCAGATCGGTGGGGTTCATCCCCGAGATATCCTCGGTGAAGTTTTCGAACGCGGCGTCGTTGTCGAGGTCCGGCGCGTCCCTGAACTTCACCTGGCCCTTTTGTACCGTCGTAATCCCTGGAGGCAGTTTCGCTAACGGCGCACTGGTGGCGCCGTTCTCGTAGCTGATGGACCAAAACATCAATAGAAACGCCACCGCCTGCATCGCCACCCCGATCGTCACCTTCGCCGGGATCGACAAGTTGATGCCGTGTGTCGGCAGATAGACCCACATCCACGCGAAGAACGGCGCCATCACGAAGATCGCCAGCGCGTTGATCGACTGGAACCATCCCGTCGGCACCGGGTTGAAGGTCTTCATGAACCCTTCGCCGACCTGCACTTCGGCCGTACTCGTCGCCGGGTACTCGGGTGTCGGGGCCGGTTCGGTCAGGTACCGGTTGGTTGTCTTGTCCGCGTAGACGTTCATCGCGTTGCCGGCCTGCTCGAACGCACTCCAGAAAAACACGACGAAGATGGCCACCACGTAAATCGCGAGCACCCGGTCGCGAACTGCCATTGCCAGTTGGCTCGCAATCCACGCCCCCATCGCACAGGCGAAGCCCCCACCCAGCGCGAAGGCAATGGCGTCGTCGCCCGCGATGTAGCCCATCAGCCACAGCAGCGGCGCCACAACCACGGAAACAACGGCCAAGATCGTGAGCAGGGTCGGCGCGGCCGCCGCGACGGTGGGGAAGATCGACGGTGTGGTGGCCGCCTCCGCTTCCGTCATATAGTGGACGGTTTTTTTCTTCTCCTTGTCGCCTTCGTGTTCCTCGGCTTCCTCCTCCTCGTCCGTGACGCCCTCGGGGATTTCCTCAACCCAGCGGAGACCGAACAGATACACCAGCAGTCCGAGCACCATGCCGACGCCGGCCGCGGTGAACCCGGCATGGTATTCCCAACGCGTGTTGACGCGGAGCCAGTCGCACACCAGTGGCGACATGAACGCGCCAAGGTTAATGCCCATGTAGAAGATCGTGTACGCACTGTCGCGCCGGTTGTCGTTGGCCGAGTAGAGCCGCCCGACCTGGGTTGACATGTTCGGCTTGAAAAACCCGTTTCCGACGATCAGAAAGAAGAGTGCCGAGTAGAAGATCGAGGTCGCCTCGAAGGCCATCAGAAAGTGCCCGATCGCCATCAGAATGGCCCCGATGATGATGGCACGCTTGTTACCGAGGTAGCGGTCGGCGAGATAGCCGCCCAGAAGCGGGGTCAGGTACACCAGGCTCGTATACCACTTGTAGATGCCGGACGCCGATTCCTGCGTCCACTTGAAATAGTTGACCATGTAGAGCACGAGCAGCGCACGCATGCCGTAGTAACTGAAGCGCTCCCACATCTCGGTGAAAAACAAAACGTAGAGACCGACGGGGTGCCCCAGAATCTGGGCTTGCTTTTTCGCCACGTTGTGATCCTCCACTGCCGGCAGCCGGCCGGGCTCGACCCGGCCTCCAGCTTGTCGCCTTGGATTTTGTGCGTTTGCAGCTAAACTCGTTGGTTCGACCGCGGCTCGAAGCCTAGCGGATATCGCAGGGCGATGCCAGCAGCCGTTCCGCCCAGGGCAGCCGGTCTGGATCGCCCAGATTCTCTATCCAGGAAACTGGCCAAGGATGCCGGAACTTCCCGAAGCCGAAACGATCGCCAGAGAACTCGACGGCGTGCTGCGCGGGGCCAACGTCACCTCCGTGCATGTCGTGCGGCGTGACGTGGTCCACGGCGACCCCCGGCCGCTCTCGCGGGTGCTTCGCGGGCGGCGCGTGGTGCGGGCGTACCGCCGAGCCAAGCGCGTGATCGTCCTGCTGGAGCCGCCGGCCGAGCTCGTCTTCCACCTGGGAATGAGCGGGCGACTGACCGTGGAGGCCGCCTCCGCGCGGCCCGCGCCGCATACGCACGTTCGGCTCGGAATCGGCGACGGCACACGCGAGTTACGCTTCCGCGACCCGCGGCGGTTTGGCGGCGTGTGGTGCCTGGCCGGGAACGACCGCGCGATTGGGCGCAGGCTCGGGCTTCTCGGTCCGGAGCCGCTCGAGTTGACGCCGCGCGCGTTCATCAAGCTGCTGGACCGCAAGCGGCAGATCAAGGCGCTGCTGCTCGATCAGACCGCCGTGGCCGGGCTGGGCAACATCTATTGCGACGAAGCGCTCTTCGCCGCCCGCGTTCACCCGCTGACCCGCGCGTGTGAGCTTTCCGAGTTCGACCGCCGTGGGTTGCTTCGTGCGATCAAGCGTACCTTGCGTCGCGCGATCGAATTTCGCGGCACGACCCTGGTCGACTATCGCCAACCCGACGGCAGCGAGGGCTCGTTTCGAAAGTACCATCGCGTCTATCAACGCGAGGGCGAGCCGTGCCGGCGATGCCGCACGCCGATCAAACGCATCATCGTCGCCGGCCGATCAACGTTCGTATGTCCGAACTGTCAGCGTTGACGTGCCTGCTGCCCACTGCGCGGGCCTACGTTGCGTTCGGGCAACGCAATCTCGGGGCTCGCGCCCTGAGCAATGGCACTTTCGCCTGCTGCGCAGGCTGCTCATCTCCGACGGCCTCGAGGGACACGGGAACATAGCTGTAGGCGTGAAGTGATCAGAGCCGTCCGTCGGAGGCGGATGAGGGAGCGGGCCGAATGTGTTGGGCCGCACCGGTTGTCGTCAAACGGAGAACCCACGGTGCCGGGAGGCGCCGTGGGGCAAAGGCTGATAGACCGCGATCCGGTCGGCCGCGGTCGCCCGAGCGGATGGGCCCCTACTTCTTTTTGCGCTTGGTCTTCTTCTTGGCGGCGGCTTTCTTGGCCGTTGTCTTCTTAGTGGTCGCTTTCTTGGCGGTCGACTTTTTGGCCGCGGTCTTTTTCTTGGGCGACGCCTTGGCGGACTTCTTGGCTGTTTTCGCCGCGGCTTTTTTCTTCTTGGGCGCGGCTTTTTTGGCGGCTTTCTTCGCCGTCGCCTTGGCCTTGGCTTTGGCCTTTGCCTTGGCGGCCGAGGCCTTCGCCTTCTTCACCGACGGCCTGGTGGAAATCTTGATGGTCGCCGCCGGGCGGGCCGTCTTCTTCTTGGATTTGGCGGCCGCCTTCTTGGCTTCGTTCGCTTGCTTCTTGGCCTTGGCTTCAGCCTTCTTGCGAAGTGCGGCCGGCTGCTTCGGCTGCGCCACCTTCTCGTCGATGTCGACGATCTTCAGATCTTTGTAGTAGCCGTCCTTGTGGACACGCTCGAGTTGAGCCTCCGCGTCATCCCGCTCGACCGACTTGAACAGCGTCAGCGTGGCGTAGTTGGCGGTACCCAGCAGCTTCCACTGAAAGGCGGGTACCTCCTTGGCGCCCATCGCGGACTTCTTGGCCGTCGCACCGTCGCCGCTTGATCCCGAGGTGTTCGACGCGTCGGACGCCTTCGTATCGGACGCCTTCGTATCGGACGCCTTCGTATCAGAAGAGGATTCGTCTTCAGCCACGGCCGTGGCTTTCTCGGCCGTGTCTTCCGCGACTTTCTTTGTCTTGCCCACGCCGTCCCACCTAGTCTAGTGTCTTCCCACTCGCGCCACACCACCGCCGTGTATCGATTTCGACCCCGGTGGTTCTGCGGGCCGGGCCTTGCTTCCTCTGTGACCACGCCGGCAACTGGACCGGCCCGCGACGCGCAGTATAATCCAACGCGAATCTTAGTCATCGCGTCGGCCGGTACAAGTCCGCCGCCGCGATCGGTTCTAAGCGCTCGTAGCTCAATGGATAGAGTAACTGGCTTCGAACCAGTAGGTTGGAGGTTCGAGTCCTCCCGGGCGCAGTTCGCGAATCGCTCCGATCGCGGTGCGCGACCATGGACGCGGAGAATTTCACAGCCCCCGCCGGCGCCATGGACGCCCGCCCTCGCTACTCGTCCGGCTGGAGAATCGACATGAAGGCCTCCTGTGGAATGGCGACGTTGCCCACGGTCTTCATGCGTTTCTTGCCTTCCTTCTGCTTCTCCAGCAGCTTCCGCTTTCGCGTGACGTCCCCGCCGTAGCACTTGGCCGTCACGTCCTTGCGAAACGCCTGGATTGTCTCCCGGGCGATGATCTTGCCCCCGATCGCCGCCTGAAGCGGAATCTCGAAC
>Ga0055449_10000261_pt1 | contig 15100 bp, 13 predicted proteins | sample China_Galinas_PW_2_FD_57739 | JGI IMG/M metagenome (GOLD analysis project Ga0055449, IMG submission 57739) | Wetland microbial communities from San Francisco Bay, California, USA, that impact long-term carbon sequestration - China_Galinas_PWB_D1 | ecosystem: Environmental > Aquatic > Marine >... | reverse complement strand
CGATCGGAGGCACGATCGGCGCCGTTGCGTTGCGCGTCACGTCACCGGACTGGCCGTGCGTCGACAAGTGGGTCGGCGCAGACGGATCCTTGGTGGACACGCCCGTCGAGCAAATTCCGATCGACTGGGGTACGATCCTGGTTAGCGGCCCCGAGATTGTTCCCGACAGCGAGTATCACGTGGTGGCCGTCTGTCACGGTCTGGAAACGGAGGCCGGCGTCGGGCGTTCGTCGCTCTTTGGCGATTTGACGCCGGAAGCAGAGGACAACACGGTCGACTTTCACGACATCTCGTTGTCGGTCGGTGCGTTCCTGGATCCGTCCACGCTGCCGCTGGTGGTGTCGGATATCGTCGGCCCGGACGCTGACTTGTGTACGCCGAATCACGCGACCGACTTCACCGATATTTCGATCGAGGTAGACCTGTTCCTGGGCGCGCACTACTCGGATTACTGCGACGGCCCGTGTCCGTAGCAGCGTTCGTATCGCCATCCGTGAGCACCAGAGCGCCGCTGGATGCCGCCGGTCGGCTCCAGCGGCCGGGCTCGCGGATCGGAAGACACGTCCTGGACCGCGGTGGGTCGTTAAGCCGAGTTGAAATGCCGGTCCATGGCACGCAACGGGAGTGTACGGGGGCGGCCGTGGGCATCGCTCATGCTCACGACTTGGTCCCTTCGTCCGTCTTCTCGATCTCTGCCGAAGATCCGCATCAGGCGGATTGCTCCGTCCCTCAGATATCCACAATCATCGTCGCCTCGAAGCCGCCGTCGACTTCGCGGATCGCGAGTTCGTGATACGTCACCGCCTTGACCTCGCGTGCGAGCGCGGACCGATCGGGGTCGACGGGGGCCAAGACGCACGTGGCCGCCAGGCGCGACGCGTCCAGAACGGGACAAACGATTTTCGTGGCGATCGTTCCCTCCTGCTCGAACAGGACGAGCAGCTCGGTCAGAAAATCGCGGAGCAGCTCGGCTGGCTCGCCGCCGGACAGCTCAAATACCCGCGTGGCGGCCTCGTCACCGGCGACAAGTGTTCCGATCGCGGCATAGAGCGCGTCCGCGGCGGGGGCGAGTAGGCCCGGCATCGTGGCCGCCCGCACGCGCAGGCCCAGGTCGGCCGTGTGATCGAATAGCTCAAACGACGATTCCACGCCGGCCGTGTACCACGCGGGTCGCCAGAGTTCAAGAAGTCGCTTACGATGTCCCGTTCGGCGATGATGTCGTCGCTGAGCAGCACGGGGGCGCGCGTGCCCCGCCTTTGGGTGAGTCTTAGCGAGAACGCGACATGGCAACGCGAAAGCCGGTGATCGGCGTCGTAGGAGGCGCGGACGTGGAGGCGGCGGACGAATCGGCCGCATACGAGCTCGGCAAGCTCATCGCACGGCGCGGCTGGATACTGCTCAACGGCGGTCGCGATTGTGGCGTGATGAGCGCGTCGGCGCGCGGCGCCAAGAAGGTCGGCGGCCTGGTCATCGGCATCCTGCCGGGGCCGAACACGCGCGGCTCGTCGCCGGACCTCGACATCGCGATCGTTACCGGCATGGGCGAAGCGCGCAACGTAATCAACGTACTGTCCTGCGACGTCGTCGTGGCGTGCAGCGGCGGGGCGGGGACGCTCTCCGAGGTCGCACTGGCGCTCAAGAGCAATCGCCCGGTGATTCTGCTCGGCTGGACGAGCGGCGCGCCGCTCGCCGTGCATCGCGAGTCCGGCCTGCTTCAGGTGGCCGATACCCCCGAGGACGCCGTCGGTGCCGTCGATCGAATTCTCTCCCAGCGCCGCTGACGCACGCCACCCCGACCTGTCTGGCACAATGTTTGCAGGACCCGCCGCGGAGGGTTAGCCTAGAGCGTGCTTGTTCCGACCGTAGCGGCTTTTTCTTCCCGAGCCGTGAGCTTTAGCTCGCGCGGCTATGCCGGAACCTTGTGACGTGAACGAATCCTCGGCGCCGCGCAGGCTCCGCCAGAGGCGGACACGTTCCGCCGGCGGCTCAGGACGGCATGGCTCGCTACAAAGTTGTCGAGAATGCCGTAACGAACGATCATCCGCCCGCGCGGGCGTTGGCTTTTCATCGAGGAGTTGTCATGACCGTTGCATCACAGACCAGTTTTTCGGCCATTGCCGAGACCGACCCCGAAATTCTCCCGGCCATGGAAGCCGAGGTCCGCCGCCAGCAGGAGACGCTCGAACTCATCGCGTCCGAAAACCACGTGTCGAAGGCCGTGCTCGAGGCGCTCGGCTCGGTGTTCACCAACAAATACGCCGAAGGGTATCCCGGCAAACGCTACTACGGCGGCTGCGTGAACATGGACACGGTCGAGGATTTGGCGCGCGAGCGGGCGAAGAAGCTTTTCAACGCCGACCACGCCAACGTCCAGCCGCACTCCGGCAGCCAGGCGAACACGGCCGTCTACCTCGCGGCGCTGCAGCCGGGTGACACCGTCCTGTCACTCGACCTCGCCCACGGCGGCCACCTGTCGCACGGGCTGAAGGTCAACATCAGCGGCTTACTCTACCACATCGTGAGCTACGGCGTCGACGCCAAGACGGAGCGGTTCGACATGGCGGAGGTGCGCCGTCTTGCCAAGGAGCACAAGCCGAAGCTGATCCTCACCGGCGCGTCGGCCTATCCGCGCACGATCGACTTCGACGAGTTCTCCGCGATTGCCGAGGAGGTCGGGGCGCTGCACATGGCGGACATCGCGCACATCGCCGGGCTGGTGGCGGTAGGACTGCACCCGTCGCCGGTGCCCACGGCGTCCTTCGTGACCACGACGACGCACAAGACGCTTCGCGGCCCGCGCGGCGGCATGATCCTGTGCAAGGCGGATCACGCCAAGAAGATCGACTCGCGCATCTTCCCCGGTTCGCAGGGCGGCCCGCTCATGCACTGCATCGCGGCCAAGGCGGTCGCGTTTGCCGAGGCGCTCAAGCCCGAGTTTGCGACGTATCAGCAGGGCATTCTCGACAACGCGAAGGCGCTCGCGGAAGCGCTGGTGTCGAAGGGCAATCGGCTCGTCTCCGGCGGGACGGACAACCACCTGATGTTGCTCGACCTTCGACCGGCCTATCCGGACGTCACCGGCCAGCAGGCGGAAGACTGGCTCGGCGAGGCCGGCATCATCGTCAACAAGAACATGATCCCCTTCGATGAGCGCAAACCGACGCAGACGAGCGGCCTGCGGCTGGGTACGCCCGCGCTGACCACGCGCGGCCTGGGCCAGGCGGAGATGGCCACCATCGCCGATCTGATCGACAGAATCCTACGCGCCCAGGGCGATGCCGCAGTGATCGAATCGGCCCGCGGGCAGGTGCTGGACCTGTGCCATCAGTTTCCGTTGTAGCTGCGGCCTCGACGAAGCCGGCGCCCGGATGCCCCGTCGATGGTCCGGCCGGGTGCCCCGTCGTTGGTCGAGTGTTTGACTCTCCGTAGCCGTGTAACGTCATCTCGACCAACGGTGGGGAAAGGACCTGTAGCCAAAGACCGTTCGTTTACCAATCTGAAGATCGTCCATCCCCCGCCCTTGGCCAAGTCGGGCGTTGAGGGTTTGCGCGAGGTGCACTGCCGGGCCAAGGACGGGGCACCCGGCGATGAGATTGCTAGCCAACGCAAGAGGCGCCGCTACCTGCCGAAATCCTCGGGGATTTGCACCGCAACGACCTCACCCCGCACGCACTCGACGCCGTCGCAAAGCAAGCGTTCCTTCACGACGACCTTGCGGCCCTTGATCTCGCCGACGGTCGCGCGAACCTCGAGTTCCGGGCCGAGCGGCGTGGGTTTCAAGTAATCGACGTGCAGCGAAGCGGTCACGAAACGCAGCGGCGGCTCCGTGTCCATCGTGCGACCCTCCGCGCGGTAGGCGGCGGCCGCGGCGGTGCCGGTGCCGTGGCAGTCGATCAGGGACGCGAGCAGTCCGCCGTAGACGAACCCTGGCACGGCCGTGTGGTACGGCTTCGGTGTAAACCGGCAGACCGACTCGTCCCCCTCCCAGAAACTTTCAATGTGATGCCCGTGCTCGTTCAGATGCCCGCAACCGTAGCAATGGGCGAGCGACTCCGGATAGTAGTGCTGAAACGCCTTGCTTGTCATGTTCGCCTCGACTTATATGAATTTGCGGCGGTTCTACTCAAGCCCGGAGCCGCCGCTTCCACCAGCATAACGAAAGGAGCGCAAAGAGCACGTCGGCGTGGTCGGCTCGGCGCTCGCGATGTTCGTCGTAGAGCCGCGCAACCACGTCGGGGTCGAGCATGCCGAAGGATGAGACCGCCTCGCGCGTCACGACGTCAAGAAAGAGCGAACGCAGTGGGGCGCGTAGAAACTCCCCAATCGGCACCTCGAAGCCCTGCTTCGGACGGTCGAGCACTTCATCCGGCAGGATGCCCCGGTAGGCGTCCACGAGGATGCGCTTGCGAAGGCCGCGGCGCAACTTGAACGCCGAGGGTAGACCGAGTGCCAGCTCGACGATGTTGTGATCGAGAAACGGTACGCGAATCTCGAGCGACTGCGACATACTCGCCAGATCGACCTTCTGGAGCATGTCTGCGGGGAGTTGGTGCAGCACGTCGAACGCAAACACGCGCCGCATCGCGTCGTCGCCGGGGATGGTCTGCGTTTCGTTTCGCGCGCGAGAGACGGTCGCTTCATCGAGTGCGGCCGCGAGCGTGTGATCGTTGAAAAGGTCGTTTGCCTCAGGCGCGAGGATGCGCGTCCACGCTACGTGCCGGGCGAGCGTGTCCAGCGATCGGCCACGGAGCATCTTGCGAAACTGCCTCGCTCGATTTCCGAGCCGCGACGACTTCGACACCGCAAGCCGTGCCGCCAGCGGCTCGATCATCGCGCGGCGCAATAGACGTGGCAATCCCTCGTAGGCCGCAAGTGAGTCGTGCCCGATGTACCGCCAGTAGCCGCCGAAGAGTTCGTCGCCGCCGTCGCCGCTGAGCGCGACCGTGACGTGTTGCCGAGCGAGCCGCGAGATCAGCGTCGTCGGAACGATCGAGCTGTCGCCGACCGGCTCGCTCAGGTGGTCGAGGATCGATGGGATGGCGTCGATCACTTCCCGCTCCGTCAGGCGAAGCTCGTGGTGCTCGGTGTCGAAGCGGTGCGCGACCAGACGCGCGTAGGCCGACTCGTCGTACGATGCGGCCCCCTCGTAGCCGACGGAAAACGTCGTGATGCGACGACCGACGGACTCGGCCAGGTGCGCTACGACGATCGAAGAATCCAACCCGCCGGAGAGAAACGCCCCAATCGGCACGTCACTCACGCGCCGCCGCGCCACCGCGTCGGCCAGCGCCGCCCGGACGGCCGAGCGCGCTTCCCCGTAGCCGATGGGCGCGGACGGCGCCGCTTGCACCGGGTCGTAGTATCGCTTCGGCTCACCCGGCCGCTCGGCCCCAAACTCCAGGTAATGCCCCGGTGCCAAGCGTTTGACACCTCGATAGATGGTGCGCGGATGGGCGATAAACCCGTATTGAAGATGCGACGCCAAGGCCTCGAGGTCGATATCACGACCGATCGGTGCCAGCGCTTCCAGCGCGCCGAGCTCACTGCCAAAAACGAGCTGCTCGCCGCCGACCGCGTAAAACAGCGGCTTGATGCCGAATCGATCCCGCGCGACGAAGCCCGCGCGCGCCTGCTCGTCGTAGAACGCCAGCGCGAACATGCCGTTGAAACGGGGTAGGGCCTGCACGCCCCAACGCGCACACGCGGCCGCGACCACCTCCGTGTCGCTTTCGGTGACCAACAGATCCCCCGCGGCGATCAGCTCGCGCCGAACATCGTGGAAATTGTAGACCTCGCCGTTGTAAACCAGGTGATACCGGCCGCCGTCTCGATGCATCGGCTGATGACCGGCCGTCGACGGATCGAGTACGGCCAGTCGCGTCGCGCCGAGACCGACACGCTTCGCGGCGTCGAAAAAAGTGCCCTGATGGTCCGGCCCGCGATGCCCTAGCGCCGAGCACGCGCGCACCAAGGGCTCACGTTCGACGGGTCGATCGTTGAAACGGACGATGCCGCAGATACCGCACATAGGCGGTACTACGGCCGCGACGTCGGTGGAGTTTGATTGTCCGGAGCGGCGGCCGGCTTGTCCGACACCAGCGCCGGGATCGCCCCGCGCTTGGCCAGCTCATCCGCGACCCACGAATCGAGCGGGTTGATCCGGTACGCCTGTTGCAGATGAAAAACAGCCGCCTGCTCGTTGCCGTGACGCAACAAGAACTCGGCGAAGCGCTTATGGGCCTCGAAGTTGTGCGGCTCGACCGCGATGGCCTGACGATAGCGCAGAAACGCGCCGTCGATATCGTGCCGTTCCTCGAGGTTCTCCGCCAGGAAGATGTACTGCCGTGCCGACGGCCCGACGAACTTGGCGGCCCACTCGGCCGTCGCCAGCGCTTTGTCCATCTGACCCTTGAGCTTCAGCGCGACGGCCTTGCCTTCGATGGCGGCCGCGTGCCCCGGATGGGCGTCGATCGCCTGGTTGTAATAGCCGATCGCCTCGTCGAGCTCGCGAAGGGCGGCCGTCCGGTTCCCCTCGGCAAACTTCTGCCGCGCGAGCATCACGCTGCACGCCCCGAGGTCGTGCAGATTGTCGGCCCGCCGCGGGTGAAGATCCTCCGCCTGTTGGAAGAAGATTCGCGCCGAGCCGTAGGCCTGGTCGATCATCGCCTTTTGACCCTGCATGCGGAGCGAACGATAATTCGGACCGCAGCCGATGACCGGCAGCACGGCCAGCGCCGCCGCCAAGAGCACGAGTCGCCTGGGAGTCGTCGTTGTGTTGTGCATCATCTTCTCTCCGAGAAGTCGATCCGGACCGCGCCGTCCGGACAAAAATCTATGAGCGTCATGCCCAGAAGGTTCGTCATTCTACATCACACCGGCTACGGACGCGAGCACTGGGATCTGATGCTCGAGCACGAGGGCGTGCTGTGGACCTGGCAACTTCTGGCCGATCCGACCGCCGCCGCGCGGCCCGACGCGTCGATCGAGGCTGTGAGAATCGCCGACCACCGGCTTCACTACCTCGACTACGAGGGGCCGATCAGCCGTGGGCGCGGCGAAGTGCGACGCATGGACGGTGGGGAGATTCGCGGCATCGAGGCCGGGCCTGACATGATCGAGGTTGACCTCGCGGGCAAGCGGCTCCGCGGCCGCTTTCGACTGAGCCGCACCGCGGACGACCGGTGGACGTGGAGGCCGGCATCCGTGCCTTCTTGACTTCGGAGCGAAGCCGGGCCCGGATCGCTGTGTCCGCGGCCGGTCGCTATGCTTCCGCTCCCCGTCGGCACGGCACACACCGGTACAGTTCACCGCTTCTGTGTGTGGCATGGGCCAACTTGTTTGCCCGTGTGTGGTCAACCTTGCATGTGCCCCATGCTCGTTTTACGTTCCGCGCTCGCGACGGTACAGTCCGTGAACGCGTGCCCGTCACGCGATCGATGAGACGCTGAATGTACTGGACGATCCTCTTCTGGCTGGCGCTGTTTTTCCCTGGCTACGCGGTGGCGCGACGCTTCTTTCGTGACGAGCTCGACTCCGGCATCGTCGGCACGATCGCGATCTCGTTCTTCCTGACGCTCGCGATTCTCTCGCCGTTTTCGATCGTGAGTTACGTGCTGCGGCTGCCGGTATCGGCCTTTGCCTTGGTGATCGTTGCGGCGATCGTCGCGGCCGGCGTCGACCTCGTTCTGTCGCGAGCCTGGCGCCCGCTCGCCGGAATGATGAGCTGGCCCGTCGCGGTAGGTTTGGCCGTGCTCGCACTCGACGCCGCCGTCGGGATGCTGGTCGGCGGTCACGTCATGGGCGACGCGCTCGTGCATCTCGCGCGGATTCGCTTCCTCGTCGACCACGGATTCTCCAACGTCGATCCGTTCGTCGGCCATGGGTACTTCTACCCCATCTACCACACCAATCTGATCCATGCGCTGTACGCTGCGTGCGTCACGCTCACCGGCGTGGACCACGTGAGCGTCTGGTGGGTGAGCCTCGGCTGGGCGAAGCTGCTGGTCACCTCCGGCGCGTACTACCTCGCGTGGAGCGTTTTTCGCAAACGACTGGCCGGCTGGGCGGCGGCATTGTTTTCGCTGGTGATCTGGGGCAGCGTGCCGTACGTGCTCTACCCGAACAAGATCGCGCCGCTGTTCGTGTGTGCGGTGATGTTCGGCGTGGCCGTGCGCATGCTGGCCACCGGGTGTACGTGGCGCCGCTGCGTGCTGCTGGCGATCGGATCGCTGCTGCTCGGAGAGATTCACGCGCTGTACGGCGCCTTCGCGGCGTTGGCCCTGGCCCCACCGCTGGCGGTTCGTGGGGTTCATGCGTGGACGCGCCGCCGAGCGGGGGGCCACGGCGGGGCGCGGGCGGCCCGGTGGATCGCGGCGATCCTGTGTCTGGCGCCGGCCGGGCCCTTTCTTGCCGTGGCGGCGCTCAAGGCCGGCCCCGTGGAGCAATCCACACAGACGGGTGCCGACGACGAGGCCGACGAGGCGCCCGCGGCAAACATTCATCAGTTTGCCGACGGTAGCATCATGTACCGCCCGGATCGAGCGTTCGGAAACTACTGGTGGTACGGCCTGCCGCTGTTCATCGCCGCCGCGGCGCTCGCGCTGCGACGATCCGATCGCGCCGGCGTTGTCGCAATGCTGAGTATTCTGGCGGTCGTCGCGGCCGTGCTGTTCATTCCGCCGGTGTGCAGCGAGTTGCTCGCGCTGACCGGGCGCCAGTGGATCGTCAGCCGGCTCAGCTTCGTGCTGCCACTCACATTCGTGGCCATCGTCGCTGGGAGCCTGGGCACGGTCATCGACGCGCACGTTCGTCCGATCGCACTTCGTGGCGCCTTGCTGCTCGTGATCATGTTGGCGGCTGTGCCCTACGGAGGCCGGCAGGGGTCGCTGTCATGGCAGGCGTACGCCCAGAAGTTGTCCAAATTCAAAGAGCGTCAGGCTCGCGCCCTCGGCGGCGCTCGTGCGGTGGAAGCCTTCGTCGACGGCAAAATCGAGCCGGGCGCCACCGTGTTGACCACGCCGCGAGAGGCCGTGCCGCTTGTCATGGTGGTCGATTGTTTCGTGGTGGCCGCCTCCTCCAGCAACAACGGCGTGCCGGATCTCCAACAGCGGTTCGAGGATATCGACGTCATGCTCGACGGCACCGCGCCGATTGGTCGCCGCGCGGCGCTGTTAAAGAAGTACGACGTGCGCGACTTTCTCTCCACGAAGGGCACGTCTCCGCGCTGGCCCGGCAACTGGGTCAAAGAGCACTGGTTCGAGAAGCCCTGGCTGATCGTCGAGTTCGACCGCCACGCCATCGGCGGCTAGTTTTGAAACGAAGCAGCGTATTCCACCCGAGCCGCGAGCTTTACAAGAAATTGCATCAACGCGTTCGGTCCGGAGCGTATGCTGATCGTAGCGGCCATGATGATGCATCCGACGCCGACGTTACCGAGAATCGCCTTCCGAGAGCCCGAAGGGCTCAAATAAGACAGCCCGGGGCCAGTCCGCCTGAGGCGGACAGGTTCCGCCTGCGGCTCAGGATTACGTCACGGCGCGCAGTTCAATGAAAGACACACTAACCCTGACGGGCCACCGGCAGCGGGATCGAGCCGTCGCTGCGCGGCAGAGGGTCCGGCGGGACGATGTTCACGCGCGTCTTGGTGAGCGAAACCTCGCCGCGTTCGACCCGCTCCGCAAACGCAAGCGTCTCTTCGTATAGCGCGTCGAGCATGTCCGCCTCGCGGACCGTGCGCTTCTGCTCGCCCTGGACGTAGATGATGCCCTTGCCCTTGCCCGCGAAGACGGCCACGTCCGCCCCCTCCGCCTCGCCCGGTCCGTTCACCACGCACCCCATCACCGCGACCTTCACCGGCGTCTTGATCGTCGCGAGCTTCTTGCGCACCTCGGCCGTCAGCGTGATCAGGTCGATCTCGATTCGCCCGCATGTCGGGCAGGCGATCAGCTCCGGCTCCACGCGATTCCGCAGCCCGAGCGAGCAGAGCAGTTCTTTGGCGTCCTCGACTTCGTAGATCGGGTCGGCCGCGTAGGAAATGCGAATCGTGTCGCCGATCCCCATGGCCAAGAGTGCGCCCAGCGCCGCAACCGATCGAATCCGCCCCGTTTCGGGCGGGCCGGCGTGCGTCACGCCGAGGTGCATCGGCAGGTCGAAACGCTCGGAAATCGCGCGGTAGGCGTCGACGACCATGGCCGCGTCGATCGACTTGGCGCTGATGACGACGTCGTGAAAGTCGTTCTCGTCGAACAGGCGCATGTAATGTTCGACGGTCTCAACCATCAGGCCGATCATGTGGCCGCGATAGTCGCTGTCGAGCCCGGACTGCTGCTCAGCCCGCTTGCCCTTGTCCTTGCGTTCGACAACGCTGCCCTCGTTGACGCCGACGCGAATCGGAATGCCACGCTCGCGGCACGCGGCGATCACCCGGTCGACCTGCCTGCGATCCTGAATGTTGCCCGGGTTGAGCCGAATCTTGTGGACGCCGGCCGCGATCGCCTCGAGTGCCCGCTCGTAGTGAAAGTGGACGTCGGCGATGATCGGCACGGGCGACTGCTCGAGGATGGCGGGCAGGGCCTCGGTGTCGCGCTTTTCGGGCACGGCCACGCGCACCAGCTCGCAGCCCGCCTCGGCGAGCTTGCGGATTTGCGCCACCGTGGCGTCGACGTCGTACGTGTACGTGCTGGTCATCGACTGAATGACGACCGGCGCGTCGCCGCCTAGAGGCACGCCGCCGACGGACACCTGCCTTGTTTTGCGTCGCTCGATCATGCGAATGATTGATTCACCCCGCGCGATCCGGTCGCGGCCCTTCCTGCTACCACTGCTCTGCGAGCAGTGCGAGCGGCATGCTTCTCGCCGCGCGACAAGCATGGCACCCTGACGTATCCACCTTGTTTGATTGTAGATTCATCGGTGATGTATCGTCAACGACCGGCCGCGCATCGTGGGATCTACGATTCCTCGTACACCAGCGACATGATGATCGTATTGCCGAACGTCCCGTCCGCCCGGCGAATGTCCTCGCGTAGTGCCGCCTCCTCGATAAACCCGAGCTTGCGGTACATCCCCCGCGCGCGGGTGTTGTAGTCGTACACGCGAAGGTACATCTTGTGCAGCCCGACGCGGCGACCCCACTCGATCGACAACTCCATGATGCGCCGGCCGATGCCCAGGTGCCAGAACTCCTTCAGCACCGCGAGCCCGACCTCCGCGTGGTGCTGCATGCGGCGAAAGTCCGGGGCCGCGGCGCCGCCCAGACCGATGATCCGACCGTCGACCTCGGCCGCGATCGACAGCGCCAGTGGGTTGTCCATCCGCTTACGCAGAAACTCACGCTCCTGCTCGACGGTCCAGTCGAATTCGCCGGGAAAGTAATTGACGAAATCCGTCTCCCCGTGCATCCGGGGCAGAAACTCGAGCAGTGCCTCCGCATCGTCCTCGACCAGGGCGCGGCATTCGCATACGCGACCGTCCGATAGCTCGAGTCGATCCGGCAGCAGATCGGCCGTCACGTCGCCCGAGGGTGATTTGTCGAAGCCGTCGGTTCCCATGAGGGGAGCATAACCTCCTCGCCCCAGCGAAACCACTTTCCGGGCGATCTTCGCATCAAAGCGCCCGCGAGCCGGTATAATACCGACCATGAGTGACACCCTTGAATCCCTGCGCCATGAGACGGAAGCGTTACTCCGGCACGCGGCCGACCTCCAGGCTTCGGACGTGCACCTCGTCCCCGGCTTTCCAGTGACCTTCCGCGTCCACGGGGTGATGCAGTCTATGTCTGACGAACCGCTGACCCCGGAGCGCGTGCGAAAAATGATCGAGGTCGTGCTGCCGGCCCCCCAGCTCGCAAGGCTGCCCGAGGGCAAGAACTTCGACTTTTCCACGGCCATCGAGCGTGAGCGCGGCCCGTGCCGCTTTCGTGGCAACGCGTTCCTGGCTCAGGCGCAATGGTGCGTCTGCCTTCGCCACGTGCCCGACAAGATCCCGACGTTCGACTGGATGGGCTTCCCGGAGGCATTGGCCCAAAGACTCGTCAGCCACAAGAACGGGCTGGTCGTCATCACCGGCATCACCGGCTCGGGAAAATCGACGACACTGGCCGCGTTGATCAACCTGCTCAATCAGCAAGGCGGGCGACGCATCATCACGGTCGAGGAGCCCATCGAGTACGTCCATGCGCGCGTCGGCTCCACGCTCATCACGCAGCGAGAGGTCGGGCGCGACGTCGACTCCTTCTTCGATGGTCTCAAATATGGGCTCCGCCAGGACCCGGATGTCATCCTCGTCGGCGAGATTCGCGATCGCGAGACGGCGCGCATGGCGCTCAGTGCGGCCGAAACCGGCCATTTGATTCTGACGACGCTCCACACGCAGGATGCGAAGGGGGCGATCACCCGCCTGGTCGATCTGTTCCCACACGCCGCGCAGGACGACGTTCGATCGCAGCTCGCGTTGAGCCTGCGTTCGGTCGTGTCACAACATCTGTTGCCGCCCGCGAAGCAAGGCGAGAAACGGGTGCTGGGCATCGAAATCCTGCACGTCAACAACCCGGTCCGTGTCGGCATCAAGTTCGGCAAGATCGAGTCGATCGACTCGGCGATCCAGACCGGCCGGCGAGACGGCATGATGACCTTCGATGACGACCTGCAACGCCTCCTCCTCGCCGGTCGCATCACTTTGGAGACCGCGCGGCATTTCGCCAAAGACCCCGACGGGCTCAGCGCCACGATCTAGCGCCGGCGTGTGGCACGGGCAAGCATCGCCTCCAACCGGCGCGTCTCGAACGCTTCTGAAAAAAGGAATGCCACCGGGCGCGGTGCGTCACTCCGCGTGTTTGCCCGGTGGCCGTGGAAAGAAGCAATACCTTGTCGTCCGACAAGAAAAGGCAAACAGTCAGCGGTTCTGCCGCCTCACGCGGAGACCTTCCCTCGTCGTCCTTTATGCTCGGCGCCGCGATCTGCTACCGTTTCTATGTCAGACAGGCGCCTTTCCGTGGCATGAACCGCCACGCTTTATGTTCCGACGACGCACGCCGTGACTGTGAAATTCGGCACAATGTGCGAGTTCGCGGTACCGATTTGTGACTTGAGGCGGGATACCTAAGATACGTACTCGTGTTGGGCGTGCAAAACAATTCATTCGTTGACGCGAATTCCATCGGCGGGGGCGAGTCCGATTCGATGCTGGACGCCTTGATCTTCGACATCGGAGATACGCTGATCCACTTCGACGTGTCCCGGCCGCGGGCCTTTCTCAGCGCGGCAACGGGGCCCGCCCACCAATGGCTACGCGAGCGGGGCGAGGTACTGCCGGGCATCGGCCGCTACGAACGAAAGATCTGGTGGAAGTTCGTGCGCTCGTTCCTGTGGTCGCGCGTCACGCGCCGCGAAATCTGCCTCGTGGTGACCATGCAGGCGGTGCATCGTCGTTTCGGCGTGGCGCTTGGCGACGACGAGCTCCTGTCCGTCATGCGCCGCGTGGTGCCCTCGCTGCGGCCGTTCTTCACCGTGGACGCGGAGGCGGTGTCCGTCGTCCGGCAGCTCCGGGCCCGCGGCTTCAAGCTCGGGCTCATCTCCAACACGTTTTTCCCCGGTTGCGTGATCGACGATGTGCTGGCCGAGGAGGGATTGTTAGAATTTTTCCCCGTTCGGGTCTACTCGTCGGAGGTCCGGTACATGAAGCCGCACGCGCGGATTTTCCGACGAGCGCTCGATCTTATGGATGTGGCGCCGGAGCGGACCATGTACATCGGCGATCGCCTGAAAAACGACGTCAAGGGTCCGGCCCGTTTGGGGATGAAGACCGCGTGGATGGCGGGGAGCAAGGCGGTGTCCGAGCGCGGCGTCCGACCGGACCACGTGGTGCGCCGCCTGAGTGATGTTTTGTCGATCGTGGGTGCGGATGGCCCGTATGAACCGCAACCTGCAACCTGACCGTCTGCTGGCAGCCTACGCCTCCGGCATCTTCCCCATGGCGGACGACGAAGGCACGCTCCACTGGCTGGCGCCGGACCCTCGGGCGATCATCGAGCTGGACGGCCTGAAGGTCTCGCGATCGCTTCGCAGCGTGTTGCGTCGCGGGCGGTTTACGGTGACGATCAACCAGGCGTTCGGCCGGGTGATGGCGGCCTGCGGCGATCGCGACGAGGGCACGTGGATTTCCGAGGAGATGCTCGAGGCCTACGGCCGGTTGCACCAACTCGGCTTCGCGCACAGCGTCGAGGCGTGGCAAGGTGGCAAGCTGGTCGGCGGTCTGTACGGCGTGTCGATCGGGGCCGCGTTCTTCGGCGAGTCGATGTTTCATCGGGCCACCGACGCCTCGAAGGTGGCGCTGGTCTACCTGGTCGAGCGGATGCGCGAGCGGGATTACCAACTGCTGGACACGCAGTTCATGACGCCGCATCTGCGAACGCTCGGTGCCACGGAAATATCGCGGGCGGAGTACGAAAGGCGGCTGGCCCCGGCCGTGCGAACGTCCCGCGCATTCGACGACGCGTTTGGCCCGACCAGTGTGAATGCCTCGTGAGCGACGGATCGCTCCATGACGACGAATTTCACTGAACCCGACGCCGCCCCGGCCTGCGGCAACCCCCTCTTCATGCACAACATGCGCGCCCTGTGGCGTCAGGATCCTGCGCTGGCGATGCGCGTCGATGCGGTGGCGGACGAAGAACGTTATCCGTGGGAGCACACACGGTCCGGCGCGATGACGGTCCGCGTGCCGACGCCGGATGGAGCAGCCGTCTACCTGCACAGCAAATACGACCCGATCACCGAGGCGGATCGGCTCGCCGCGGCCGTCCCACTCGAGGATAAATTCTGCTTCGTCGTTTCCGGCTTGGGGCTCGGTTATCACGTGGCCGCGTTATGCCGGCGTCTCCGCGGCGACGCCATCGTGGTGGTGTGCGAGCCGTCCATCGAGATGGTGGCCACGGCCCTGTGCTGTTGCGACCTGGCGGAGGCGATCGAGTCGCGGCGCGTGTGGTTTCTCACCGGACCCGACAAGAGCCGACTGCACGAACTGCTACGCCCGTACGGCACGCTCATCATGCTCGGCGCTCAGTTCGTTCGCCATGCGCCCTCGGTGCGTCTCGACGAAGCGG
>Ga0055449_10000259_pt1 | contig 15226 bp, 5 predicted proteins | sample China_Galinas_PW_2_FD_57739 | JGI IMG/M metagenome (GOLD analysis project Ga0055449, IMG submission 57739) | Wetland microbial communities from San Francisco Bay, California, USA, that impact long-term carbon sequestration - China_Galinas_PWB_D1 | ecosystem: Environmental > Aquatic > Marine >... | reverse complement strand
GGCCAACCAGGACAACTACGAGGACAACATGGCCGCGGACGTCTGGGCGTGCTGGACGGCACCGTGTGACGGCACCGTCTTCGCAGACACCTGCGGCCGCACCACGGTCGACACTAAGATCGCCGTCTATGACGGCTGCGATTGCCCGGTCACCGACGCCACGGTACTCGCCTGCAATGATGACGGCTGCGATCTCGAATCGCGCGTGACCTTCGATGTGGTCGCTGGGCACGAGTACCTCATTCGAGTCGGGACCTTTGTGAACGCCGATCCCGGCCTGGGCGCCATTTCACTCTCGTGCGGCTTGGACGTGTGCGGATCCTCCACGGACTCATGTGACACCGCGCATGACGGCAGCGGGTGCAGCGACGCCACCTGTTGTGAGACGGTTTGTGCCCTCGACTCGTACTGCTGCGACAGCGCAAACGGAGGCTGGGACGATACGTGCGTCTCGGAAGCTGGCGGATTCTGCTCGGCAAACGGCTTCGCGGTGTGCGGTGTGACTCGTAACGGGCTCTGCACGGACCCGGCCGGCACGGGCACACCCGGCTGCGCCGACAGCGGCTGCTGCAACACGGTTTGCGCCATCGACACGTACTGTTGCGTCCACGAATGGGACGACGTTTGTGCCACGGAGGCCGCTCAGTTTTGTCGTTCGACCTGCGGCGACGGTGCCGGTGACTGCCTCACGGCGCACGACACATCGGGCTGCAACGTGTCCGACTGCTGTGCCAACGTGTGCATCCGCGACCCGTTCTGCTGCGGCGCCCCGGATAACGGCCTGATCGGTACATGGGATGACACCTGTGTGCGGGAGGCCCAGGTACTGTGTGCCCCGTAGCGTGGTCTAGTTCGGTCGATTGCTGGCGGATGCAATGCAATTGACAACAGGAGTTGCCAGCTTTGCAAGTGCCGGGAGGGAACCGTATGGGGTTCGCGAGCCAGACTCGGATCGGCAGTTTTCCTGCCCGCTACTGGCCGGCTTTAACCCGCCCATCAGTGGCCATTCAACCTGCCCGGTGACAGGCTCGCAGATTCCAGCTTGCGAGGGGGTGCTCAAGGCCTAGGTTGCAAACCGTCGGACTCCTATAACCTCAACCTACAATTGGTGTGCCGCCGGAAGCTCGCCAGTAGCAATGATGCGACCAGTACGCGTACGCCCGGGCGAGCACAGTAAGTCTATGATTTACAATAAGTTAGGCCCGCGCTCGGACTAGTCCGTCCTCCAACAAGCGCAAAGCCAGGGCCGGCCAGAAGCCTATTGCCATCGCGTCATCTGCCAGGACATGGGCCGACTTCGCGAAGCACTGACCATCCTGCTCGATGAGCGACGTCGATCGACAGGGTGCCGCTGCTGGGGCTATACTCCAATCCACAGGTCGGGTGGTCGATCCTGGGACCGTTCACATACCGGCCGCCCAGTGCCACACGGGACCGATGAGCAACATCAAGTCCAATGCCGTGTCCGAAGTCTGTTCAAAAACCGAATCCGGGTAGCCTACCCGAAAGCCGGTAAAATCGAACGAACAAGTTGCATCACTTGCAAGACTGCAACCCTTGTAGTAAGCTAGAAACAAAGGTAGCGGCCCAATCAGCACTGGCCGAAAGCGGATCACACCCGAGAGGTCACAGGTTCGAGTCCTGTATCGCCCATTCTGCGAAAGGGTAGGCATGCCGGGCGCCGCGATCCGACGAAGGTCGCGCGCCGTGCCCCGGCCAAGCTTGGAGTTGCGCACAAACTCCCCGTGCGTGTCCGGGCAGTCCTTGGTGAAAACGACTTCGAACGCAGAACAGCGGCCAATGTCGCCGCCCCCCTGCTCAATTTCCTCCGTCGACCTCCGGCACGTAGATCAATGGCATTTCGTGCTGCCGGGCGGCCGTGTTCAGCGCGGCCACGTCGCCGGCTACCAATTGCTGGAATAACGCCTCTTCACCAACGAGTGAACGTTCAATTCGACCGGCGACGTCGACCATTCCTTGCGTCGGTGGTCCATTGCGCGAGGCCGTCCCCGAACCTAGCCAATTCAGTCGCGAAGCGAGCTTGGCCCCGCCCTCGCGGCCGGCCAGCACGTCGTAGTCAACCTTGGTGTGCGGGTTGTGCAGCACCTCTTCGATCGAGTCCAGCTTCGCAAGAATCCGGTCACAGATCTGCTGGCCGTCGGCGCCGTTCTCGAAACGGGCACGCGCATCGGTCACCTGTTTCCGCACGGACTGGATCGCCTTGATCAAGTCCGAGATCTGGATCATGCGGTCGCGCAGCTCAACCTGGAACGCAAACTGAGCCGCAATGTCCGCAGGCGAGGCCTTGGATCGGGGGTCGGGCTTGACCGTCGCTTTTTGCGTGAGAACCTGGTCGCCGACAGTCAGTCGAACCACGTACTTGCCCGGCGGGGCCCAGGGGCTCGGCTGTGGGGAGCTTTCGATGCGCGAACCAACGGTCCATCGCGCAGGCTGGAGCGTCAGATCCCAGGCCGCCCGGTTGTAGCCGGCGTCGGTCGATAGGGCGGGTTTGAGCTTCTTGTCGGGGTTCCAATCGGGGCTGTCCGGCGGTGTGTATTGCGGCTCGATCTCGCTTCGGAGCGTGCGAAGGACGGTTCCGGATTCGTCGAGAATATCCATGGTGATTGGCTTTTCCGGCTTCTTGGCAAGGTAGTAGGTTACGGACAACCCTTGAGGCGGGTTGTCGGCCTTTCCTTCCGATGAACCGAAGACGCCGAACTTCGGCTGGTAGAACCAGCGCGTGGCGGACAGCGGCTTGAAGAGGTAGGCACCGGAGTCCGCGGTCGTTCTTGCCCTCTCGCGCACCGGGGTCAGGTCATCCAGAATCCACGCGGACCGGCCGAGCGTCCCCACGACCAGGTCGTTGTCAGTCGTGGCCAGATCGACCACCGATACCGTCGGCATGTTGAGTCGGAGGGATTCCCAGGTAACCCCGTCGTCGTGCGACACAAGGACGCCGCGCTCGGTGCCCAGGTACAACATGCCGCGGACCTGCTTGTCCTCTCGGATGACGTGTACGTATTCCTCGGGGTCCAGCTTTCGGCCGAGGCGCGTCCAACTGTTGCCGAAGTCGGCCGTCTTCCAGATGTACGGCGTCTCGTTGTCGAGCCGATGGGCATCGGCGACCACGTAGGCCGTGCCCGCATCCCAGCGCGACGCCTCAATCATGGAGACGGTCGCCCACTCGGGCAGGTCGGCCGGCGTGACGCGGCTCCAATGGTCCCCGCCGTCGCGGGTGATGTGGACCAGCCCATCATCGCTGCCGGCCCAGATCACGCCCTTTTGAACGGGTGACTCGGCCACGGCAAAGATCGTGTCGTAGTACTCGACCCCGGTGTTGTCGCCCGTGATCGGCCCGCCCGACCACTTCTGCTTGCTCTTGTCGTTTCGGGTCAGGTCAGGGCTGATGGCCTTCCATGTCTGCCCCGCATCGTCGGTGCGGAACAAGACGTTCGCTCCGTGATAGACCACGTGATGGTCATGAGGCGAGATCACGATCGGCGCGGTCCACTGAAAGCGGTACTGCAGATCACCGGCACCGTGACCCGAGCCGGAGTCCGGATAGACGCCGACGTGAGCCGCCTGCCGCAGCCTGCCGTTCCAGCGCGAGATGTAGCCGAGATACTCACCGGCCCAAACGATGTCCGGATCCACCGGGTCGGCCACGACGTACCCCGCCTCCCCGCCGCCGACGCTGTACCAATCGGAAAGGAGAATGCCGGCGTCGCTCAGCGAGTTGCTCGGACCGGACGCCGTACCGCGATCCTGAAGGCTGCCGAGGACGCGATACGGTACACGCGTGTCTACCGATAGGTGGTAGAACTGGGATATCGGTATCGGCGGTCGGTTCCAGGTTTCGCCGCCATCCCTGGTGACGGACACGCCGGCGTCGCTGCCGACGATCATCCGCTTGGGCTGAGCCGGATCGATCCAGATGTCGTGGTAATCCCAGCCACCGCCTTTGACCGAACGCACCGTGTGGCCGCCGTCGAGCGACTTGAGCATGTTGACCTGTGGAAACCAGATGACGTCCGGAATGACCGGATTGATGGTCAGCGTCGAGTAGTACCATGCGCGCTGCCGGATGCCCCATGAGGCGCTCACCCGAGTCCATTTCTCTCCGCTGTCGTCGGAGCGAAACAGCCCACCTTCCTCGGCTTCGATGAGCGCATACACACGCCGGGAGTCGGTCGGTGCCACGCGCACGCCGACCTTGCCCCAAACACCGGACGGCAGCCCGTTCTCGGTAAGGCGCTTCCAGGTATCACCGCCGTCGCGCGTCATCCATAGGCCCGAGCCCGGACCGCCGCTGGTGAGGCTCCACGGCGTGCGCCGAACCTGCCACGTACCGGCAAACAGAATCCGCGGGTTGGACGGATCCATGCAGACGTCGGACGCGCCGGTGTCGGCGTCGACGTGCAGCACCATCTTCCAGGTCTTGCCGCCGTCGGTGGTGCGCAACACGCCGCGCGTGTCGCCGGGACCGAACGGACTGCCGAGCACGGCCGCGTAGGCTACATCGGGGTTGGTCGGATGCACCGCCATCGTTCCGATCTGACCTTCGGCGATCCAGACATGACTCCAGGTCTCTCCGCCGTCCGTCGAGCGATAGATTCCGTTGCCCTCGCCCACGTTGCCCCGGATGTTGGCCTCGCCCGACCCGACCCAGACGACGTTCGGGTCGGAGGGAGACACGGCGATCGAGCCGACGGACGACACGGGCTGTTCGTCAAACACGGACTTCCACTCGCGGCCGCCGTTGACGGACTTCCAAACGCCACCGGCCGCGGTCGCCGCCCAGTAGGTGAGCGGGTCGCCGGGAACGCCCGTGACGCGCGCCACGCGGCCGCTGGCCGCCGGACCGATGAGTCGGTACTCGAGCCCATGATACGGACCGGCCAGCTTGGCCTTGGCCTCTTTGTCCATCGCCTTCGCGGGGCAAGCGAGACTCAATCCGACGACCAGAGACGTGACAATCATTGACACTTCGTGAAAACGGTAGCGCATGCTCCCCTGCCTTTCTGACCAATCTGCCCGAACTTCATACGTGGCCGGCCCAGGGTAAGGCGCCGGTTCTGCGGATTGCACCGTTGATCGACACGCCGACCCACGACTGAGAACTAGATCACGTTTTGCACTTGGCTGCAAGTCGTCCACGAGACGTTGAATCGGGAAGCTGGCAAAGGTAGCGAAATGCAGGTTCGTCGCACCATTGCAGATGTGCAAAACCGGTCATCGAGGCCGGCTTGCACCACCGTCGTGTGCTAGGCATCTTCGGGCTGTGCAATGGTCAATCGCCCGCCAACGCCACCGCGGCGCGCTCCATCGCGTTCGCCCCGCAGGCGCTACCGCTGTCCGCGTGCCTGCGCTGGTGTCGTGAATACGCTCGCGGTTGCGATAGCACTCTACGTTGGAATGCTGGCGGCCTGTGCCGACGTGGTGGTCACGGTCGCTGCGACCAGCCCGACCAGCGCCACCTGGGTGATTCTCAGTTCGTTCATGACTGTTCTCTCACTGTCCCGGGTACTCGACGGGCGTGGCTACGATCAGATCCATCACGCCCGAGCCTCGGAACCATCGATCAGGGGCTTGCCCACGGATCTACTATTGCCCCGTGAATGAAGCCTGGAATACGGCCGCGTCGGCGAGGTCCACGGAACGGCTGTGATTCACATCGAAGCAACTACAGGAGGGGCTGACGGTGTCGCTTTTCGGACCGGAAAGGCACACCTGGAAGCGATCGAAGTCCATCAGGTCCACGTCGCCGTCCTCCTCGCAATCTCCAGGCGGTATCGGAATCCAGAACCCGCCGTTGAGCTCGAACATACCGCCGGTAAGCGTACCGGCTTCAGGTAGGCCGATCGTGCCTGAGACCTCGAGGTCCCCACCGGTACTTCTCATCACACCGCCGCCGCCGATCGTCGAACGGGTCAGCTCAAGTCCCGGATCGGTCACACCGGCCGCCACGCACGCAGCGACCACCGCAAGGCACAGCCCGCCATAACTGAAGTATCTCGTTGCCATCATTGGTGTCTCCGCCCGGTGATGCCAGTTAGTCCGCTTCCGTCACCGTGTACGAAATCGACGCCCCCATGACCTCCACACCCTGGCACCAACCGTCGGGCCCGAACGTACCGCCGAAGCAAAATGAATCCGCGCGTATGTAGTACGCGAACGCACGGTTATCGATGGGGAGGGTGATGACGTCGGTCGTGCTCTGTTCCTGGTAGCCGCCGGCGGTGGCCGCCGATCGGATTTCACCCATCACGGCGTACGTGCCGTTACGCAGGCTGCGCTGTTCGAGTTGAAATGTGATCGGTTGCGTGTTCGATGAATACCAGAACACTCTGAATTCGGTAAGGCGCGCACCGTGCGGTAGGTGGACCGGTGCATACATGTACTCCGTTTCGCCCTCGCCGGCGCCGATGCCGGGCACGCTTCCTGTCATCATCCCATAGTTGCCGTCCTTGTTGAGGCTGAAGTCTGCAGCGCCGATGGAGTAGTAGTTGGTCTTCGGCACGTGAAACCTGTACTGATCGGCATTGACCCACCCCCCGATGGACGCGCCCGAAGTCGTCAACGTCATGGCGCTGCCGGCCTTGAAGAGCGTGCCTACCCCGTCTGCGATCTCCAGCATCGCTCGCGGCTCATCGGTTCCGATGCCGAGGTTCCTGCTGAAGTAGCCTCGTCCGTCGAAGTAGCCGGCCCAACCGCCGGGGGACCCGACCTTGGCGTGAATGGCCACGGTAGTTCCGGAGGTGTTTGAATTCTCGAAGTAACCGGCCGCTCCGCTACCTGCCGTCGTACCCTCGACGGCCGACTCCGCATTAGAGGGCTCTGTGATCTGGAAAGTGCCGGCCTTCCCGCTGGAGCCTTCCACCAAGCCGCGGACCGCATTGCCCCCGAAAGCGGCATGACCGAACACGGCGTCGCCAAGGCCCTGAGCGATGCCGAGGACGGCCGTGTTGTTCCCGTCCGCTTCGCCGACCAGCGCAGCGGAAGCGTTCAATCCATTGGTCGTGCGAAAGAGTCCGGCAGAGCCCCCGCGTGCATTCGTCGTCGCTTCCAACGCAGGCTGCGTCCGGACCGCAATGTTGTCGACCTCGAAGACTCCGGCACGACCGCTGCCGGAGGTGAAACCAGCAACCGCGTCGCCCGAGCCGATGGTCTGGCCGGTCAGCGCATCGAATCTGTTGTCGGCGTGGGTGAGGATGAACTCGCCGGCAGAACCGAACGAGTCGTTGGTGCTCGTCAGGGTCGGTTCCAGGTTGGCGTTGTTCGGATCGAGCGTCGTGACGAACTGGGCCGCCGATCCGTCCGATTGAGATTCCGAAACCAGTGCGGGGCTCGTGCTCTGGCCCTTCGCGGTTCTGAAATAGGCCGCAGGACCGCTTGCCTTGTTTTCCGCGGCGAGCGCCGGTTGGGTGTTGTCTGTGCCCAGCGTTTCGAAGTAGCCGGCGTTCCCTCCGCCGACGCCCGTGCGCCCCCAGATCGCGGGTCCGGAGTAGGCTGTCGAAAGCAGGCCCGGGCCGCTGCCCATCGTGGCCAGCGTCATGACCGGCTGCGTATTGTCCGGGTTGTCGATCGAAAACGCCCCAGAGCCGGCCAATCCACTCTGGAGCACTCCGAATCCGACAGAGGTGCTCGTGGTCGTCCCGGTGTAGGGAAGGGTGAGCTCCGAACCTCCGGTCGCGGGAGCGTTGAGGGCAAACAGTGCGAACGGCGCGGGCGTGATTGGCTGGCGCGGCTGGAGTCGTGCACTGCCACGGTCTGTCTCCACGCTGATCTCAAGCCACAGCGGCCGGGCGACTTGGAACGGCGCGTCGCCGAAATCGAGTTCGGCTTGGAACAGCCCGTTTTCGACGGTCGTTCGTACCGAAAGCGGGTCGGTCAAGCGCGTGCCGTCCACCGCGGCGTCCCACAGGGTGAACTGAAACGCCGCGTCACCGGTATACGGAACACCAGCGCTTTTGAGTTGCCCTTGGTAGGTGAACGCGGTGCCGATCGTGGGTTCGGCGTGTGCGGCCGCGGTCAGCAGGATCGCGGCACACATGGCAAACGGCAGGTACTTGACGGTCGGGGTCCGATAGTCGTTCATGATGAGCCTCCTGGAGCCGTATCTGTCGGCTCTCTATGAAACAATCCGTCAACGGTGTTAGAATGACCTCAGGGAATGCGTTTCCTCCTGACGGAGAGAGTGGCCGTGTCGTCGGCTAACGACATCACACGCCTTCTGGGGGCCGTTCGCGACGGTCAGACCGGAGCCAGCGACTCGTTGTTGCCGTTGGTGTACGACGAGTTGCGTAAGCTGGCCAAGCAGCGGATGGTGCACCTGCCACCCGGCCAAACGCTTCAACCCACCGCGCTGGTCCATGAGGCCTATGTCCGACTGGTGGGCTCCAACGATCCGACCTGGGACAGCCGGGGCCACTTCTTCGCGGCCGCGGCCCAGGCCATGCGGAACATTCTCGTAGACCAAGCCCGGCGGCGGTCTCGACTTAAGCGCGGCGGAGGTCGCGAGCGTGTCGAGCTCGCTGAGGTCACCCCGTGTATCGAGCCGCCGTCGCTAGATATGCTGGCGCTTGACGAGGCCTTGGATCGCCTTCGCGCCAAAGACCGGCTCAAGAGCGACATCGTGATGCTTCGGTACTTCGCGGGCCTGACGGTCGAGGAGACGGCCGAGGTTCTGGACGTGTCCACCGCAACCGTCGACCGGCACTGGAGTTACGCGCGGGCGTGGCTACACCGTGAGATCAGCAAGGGGAATACGGACGCGGGCGGCTGAGCCGATTGACCATGACCCAATCCCACCAGTCCGATGCCGAAGACCTCTTTGCGGCGGTCGTTGGTTTGTCGCCCGACGAGCGAAGCCGGGTTCTTGAACAACACTGCGCGGAAGCACCGTCGCTACGGGCCGAGGTCGAGTCACTGCTGGAACATCATGACAGGGCCGGCGACTTTCTATCCGATCCGCCGGGCAGTGCCGCGTTCGCACAGTTCGTCGGTGATCACGCGCCACCGCGCAACTCGTCGCTGCCCGCCGGCACGCGGCTGAACGGTTACACGCTACTTCACGTGATCGGCGAGGGGGGCATGGGCGTCGTCTACCTTGCCGAACAGGAACAGCCGCGCCGCGAAGTCGCACTGAAGGTCCTCAAGAGCGGCACTGATTCCGTGGAGCTGCGCCGGCGTTTTGCGCATGAGGCCCAGGTGCTTGGTTGGCTTCAACACCCGGGGATTGCTCGAATCTACGAGGCGGGAACGGCCACCACCGAGCATGGTGTTCGTCCGTTCTTCGCCATGGAGCTTGTCGACGGGTTGTCACTGATGGAATACGTTACGAGCGTTCAACCCGATATACGGTGGCGCCTGAAGTGCGTGGCCACGATCGCCGACGCGGTGCACAGCGCCCACCAGAAAGGCGTGATCCATCGAGATCTGAAGCCTGGCAACATCCTGATCGATGCCGGCGGGCAGCCGAAAGTCGTGGACTTCGGCGTCGCCCGGGTGACCGACGCCGACCTGCGTACCGCCACGATCGAGACCGAGGCCGGCAAACTCGTCGGCACGATCGCCTATATGAGTCCGGAGCAGATCGCCGGTCGGAGCAGCGGGCTCGACTCGCGATCGGACGTCTATGCGCTGGGCGTGATTCTCTACGAGCTACTGTCCGGCCGTACGCCACACGACGTTTCCGGAAAGTCGATCGCCAGGGCCGCGCGCCTGATCGAGGAGACCGTGCCCACCAGGCTCTCGGCGGTGAACGCTCATCTTCGCGGTGACGTCGAAACGATCGTGCACAAGGCGCTGGAGAAGGACAAGGCGCGTCGGTATCAGTCGGCGGCGGAGTTGGCGGCCGATCTGAGGCGATGCTTGTCCGACGAGCCGATCCTGGCGAGGCCTGCGACCGCGGTGTATCAGCTTCGGAAATTCGTGAAGCGCAACCGCATGCTGACCGGAACCCTCCTCGTGTTTCTGCTCGCGCTGGTCGGCGGTTTGATTCACCTGACCCGGGAGCGTAACCGTGCGATCCACGCCGAGCATCTGGCTGAAGCTCAGCGTGCGGAGGCAGAGCAACAACGTGCCGCGGCCGAGGCCGAAACGGCACGGAACGTGGCGATCAACAACTTCATGCAGCAGGTGTTCGCGTCGGTCGATCCGACCCGGACGCTCGGTCGCGACCTGCCGTTCCGCGCGGTGTTGGACGAGGCGGCCAAGCGGCTCGATACCGATCTCGCCGATCAGCCCGGCGTGCAGGCGGCCGTGCGGCACACCCTGGGCAAGACGTTCAGGGGCCTGGGCCTGCTGGACGAATCCCGCAAGCAACTCGAGGCGGCGCTCGTGACGGAACGAAAGCTGTTTGGCGACGAGCACCCCCAGACCCTGGCGACGATGAACGAGTTGGCGCTCACCCTGCAGGATCAGGGGGCGCTCCCGGAGGCGGAGTCGCTCTTTCGTTCGCTACTCGACGTGCACCGCAAGCAGTCCGGTTCCGCCAGCAATGAAACGGCCACCGCCGCCAATAACCTCGGCTGGGTCTTGCTGTCGCAGGGGCGCGCCGCAGACGCGGAGGCGCTGTTTCGCGAATCGCTGGCGACACGACGTCGACTGTCCGGCGACGAACCACCTGAAACGCTGCGAACCGAGGTCAATCTCGTTTCGGCGCTCCAACAGTTGGGACGGCTCGACGAGGCCGAGCCCCTGTCGCGAACGGCCGTCGATTCCTCGCGGCGGATCCTCGGAACCCACCACCCCACGACGCTTTATGCGATACGCGAGCGCGTGTGGGTTTTGCAACAGAGCAACCGTCTGGAAGAAGCCGAGCAGCTTGGGCACGAATCGCTGGCACTCGATCGCGAGGTGTTTGGGGCCGAGCACCCGTTCACACTGCAATCGATGAACAACCTGGCCGTGGTGCTTTATCGCCGCGGCAAGCTGAGCGAGGCCGAGTCGTTGCATCGCGCGACGCTCGACGTGCGCCGTCGAACGCTGGGGGAGGATCATCCCTCGACGCTCGAATCGATGAACAACCTGGCGAGCGTGCTCTACGCACAGCGCAAACTGGACGAGGCGGAGTCGCTGTACCGGCACGTCTACGACGCGCGGCGGCATGTGCTTGGGGAGGATCATCCCGACACGCTCGCGGCCGCGTACAACCTCGCGTTCCCTTTGCGTGATGAGGGGCGACTCAATGAAGCGGCGGAAGTGTTGGTCAAGGCGCTTGCCGGATACCGCCGCGTGTACGGCCCGGAGCATCCCTCCACGTTGCAAACCATCGCGACGCTGGCGGACCTGCAACTTGCACGGGGACGTTTCGATGAGGCCGCCGCGTTGCGCGGGGAAGCGCTCGACACGACCCGGAGGCTGAAAGGGGCGCGGCACCAGCGAACGCTGATCGCCGCAATTCATCTCGCCGATGCCTTCTGCCAAGGCGGTCAATTCGACAAGAGTCTCGGGCTCTACGCCGAGACGATTACGACGGCCCGCGAGGTACTCGGACCGCAACACCGATTTCTCGGGGGTATGCTCCAGAAGTACGGCGAGTGCCTGGTCAGCGCGAAACGCTTCGAGGACGCCGAAACGCCGCTACTTGAGGCGCATGACATCTATGCCGCGGCGTACGGCGAAGGCGGCACGCGAACGGAAGCGATCCGATCGACGTTGGCTGATCTTTACCAACACTTGGGCCGACTCGCCGAGGCAGCGAAGTGGCGCAAGGACACGCACATTGGCGATCAAAACGCTGGTGAGCCATAACGGCCACGCGCGTGTTCCGCCGGCGTTTTGTGACATCGGATGCGAGCACTCGCCTTGGCGGGGCTGAGCGCACCCACCGCACTTGCCTGACCCGTTTAGCGAGAGCACGGCACTACGCATGCTCCAGCGCAGTAAGGCGTTCGGGGCCACAGGGCGTCCGAAGACGCGCCCTGTGACCCCGCGGCTTTCTCAGTCAGATTGCCGACGACCTTGACCTACTCAACCTGGATCTCGACCACCAGCGTCAGCGAGAACTGCTGCGCGTCGTTGGCGTCGGTGAGCCTCGCGATATCCACCGAGAATCCATACTGAAGCGTCTCGAAGGAAAGCGACTTCGCATAGATCACATGGTTCTGCGCGAACGGTGCTTCGCAAGTGATGCCACCGCAAACGTACTTGCAGGAATCGGCCGGCACCGGGCACGAAACGCCCGTACACACGTAATCGCACGTCTCGCTGCCAGAGCAGTCGCCGTTGTTGCTGCAAGTGGTGGTTGTTCCGGTGCAGTACCTCGGGCAGCACGTGGCCGTGAAGTTGCCGGGGTTGCACGACGTGCCGTCGTTCGGCCCGCCGGAGCAGGTGGCGCAACTGCTGTCGCTGGTGCAGCTCGCACCCGACCCGTCGCAATACTTCGGACAGCAGCTTACCTCGAGGTTGTTCGGGTCACACAACGCACCGGCGTTCGGTCCGCCCGTGCACTCGGCGCCGCGGCAGTCGGAGAACTGGCTTGCCTCACCGTTGAGAAGAATGCCCTCGCCCGGCTGCAGGTAGAACGTGTGCTCGTTGCCGGAATCACAGGTGTCCTTCACCTTATTCACGCACGTTTCGTTCAGTATCGTGTTGTTGAACGGGCAGTCTGTGTCGGCGGAACAGGCAATGAACGGTATGAACGAACAGTGCCCCACATCCGGACAATCGTCATCGTTTCGGCACGAGGCGCCGCCACCGGAGCCAGGCACGATCCAGAGTCCGCCGCCGTGGTACCGGCAGTGGGGGCCCTGGAAGATGAAGTCGGTGCCGATCGGGACGCTGCAATAGCCGCCCTCCGCGCACCAGTTGTCGTTACCCACGGCAATACAGATGGCGCGGTCCGTGCGGACACCGTACCAGTCGCCGGGGTAGACCTCGTCCGACTTCTGGGCCTGGAAACGCCAGGTCATGTCGACCGTTCCGGCGCCGTCGTCGTCTCCGCGATCGACGGTCAACTGCGTGAAACGAATCGTCACCTTCTTGTCCGGTACCAACGGGTTGCTTGCACAGTCTGCGAACGCTTGCGTGGTCGGATTCGTGCAAGCCGCGATGGCGGGTGACAGCGCGTCGCATTCGTCGCCGTCGGCCTTATCGTCGCCGTCGCTGTCGAAGTTGGTCGGATCCGTCGGCGGGGCCAGTGAGCCGTCAAACGTGTGTTTGTACTCGGCCGCATCGCCCAGTCCGTCGAAATCCGTGTCCGGCTCGGTCGGATCGGTGAACACGTGGAAGACGTCGATACCGTCACCGGTCGGTACGTTGACATCCCAACCGACCAACAGCTCGAAGTCGTCGGTGAGGTGGTCGGCGTCGGTGTCGCAGTTCAGCGGGTCGGTGCCGTACTCGGCCGACGTGCTGCTGTCGAGGACGTAATTCGGGAACACGTCGTTGAACGCTTCGAGCGCCACGAACTGATCCTCGGACAGCTCATCGAAGTCGCTCAAGCCGTCGCCGTCCGTGTCGGCGTTGTTGGGGTCGGTCCGCAGCACGAACTCGGCGTAGTCCGGCAGACCATCCCGGTCACTGTCCGGCGAGTTCGCGTTCGAGTGCACGTCATAGGGGGCACCATTCGCCGTCATCACGATCCAGCCAACGACTTCCTCCTGTCCATCGGTCAGCCCGTCGCCGTCGCGGTCGCCGAGGAAGCCTCCGTCCGCAGGGTTGCGCGGGTCGGAGCCCAGGATCCGTTCGAGCCCTTCGGAAATCTGATCCTTGTCGGTATCCGGACTCAGCGGGTTGGTGGTTTGGAGGTACTGGCCATAGGCCACCACGTCGTCGCCCATCGGTAGACTGTCCAGTACGCCGTCGACGCCGGGACGAATGATCGTCCTGCCGAGCGGTGTGTCCTCCAGGACTCGTAGCGGATCGACCAGCGCAATCTGCTGGTCGTCGCTCGTGGCCGTCGTCTCGGCCCGAAGGTCACCGCTCGCGACGAAGTCGTCGCCGGACGCGGCGCTCGTGTCGAGAATGCCGTCGCGACCCGGCGCGATGACGACGGCTCGCTGGTCCAGGCCGACGGTGCCGACGTCGACGACCTGCACGTCGTCACAACCGGTTCGGTTGCAGATATGCGACGCGTTCGTTTCGTTGCACAGCCCGGAGGTAGCAGGGGTCGGGCCCTGGCAATCGATGTCGTTGTCGCACGGATCCCCGACGTTGATGCCACCGTCGCAGAGCTTCTCGGGCGGGCAGTCGCGCTGGAAGTGGCATGGCTCGCCGTCCTTGCTGCCGCCCATGCACACATCCGAAGGACATGCCAGCGTGTCCGCGTCGCGGTCACCGGTGCCGGCGATAATCACGTTTTTGGGATCAATCACGGCGCCTTGCGTCAGCCAGCCGAGCACCTCGTCCGCATCGCTGACCAGGTCCACGTCGGTATCGCGCTGGCGTGGGTCCAATCGATTGTTGGAGGCGATCGTACTGCACGTTGAAACCGGGAAGTCCGCGACGTTCATGCACGCCGTCGTGCCGGTTCGACACGCCTCGCGCTCCTCTTCGGCGGTCGCGCCGATATCGCGGGTGCAGGCCTTACCGTTGTCGGGCCCGCCGACGCATTCGCACTGCACGCGGCGAATGTCCTGCTCCTCGCGGTCATTGAGGCCGTCCTGATCGGAGTCAGGTAGCCGCGGGTCGGAATAGACATGGCGCAGCGGCATTCCCTCGACGCCGACGTCCCATCCCACGCGGACCTCGCTGTAGTCGTCGAGTCCGTCTCCGTCCGTGTCCTGCTTGGTGTCGGAACTGCCGTAGAGGAACTCGACGCTGGAGATCAAGCCGTCACGATCGAGGTCCTGAATGAACCCGAGGTTCAGTACCTGCCCGGGATGAAGAACGACCTTGCGGAAGTCCACGCCGAGGAGGTTGTTGTCGGGAACGAGCACGGCCCACATGCGTCCGTACTGACCGCGCGATCGACGATCGAAGCGGTAGAGAATCTCCTGTCCGTTGCACACGCCCGGTGCCGGACAATCGGCATCGTCGTCGCACGGAATGCCGGGTCCGACAAAGACGTCGTCACCGGACGGCGCCGTATCGATGAATCCGTTGGGGCCCGGACCAATCACGTCCGTGTCGAACGCGGCGGTGTCGTTGAACCCCACGAGCTGTACGTCATCACTGTACGGATCACGAATCGTGTTGACGATGCCGTTCGCACCGGGACGGATGGAGCTCGGCGTATCGGGGCCACAGGTCCGCGTCGTCGAATAACCGGTGATTACGG
>Ga0055449_10000255_pt1 | contig 15307 bp, 7 predicted proteins | sample China_Galinas_PW_2_FD_57739 | JGI IMG/M metagenome (GOLD analysis project Ga0055449, IMG submission 57739) | Wetland microbial communities from San Francisco Bay, California, USA, that impact long-term carbon sequestration - China_Galinas_PWB_D1 | ecosystem: Environmental > Aquatic > Marine >... | reverse complement strand
CTGGGTGTGTTCGCGGCGACGGCGCACGCGGGCGAGCCATCCGCACCGCAACCGCCGACGCCGACCTTGCATGAATGGGGACTCGCCATTCTCGCCGTGATCGGCCTGCTCATCGGCACCGTGATCTTCGGCCCGGATCGCGACGGGCCGCAACGGCAAACCCATCCGCGCAGCCGCCGCCGCAAACGATAGACGCGGCGCGCCCGAGCGTCCTGCCGCGCCGCCCTTGGCATGGACGCACCGCCGGCCAGCAGCAAAAGGCCAGCCAGTGCTGCCACCACCGGACTTCGCCAGACACGAGTCCCGTCAACACAGTGAGCTTCATGGCCCCGGAGCCCGCTCGCCTCGACGGCAACAGACAAACGCCCAGGGGCTCGGCGATGAATCGGCACGGGCCTCCACCGATCGCAGGCCGATGCTTGTCGCGCGATTGCGCCGGCACGCGACCCCAGGCGACACGCTCCGTGGGCGACTATGTCAAGAGAAGTGAACATTTGTACGAGAGCGCCAGCACCGTCGTATTCGGCACGGCAGTTGCTCGCAGGCGATGAATGCCCCCGGGGGGCACCGCGGCGCGTGACGCGACACGCGAAGCCGTCGACCACGCCCAGGGGCACCGGCGAGGCTCCATGAGAAACATCCAGGACGAACAAGGTCGAAGCGTCAGCCAACTGGACCCCGTGCGTCAGGATTTGCTGCATCTGGAGTCAATCATCCCGGCCGACACCTTGCGCATGATCACGGACGAACTGCTCCCCGGCGCACGCCGACAACGTCGAATCCAACTATGGAGCATGGCGCTCAGCTTTGCCTTGGTCGTCGGCGGAACCTTCGCGTACTTCCGCTATTTCAGCAGTTGGAAGGGGTTCGACCTTGTCAACACGTCCATCTACTTGCTGCAGGCGCTCCTGATCTTCGGCACCCCCTTTCTCGTGCTGCGACAGGCTCAGCGGCAATATGCCGGCCGGGTGAAAGAGGTAATGCTGCGCCACCGGCGATGCCCGCACTGTGGCTACGATCTGCGCGGCTCCGTGCGCGATGCCAAGGAATTGACACGCTGCCCCGAATGCGGCTGCGTGTGGACACTGACCTCACAATAAACGTCGACGTGCGCACGCGGTTTGCACGATGCTAACCATCGTCCGCAAGCACGAACACGCCGCGGTCCCGGTCGAACTCGAGCTCATCGGCGTGCGCCCGGTACCACGAGCGGAGCGCCTGAGCCTGCTCGACCCGGTTGTATTTGAAGGACCCTTTCGCCGGCCACACCGCGGGCCCGCCAGGCAGATAGCACGCCGTATCCGCGAACAGCTCGATATCGTCGGAAACCAGCGCCAGCCCCCGCGGATCGCCGATCTGACAAAGCACGTCGATGATTTGGCTATTCCGCCACGCGTACTCTGGCTCCGCCGCCCTGCGCTGATACAGCGCCACGAGTTGATCGCCCGCCGGCGCGTATCGCTTCGCGACCAGCACGTTGCGAACGGCGTAAAACGTCAGATCGCTACGATCGAGAAGGAGGAGGGCTTGGGCAAGGTTCGCCTCCGGGTCCGTCGCGACCGCGACGTTCTCGAGTTCGAACAACAGGTCTGCGTCAGACGGCGCCAGCCGTGCGCGGGCCAACTCGAGCGATTTCGCGCCGACGAGGCGATTGAGCACCACGTAGGCATACTGGTTGAGTGCGCCGCGCACCGTCACCAGGGAGTCGAGCGCATTATCCACCAATGACTCGTCACCGTATCGCGCAAGCGCCATCGCCGGGTCCACGTGATGCTCCTCGAGTCGGAGCCAGACCCAGTCGAGCGGCGAACGCCGGTCCAACAGGGGCGACGCAAACACCCGAGGCTTCGGCTCGCTATGGGGCCATACGCCAAAGTACGGCAGCCCGGATTCGCCGGTCTCCACGCTCTTGCGGAGCGCCGTGCGAACGGTGTCTCTCAACACGGGCAGAGCGCGCGGGTCGCCCAGCTTCGACAACGCGACGAGCGCCAGAACGCGCACGTCCTCGCCCGATTCCGCGTGCGCCACGACCTCCCAAAGCATGTCCGCATCAGCAGCATCCGGGTTCCGTGACAACGCCACGGTCAGCGTCTCGACGATCCAGTAGCGGTGCGCACCCTCCAGCTCCTTGTGCAGCGCTTCGCGCATCGCATCGTGGTAGACGGACTTGTGATCCGCGAGTCGAAAGGCGAGCCGTGTCGTATTACGTCCCAAGATGGGGTTTTGCCGGCGCCAGTCCAGATAGTGTGTTTGCATCAACTGCACCAAGGCCGGCCAGGCGCGAGGATCACCCAGCTCGATCAGCGCCATGACCGCGCGAAAGGGACGGTTCACTGCCCAACCATACTGCTCCCGGCGCCGGCGGCACTCCACGTTCGAGTAGGAATCGCCGTGGCAGTTCTGCGCCGCGGCTTCCATCGCCTGCACGTCCGCGTCGTCGGCAAGCTCCACGAGTCGATCCGCGCATGACGCGAGCTTGAGATGGCCCGCAAGGTCGACCGCGCTTTGTTGAACGCGTGGGTCTCGGTTGGTGAGCAGATCCTCCACGACCCTGGTGGTCTCCGGGCCGTCAATCAACGCGAGAAGCCCCATGTATTGGCGCCGCGTTCGATGTTCGAGTGCCAGTTGCCGGATGCGCCGTGTGACGCCGGGAACCTTTTCATCCAACAGAACCCGCAGTAGCCCGGGTGCCGGCTCACCGACTTGCGTACCTCTTCGGCACGGATCGCGCCATTCAAATGCCGCTCGCTCGACCAGCGGCAATGCGGCGCGGCCGAACCGGTCGTAGCAGTACGCCGCGATCTGTCGATCGAGCGCGAACGAATTCCCCATCAACCGCGGCGCGTTTTCGACGGTGAGGCCCGGAATGCCCAGCTTCATCAGCGTGTTCGCCGCCGCCTCACTGACATCGCAGTAGCGGTGTGCGAGCAGAGGAACCACCTCCGGAACGAACTCTACAAGCTCTTCGTTCCCGACGATGGCCGCCGCCGACTGAAGCGACTTCCAGTCACCGGATCGCAGCTTCGATCGAACGGCCGCGAGTCGCGCTTGGCGATCGTAGTCCGGCGGGGCCACCGCTTCGAGCATCACCTGGTCGAGCACGCGCCGAATCGCCCTGCCGACAGCCGAGTCTGGGTACGTGTCCGCCACCTGACGCAGCCGACGCCTGTGCGTGGGCACGTACGGGCGAATCAACGCCATGGCCGCATTCGTGGCGGCGGCGTCCCCGTCCGAAGCGGCCACCGCATCCACTGCTTTCTCGAGTTCTGCCTCCAGCTTCAGTGCCTCCAACGTTTTGGTCGCCTCTTCGCAAAGCGGCTTGTCGTCACCGGCCGTGTCGATCACACGCTGCACGTCCTCCAAGTGCTTGGCGTCACCCACCGCCCGCCATTGCACGACGGCCACAAAACGCACGTTAGCATCCGGACTGTCGAGTTGTTTGGCGACGAACGCCCGCGCATCCGGATGTCGCGTCATGGCGATCAAGCCGAGCACGAACGGTTTGACAAAGTCCGGCTCTTCGCGAAACGCCTCGACAAGCGTATCAAAGACCGACGGTCCGAACCGGGTGTACTCACTCTGCCAGTCACCGCGGATCTGCCACGTCCGGCCGTCGGGGTCGCAATCCTCCTGGCAATCCGGCGGATAGGCTTCCAGCAGGAAGCGCTTGTGATCCGAAATGAGTCGCCGAACGCCGGCGATGGCCCAAGCGCTGTACGGCTCCTTCCCGTGCTCGTTCCACCACTGCCGCATCTTGACGAGTGACTCGCGCTGGCGGACACGACCTTCCGCCATTGCTCGGTCTCTGCTTTCACGGCTGCTGTTGCCGCAAAACCCAATCGGTATCGTCGGGAACTGCGTGTGGGTGAGTGTGGAGAAGAGCCCGATCGCCGCGGCTTGGGTTCGCTCGTCTGAGGATGTTTCGGCCACCTCCAGGATGGCCGGCAGTCGGTCGATCGGCGCAATCTCTGTCAGGCCGCTGATCATCGAGCCATACTTTGGGGGGACTGCGCGGCAATACGCCAGCACGGCATCGGTCACGCGACCCACCTCCGGCGTCACGGGACGCAGCTCGATCGGCGGATAGCCGCCGATGCCGGCGTGGCGAAACGGGTCCGGCCGCGTGACGATCCGGATGAGATTGGAAGCCACCAGGTCGCGGTACACCGGCCGCACAGAGCCGTCGGCGAGGATTTCCAGCATCGGGTCGATCGCCCGGGCGTCCAACGTCCCCAGGCGCTCATACAGATCGCGCCGGTCAGACGCCCGGAGCGCGGAGAGAATCGCCTCCCGCGTCGGGTCGATCGGCACGGGCTCGGGTCGAGTCAAACCGTTCGTATAGGCGCTCTTGGCTCGCGCCTTCGCCTGCACAGCAACGGCCGCCTGCTGCACAGCCTCGGAAAAAGACGGCCAGCCGTTCAGCTCCGTGCTACGATCGCAACCCGTGAGCGCCAGGCTGAGTGCAACAATGAGAACTGTGGCACAGAGACGGCCGGTACGCACCATCATCTCCCGCATGACTGTTATCGATCCCGCACGCCGGATTGAACGCGTCGGATGCTCGTGGGTTTCACCCAGCCCGATCGCGCCCATCAACTATAGGGCGCAAACCAGGCGAGGGACAAACTCGGGAACAAGCCTCCTCAACGAAGTTGACGATCGACAGGACCGCTTCTTAGCGACTTTTCTGGTTCGCTTTGTGCAGAGAAGCTGTAATCGAGCCGCGCGGCATGAAAAAGGGGTGCGAGCCTTCGCCCGCACCCCATGGCATGTTCGATTCATCCGGCGGCTAAAACCCGCCCGGAGCATCCCGGGCGGGTTACAACTCACCCCGCCGGTTCACTCGCTCCGTCACGGCGACGCGTGGACGGCCTCCACCGCGAACAGAGCGTTCGGGCCGTGGCAGTTCGCACACAACTCGTGGAACGTGCCCGCCTCGGTCATGCTGTCAGCGTGGGCGGCCGTCCCTGCATCATCGTGGCACGACGTGCACGCCGCTTTCCACGTTCGCATGTTGGTCCGCGCCGGCGGAGTCTTCCACCAGTCACCCACGTGGCACGCCTGGCACTCGGCCGCCTCGCCCGGCATCGCCGAGATCAGCAGCGTGCTGAAGTCGGCGATCCCGCTGTGCCCGTTCAGCTCATACGGCTGGTTGGTCAGGTTCCGGGCGTTGTGCAGCTTGTGGATCATGATGCGAAGGTCGACGCTCTCATACGTCCCGCCGTCCTGGGCACCCGCGTCGTGGCACGCCATGCACGTCCGCACACCTTCACGCTGATTGCCGTGCAGGGCCAGCTTGCCGTGGCAGGCGTTGCACTTGTCCGTCGTCACCGTGTCGGGATAGGGCACCAGCGGATCGTCCGATCCGAACGGGATGTCGAACTGGTCCGAGGTGAGCGGCTCGCGCTCGCCCGCCACCGGCGTCACCCGACGACCCCACGCGAGGATCGTGTACGTGCCGTTGTCCAGCGGCGTGCCGCCCGGCGAGTACTGCTGACCCCATCCGCCGGCATAGTCGAAGATCTGATCGGCCGGGGGCTCGCCGAGCGAGTTCTCCTGGGCCGGATAGTTCGCCGGAATCGGATCCGTGAAGATGAACGTATAGGTCCCGTCCACCGCGAAGTTGTCGATCCAGTTGGCCGGGGCGACCGCGAGGTTGCCGCCGCTCCAAGGACGAAGCGGTGCGATGATCTGCTGGTACAGCGTCGTCGGACCGGCCAGGCCGATCTCCAGACGGTCGAGTATGGAACTGTCACCCGGCACGATCTGGAGCGGATCGGTTGTGTCGTTCGACAGCTTGAACGTTACCTCCGGGAAGTCGCCGGCCACGAAGTAGGTGCCGCCGCCACCGGTCATACCGGCCACGCTGACGATCTCGATCACGGGCTCGGTGCCTTCCTGTGCGGGCACCGTCGGATGCTCGTGCGCCACCACCGCGTCCACCGGGCCACCCGGTCCGTGACAGCCGGCACAGAAGGTGTCGTCGCTGGCCGTGTGGTCTTGACCGCCTACGCCGCCCACGGCACCCGGGTACACGCGGTACGCCGGATCGCTCAGATCGGCTTGCGTCAACAGGCCGTCGGCGACCGACGGATCGTCCTGATTCAGAATGGTACCGGTCGTAAAGTCCATATCGTCGTGGCAGCCGCCGCAGCCCCGCCGCGTCGGATTCGTGAAGATATCCGCCGCCTGAAGTGCCCCGTCGTGGCACGCATCGCAATCGATGATGCCCATCGGCATGATCGGGAAGCCAATATCGGAGAAGTCGTTCGCACTGCCGTGGTACCCGCGAACGATGTAGCGGTACGGATCGGCACTGTTGGCCGTCGCCTCGATCCGGCGCTGGCTGCTGCCCCGGTGGATCTTGTGAATCATGTCGCTGAACTCGATCGTCAGGCCCGGCGTGCTGGGCGGATCGGTGATGGAATCCTCACCGCCGATCGTGTGGCAGAGCACGCAACCGGTTGTCTTGAACCGGTTGCTTCCGTGAAGCTGTAGATCCACGTGGCAGGCGTTGCACGCATCACGTGTCACGAACTCGTGCGGCTCCAGTGCCGGCGGCGTCGCCGGCGTGGCAGTCACCACGAAATTCATCGTCGCGTCGCCCGCCTTGCGGGTGCCGTTGTAGGTGACCCGCGCCTCGATCGCCGCCGTGTACGTCCCGTCCAAGAGCGGCAGGCCGGTGTACTCACCCTCGGTGATGTCCGGCGAATCTTCCAGCGGGGCCGAGTACACCGTCGGGAACGGGTCGGCCGGCGTGTACGTGAACGAGCCATCGCCGTTTTGCACGAAGTTCGACGACGTGCCGTCGGACGGAAGCACGATCTGATAGTGAGTCGTCGGACCCGAGACGTACAGTTGCAGTCGGTCCAGATCGCCTATGTCGATCGCATTGCCGTTGTCGTACTTGACCGTGAAGTCCACGCTCCACGGCTGGCCCGGCTCGACCGGGTTGCCGCCGTTGACGCTCTGGATCTCGACGTGTGTGTCGCTCAACTCGACGCCGTAACGCAGGTAGGCATCCGGCACGTCATTGCCGGTGAGCACCAGGTACGTGACCTGGAGCAGGCCGACCGCATAGGCGGTGTTCTTGATGCCCAGATCACCCGAGTTGCCAACGTATTCGTAGTTCCAGATGGCGTCCTTGACGTCGTCAAGCTGCGCCGGATCGACGGTCGACACATCCCAATAGGGGTAGTGACCCAGGTAGACGGCCCCCGTCCCCTCGATGGTCGTCAGGACCAGATCCATCAGGCCCTGCACCTCGTCCATGACGCCCTCGATCGTGCCGTCGCCGTCGTAGTCGCCGTAGGCCGTGCGGTTGAGGGTCGTCAGCGGGCCGGTCTCGCCGTGGCAAGCCGCCGCGTTGCAACCGCTCAGGTTCTCGGTGCCGTAGTCCGGATCAGCCGGATCGTCGACCCGCATGGCAAACGTATGCCCGCCGATCTTGTTGTGGCCGGGCTCGCCCTCGGCCGGCGTGGCGGACATGTGGCAAGCGACGCACGTTGCGCCCACGTTTGTGTGCTGCGAGTTGACCAGCGGATAACCGAAGTCAATCCCGTTGATACCCTCGAGCATCACCGCGCCGAGGAAATAGTGCGGCGTCAGGTGGCCTTCGCCAGGAGCGTAGCGGCCGTTGTGGCACTGGTAGCACGTCGCGTCCGACCCCAGGCCGGTGAACGCCTGATCGGTCGGCAGCGTCGCGTTGTCGAAGCTCCGCAGCAGAATGTTGTCCTGCGGCACGTCGTGCGTGCCGTGGCAGACCAGACAGTCGATCACGCGGAACGAGCCGTCCTGCTCGGCGGCCGGGACGCCCTTGGTAAAATCGATATAGCCGTTACCCGAGTGGCACTTGCGGCAGGACGAACGGCTCGCCTCTGACCAGTCGTAGTGGCTGAACGGATCGGCCGTCGGGTCGGCATGGCCGGCATGGCGCCACTGCTCCGCTTCCTCGTGGCACTGACCGCAGAGGTTCCCGTTTTCGATCGTGTAGTGCAGATACGGCTCGCCGTGCTCTTCGGTGTGCTGATCGTGGCAGCTACCACAGCGAACCTTGCCGTTGTCCAGGTGGTTGGCCACCTCGCTGCCCGGGATCGGATCGGCCACGACACCCAGCGGGTGAATCAAGCCGGTGTCCGCGCCGGGGATCGGCGTGTCCTTCGCGATACCGCCGCCCTGGTGGCAGGAGAGGCAGAGGTTTTCCTGGCCCGCGACGGAGAGCATGCCGCCCGGCAGGCCGTCCATCGTGTGGCAACGACCGCACTGATACGGAATGTCGATGATGTGCGGGCCTTGGAAGATCGTCGCGATCGTGCCGCCGACGAAGTGGTCGATCGTCGCTCCGTCGAACCGCGACACGGCGATCTCCAGGTCGTCGTAGTTCACCCGGCCGTCGTTGTTCAGGTCCAGCGCCCGAGACACCGTACCCGAGTTCATCGCGTCCACGATGTCGTAGGGATTGTCGACCGTCTTGACGATCGGGGCTTTGCCCTTGGCGGGCCCGGTGCGCGTCGGCGTGTCGACCGACGCGGTCGCCGCGAGCGGGGCCGGCGTACACGTCAGATCGTACACCTCGACCGACGCGTTGTTGTAGCTGGCGACGTACATGCGGTCGAGGTCGTCGATCTCGACGTCGCACGGCACGCGAAGCTGCCCCGCGCCCGTACCGAACCCGACGACGGGCAGATTGTCCGGATCGAGCTCGTGGCCCAGGAAGTCGAACGCACGGACGGTGCCCATCAAGCCGTCCGTCAGATAGATGTTGCTGCACGAGTCGACGGCCACGCCCTCGACACGGGCGAACCAGGCCGTCTCGTCCGTTCCGACAAAGAGAATTCGATAGCCGAACGAGAACTGCAGCAGGCCGGCCGTATCGAACACCTGAACCCGGAAGTTGTCCGCGTCGGTCACGATGACGTGATCCAGCGCCGGGTCGATGGCGATCGACTGCGGCGTGGTGAACTGAGCCAGGCCGTTGCCCTGAATACCCCAGAGCCGGGCGAGCAGCCCGGTGGTCGAATCAAACACGAGGACGTGATGCTGTGCGGCGTCCACCACGTAGATCTCGCCCGTACCGGGATGAATCGCGATGTCGTTCGGCTCGGTCATCGTCGCCGGCGATGGATCGAGCGTCCCGGTCAAGGCGAACGACGCGTCGTATATCCCGACCGTGCCGTCACCCCGCGAGATGTAGATGTTCCCGTTGGCGTGGGTCGCGATACCCACCGGGGTTTCCGGGATGTCATACGAGGCGATCAGGGCGCCGGCAGCGTCCAGGTGTACGACCTGATTCGACGGTGGATCGGTGACATAGATGCCACCGCCGCCGTCCATAGTGACACGTGCCGGATACTGGAGGCCGTTGGTGAACGTGTCGGCGTAGTTCACCTGGGCCGTCTGACCCATCGTCGCCGACGTCAGTGCAATCAGATACGCGGTTATCATCCTATTCTCCTTCCCATACTCGCTTCCGGAGACAGACAGTCGTAGGCGGCGCGACCCCTTCGTCGCGCCGAAGAATCTCCGGCCATCGAAGCGGCAACCGCTGTACCACCGTGTTTATAGGATGCGCCGAGTATTCCCGTTCTACGGCTCGGTTGATGCTTACTCGTGCTGTGACATGCAGTTGCGCAAGGGGAGGAGAAAAACCCCGCTTTTTCCGGCCGCGGCCGGGTTTCCCGTTTTTGGGAAGGCGCGAACCGACGCTCCCCGCTTCCGGGAGTCTGGGAAGACATGCGCGCCGGTGGACGTACGCCGCCGACGTTCCGGTCACGCCGCAATCAAGACCGGATCCGAGTCGCCAAGCAGATCATCGCGCAAGCCCACGGTAGCAAGCGCATGCCCCCGAAGGAACGAGTCGAATCCGCCTTGTACGGCGAGAACGTCGCGCGGCACGATCGGCGTCACTGCGCGAGGTTGTTGCGAATCGCATAGGAGATGGCTTCGGACCGCCCGGCCAGCGAGAGCTTCTGATAGATGTGCTTGAGGTGAGAGCGAACCGTGGACACGGCGATGCCCATCACCTCGGCGATGCGCTTGTTGTTGTCGCCCCGCCCGACGAGCGTCAACACACGCAGCTCATGCGCCGTCAGGGCCTCGAGCGGCTCCCGCTCGTCCTGTGAATGTCCGACCTGCTCGAGGAACCGACGGGTCACCTCCTGCGAAAGCTGGACGCGCACCATCTTCTCATTGGTAACATCACAGAAAAGCAGCGCCCTGCCGACCCGCTTGCCCGCACCGTCCATGCACAACGTGGCATTGACCTTGAGTTCGGCCGGCTGCGGCCAGCGCACCGACACCTCCCCCACCGCCTCGTCCCGCGCGTCGATGATCGTGTGCCAGAACGCCGCAAACTGCGGATCCTTCAACACACGCGCGAGCGACTGACCGGCCGCCTCGGCCTTGGGCACGCCGAGTTGCTCGGCCGCCGCCCGATTGAGCCAACTGACCCGCCCGGCGTTGTCCATGAGGATAAAGCCGATGCCCATCGCGTCGATGGCGGCACACATCGGGCAGTCGAACTGACAGCAGTGCGTCAGCGTCGCCGCAGCCTCAACACTCTTGTTTCCGTTCGCCTGATCAGTCATCTGCGGCTTCCCTTCCACGAAATGGGGTTCGCCCTCGCAAGCCGAATGCCGCGGCTCGAGAGACGCTGTCGTTCGAGACAAGGGCACGCGGTCGCTCGAAGTCGGGCGGCATCGCATGGCGATCACTCGCCCGCGAACAATGTGTGCACCCGCGCGAACCAGGCAACGTCCGCGGCGTCGACGTCAAAGTCCGCGTCGAAGTCGAACACGAGACACGAGGTGCTCACCGTATCACCAGGACCGCCCAAGCAAGCCGTCAGCGACGAAATGTCATCGACGGCGATGATCCCATCGCGATTGCCGTCCCCGAGTACGGTCGACGGCGAATAGATCGTTGGTTTCGAGTCGTCGTCCGCATCAGTGATATCCATAAACGCCTGGTTCTTGTCGAGCGGCGAATCCGGATCGATCTGGAATCGAAGCCCCAGCTTCCCGCCACCCGAGCGAACGGCATGGACGACGGCCGGGGTGATATTCACTTGAAAGTTCTGCGGGATAAACGGGGTGACCACGACCGACGCCGCCAGCTCGATCGGCTCCGCCATGTAGTCACTGGCTTGCTCGGCCAGGTCGGCGGGGTAGCTGTAGACAGTCACCGTGACATCCGGAAACGGGAGGATCGGCGCCCCCCGGACCTGAAACACCAGGTACGCGGTGAACGGGCCGTCGCCCGGCAGGCTCGATACGTCGTACTCCCAGACCACGCGCTGCTCGACCGGACGCGACGCAGCCCCTCTGTCCAGGGTGAGCACGCCCTCGTAGCCACCGACCCCGTTGAAGGACCAGTCCCAGGCATCGGGCACGCCGTCGAACACACCGTACAAGCCGCCGTCCACGAGCGTGCCACCGACCGTACCGCCGCCGGCCGGGTAGATGATCACGGCCGCATCAGCCCGCGCGACAGCAAACACCACGCAGGCTGCCGCGAGCGTCGCCAGCCAGCGGTTCCGTTGTCGACGAATCACTTGGCACCACCCCTTCGTAGCCGCAGTCACGGAGTCCACAGCGCCCGGGTCTATCGCCCTATTCAGGACACCGGCCCCGCCCGAAGTTCCCCAGAGCACGACGTATGCCAGCGGCGCGGGCCCAGCATTCGGGGCCGTACATGCTCGTGCCCAATCCCGCGCGGTCTGGCCCGGCATTTTCTCGATCTTAGGAATCGCCCGCACCGGGTTTGGTGAAATCTGAGGGGTCGTTTCGGCCCGAGCGCCGCCCCCGATCTGCCGGCCCGCCCGCCATGACCGGACTGCGGTCTGCGGCCCCCTGATGCCGGACGGCCGATGTGGTGGGCCGCCCGGTGCGCCCGAAAACCCGCCGTGGCTCAGACGAGTCATCCGGCCTGCATGCCGGCGGCGCGGTGATGACCTACCTCGCCGCGGCTCGATAGGGTACAATGCGCTCGTCGGCTGGCGGGCGTCACACGTCGGCCCGACGATTGGTCACTTCTACCTCCACGAATCGGAGGTGCGGCAATGCACGTGATGGCGCGTCAGGCTGTGTCGCCAAGACGGCTGTCAGTGCATGGCGACCCACCCGAACCCTCGAAGACGGCTATCGCCTTGGTTGCGGCTGTGGCCGATCGGACCGGGTCGGTCTGCCCGGCCGAACTCGGCGTCGAAACGCACGTAGCACGCGCCCCAGCGCCGTCAACCCTCAAAGGACACACGCCATGCCCGAATCCACTTCACGTTCGAGGTCGGTTGTAGCCGGTATTCCGTTGATCTGCTGCTGTCTCGTACAGAGTGCCTTGGCTACAGAACCAGGCCGCGATGGCGTTGACGGCAGCCAACCGTCAACGCCCTCCCTGCGAGCGAACCCGATGCGGTGGGATTTGCGTCGCCACGAAGCTCGGCCGCTCGCGCCGCAGCCCGTACCGGTCTGTGGGAACGGGGAGTGCGAGGCAGAGCGCGGTGAATCGTTTGGCAACTGCGCAAGCGACTGCGGATCGCTCGAGTTCCGCGCGGACTATCTCGAGCGCCTCCTCGAGACAGAATTCGAAGTGGACGAAGGCGTCTTCAAGATCTTCGAAGTCGCCGACTGCGAAGACCTCGAACGTTGTTTCTTCAACAATCCCACGTCTCCCTACGGTTCGTTTCAAGTGCCACTCGGGCCGGGCGAACCGGAACCTGATCCCGACAACCGAGGCATGAGTCCTCCGGGCTTGAGCACGGTCTATCGACTGCGCGAGGACGAAGCACTGCTTTGGATCGGCACGCTGCCGCCTGAGTCGCCGTATTTCTCATTCACCGCCTACATCTTCAGTCGGTTCGACCCCGATGCGGCCGGTCCACCGCCCTATGACGATCGGGCCATCGTGTATTCAAGCCTGGGTGATTCGCAGAATCACCTGACCATGAGCACGTCGGCCGGGCAGGGTGAAAGTCCGTTTGGCAAGGAGAGTATTCTCATCGTCACCGCGGATCGCACGACGGATCGTGTGGTCAGAAGCCTGCTTGACGGGGCCGGGTTCAGCGAGTCGATCGCCAACACGCTGGTCATCCCGAGGTTTGAAGCGGACGGCGTGACGCCGCTGGCACGCATGGGCTACGAGAATGAAGCGGATCTGTTTAACGTGCTCGCTCGAATCGCCAATCCGGACGCCATCGATCCGGACAGTGAAATTCATGCCTGGCTTCGAGAACCCGGCAGCACCGTGCTTCGAATCCGACCGCGCCGCGCGCAGCGCTCCGATCCCATTCCTTTTCCCGTGCCGCGGGTGCCGGGCAGTGACGGCGCCGAAGACGGGGCCTCGCTACGACGGTTGGTTCGGCGTATCCAGGACGCGCACGGTGTGACGGCTCGAGAGACCGTACTGGCCGTGGTCTCGCCCGTCGCCGACGGCGATCACTGCCTCAACGCGATGGTCTGCTGCAACGCGGACTGCCGGGACACGCCCTACATGACCTTCGCGTTCACGCTCGGCCGCGACGATGCGATGATCGTCGCCGGCTACAACCACGAGAACTCGAACAAGGCCTGCTACGTCAACATCACCTCGACTCGATTCCACGATGGGACGGCCTACTACTCCATTGTCATGCGTGATCTGATTGGAAGTGCCGGCGTCTATCTCCCTTATGACCCGGATGCAGAAAACCTGTGGCAGCTCATGTTCGCCCGAAACTGCGGCGATGAGCCGTTCTGCTTCGAGATCACCGAGGATCAACTCGCCGTGGGCGAGCTTGGCGTCATACTCGTTCGTGCGTATCTCGATCCGGCCACCGGCACCAAGGCGAAGATGATCCCAAAAATGGAATCCGAACTAGCCTACCCCAGGGCGATCTACCTGCGTGGCGGACGCGCGAGCGACAGGTGAATCGAACAGGCCTGTCGTCGCGAGAACCAAGACCAGATAGCGACCCTTGCCGATCGAAGTCAGGCGAATGCAGGTGCCGCAGGTCGTTGGTGAAGCATCGCGGGGTACGCGCGCTTGCCGCGAACGCCCGCGAATTTAAGCAAACCGCCGAATGACAATCATCTAAGCGTTGCACATGGCTGAGATCGGCGCCTCCGTCGCGTGGTCCATCGAGGATTGACCCGCGTGAAAGTCTGGGCGCGTGTCCTCTGCGCCACGCCGGTGTAATCATAAGACGGGTGAAGTCAATGCCTCGGAAAGTGTTCGATTGGCCGGCGACATCAATGTGTGGCTGCAACGGAAGCTGAGTCGCGAGTGCGCGCTACGAACATTGGCGGGCCTGGCGACGCTCGGACGCCTCGTGCGTACCTCGAGCAGTACTCGGTCGCCACTGGCACGTACTCGGACCAAGTGGTGACCTTTTACGTTCCGTCATTGGGCATGATCTCAAATGTCAACCCACGCGCGCCGGCGACGATTCACGCTGAGACAAGGATGATCACGAGTTTACTCTACGCCGCCCCCCGCCTGGTGAGCTGGTCGCTGAAGATGTTCCGCAAAGCTTGCCGTCTGGCGATGATCGACCGAGCCGAATGCGGTGCGGTTGTCGACTTTCTGCATGCCCGGAAGGATGCGGCCAGCTTTCAGGAGATTTTCACCGCCGTGCCCACGATCAACCCGGTCAAAATCTTCCTGCAGATGGCCGAGATCGAGGGCGTCATGGTGCTCCACGAGCGGGTGCAGGGATTGACGTTGAGTTCTCGTCTCCGGTCGGAGCTCGACGCGATCATGCACTGACGCGGTTGGGTCGCGGGCCCAGCCCGTCAGCGCAGCCGCTGGTGAATCGGTGGAAGATCGCCGGTCGTCGAGACGCCGCCCGGTCCGGTCGCGGGCGTCGGCTCCGGCACCGGGCACGGCGTGTCGTTGCCGCCGCCGCTCCAGTCGTTTCCGCCGAAGAGCGCTCCGTGTGCGTGGCACGTCTGGCACGAGTCGCAGAAGCCGTCGAAGTGCGCGGCACTGTTCGCCGCCACCCACTCGGCGTGGCACACGTTGCACAGCCCGTTCGTGCCGTTGCCCAGAACCGGCTCCGCCCAGACCGGTTGCATACCCCCGACCTGATTCGGCTCGATCGGCACGATCACGCCCCGTGCGATGCCGAACGTGTCCCACGGCGGACCGTTGAATCCGGTCTCGCGCCCGCCGTCATCGACGTAGCCGGTGCCGTCGACGAAGTCACGAATCGCATACGGATTGCCGGCCCCATTCGATGCGGTGTAGGAACCGTGGGGATCGTGGCAGTCCGTACAAGCCAGGACGGCATCCGGTGCGCCGGAGTATCCGTCCCAGCCGCGCTTCGAGTCGAGCC
>Ga0055449_10000254_pt1 | contig 15346 bp, 5 predicted proteins | sample China_Galinas_PW_2_FD_57739 | JGI IMG/M metagenome (GOLD analysis project Ga0055449, IMG submission 57739) | Wetland microbial communities from San Francisco Bay, California, USA, that impact long-term carbon sequestration - China_Galinas_PWB_D1 | ecosystem: Environmental > Aquatic > Marine >... | reverse complement strand
GGTGCCGTCGTTGAGGTCGCATTCGTCGGGAACGTGGTTGCCATTGCAGTCGGCCTCGCATTCATCCGGCACCCCGTTGCCGTTGCAGTCGCCACTGGCGCCGTTGTCGACGTCGCACTCGTCGGGTGCGCCGTTTCCGTTGCAATCATCGCTGGTGCCGTCGGCGATGTCACAGTCGTCTGGCACTCCGTTGGCGTTGCAGTCGCCGTCGGTGAGTTCGCATTCGTCCGGGATCGCGTTGGCGTTGCAGTCGACGCTCGTGCCGCCAAGGATGTCGCACACGTCGATGATGCCGTTGCTGTTACAATCCGGCGTGCCTTGGTCGTTGCCGTCGCACGGCGATCCGACCGAGATGGTGGCCGGTGTCAGCGTTGGCGGATCCAGTACGAAGGAGTTGCCGTCGAACCAGAAGGTCTTGGTTTCGTCGGCCACCAGTTCGAGCGTAAACGTCCCGGACGCATCCGCGGATACGTCGAGCGCAATGGTTGCCGCGTAGCGGGCCACGCCGAGATCAGGCACGCCCGCGCCGGATTCGACAATGACCGAACCAAGATACGGACTCGCCTCGGAGAAACTGACGGCCGAGATCGTATCGATTCCGTAGAACACGAAGTCCGCCCGGCGCTGGTCGGCAAAAAACGCGCCGTTGTCGGCACACACCGTGCCGTGACAGGCGGCGTTGTAGTTCGGACAGTCGGCGCCGGTGCTGCACGGAATCGCAATGTCTGTGATCGAGAGCGTGCCGGTCGTACCGCTCGTGAACCCGGCCGCGTCCCACTGAAACTGGTACCCCCTGAGCAGCGGATTGCCGTCGTGATTCGCATCCCATCCGCCGATCCACAGCTCAAAGAACACCGTCTGGTTGCCGCTGATCAGGTTGATGGTCGAACCGTCGATCGCGTAGCCGCCGGTGGCCGAGACCGGCACGAGCGCGAAGCCGTCCGTGCCATGGGCCACGCCGCCCAACCCGAGCACCGTGATTGTGAGAAGGTAAGAGAACCAACCGCGCGAATTGCGTCGTGCGTTCATGAGAGATGCTCCGCATGGATTCGGACCATGCCGGACGATCCGGCGACGCGAGTCCGGTAATCCAGCCGCTAGTGTAACGCGCGCGCCACGTCACCACAACAATAATCAGGGAATAATGGATGTGCGTACCGGTGCGAGGAGCCTATTTGAGGGCGTATTGCGGGAGCCGCCAGGAGCAGATCGCCGGCGCAGGTGGCCTACGCTGGGGCATTTGGCTCAGTTCGTGCACCGCCCGCACGCGTCGGCGCAGAACCCGTCGATGCGGCTACCACCACCGCACGACACGCCACTGGAGCACGCGGTCGCCCCACAGATGACCGTAGAGGGACAGGTACACGGCCCGGTGATCTCACCCGGATCCGAGAACGGCGTGCCCCAAAACGCGGACACGTCCGCGGCGATATCATGGAAGTCGATCGGCCGATCGGGGTGTACGATGTTCGGCACGAGTTGCGCATACACCTTGGCCGGTGCGGCCGGGTCACCCGCTCGGTGGGCACGAGCTTGTCGGCGATCGCAATGGGCGTGTCCGGAAGACCCAGCGCGTCGCTGCCATGGACGCGCACGCGAAACGCGTCCGTCGCATCGTTGGGGGCCGTGGCTCGGCCTTTTCCGACCCGATCACGGCTAGGGACTGGCGGTATTGCCACGGCTCGATTTGATTCGCGCGTCAATCTCAGCGTACTTGGCCGGGTCGTTCATGGCGTCCTCCCCGTAGAGACGGCGAAGGCCCCGCAAGGTGTTTTGCGTGAAGGGGTGATCGGGCGGGAGCGTCTCCTCAAGAATGCCGAGCGCCTCGCGCATCACCTTCTCCGCTTCCGCGTAGTTGGTCGGGTCGCCGGTGTCGCGCAGCGCGAATCCGAGAAGTGCCAGCGACAGCGCGAGCGCAGGGTGCCTGTCGCCGAGACTCGTGCGCGCGACGCCGATCGCCTCGCGCGAGACTTTGATCGATTCTCGTGGCCTGCCTTGAGCCATCAGCAGATTGGCGATGTTGTGCAGGCTGTTGTGCACACTCGGGTGCATTTCCCCGAGCGTTCGTCGGCGGATTTCCAGCACTTCTCGGTGCAGCGCCATCGACTCGTCGAACCGCTTCTCAAGTTCGTACAGGCTCGCGAGGGCACACCGCACCGAAAGCGTCTTGTCATGCTCCGGCCCTAGTACGCGGTCGTACCCCTCGAGCGCGCGCAGGAACTGCTCCTCCGCCTGGTCGAGTTTTCCGAGTTTCATGTAGATGTGGCCGAGGTTGGACATCATCACCAGCGCATCCGAATCGTCGAGAGACTCGCCGGTAACCGCAAGGCACTCGCGAAAGAGCTTTTCAGCTTCTTCATATCGGCCGGATTTCGCGGCGTGCGCCGCCAGTGTGTTGAGGACGGAAGCGGTCTTCTTGCCGCCACGACCATAGGCCGCTTCGTAGATGCGTAGCGCCTCGTCCAGTGCCGTCTTCGCATCATCGAGTCTGCCGCGATTCATCTCCAGCTTCCCGAGTTCGTTGAGGCTGGCACCGACGAACACGCTGTCGGACCCGAGGGTACGGCGTCTCAGTGCGACGGCTTCTCGCAACAACCGCTCACCATCTTCGAAGCTGCCCTGGGCTGCGCGCAGAACCCCCAAGAGGTGCAGTGACTCCGCCAGCTCGACCGCACGATCAGGTCCGAGTGAGCGCTCGACCTCGACGGATCGCTCGAGGTGCGGCGCGGCCTCCTGGTATAAGCCGAGGTTGAGGTACGTCTGGCCGATCGTCCGCCGGATCGAGGATTCCACCATGGGTTTGCCCTCGAACCGGGTTCCCGCGCGCTCGGACGATTCGGAGAGTATCTCGCGGAGCAACCCAACGTCACGCCCCCTCGCATTCTTGGGATCGACCGACGTGAGCATGTCGGCGAGAAACCTGTTGACTTCGCGCGTCGTCTCCGCGGCCGCCTCGGCGGTCGCGCGCTGCCGTGATTCCGCCACGGCGAAGACAATTGTAGATGTCACGCCGGCCGCCAGAACGAGCAGGACCACGAACGCGGCGACGACCGATCCTCGATGGCGCCGCACGAACTTTCGCGTGCGGTAGCGAACGCTGGGCGGTCCGGCCGCCACGGGCTCGAAGCGGAGGTAGCGGTGGATGTCGTCAATCAGCGCGCCTGTCTCCGCGTACCTTCGATCACGATCTTTCTCTAGGCAGCGCAGCACGATCCACTCAAGGTCGCCGCGAAGCGCTCTGCGGAGCGACGTAATATCCGTCCCTCGCTCCTGTGCGGCGCGTTGCGCCCGGTCTCCAAGACCGCTCAAGCGCGTGGTGGGTTTCGGAGGATCCTGGTCACGAATGACACGGTGCATTTCGTCAAGACCATGCCGCCGGAGCGTCTGAGAATCGAAAGGAAGGGCGCCGACAAGAAGCTCGTAAAGCAGAACACCGAGGGAGTAAACGTCCGACCGTGTGTCCACATCATCCGCACTACCGCCGGCCTGTTCGGGACTCATGTATTCCGGCGTGCCGATCAGGACGCCCTGCGCCGTGAAGAGCGTCTGTTCGGTCAGGTGTTGATCCGTAGCCTTGGCGACGCCGAAATCGATCACCTTGACGTCGGTCAGACCGCCCTCGCGGCAGACCAGTACGTTGGATGGCTTGATGTCCCGATGGATGACGCCCTTCTGGTGTGCGTGCTGGATGGCTTCGCACACTTGGCCGAACAGCGCCAAACGCGCCGTGATATCGAGTCGCTGAGCGTCGCAGAATTCCGTGATGCGCACGCCGTCGACGTACTCCATCACGAAGAAGGGTCGCCCGTCGTCGGTCGCCCCGGCGTCGAGTGCGCGCGCGATGTTCGGATGGTTCATCATCGCCAGCGCCTGGCGTTCGGCGTTGAACCGCGTGATCACGGCGCGGGTGTCCATCCCCAACTTGATCACTTTCAGGGCGACGCGACGCCGTAATGGCTGATCTTGCTGTGCGAGGTACACCGTTCCCATGCCGCCTTCGCCGAGTTTGCGAAGTATGCGGTACGGTCCGATGACCTCCGGATCCTCGCCGTCCTCCGGGTCCTGCGCAGTCAGTGCATCCACGGCCTCCACGATCGCGCCGGGCGAGACAATCGGCACATCGAGGCGCTCCTTCGCGACGGCCACATACTCCAAGAGCGACGTCACCTCCTGGACGACCGCCGGAGGCGCCCCGCAAGACTCGAGAAACCCGTGGCGCGCGCCTGGATCGAGCGTGACTGCGCGGTCGTAGAGTTCCTCGACCTGCTCTTGTTGCTCGGGAGAAAGCTCAGCCATCCGTCTGCATCTCTCGCATCAGCCACGTTCGGGCGAATTCCCAGTCTCGCTTGACCGTCGGAAGAGATACGCCGAGATTCTCCGCGATTTGGCTCATCTCAATGCCGGCGAAGAATCGCTGTTCGACTACTTTCACCTTGCGCTCATCCCGCTCGGCGAGCTTGCGCAGCGCTTCGTCCAGGGCGAGGATGTCCACATTCGGCGACTCCACCGCACTCAGTTCATCCGCAAGGGGGACCCGCTTCGCCCCGCCGCCGCGTTTCGCGGCCGTGCGCCGCTCCGCGTGGTTGACGAGGATGCGGCGCATGACCATTGCGGCCACCGCCATGAAGTGGCCGCGCGACCGATAATCCGCACTGCGCTGGTTCACGAGCTTCAGATACGCCTCGTGCACGAGCGCTGTCGGCTGGAGGGTGTGCCCCGCTCGCTCAGACCTCAGGCATCGCGCGGCCACGTCGCGCAGCTCGCGGTACAAGAGGCGCATCAGAGACTCCGAGGCGGCGGGGTCACCGGCCTGCATCTGCTCCAATAGCTTTGTGGCGTCGTCTGGTTCGCTCATCCGAATTCGTTCGAGATTTCATGAGACTCGATGGTCCCGTTTTCTGCGTATCCCTCCGACGGGGGGGCATGGAACGCCCGGGCCATTATAGCGGATGCTCCGGATCAGACACGAAACCTGGAGGATTGTGCCGTGTCGCAATGCGAGAAGACGAGAATCGAACCTGTGGGCGACGCCCGCGATCGGAAAGCTACGGATCGGATGCACATCACCCTGGGAATTGCGGTGGTGGTCTTGATCGCGGTTCTGTCCGTGTACCCTCGCCCTGCCGCGGCGGCCGACCGCTTCTGGATCGGCACCTCGGACGGCGACTGGTTCGACCAGTCGAAATGGTCGACGACCATGCCGCCGCAATTGGGTTCGTCGCCGGCCAGCGTGCCTGGAGTCGGGGACAGCGCCAGCTTCGAGATTGGCGGAACCGGCTACGTGGTCGGATTCAGTAACAACGTGACGGTCGATCGCGTTCTCGTTCCAAATGACGTCGCCAAGTTCGATCTTCAGAACCGGACACTGACGGTCAAGACCGTCACCCACGTCGGTACCGTCAACAACGACATTGCCAGCTTGTCGTTACTGGGCGGGACCGTGACGTCCCCGGTGGTCTTTGTCGGTTTCAACTTCGGAGAGGGGCATCTGACCGTCGATGGCGCGTCCACACTCAACGTGGAAGGTTCGTTGAATGGTCTCGCGGCCACGCTCGGTGTCGGCGGCATCCCAAGCGGCTCCGAAGGGACCGGCGAGCTGACCATTCTCGGCACCGTCAATGCACGCGACACGGACTCGGTCATCGGCGGCCGGCTGCGCGGCGTCGGGGATGTCACCGTGAACGGCGGCGTCTGGCATACGGATCACTCGCTCATCCTCGGCCAGGACGGCGCCGAAGGCAGTCTGACTATCAAAAACGGCGGCGTGGTTTCGACCGGCCTGCAGACGTACGTGGGCCGATCGGGTCGCACCAACGACTTCGTGGATGTGACCGGCCACGGCGAACTGAAGATCACAAGCGGCACGCTCACGACCGGCGCAACCGCGACGATCGGCAGTGCGGAAAACGCCTTCGGGGAGGCCGACATCGCAGGGGTGAATGCCGCCTGGAACATCACCGGGTTTCTGTTTGTCGGCGAATCCGGCATCGGAAACCTGCATGTACGCGATGAGTCCGATGTTCATGTGCAAAACGACACCTTCATCAGCGTCGGAACGAACGAAGCGCTGCTGAACATCACGACCCTCGGATCGTTCCTCAACGACGGCAGCATGTACGTGGGCGGAGGGAGTTCGGCGGCCGGCGGCCCCGGGCATCTGCTCGTGCAGTCGGATGGCACACTGACGGTCGGCGAATGCTTGAAGGTCTGGGATACGGGCACGCTGACGATCGACGGCGGCACGGTCATCACCGACTGCTTCGAGGCCGAGCCGGGCGCCACGTTGAACTTCGACGCCGGCAGCCTGACGATCAACGGCGGGCCCTTGAACATACCCTTGGACTTCGTCTTCGGTGGATCAAACCCCCTCGATCCGCCGGAACTCATCCTCCTCGACGGCGCTGTCGGATCGTTCAACGACTTCTCGTTGGGCGCTGTAGCGGGCAGTGCATCGGCGTTCAGCCTCGACCACGCGACGATCAACGCGAGTGACGACATCAACCTCGGCGGCGATGATACGGGTCCGCTCGGTCAGGGCAGGCTGTCCATGACGGGTGGACACGCCAGCGCCGGGGACCTGATTCGGATCTGGGACCAGGGCGTCATGAACGTGGAGTCCGGCGTCGTGACGGCGACCGATCTCAGCATCACCGGTGGTCTGATGACGGTGAGCGGCACGGACACGGCCGTGTACATCGACGAGTCGGGCGAGTTTCCCCAGGGGATCCCCGGCATCCACGTCGGCTTCGCCCCCGCGTTCACCGGGATCACGATGGAGAGGGGCGGAAGGCTCCTGGCGCCCGATGTCGACGTGAGTATCGCCTCGGACCTGAGTACGTTCGCGATCGCCAACGTCACCGGGCCGGGCTCCGAGTTCGTCACGCACGACGCACGCATCGGCGCCCTCGGCAACGGAACGCTCAGCGTGATCGACGAGGCCACGGCCGCGTTCCACGGCGACCTCGACATCGCGGTTGCGCCGAACTCGGTGGGCACGGTGTACCTGGAGAACCTCGGAACGCACGCCACGTGCATGGGCCGGATGACCGTCGGAGGGCAAGGAGAGGGCACGCTGCATCTTGCTCAGGGTTCTTCCTTCTCGAGTGAGGGCGACACCCGAATCGGTGCACAAGCGGCGTTCGTCAACCCGGTTCCGGGGACCGTCATCGTCGAAGGCGCCGCGTGGACAAGCAAAGGCTCGATCTACCTCGGCGGCGACGAACTCGGAGCCCAGGACGGCGGCGGCGAGATGTTTCTGAGGCCAGGCGGTGTCATCGACAATGGCGGCACCTTTCAGGTCTGGTCGACGGGGATGCTGAGCCTCGAAGGCGGCAGCCTGTACACGCGCGATTTGCTCTTCGAGGACGGCGCCGGGTACAAGTTTCTGTCAGGCTCCGCCACCGTGGACGGTGGGCAGTTTCGATTGCCCACCGCGTCTGTCGTCGTCGAAGGGCCGGACCAGGCCAACCCGATGGAAATCTCCTTGCTTCACGGGGCCGACGCCCAGATCACCCTCAACTGGTCCATCGGAAGCGGCCCCGGAGCGCACGGAGCGACGACGGTCGCGGGTGTTTCCCAGGCCGGAACGCGATCGACGCTGCTGAGCACGAGCGAAGATGGCAACCTGGTGGTCGGCGCGAAGGGCGTCGCCTCGATGGACATTCTCGACGGAGGGCTGGCTGACTTCGCCCATGACGTGTTCGTCGGTCTTCAGGGACCTTCGACCGGTACGATGAACGTCGGCGGCGTCTCGCGCGGTCAACGGGCCGAGCTCCGGGTGACGCGCGGCGCGACTTCGTCGCTCACGATCGGCGGACGCGACGGGATCTTGGGAGGCAACGGGGCGTTAACGGTGTTCGACGGAGGTTCTGTGGAAGTCGACGGCGATATGTTCATCGCCCGTAATGCGCAGTCGATCGGCGACGTGACGCTGTTCGGCCGCAACGGACTGATCTCCGAGATTCACGTGGGAGACGATCTTTTCGTGGGAGGCAACGAGTCCGCCTTTGGCGGGCGCGCCAATCTGCTGACGAGCGGCGGCTGCATCCTCGACGTTGGTGACACGCTCAAGGTCTGGTTCGACGGCTATGTCGATGTCGACGGGGGCACGGTCAAGGCCAATCACGTCGACTTGACTGACGCGGAAGATGGCTCCTTTCAGTTTTTCGATGGTCGCCTCGAAGCGAACCTCATCTCCGGTGACATCGAGAATGATCTCGGCACGCTGGCGCACGGCGACGTGGTCGGCCACTGGATGCTCGACGGCAACTACACGCAACACGAACAAGGCACGTTGGAGTTCGAAGTGCTCGATCTCAACCTGGCGGCCGTCGAAGACACGCTCGAGGTCACCGGCACCGCGACGCTGGATGGCACGCTGCGTGTCGTCATGCACCCGGAATTCCGTCCGCCGGTCGGCGAACGATATACCGTCATGACGTTCGGCTCGCGGGTCGGCGAGTTTGCGTCCGTCGAGTCGACCGGCCAAGTCATCTTCGACATCGAGTATTTCGACGATCGCATCGAACTGATTGTCGTCGATTCGCCGCTCGGGCCGGGCGACCTGGATCACAACGGGTTCGTCAACCTCGGTGATTACGCGCTCATCCATGACTGCCTGACCGGCCCGGCCGCAGTCGCCCCGCTGGAATTTCCCTGCACGGACGCGGACTTGAACGACGATGAGCATGTCGACCTTCGCGACGCCGGCCTCTGGCAACGGCAGCACAGCTTCGAAGGTCTTCCCGACGTCGCCCGCTGGACGGCCGAGGCCGGCGGCGACTGGGACGATGATCCCAATTGGCGCGGGGGGAATGCGCCGGTTGCGGGCGATCGCGTGTTCATCGACGTGCCTGGCGTCGAGGAAACGATTGTCCATACCGGGCGAATTCCGGCCGACGAGCCCATCGCCAGCCTGTTGTGCAACGAAAAACTCCGTCTTGAGTTCGATGGCATGTCCGTCGCGGGCCGGTTTCAGATGAACAACACGCTGGAGATGGCCTGCGGTCTCCTCGCAGACACCACCGTCGACCTGGGGCCCGACAACGTGATCAGCGTCGTGCGGCATATCTGCAGCTCGGCGGTCGAGGGCGTCACGATCAACGGCAACCTGGACCTCGTCACCGACGGGGCGCCGCTCATCTCGCGTCACAAGCCATTGACGATCAATGGAAACGTCCGCATCGCCGGCTTCACAGGGTCGGCGGCAACTGGCTTGTACTTTTTCGGCGAGAACAAGGTCCTGCGCGGCAATGCCACGGTATCGTTTATCAGGAGCGACAGTACCTCGGCCGTGTCGCAGAGCGACCACGGCCTGCTGCACCTGACGTCAGGAATCACCATTCGCGGGGCGGAAGGGCGCATCGGACGTCTGGACCAGCCCCTCATTCACGATGGGATCATCGATTCGGACGCCGCCGGCGAGATCTCGGTCAGCGGCACCGGCTGGATCAACAATGGCATCGCGCGGGTCAGCGGCACGGCCAGCGAACTGGCGCTGTTGGGAAGCTGGACGAACAACGGGACGATTGAAGCCTACAACGACGGCACGCTCATACTCGGAAGCGACGGCGAGCCCTTTGAGAACCTCAACACGTTGACAGCCACCAACGCGAACGTGCAGTTGAACGGCGAGTTCCGGATCGCCGATCTTGGTGACTTCGATTTTGACAGTTGCGAAGTTACCCTCGGCGGCACGTTGATTAACGATGCAGGTCTGACCCTCGACGCCGATCAGTTCAACTGGAAGCTCGGCCGCGGCACGATCCTCGGTGGCGTGATCGAAAGCGCCGACGGTACCAAGCTTGAGGTCGTTCCGAGCAGTTGCTGCGGGAATACGACGCTCGACGGCGTGACCCTGAACACCGACATGTATGTGACCGATCGCGGCTTGTTCGTAAGGCTCAGGAACGGGCTGACGCTGAACGGTACGCTTCGCATCAACGGCCATACGACGGCCGTCAATATGTTCACGTCGAACAAGGCCATCACCGGAAACGGGCGCATCGAATTCCTGAGCACCGGCACCAGCAACTCATTACGCCAAGGCGATGGTGGCACCATGCACATTGGACCGGACATCACGATTCAGGGTGCGAACGCCATCGTCGGTACGGCCGCGACTCAAGGTCAGACCGGAACTCTGATCAACGACGGTACCATCCACGCCAGCCGCACGGGGTTCTTTCAGGTGGCCGGAACGGATTGGGTGAACAACGGAACCGTGCGTATGTCCGGCGGTGCAACCCTGCGGCTCGACAACGACTGGACGAACCACGGGACCGTCGACGCGGGCGTCGGGTCGCTCGACATCGCCGGATCTTGGATCAATCACGGCGATCTGCAGATCGCTGCCGGAACGACAGCGAAATCCGGCGCGAACTACACGCAATCGCCATCCGGGTCTTTCGTCACCGCGATTGCAAACGCGAGCGGCGACGCACACGGTAAGATGATCGTGGCCGGCACGGCGACGCTCGACGGCTCGCTCGTGATGGAGTTTGTGGAACCATTCGTAGCGGCGGCCGGGCAATCCTTCGTGGTGCTCGAATACGGCAATCGCGTCGGAGAGTTCAGTTCGATCGTCGCGCGCGGTCTTGATCCCGGCCTGAACCTTGTGCCGACCTACGAGGCGGGCTTCGTTTCCATCACGGTCACTGCCGACTGAGTGGCGGTGCCTGTGTGCCCTGGCTCGGTACGCGGGTCTGCGGATTCCGTCCGAGATTAGGGACTTGACCTGGGCGGACGTCGATTGGGAACGCTCGCGTCTACGAATCCGGTGCGTCAAGACGGAGCGACAACAGCCCGCAAACGGTGCGACCGATGGCGACGCATCGGCCTACGGGGATGCGGGCACGCGCGGTGAAACCGGCCGTAATCGTGGCAAAAACCGCGTTTCGACGGGCGCGAGTGCGGCTCGGCCTAACGTAGGCGAGGTGGGAATCGAACCCACACGATCTTTCGATCAGGGGATTTTAAGTCCCCAGCGTCTGCCATTCCGCCACTCGCCCGAGGATGGCGATCGTTCTGTCGCTTCGACGAAACATCGTATCTCGTGCCCCGCACGGAGGCCATAGGACCGCAGGATTCAAAACGGTGGGCAGAAGGGGCAACGACGAGGTCGGGGGACGAGCGTGGTGCGCTAGGCGGCGAGCAGGCGCCGGCGCCAGTTCTTGCGCACCAGCACGTCACCGGCGATCAGAAGCAACAACGTCAAGCAGACGACGCCCCAATCTGAGGCCGCGGGGACCGGGCGCGGCAAACAGGTTGAACCCTGTATGGCCTGATTGTTTCCGTCAACCGACACGATCCCGAAGAAGCACCCCTGCCCCGTGGTCGGGCCGTCGGGCGTCACATCGTAGTGCAGGGTGATCGGCGTGTCCGAGAAGAACGGACCCCACTTGACCTTCCCATTGATCGCGTCCCACGAGCCGCTGTTGTCGATGTTGGTGACGGTGGTCCAATTGTCCGGCGGTGAGTCCTCCACGCCGAACGCAATCGTGCCGGGCGGCGGCGTCACCTCGATGGTCACGGTAAACGGTTGGGCGTACCCCTGGAAGTCGGTAAGATCTCGCTGCGCAACCTGGGCGGACACCGGCGCCGCCATCGCCGCCACCAGACACGCGACGCAGTAAATTCCCCCCCGGTTGCCTGCGCAGAACCGACGATCAGGCATCCCTACTCCCTTCCTCGCTACCGGCGTAGATGTCGTGCTGCCGCCGCACAGGCGGGTGCGAGCCGCACGCAGCCCCGACACGATCGCATCCTATCGAAACCGCGCCGGCCGGATGATCACCGGCTCATTATAACCATCGAACGACACGGTTCCAGAGAATCCGCCCGCCCACAGTTTTCCGGACGTGCCCTCCAGACCAAAGCTGACCGTTCTGGACAGCGACTCGAAGAACGGCCCCCACTTCACCTTGCGATTGACCGAATCCCAAGTGCCGCCGTCGGAAATCGTCGTCACACGCCAGCCGTCAGGCACCACGATTTCAAGCCCGTCGGCCACGGTGCCTGTCGGCGCCCGAATGACCACATTCCCCTGCAGCGCGTTGCCGCGCCGGACCGGGCGGGTACTCGTAAACCGCAGCGCCGCCCACCCGGATTGCGGCGGCGCGGCGCCGCCCGCGATCGCCGGTGCCGCGAACGGTGCGGCCGGATCGCAGCACGCGGGGTTCGTCGCGGATCCCGCCTGCGCCAGCCAGGCGTCCTGCGAACCATCCCAACAATACACCTCCCCGCTCTGCCACAGATAGGCCGCCCGCGTCATCGCCGCAATGTCGTCATTGCAGCCGGACTTCCACGCGCAGGCGTAGCCGACCATCTCGCACAGCACAACGTGGTCGTCCTGGCAAACGTCGCAGGAGCAATCCGCGCATCCGGGGCAGGCAGGTTGCGCGTCGTCCGCGGGCAGAACCGGGCACGGCTGCGCCTCAATGCATTCGTCGCCGCACACCCCGTCGTTTTGTGCGCCATTGACGGACGTGGCGCCCGAAAAACAGACCGTGCCATCGGCCGTGACCGGCGGCGTAAGGTCGTACGTCAGTTCGCTCGGGAACGGGGTGAAGAACGGCCCCCATTTGACCTTATGGGCCACGGCGTCGTAGGTGCCGCCATTGCTGATGTTGCTGATATCCGTCCACCCGGAAGGCGGAACGTCCTCGACGCCGATCGCCGTCGTCTGGCCGTCGGGGAGCAGCTCGAGCCGGATCGTCTTCGTGACCCCGGGTTCGTAGTTGAGCTGCGGCACGGACAAATCGCGCGCCGCAAAGCACGACGGCGGCGGCGCGTAGGTGAGCTCATAAGCGCCCATGTCCACGATGGCCACGGCGTCCCCATCGCCGTCGAGAATGCGCGAATGGCCGTCCAGATCAACGGACGTGGTGACGACGCTGTTGTTGCCCGCGTCGACGCACGGCGAGCCCTGCGTCAGACGAAGGTCATCGTCGATCGTGCCCGGCAGGCCGTCCACTCCGAGCGGGTCGACGAACATTGGGTCGTCGCCGATGTTGCCGCTACCGGAATATTGGTTGAGGCCCTGGATGCAGGTGTTCGACGGTACCACCGAGCCGGTGGTGATATCGATCTGCGTCGCTTCGCCTCCGCTGCCGCCGTCGCTATTGCCCCAAAGTACCGAGTTGTGGATCGTGAGCGTGGCGCTTGTGGTGGACAGGCCACCGCCGACCAGTGCGTCATTCTGGGTGACCGTCGCGTTGACGATCAACGGGCTGCCCCCCAAGAACCGCATGGCACCTCCCTGAACGTTTGCGGCATTGCCCGTGAACAGGGCGTCGCGCATGCGCGTATTGCTCGAGGACGAATACATCGCTCCGCCGTTGGCCGCATGATTGCCGACGAAGGTTGCGCTCTCAAAAGCCGCGGTACTGTTTTGGCCGAAGACGGCCCCGCCGCTTGCCGCCCCGTTGCCCGTGAACACACAACGCCGAAACGCCGGCTGCCCATTGAAGTTGACCACCGCGCCGCCCGCGCCGGAGCTCGAGCCCGAGAATGCCAGGTTGCTCGCAAAAGTCGAATCCGTCACGAGCGTCAGCGAGTTGAGGTCGTTGTAGAGTGCGCCGCCGTAGGTGGCGACGTTGTATTCGAATGCACAGTGGGTGACGATCGGCGACCCGACGACCACGTACATGCCGCCGCCGTTCGACTGCGCCGATCCCGAACCGTTCGCATAGCCGCCGCTGATCGTGAATCCGTCGATCTTCGCCGATGCCGCGTTTCCGGAACTCGTGATGACATGGTAGCTGTTGTCGTCATAGTTCGTCACGCTGATCAGCGTGAGCAGATCGAGACCGTCCACCGTCCCATTGAAGTTGAAGTCGTAGGCGCTGCATCCGGGGGCGATCGACGCACTGCCTCCGCTGTAGCACCGCACGAAGTCATCCAGGTAGGACAGTGAAGTGTCATCGTTGAGCAGGTCGCCCGACAAGATGGTTTTGTGCGCGGCTATGTCGCGCTCGTTGGGATCGGGCGCACCGCACCCGGCGTAGCCGCCTTCCAGCGTCACGCCGTCGATCAGCGAGAACGCTGCCGTACGATAGTCCGCCAGCCCGGTGCGATCCGGGCGATACACCCCCTCGGCCACGCGAATGACCGTGTTCGGTTGTGCGACGTCCAGCGCAGGCTGTAGCTCGGTGAACGCGGTACACCAGGTCTGTCCGTCCTGCTGCGGCCCGGGTGCGGCGACATCGACGTACAGAATGGTCTGGGCCGTCACCGTCAACGGGGCCCACAGGCAGCATACGCAGGCAAGGCCCGCCCACCTCGATCCCTTAGATAGCGTCATCGTCCCGCCCCCTCGCGATTCAGACTCTATGTCGCTGAGCCTAATGTTGCCCTGGTCGGTGGTGCCGGCCCTACGCGTACGCCGACCCCGGTGGATGGGGAGATCCAACGAGTCAGAGCTGTGAATATAGCAGAATTTACCCAATCTTCAAAGCAGATTTATCGGGGTCTGCGAGGCGGGCCTACGACAATGGCTTGGCGTGGACCGAAGCGGATGGGGCCGTCCGAACGCGAGTCGTAGCGTCTATGGAAGGCTGTGAGCGGGATTGCTCCGGAGCCGTTCCGAACGCAGACCAGCACGGACGGCGTCCGCGCCCCTGTCGACACCAAGAGACGCCGGGAGCAAGGTCCGATTACCGATTTGGTGTGCGGGCGTGCGTCCCGTGTGCGTCGGGGCACCCTCTACCGGCCGCGCGCGGACAGCACGACCACCGGCACGTCGAAGCCGTCAAACGAGGCGGTGCCGACAAACCCGTCCTCCGACCACTTTCCGGAATCGTGCCACGCGGTGAAGTGCACGCGCCGCGAAAGGTCGCTGAAGAACGGCCCCCATTTGACCTTACGGTTGAGACTGTCCCAAACGCCGCCATCCGAAATCGTGTCTACGGTCCATCCGTCCGGAACGACGACTTCCAATCCGACGGCCACGGTGCTGGCGGCGGCGCTGATCGCAATGGTGGCTCCGAGGCCGCGAGGCGCTCCGAACCTGCGAAGTCGCAACAGCCGCATCGATGCCGCGTTCGTGCCTTCGCCGGCCACGACGTCGGTCGCGTGGCCCCCCTGTTCCGCCGACGTTGTGCAAAATCCCGGCGCCGAACGCGACGCCGGTTCCGGCATCCACCGCGCCGACGACTGGTTCCAGCAGTACGACCCGCCGAGTTGCCAAAGGAAGGCGGTCCGACTGAGCGAAGACAGATCATCGGTACACCCTGCCCGCCACGCGCATGCGTAGCTAGCCAGTTCGCACGCGGAAACGCGGCCGTCCCTGCAGCTATCGCAGGTGCAATCGCCGCAACCAGCACAGTCCGCCCGCGGCTGATCGGCG
>Ga0055449_10000247_pt1 | contig 15461 bp, 11 predicted proteins | sample China_Galinas_PW_2_FD_57739 | JGI IMG/M metagenome (GOLD analysis project Ga0055449, IMG submission 57739) | Wetland microbial communities from San Francisco Bay, California, USA, that impact long-term carbon sequestration - China_Galinas_PWB_D1 | ecosystem: Environmental > Aquatic > Marine >... | reverse complement strand
GAATCATGTTTTCACCCGCGTCGCATTGGGTACGGGCGTCGAGCAGCCCGCTACCGTGGTCCTCGGAGGAAGGGCCGAGCCTTCGACTTCCCTCGCTTCCAAGTCGAACTGACGTCGAACGGCGACTGACGCCTGCTCAGCGTACCTACCTGAACCAACTCGGCTCCGAGCACCGGCGACGGACATTTCTGAACAGCGTCGCAACTGCCCAGTACCAGGCGGACGTTACGTCCGTGATTCGACCCGTGTTTGACCGCTTGACCTCACCGCCGGAGACGTGGCTCTGGGTCGCATGCAAACGCGTACTCTCGGGTGAGTCTTCCTATGCATTCGGACTGATCATCTCGGTCGTGTTGTCCACGCTGACAGGTCCTGTGGTCTTCTTCGCGGTGTGCTTCGCAGTCGGATCGCGAGTATTGGTGCACCATTACCTCAACCTCGAGGCGGAGGGCGCGGAGTATCATCGGGATGACGTGGTCTCCGCCTGGGAAGGCTACCAGCGACGCCTCACGGAATCGCCATTTGAGTCGAAGGACAAGGCCGAGCGGATCATCCGCGAACGAGATCATGTCTTCCTGGGATTGAATGAGCCGGCAGATTACCCAATTCTGTTGCACACGGACATTTTGAAAGAGCACGCCCATTTCACGGGTGACTCGGGGTCAGGGAAGAGTTCGCTGGGCGTGGCTCCACTCGTCGCGCAGCTCATTGGCCGGCCGAGGTCGTCAATCGTCGTCCTGGATTTGAAGGGCGACGAGGCCCTCTTTGAATGTGCCCGGATCGAAGCCGAACGACACGGTGTCCCGTTTCGTTGGATCACCAACAGCCCAGGTCAGTCGACCTATGCGTTCAATCCGTTCAAGCAGAAGCACATGGAGGGCCTGTCGCGGTTCCAGTTGGCTGAAGTGCTCCTCAAGTCGCTCGGACTGGAGTATGGCGAGGGCTACGGACGCGCCTACTTCTCGTCCTTGCACCGGGACACGATGACACGACTGCTTGGAATGTTCCCCGAGATTGACTCATTCCGGCACCTGCATCGATACCTCGAACACGCCGGTCAGTATATCGAGCTTTCGCGCGAACAGCGGGCACACGGCGCTCACCTCACAACCACCATCAACATGCTGGCGGCCATTGATGCGCTCAACATCACGTCCACCGAGGATGGTCCCAACCAGGCGTTCGCGAACCGGATTGATATGTCCGACGTGATCTCGCAGCCCAATGTCGTGTACTTCTTCCTGCAGACCCAGCTCCAGGAGGCGACCATGCGTGAGGTTGCCAAGTTGGCACTCTTTTCCCTACTGACGGCCGCGGCCCTCAACAAGAGGCGAGATCATCAGGTCTATCTCTTTATTGATGAGTTCCAGCAGGTTGCCTCCAGTGATATCGAGATCGTTTTGCGCATGGCTCGCGACTCTGGCATCGGGGCCATCCTCGCAAACCAGACCGTCAGTGACTTGAAGACCCCATCTGCCGACCTCCGACCCACCATTCAGGCAAACACTCGCTTGAAGCTGATTTACTCCGCCACGGACCTCGCCCAACAGGACACGATCATCAAGTCGTCGGGTGAGGCCCTGTACTACGCCCTCGGGTACTCAGCAAGCGCCCGCGGTGGGTCATTCTCGGCTAGAGAACAGATTGCGCCTCGAATCAACCGGAATGATGTTATTTCTGCAAGTGACGATGAGAATCTGAGCATCTGCCACGTTTCGCGCGGGCGCGGTTTCAGCCAGTTCGGTGGATTCCCCTTTAAGATGTACACCGCGTTCCACATCACGAACGAGGAGTACAACCGACGCCGCGCGCGGGATTGGCCAAAGGCAGACGAGCACGTGGGGGCATTTGTCCCACCCATCTCTCGCGACGAAACCAGCGATCCGGCAGTCGTATTGCCGAAGCCTCCGCAGCCACCGCCGGCCGACCAGTCACAGTACCAACTTCCGAAGGCGGTCGAACAAAGTGCCCTTAACGAAATCGAGCTTCTGCTTGACGACTTCTAATTCTCTGGAGCAAAATGATGTCTACCGAATCCACCAAGAAACTGACTGTACCGCCGCTGACGACCGTGGTCCTGGCCGCCGTCCTGGTTCTTCTCGTGGGCTACGGAATGCTGGGAAGGCGTTGGGACACCGTTTCGGTCAAACCTATCGATGTCGGACCACCGCGTGCAGCCAACACGTCACCATCGAAGATCCCGGCCGCTGTCAACACCGATCCAGCCAAGCTCGAATTCGACGAAACCGCTCAAGATGTCATGGAGGCGGTGGAGGCCGAGCGGCGTGCGGTCGCGCGGGCTCGTCTGCTGGAACTACAACATCGTGCGGACGAGACCACTGCCTATATCGACAGGCTCGAGCAGGCGATCGGTCGCTGGTCTTCAGAGATCGAACCGCTACTGGCCAACGAAACCGGCAAGTTCATCGCTGCCAACCCGCGCCTTGTCGACGCCTTCGTCAAGATCTACGACGACTCGAACCGGGCCAGCAAGCAGACACCGGAAAGGCTGCGGGAAGTCCTCAATGCCGCCATGGATCCCGTGAGTCATGGTCTGGAAAGCGAGACGGCAGCCTACACGCCGGACAACTCGCTACAAGAGCAACTCGATCGAGTCCGGCGCCAGGCCATCGATGCATTGCGCACGTACGACGACGACACGCGCCAAATCCAAAGCCTGTTGGCCGCCTCCAAGCAGACATCGGGCGCGAGGCCAGGGACCAAGACGCTACAGGCGGCCATCGATGACATCCAGAATCGTGCCGCCCTTGCAAGGGCCCAAGCTGTAGCCCTGGCGGTGGACGAAGAGCGTCGCAAGGCCGACATCGAGGCGGCCGCTCAGGAGGCCGAGCGAGTCCGAAACGAGGCCGCGCGCGAGCTCCAAAAAAAGAGGCTGCAGGAAGAACTCAAGAAACGCGAAGCACAACGGGAACTGGAGCGCATGCGGGAGCAAGAGAAGCAACGTGCGCACCAGGCGAAGATCGATGCCAAGCGGCGCCGTGCCGCCGATCCGGCCGTGCAGGCGAGGTACCAGCCGTTTCTCGCCAAAGGAGTGTATCGATTCAATGCGTATGGGGGCACTGCAAGAACGGACGCGAAATACGGCAATCGCTATCCGCAACCGGCATCTTACTCGCGCCTCCAAAACGCCGGTGTATTGAATAACGTGGCTACGTTCGTCAAGACGGCGTCAGGTAAAGCGCACATTCACCAAACAGGACAGTTGGCACCGCGCTTGGTTCAACCCGACAATGACGGCTATGCCGGAGCTGGTTTCAGCAATGACAGGCCCAAATGGAACTGGTATCCGCAAGGCGAGCGAGGCTGGAAGCAGGCAGAAGCCATGTATCGCGAGTTTCTCGAACTGGCCCCCATCTGGGTGGAAACAGGCAAGCTGCTTCGATAGCGCTAATGACACCATGGCCCCAAGCCAAGGGCCTTGACATCCTCCGGCCCTTGGTGCTAATGAAAAAAAGAGGCGAGGCCTCGAGCAAATCGCTCGAGACCTCGCCAAAACCTTTCGGCAAAAACCTCAGGTGTTGCTAGAGACTGGCCCTACACAACACCAGCCACACCCACAGGTAGCACAGTCCTGCTACAAGCAGGACGCGCTGCCACAGGGGGCGGCCGAGGGGATACTCGCGCAGCAGGCCGAGCCGCTGCACGTCGTCATCGTGACGACGACGACCGCGGAATAGACGTACATGCATACGCCTTCCTCCCGAGTAAGTCAGGGCTTGCAGCCCCTACGGTTAACGCTTGGAGTGTTTGGCTAGCACCAGCTTCCGCTCTTGCCCCGATTTCGTTGTTAAGGGCAGAGCTTCGCCGTGCTGCTTGATCCAAGCGTCAGCCTTCATCGACGCACGCGCCATATCCTCGAGATCCTCCAGTCGGAAGGTCGAGCGATATTGCGTGCTTCCATCGCGCGTCGAATCGATCCTCGTCAGCTTCACCCGGAGGACGAGCCCGCCGGCATCCGGAGCACTATTGGCCCAGACCGTGGCCTCAACGTCACCCGAAGTAAAGTGATTGACGATGATTCCCCTGTTTCTTCGTTCTTCCATGGCTGTTACCTTCATGGAAACTCGCTGCCGGGCACTCCCGGTCAGCTACGGTTGCTACCTCCTCTTGCACCACCACTCCGGCGACACGTGGAAGCACATGTCAACGCAATGGTCATGTTGGAGACGGCAACCGGCCGAAAGGTACGCTGATTGTATTCTCACGCCCGAGCGCGCAGGCGGTTGCGTCATTCATTCTTGTATCTCGCCCTGAACGACGAGGGCGGAAGAACAAACCCAAAGGGATTGTGTTTGGAGAGGCAAGCTATTCGGTTGCGAAAGAGCATTGGAGCAACGCAAAACAAGTTGCCCGGCACGTCATTATACGGTTTTCTTTGCGCCAGTAGACGAAAACCTTCGCGCGGCGTCTCAGATTTATTCCGGCGTGCATCTTGTGGAGTCTGCATGCGTCGCGACTGGTCTAGTCTGGGGCGTTTCGATATCTCCGAAACGATCCGCACAGCCGTTGTAGACCCAATCGCCAAGGTCCGAGCGTGGCAGGCCTATGCGAATCTGGTAACCAGGATCCGCATGATTGAGCGATCGGCTGGCTTCATTGGCAGGTGACGCTTGCTGTACCAAAGAGTTGAGCACAGGGTGGTTCATCTCGCTTGACAAATCCGACGAGGCGTGTCGTTAATAGGGTCTTCGAGTAGTTCTCTTACGCATGCGTATCTGAGTAGTTCATCTAACCCCGATGCTCGTCGACTGCGCTACGGCGTCGCCGCCGAGTGCTCGGTGGTGCAAGTCACGGTTCTAGACGAGGTTCCCATCACATGAAGAAAGGAGAAATGATGCGCACGCTCAGCGACGCAAGTCAGCAGCTTTTCGAACGGTCGCCCGACGAGCGGTTCGACTCGCTGCAATCGCTCTGGGAGCATTGCCAGCAGGAGAAAGATGAATCGATGGACCGATGGGTCCCGCCCGAACAGCTTCGGGCCGAGCCGGTCTCAGGCCGCTTGGCCCTCGGAGTCAACAGTGAATCGCTTCGGCTGAATGACTGGAGCTTCGGCCAGGTCTGCCGGCTCGCCGGTGTCACCAAGGATACGGTCAATCGGCTCTCCGCCGACACGGCGGCCAGCGTCATGGAAGAGACCCTTCCGCGTATCGGTAAGCCCTTCCAGGTGCTCGCGCGCGGCGATTATGCTCGCGCCGTCCACGGCGCCAGCTACACGCGGCTCTACAACGCCGATCTGCTCACGATGCTCCGCGAATTCGCGACGGACTTCGAGCCGCCGCCCAAGGGCGTCAACGATGCGACCGGCCTGTATTGCGGCGAGCAGGACCTGTTCTGCTTTCTGATCGATCCGGCCGGCTGGGCGGAGATCGCAGGCGAGGCCTTCGCTCCTGGTTTTTTCGTCTGGAACTCGGAGGTCGGCCGTCGTTCCCTCGGCGTCAAGACGTTCTGGTTCCAGGCGGTCTGTCAGAATCACATCGTGTGGGATGCGGTCGAGGTCGAGGGTTTCAGCCGCAAGCACACGGCCAACGTTCACGATGGGCTTCGCGACATCCGCGAGATCATCGCCAGGCTTGTCGAAACTCGCGACCGGCGGCGCGACAGCTTTTTCCGCGTCGTCGAAAAAGCCGCGACGGAACGCCTTGGCTCCGACGCCGACAAGGTGCTCGAGGTGCTTAAGGACTGCGGTATCCGACGCACGCTCGCCAAGGAGGCTGTGCAACTGGCCGAGACGAAGGGCGACGGCTTCACCGTGTTTGCAATGGTCGATGCGCTCACGCGAGTCGCCGGCCGCATGAAGTACGCCGGCGATCGCGTCGAGGCTGATGAGAAGGCTGGGCAGCTGCTTACGCTCGTGGCGTAGGGGGCTCCCGGTCGTTTTGAACGAAGAGGAGGAATGAAATGGCCAACAACAAACCAACCCATGAAGTTCGGCTCGGCGCCGTCAAGGCCGCCATCTGGGCGAACGATACCAAGGTCGGCGTCCGCTACGGCGTTACCTTCCAACGCCTGTACAAGGACGGCGAGGAGTGGAAAACGACCGACAGCTTCGGCCGTGACGACCTGCCGCTCATCGCCAAGGTCGCCGACATGGCCCATACCTGGATCTTCCGGGAGGGCAAGAACGGCAACGGCGGCGAACGGACGGAGGCCGATTCCGGCGACGGATCGTAGCGCCGGCCGGTTCTTCCTGAGGCCCCAATGCACCACCGGGCCTCGATTGACAGGCCTGCTCATGGTACAGGCGTGAAGGACAATTCGCTTTTCCACTAATCCTCAGAGCATCCTCGACAGAGGTGCCCTCGAGTCACACCTACTCTGTGAATCGCTCCCCGTTATTGCGGCAGGTTATCGCTGTCAAAGAGCGGTGGCACTCTCACTCCTGCCTGTTCGACGCCCGTCGGAAGCTCCGGCAACTCGCCGTTCCACGACTTTATCCAGTTCAACAGCGCCACGCCCCGCGCAAACCGGTCGAGGCGCTGCAGGGCCGGTACGCGCCAATAACAGAACGCGGAGACCTCTGGAACAACGGTACTCACCTCGACGGATAACTCAGCGTTTACCTCTTTGCGTATTTTCCAGAGCAAGCGCCCCAGTCGAAACGCATTCGTATTATCAAGTTGGTTAGCACGCGCCCACGCATCCATACGATGAAGCACAAGATCGATATCGTCTGGGGCCTCTCCGATGCTCATCGCTTCGACTACACCTTCGAACGCTGCCTGTACCCTGAAATACGGAAGGTCGTCGTGCTCTCCGTTGCGACGGCTTCCGGCAAGGACTCCCCGAACGCGGCGGAGGATCGCCATTCCTGCAGGCATGCCTTGGTCCTTGATCCAACTTGGTAAAGTAACCTGGCTCGCCTCCTTCAGCACCTCCTCAACCGCCCTTACGGGCGACGCGAGGTCCCGCATAATGGCGATTCCGGCGGCATCCGCGGTGGCACGCTCGACTGCAGCACGCATAACTGCGGCCCGCTCATGCCAGCCACTCAAGACCTGTCTGGCCTCCGCGTCCAGTGCAGTAACTTTGGACGCTAGCAGTTCCTTGGTGAGTTGGCTCAGTTGCAGAGTTGTCACATGTGCCAAATACTCAGTCGTCGAGTCCAGCGCTGCAGCTTTTGCTGCCAAGCCAAAGCGTCGCTCGATCTCACGATCGATGCTTGCGACGTCATCCTTAGTCAGCCATGCTGGCTGCTTCTCGTGCCAGAATCTAGCGCGAAGAATCGTGGTTTGGGGCTCATTGGCCGGGTCAACTACGACTTCGCCATCAGAGAGGGAGATCCGTGCCTGTTCGTCAAACCACTGGTAGGTTGTCGTTCGAGGTGGCTCTTTCTCTGCGAGCAACTCAGCGAGCCAGGGGGCCCGCGACTCTGCTAGTAGCATATCAGCCTGCATGGCATCGATCGCGGTTACCGAATTCGCTATCGCCGGGTGTAGGGCGAAGGACCAAATCGTTCGCTCAGAGAAGAGTCCTGTTGCTTCAAACTTCTCCTGCATCCCAACCAAGCTGCATTCCTCGCTGTCCAGCTCGAATTCCTCACGCATTTCCGCCGTGGGCTGAACGAAGTGGTAGGCGGCCCATAGCTCAGGGCCGGTAAGATCACAGTAGGCATATTCATTCTCGGTTTCGGCAATATCGCTCACCAATCCGATGCACACGACGCCGTCCTCGACATATATGCGAGGGCAGCAGACACCACCTGGCGCCTCAGCAGGGCGATTGCCAATGATGATCCCGCCAAACACTGGCGGAATACTCAGGCTGCGAGCAAAGCGCGTGAGCCTAGCCCCACCCGTACTTCCTGTGCGACTGATGGGAGATGAGCGTCGGGGCGCAGCCGATTCGCTGGCCCTAGGGCCGCCACCTCTAGTTCCGCCGCCGGAGGTGCCAACTGACGTCGAACTCTGTTGAAGTGGCTGCATTGGCGACGGGCTCGGTGCGACAGAACCTCCGGAAGCGATCGTACTATTGAGGCGCTCCAGCTCAGCCGAGAGTTTCTGGGCACGGGATCGAAAATCCCCGGTGCCACTCTCCAGTACGCCTGACCATTCGACGTCAATCTCTCCTGAAGCTCCTTCGAGCATGAGCTTCTTCAGGCGCAATGCCGCTTCCGCGTCGCTTTCTAGTCGCTTCAGCTTACTGCGCGCCGAGCGCGATCGATCGCCTGATACAGCCATGCGTGTTTGCTGCTGTGCGAGCTTCCTGAGGCTCTCACGAACTGGTCTATCCAAGAATTGGCGAAAGGTATTCGGCCGGGACAAGCGAGTGTTGCGAACACGTACTCCTTCCGGCCCGACCACGAGCGGTTTCCCCACACCGCTGAAGTGGACGTTATCGATGCCGATAGCTTCCATAGCGTCCAAGACGTTGGCCGGGCTTGGATGAAAATAACGATTGCCTGGGATCGTTGTGAATACGATGGATCGAGGCCCGAAAGTCTGATTCAGAAAGGGCTCGATCGAAGAAGTCGCGGAACCATGGTGGGGGCCCAAGAGAAGACCGATGCGCCAACCGCTTGGTAGTCGCCCAGAATCAAGTTCTACCGCCTTTGCTGTGCACCACCTCTCGATCAACCAGTCCTCAGCGTCGTCTGGGTCGACCACGACAAAACGCTGACCCGCTGCACTGATAGTGTACTCCGTAAAGACCGTGTGCCCATGGGGATGACCATCGCCCGGTCGTGGCTCATACACGAAATTAGAAACGTATACGGAATGAACCGGGGATGAGAGATCGCCAAACGCATTTGCTCGGTCAGCACACCGATATTCGGTTGGAGGTCGATCACTCCCCGCCCTCCTCAGCTGCCCGGGCGTCCAATAATCGTCGAAAGTCCTGTATAGAGACTGAGCGGCTGAGTCTGACTCCACAGTGAATCCAGAGTCGACGAAAACAACACGCTGAAATTCCAGGATCTTCGGATCCCTTACCAAGTCACGTAGGCCACCAATATGATCTGCGTGTGGATGCGAACATGTGATAACTAGTTCGCGTACTCCTTTGCCTGCGAGGAACTCGAGAAGCGGCTTGTCATCAAGGTGAACGCCGGCCACACCACCCTTTCCGCGTTGCCCTCCATCGGTGATGTACGCGCGTCCGATGTCGGACGAGATGGCGACCGTAGCTGTACCTTCCCGGGCGATTGGTAGCACATAGAACTCCTGCGCAACCGTTGCTGGTGCTAGCAGCGCAAAGGCACTCAGGCCAACGCTGTACAGAAATCTGCCGACGGTGCACCTAATCGCGTGTTTCATTGTCCTATCCTCCATCTCAGAGTTGGCAGGCACGTCCAAGTAGTCAACCACCCACGAATCCAAGCGCGACCAACCCCCCTACTAGCAACAGGCCAGTTCCTAAGACCACGCACATAACTGTCTTAAACGCGCATCGTGCTTCGTTGATAGGTCTCGCCGACAATTCCTCGATCTCCGAAGGAGCCAGGACTGCCTCAAGATGGCGTCGCCATCGTGCCGCGAGCCTAGATGCCGTCAGTAGCTCTCGCCAACTCAGCCACGCCAGCATTCCGATCGCCACCGCTGAAATACCAGCAACACCGAAGAGCAATACGCGTGTCGTTAGCAGGGCGGCCTTGTCGCGATCCAGAACCAGAGCTGCGACGCGAAGTGTTGCGGCAGTTGTGCCCGCAGCAAGAAACCGCCACAGGTTTCCCTGCAGCCGAGAAGCTAGCTCTGCGATTCGGGTCGTCTCTTCGGTAAGCGCTTTGCGCACCTCACCAAGTGCTCGCAGTGATTCGGCGCTAACCTTGCCAATGTACACACGGTATGCAGAATGCGCGCTTTCTAGCGCGTTCACAATTACTTCTTCGAGCGAAGCGTAGAAGCCCTTTTCCTGTTGCCATTGACGGGCAAGTTCTGCTGCCAGCAGCGTATGACGCACCTCCGCTTCATTCTCCTGCTCGAATACCCAACGAGCCGCACAGTGGATTGCGGCAGCAGGTATTCTCATGCCCTCCGTCTCGACTACGGCGCTTGCAGTTTTGGTTCCCTTCAATATGGCCTTCAAGGCCGTACCATTTTCTTCAAAGGGCCACACCTCGGAGCAAAGACACATCGCGAGACGGCTTGCGGTCGCGTCCGCGAATTTGGTGAGTACCGTTGAGGCAGCAGTCACGTTGTACTCTTCAAGAATATAGGGACGAACGCGTGGAGGAATAACGGCCCCCGACGAACGCGCCAAACTACGCGGGCGGTCAAAGCCCGAGTCACGGATTGGGGCGATCCAAGGCTCCACAACGTTATGAGGCCATGGGCGCACCACTGTTGCGAACGTCTGGAACGGCTCAAACTCGGAGGCGACGCGGATTTCGCTGACGCCATCACAGATGTCGTCGGTGTATATTGCGTGCGCAAGGCCGCTCACCGTATAGAACGAAGCGACGTTAGCGTTCTGGCGTTTGATCACCGCGACTCGTAACGGACGATTCCTCAAGTCCACCACCGAGTTGAGTGTGATTTCCGGGCTGTCGTCATCGTCGAAGTAGCGAGCGATTACGCGCTCAGCGCCGGCTTCAACGGGCCTCGCTTGCAGATCCGCCCATTCGGCTAACGCACTGGCCTCAAGGCGGGCTTCAAGTACGTGAAGCGTGTGTCGATCCTCGGCTACGCTACTCGCCGCCGTTCGCTCCACTAGTTGTCGAACGTTCACTGGGGTCATCTTCGTCCCAAGCCGTTATCCGAGATGTTTCAATCACGATGCGCTCACCGGTTCGTGTGCGGGACCGCTCAATCAGATTCGCGTGCTCCTCATCGTACAGAATCTGCACTCCCTCGGCGGTCATTGCGCGCCGCTTGCGCGGCTTGCGTAGCCCTGATGTTGTGAGCACGATCCGCTCGTCGTTCAGATGCTCTCGACGCATCTTTTGTTGAAAGGTTGTAAGGATGCGCTCCCGTGCATCGTCCTCCACGTGTCCCGTGGCTTGAAGTACCACGGATTCGAGACTAGCCATGTCCAGGCAGTCCTGGCTGTCAATGGCGTCGTAGGCGCGGCGACGGCGATGGCGGAAGACGTCGTCAGGTAGATCGCCGCGATGCCGCTCGATAGTGTGAACAAGGAAGTCATGCACAACTGTGCTCAGTTTTGTATCGTCATGCACGGGATCTACACCGAGAAAGGAACGGAAATAGTTGGTGATCTTGAAGCGTCGCGAGCGTCCGCTGAGATCGTCCGCGACAAGCTCACCGTGCTCGCCCGCGAGAAGATCTACGACAGCGCATTTCTGCATGGCGTCTTGGGAACGGACTATGTTTTCCTGGATGCGGCGTAGCGTGACCTCGCCGTCCCGTCGACGAAACGCGAGCACTTCCTGATAGTCGTGCTTGATGATCGCACTGTAAGTACGGTCGTCCGATTTGAGTCGGAAGAAGAGAATCACACCTGGGCTGGTTGCGCCAGTGTGGGCCAGGCGGAACTGGTCCGCAAGCCGTCTGGACGCCGCAAGAAAAGTCTGCGGAGCGCCCGTTTCCAATCGCTCCAGATCGGACCGCGTAGCGGCTCCTTCGGAGAACCTAAACCGCGAGCCCCGGTTTGCTGCATGAATCAACGAAAGGAAAAACGCCTCAAACTGATTGAAGGCCACCGGCCGGAGAGCCGGAAGGTACTCCGGTGCAGTTTCGTGGTCAGTAATGATGTGAAAGACCATACGGTCAATCGAAAGTTGATCCAAAACCGCCTGCTCAATAAGCGCCATATGATTGTCCGCTTGAACTGGTTGACAATTCGTGGTAACCAGAACAGGATAAACGCGGTTACCTTGCTCAGGTGACATGCCTGGGTCGGCGTCCCTACGACCAGGCGCCGGGCATACCAGAGAAACCGCAATCAACGATGCCACCGTGTTCTAAGCTAGGACTCCTCGCTTGGCTGCATTCCAACGTGTACACGAAGTAGCTCCCATGCGAACCCGATGTCGGTAATAAACGTCGACGCCAATCCACCACGCAATGCGGCGAGGGCTGGCTTCAATCGTCGCTGTTGGGCTCCCGTGATCAAAACCGCGCCACCCTTGCGGGCGATTCCGCACACAACACTGTGTGGAATCCCCTGGCGGACAAAGTTTCCGCACGGCCACTCTTCTCCGTGTTCATCTAGATACATTCCGCCTAACTCTCCTTCGGAACCGTTTACTGAGCTCCAAAGCAGCTTCGGAATATCGGCGAACACTTTTGAGCCAAGGCGCGGCTTCGGCTTCTCGCACGTGTAGACCAGGACGTCCAGTTTCTCCCATTCCTCACTAAATGTCTCTGGAACGGCGCTTGCAAATTCGCGCTCCAAGAACGCATACTGCGGGAGCTCCCACGCTTCACCGCCAATCCTATCGACCAAATGCTTGGCATTCTGATTAGCCTCGACCTCCGGATTGACAGCTCCCATTATTCCGACGAGCGGCACGGCACGAACGTTGGTCGGCTGGACGAAATCAGGGCATGCTAGGTTCTCTGTCAGCATGGGAGGCCAGTCGCCCATTTCTTCCATCGTCGTCTTGAGCGGCTCGTATGTTCTCCTCAACTGTCCTTGGATCCGTCCGTCTATCTTTTCGAGCTCCTGAGAGACAAGTGTAATCTCGTCGATTACTTCATGCATTGCAGATCCCCAGGTCACACCAATACGTACGATGTCAGCCGAAGGTCGCCTCGCTCGCGCACGATAGCAGATGAAACTCAGCAAATAGTATGCCGTTGTGTGTACTATACCCCGCCATCGGAGCTCCTCTTCATTGCTATTCTCAGAAGGACTTGTTGCGATAAGCTCGACATCGAACAGCCGCCGATATGCTTCTGTGAGTGTCATTGGCGCAGCAATGCCGCTCTCGATGCAGTCCTCCCATGCCCGAGCCCATTCTTCGGCTGAGCGGTAGTCATGAATACACAAGACTTCTAGATCGGGGATCCGTGACGTACGTTCAAGCAGCTGTATGTCGGGTTCGTGTTCTCTGGCGTAATGCGGATCCTCAAAAAAGAGGACCTTCCGGCACTGGCGATCCAGGACACGTCGGGCAATTTGTACATCGCCGCCGCGAGGGCCGCTCGGCTGTGGGCTGACCCAAGGGGACTTGCCATGGAGCCTGCCCGCCAAGTCGCGCCGCAATTCGTCAATTCTCTCAAGCTCTGATGCCTTCCCCGAAAGTGGGCGAGGAGGCTTCTGGCCATTGAGGAGTGTTCCCGTGGTGCCGGTTGCGTACCGTACACTGTAATGGTTGTTGAGATAGTCAAAGTGGCGAAATGCAAAATCCAACAAGTGCGTCTTTTTCCGGTCATGAGCAACAAGTGCAATCCCGAGCTTGTGTTTCCCGTCTGGGCCGAGTCTATCCGCCAATGCCTGGATTTCCGTGCAAGTCAAGCACCAAGGCGCTAGATTTTCTTTGCTTTGGCGCAGTGCCTGACGATACCACTGGAGTGTGAGCCACTCGGCGGCTGCGCTACGCGTCGCGAGGAAAGTCTTGCCGGCTACAACGCAATCTCGTTTAAGGGCGATCGTTTCCGAATAGACTGAAGTCGGGTCAGCTGGATCGATGAGATAGAAAACGCGTACCGGATGATTATCTATCTTGTCGACATCGTCGGGATCATCCATGGCGTACGTTATGACAAAGTCGCTTGCGTACACCAGCGCGCCGCGGAACCCGGGTGGGAGACAATAGAACTTCGGGTAACCTCGGAGCGAGCCACTACGCAGGATGGCACGATATGCACCCTCGACTGCACATATGATTGGCGGCGGATATGCGCTTCGCCAATAGGGCTCGAATTCGCGCACAAGGCGTACCAAAGGGCTCGCTGGGCCGTCTCGCATGCCTGGCGTAGCTAATAGTACTACGATCTCCTGTTTAGGCTCAGGCTCAGGGATAAACTGCAACTTGGCGTCTGGTTCCATTTGCTCAACTCCTTGCCAATTGCCTCGCGGCTGCGTCAGCCGCCGGAGGGATGAACGCCTGATCGAGTAGCTCGATTGGACGCTGTGAATCCCATGCTTCAGTGCCTACAGTTGCAGACAGGCGGCGCAGATCTGAAACGTGAGCGTCGCGTTAACACTTATTATCCACGACGAGGAGGCGAGGGCAATGCGCTGCAGCGGGCCTTGCCGTCGCCACAAGGAATAACGGCGCCGATCCACACTTGGATCGTGGGTCACCCAGCGAGAGCGACACCATCGCGGCGCGCCGTTTCGAACGCCGGTCGGTTTAGCGGTTACGTTACAACCGGGATCGCGTGACATAACCCACCTTATGACACGCATCCACGCCGCCGATCGGCCTCAGCTTGCCCCTGCGGGGGCCTCGCTGCCGCGATAACCTCGTCCTTTGCATGACATAAGATATCGTGTTACGCTTCGGCCATGAGCTCGACCACGATGGTCTCCAAGAATGCAACGTTTGCCGACGTGGTCTCGCCGCCCGACCGCCCCAGTCTGGCAGCTTGGTTCAACCTGTACATGGGCCTCGAGGCCGGCGCCAACGCCGACAACACCATCGCGGCCAAGACGCGCGACCTGACGGCGTTCCTGGATTTCTTCGGCCGGGCCACCGGATGCGACCAGGCCGACCTGTGGACCCGCTCGATCACGGGGGATTTTGTCAAGACGCTCCAGGGGCAGAAGCGAAGCCCGACCACCATTAACCGCACCCTCGCGACGCTGCGCCATTGCGCCAGTTGGATTCATCGGCAGCGGCCGTTCCTCGCCGGCAATCCTACAGCGCGAATCGCGGACATCGCAGTCGACGATCCGGAGTGGAAAGGTCTGTCGGACATCGAGGTCACCCGCCTGAAGGCGGCTGCCGAGCAACTGATCCATGTGAAGCGCCGGCGCAATCAGCAGCCGATTCGGGATTTCGCCATCTTCCAAGTGCTGCTTCGCACCGGGTTGAGGGTCTCCGAACTGCTCCGGCTCGACTTGGACCAGTACTGTGGCAAGCACTTTCGCGACGTGAAGCGGAAGGGCCGAAAAGTTACACGCCGAGTATTTCTAGCGGCTGAAGCGCGCGAAGCCCTCGACCGTTATCTTGACGACATACGCGGCCGCGAACCCGGGCCGTTGTTTCACTCGCGATCGGGACAGCGGCTCGCCCGACAGAACGTAGACGCGGCGCTGAAGGCGATCGCCAATCAGGCGAACGCACGTTTCCCCGATCACCAGAACATTGGATTGCATGCGCACGTGCTCCGGCACACGTGCCTCAGAAAAGTGGCGGAGAAACACGGCGTGCAATATGCGATGGAGCTATCCGGCCAAAGCTCCGAACGGTACATTTGGCGATATGTTCAACCGTCCTCAGAAGAAAAGGAAAGTGCGCTTGATGAGTTGTTTTGACAGCAAGGGAGGTTGCCCCATCCGTAGTTGAAGGTTGAAAGAAAGTATGGCGGCTCGATCCTACCGGTATGTAGCCGGGCAGGATTGTGATTTCTTTGTCAGAAAGGAGCCGCCAT
>Ga0055449_10000243_pt1 | contig 15578 bp, 9 predicted proteins | sample China_Galinas_PW_2_FD_57739 | JGI IMG/M metagenome (GOLD analysis project Ga0055449, IMG submission 57739) | Wetland microbial communities from San Francisco Bay, California, USA, that impact long-term carbon sequestration - China_Galinas_PWB_D1 | ecosystem: Environmental > Aquatic > Marine >... | reverse complement strand
CATGTCGCCCGCTTCGTAGCCGACGAGCTCGTAGTCGGCCGTCCCGTACCCCTTCGTACACGTCTTCAGCTTGTCGTAAAAGTCGTAGATGATCTCACACAGCGGCATGCGATAGGTCAGCATGACGCGCGTCTGCGAGAGATACTCCGTCTTCTTGTGGACGCCGCGACGGTCCATGCTGAGCTGCATGACCGTGCCCACGCAGTCGGCCGGGATGATCATCTGCACGTTGACCATCGGCTCGCGGACCTCGTCGACGGCCGTCATGTCCGGCAACTCGCTCGGTGACTCGATCCGCTTGCAGGTGCCGTCTGTCAGGACGACCTCGTAGGTCACGGTGGGCGCGGTCTGCACGACGGAGATATCGTTCTCGCGCTCGAGCCGCTCCTGGATAATCTTCATGTGCAAAAGGCCGAGAAAGCCGCAGCGAAAGCCGATGCCGAGCGCGTCCGAGCCGACCGTCTGATACGTGAACGAGCTGTCGGTCAGCCACATCTTCTCCATGCACTCGCGAAGGTGATCGGTGGTCGTGCCAACGCCGGGAAAGAAATCACAGTAGACCATCTGCTGCGGCGGCAGGTAGCCGGGCAGGGCCTTGTCCGTCCGGCTTTGGGTGTGTGTGACGGTGTCGCCGATGTTGACGTCGGCAATGGTCTTGATGCCGGCCACGAAGTAGCCCACCTCACCGGCCGAAAGCTGCTGCACGGCCGTCGGCTTCGGTGTGAACTTGCCGACCTCGGTCACGATGTATTTGCGCCCGACGCGCATCAGGTCTATGTGGTCTCCGCGTTTGAAGCTGCCGTCGAACACCCTCGCGTGACAGATGACGCCCCGGTGCGGATCGGGCTTGGCATCGTAGATCAGCGTCTTGAGTTTGGCGTTCGGGTCGCCCTTGGGCGCGGGAATCCGCTCGACCACGGCCCGGAGCAATTCCGCAACGCCGGCGCCGGTCTTGGCGCTGGTGAAGACGGCCTCAGAGGCGTCGAGCCCGAGCACCTGCTCGGCCTCCAGTGCGATATCCTCGGGGTGGGCGGCCGGCAGGTCGATCTTGTTGATGACCAGGATGATCTCCAGGTTCGCCTCGACGGCAAGGTAGGCGTTGGCCACCGTCTGGGCCTGGACCCCTTGGGTGGCGTCGACGAGCACGAGCACGCCCTCGCACGCGGCCAGGGCCCGCGAGACCTCGTAGTGAAAGTCGACGTGGCCCGGCGTGTCGATCAGGTTCAGCAGGTACTCGGTGCCGTCGATACTGTGGCGGACGCTGGCCCGGTTGGCCTTGATCGTGATGCCCATTTCCCGCTCGAGATCCATGTCGTCGAGGAACTGGGCGCGCATTTCACGGGCGGTGATCGCGCCGGTGTGCTCGAGGATGCGATCGGCCAGGGTGCTCTTCCCGTGGTCGATGTGGGCCACGATGCTGAAATTTCGAATGTGCGATAGTTCCGTCATGGCCGCTGTGTCCGGTTCATTGTCCGAGCCCCGTAGTATAGTGAAGTTGCGGGGAGGCGGAAATGGCGGAATCTCCCTGCCGGCGTTGTCGATCAGCACATGCCCGGCGTGACCCCGGCTCCAGTTGCATCAATCTCCGGGGCGCCGCACGGATTGCCTCGGGACAGTGCGAACTCCGCGGACTGGCAGCAACGATATGAGGCGCTCTGGCCTGAGCGGCACATCTGTTTGCAGCGGAAGAGACGTGAGAAGTTCCACACTCACAGCGGCTCTGCAGCACGTCTCTCGCCTCATGGCGTTCCGGGCCAAGCTACGCGGAGCTAGCCACAGAGCGGCTGAGAATCGCACACGTCGTTGACAGCGCCTCGAAAGAGGACCGCGGAAGGGTCCATCAAATGGACGCCTTCCGCGATCCGGCGCTCAGACGCTACGTTGTCGAACGAGGCAGAACATCAACCTGACCGAGTCGATGCTTCACGGCGAAGAACATCGCCCGCAAAGGTCGCGGCAGTAACCGCTGATGCACAGGCCGTCGACACACTGTGCATCATAGGTACATGCCGTTGCCCCGCATGTGACCTGTGACGGACACGAGCACGGCCCCCCGGCACGGGCGGTGGCTGAGTACTGAATACCGTTGTACGCGTCAACTACAGCAGATATATCGTCAAAGCCGACTAGCTGATCCGGCTCGACGGTTTCCGGTCGTATCTGGCAAACGCGTTTTCTCGGGGCTCCCGGATTTTCAAGAAACTTGGCAACGGCCCCATCAATGTCAGCGAAGTCCGGCTGGACGGAGCCGGATCCGTCGAACGGCGCGACGATGTCTCCGAACTTCGCCGTGTTGATGATGACACCTGGGACACCGCAATATCGGTCGACAAGGTCACCATCCTCCTCCGAATAGTCCACACGCTGTACGAGGTAGGACGAGCCCGGAATGATCTCGCCGCCGTACACCGATACCGTTGGCGTATCCGACCAGTCTCGGACGACCGGCTCACAATCGAGCGCCGCGACGCGGAAGGTCAGTCCCGGTTCACTCAAGTCTTCGTCTGGGGCGTCGTAGGGCTCACCGACCCAGAGCGCCTGCCCCTCCGAAATGCTGTTGCCGTCGAACGTTACGGGCGTGACGCGAATTGCTTCGAGTGCGCAATCGGGATCCCCACTCGTCGGCAGGTCAAACGTGATGTAGCGGTTTCCTGCTGGACCGACCTCCGGTACCACAAGACTCTCGCAAACATGCAGTTCGTAGGGGCCCAGGTCAACGGGTCCCACGAACCGATTGCATAGATCGAGATCGAGCGGCGTAGTCTCGCCATAGTTGGCGTCATTATCGAGGTCGCCGTAGTCTGGCAGGACATAGGTGTTGATCCCACTGTCGACTGCTAGGGAGGCGGCACTCAGCCTGAAGTCCTCGTCTCCCGAGCATGCGCCGCCTGAGCCACCGGGATCTGCGAAGCCGACATCGCCCGGGCAAAGAGTGCCACCGTGCGCTATTGTTGGGACGAAGCTCGCCGCTACGTCTATATCGGAATCAACAGACGTGTCGAAGAGCGGATCGCCCGTGTTGTCGCACACAATACAGTTCTTGAGTTTGAGGCACGAATGAGTAGCCGTCACGTCGCCGCCGCCTTGGATTGTGCCTTCGTTTTGCGTAATCGTAGTGTTCACAACCTCCGCGTCGGCGTTATAGACCAGGTACAGACCTCCGCCGCGGTATGCACGGTTGCAAGTGACAAGGCAGTTTTGCATGGAGGTTTTCAGCAGGATCTGCTCACATACCACTCGCTCCGAAGCCATCGACGTGCTGGTGCCGGAGGGACTCGATAATCCGACGCCGCCCGAGACGCCCCCCGCCACATTGCCCGAAATCTCTGTATTTACGATCCGGACAGTGCCGGTGCCATGGACCCAGATGCCACCGCCGTTCCCGTCCGCGGCACTGTTGCTGTTGACCGTGCTGTCGACAATCAGCACATCGTGGGTCTCGTCATTGAGAATGACGAGTCCCCCGCCATCGTAGTTTAGCTCGGGCGGCTCGGGCGAATAGAACACCTCATTGGAGTTCACGTCACAGCGCCTGAGGGTCACGTCAGCGTCGTGAATCTGTACGCCACCCGCATTGCCCTCAATCTGGGTGTCTTCAATGACGGCCGTACCGTTCCCAAGATCAAGACCGCGTTGCCCGTGGCCGGTCACGCGGCAATTCCTGACCGTGGCGTGGCCACCGGCATCTGCGATCGCGATGCCGTAGGAGTCGATTCTGTTGGCGCCGCTAAATGCGGGCTCGACGGTGAATCCGTCCAGGACATCCGACGTATCCCCATTTCCCAGTTGTAGATTCCTGTGAATTGTTGTTGCGTCGCGACCATCCGTGCTAACCAGCGTGATGTCCCTCAGCCCCGAGAACTTAACGACATTGCCTGGATAGTAATCACCCGGCTTTACCCAGACGGTCACGGAGTGGCTGCTGCAGGCTTCCGCGTCTCCTGCTACGGCACTCTCTAGATCACAATACGGATGTGCCTCGGTCCCGTCTGGGGTGGCATCACAGGTGACGTCGACCCAGAGCTCGTTGGTGCACGTCGCCATCGAGCGTGTTGCAAGACAGCTAAGGGCAACGGCCGCGCACACACAGCACGCCAATGTCCCGTGAGCCCTTGGTTCCGGCAACTTCATAGCTTGCTCCTTATTGCTGAGTGCAGACTCTAACCGCATGCCGCGCTACCGTAGCGAGGCGATCGGCAGAGCCTTCGATCTCACACCTCGGGGAAGCAGTGTATTGTGGCGGACGAACTTCTGCCACCGAAACCCAGGCTGCCTCCTCGACGAAATCTGTACTTCACTCCGACCTGCCGGCTTCGCGCCTTCCAATCATGGTGCATTTCGCGTGCCACGGCTAAGACCTTGATCGTGTTTGGCAAGAACTTTATAGAGGGACAGCGTGTACGTAATGCATTTCCAAGAAACGCTCGGGTATGCGGCTTGGAGACCATATAAAGAACGGGAATTCCAGGGAGCAACATCATCTTATAACGCCAGAGTGCCAGGCGGAAGGCGCATAACTGTTTGTCTCCCGAGACGTTATTGTCATTTGGCCCGACTCGCCAAGCGGTCGAAACATCACCACGAGAGCGAAACCTTCTCCAGGGCGTTTGGCCTTGCAAGAACTGCTCCGCTCACTCCGGCTCGGCTAGCGGGTCTACGTCCCACAGGAAAGGAGATCGGGTGTAACGCATGTCTCTGAACGGGTGTAACCCTTGACTCCGGTCCAAACACCCCGGAAGAGGGGGGGTGAGGGGAGGAGGAGAATTTCAAGGGGGGAACTGGGAACTCTGGTTTACCCACAGGACGGTCCGAGACATGATGAGCAACGAAAACGCAATCTGTCTCTTTGCTTGAGAATCGGCACGGCCGTGCTCCTTGTGAGTTGTAGTCACATCGATGCAGGAACAGGCTGACTCTTGCACGACAACGCTACCTTCCCGATGGCCAAAGCCCTAACTTGTTTCATCACACAGAGTTACGATCCTACCGGACCCACTCCTTCGGAGGGGTTAGGAGCGTATCCTACCGGCGGCAGCGTGATCGCCGGAACCGTTGCTCGAGACAGGGAATGGCGTTGTCGTCTCTCGCTTGCATGCGGGCAAACGTGACGTTGTAGTACTAGCCGTTCCCAGTGAATGGCACGCGGAGGACCGGCATGAGCGACAAGTCCAGGCCCTACACATTCGATCGCGTGGTGCGGATGGTGCTGACCGCGGCGGCGTTTACCGCGCTGATCCTGCTGCTGCGGTACCTGTCGGATGTCCTGCTGCCGTTCGCGGCGGCCGTCGTGCTCGCCTACCTGCTCAACCCGATCGTCAGCTACTTCGAGCGGCGAACCGGGAGCCGGGGTTTCGCCGTCGGCTTCACCCTAGGAACCCTGTCGCTCATCGGGCTGATCCTGCTTTGCCTGCTGATCCCGTTGATGGTCGACCAGGTCGCGAAATTCCGCGACAACGTCACGCGGCTCAGCGGCGAGCTCACCGCATCGCTGAGCGTCAAACAGGAGGCGCGACCGGCGCCTCTGCCCGAGCCGCCGAAGGGCGGGAATGCCGAATCCCAGGAGCAGGTCGGGCCGGAGCCCGAGAAGTCCGCCCTGGGGTGGACGGAGTTTCGCGAGGGGCTCAAGGAATATCGCGAGACGGCCGGCGAGCTGTCGCGGGTCGAGCGATTGAAGCGCCTGCTGCACCGAGTCAAGGGTACGTTTATCGGTCAGGGGTTTGAGCGGCTAGGCGGGTTTCTCAACTCCGCCGAGTTCAACCAATTCGCGATCGACGTGACGAAGCGGTTGGCGGCCGGGGGCTGGTCCATCGTCACGTTCGCCGTGAGCACGGTGCTCGGACTCGCCGGGTTGATCATCGTGCTCTTGTATCTGGTGTTTCTGCTGCTCGACTATCGCGAATATGCCAGAACCTGGCACACGTTTCTGCCGCCGGACTATCGCGCGAGCATCCTCGAGTTTCTCGAGCAATTCGACATCGCGATGCGGCGGTACTTCCGCGGGCAGTCGGTCGTGGCGCTCATGGTGGGCGTGCTGATGTCGACCGGGTTCATGCTCATCGGGTTGCCGATGGCCGTGCCGCTGGGGATCTTCGTCGGCCTTTTGAACATGGTGCCCTATTTGCAGACGGTGGCCATCGTGCCGGGCCTGTTTTTGGCGCTCATGCGCGCGTTGGACGGCGACTCGAGCATTCTCTGGTCGGTGGTGCTGCTCTTGCTGGTGTTCGGCGTCGTCCAGTTGATTCAGGACGCGATTCTCACGCCACGCATCCTGGGCAACGCGACGGGGTTGCGGCCGGTGGCGGTGATGCTGGGGCTGTTCATCTGGGGCAAGCTGCTGGGATTCCTCGGGCTGCTGTTGGCGATTCCGCTGACGTGCCTGGGCATCGCGTACTATCGCCGATTCGTGCTCTTGCAGTCGGCCGACTCCACCAAGCTGACGAACGAGGCCGCCGCGCCGCCCGCTGGAAACGGATGACGCAGCCAGAGGCGGGCCGGAGCCGTATCCTGCTCCTACACGGCCGGGATCTACGTACCCATACACAAACAGGCGGCGCCGGCAAGGGACTCGCGTCCTCGCGTGCGTGATGGACGGCGCTTCAGCCTGAGGCTGCCTGACGCCGCCGAGGTGTTGCAAATTCGGACGCCTCGGGGCCGAATCCCGGCTTCCGCTCGGGATAGGTCGCCCGTTCTAAGAAAATCATCGACATAGACATAGACATATGGTACGTAGTTTGCAGCCGAATTGCTGAGGGCCGGAACGGCCCTGGCGGTGTTGTTGGAGCCAATGCAGGCCATGTTGAACTTCGTATCCACGCGTCGACTTCCCGTCCTGCCGGTGTCCGGTGCGGGCGCGGCCGGTCGGCGGGCTCGGGCCTTGTCCCAGCCGGAGCGCCGCCGCCTCGAACGCGATCTGCAATCACTGGCACGTTTCATCGAGGTGTACTGTCGTCATCGGCATGCGGACGTGTCCAAGCGGCCGGTGGAACTGAAACACCACGACATCGCGGCGCTGACCGGCCGTCCCGTCCACCTTTGCCCCGACTGTACGAGGCTGATCACGCACGCATTCACCAAGCGATCGAACTGTCCGCTGCGTCCGAAGCCGCAGTGCAAACACTGCCCGTCACACTGCTACCACCCGACGTACCGCAAGAAGATTCAAGAGGTCATGCGGTTTTCGGGGATGAAGATCTTGATGTCCGGGCGGTTGGATTACCTGCTGCATCTTCTCTTCTGATACGGCATGTGGGCGCGGATCAATCCCGGTACTTGAGGTGGCAAGCCGTGCAGCGGTGACGCAGCTCGGCAAAGGCGGCGGTGCGGTTCGCATTTTTGGCGGCCGTCAAAGTGTCGGCGGCGGATAGCGCCCTCTTCAAACCGTTGATGAAGTCGGCAGGCCGGTTTTCCGATTGCGCGAGTGTGCGGGCCTGCTCCAGATGCTGCTCGAGCTGCTCGCATTCATGGTCTGCCGTGACATCGGGGTGGGACGGCGGCGTGTGCCACCCTGCGGCACTGATCTGCTCGAGCACCTCCTTGACCTGTCCGATGCGGACCATGGCGGCCGTAAAGTTCGATACGACAGCGCGCGGTGGAAAGTCGGCGCTGACGGCGTCCAGTGTCTTTTTGTCCAGCCGGGGACACGAAGCCACGGCGTCGAACAATCCTTGATATTCCGGCGGTGTCCCGACGCGGTGGAGCAAGTCGATCCCGGCGTTGTGATCGAGGTCACCGAGTGCCACCTCGGCGTACGCGGCCGCGCTGGGCGCGCGGGCCGTGCCGTGAAGGCAATGAATGTAGATGGGTTTGGGAAGGTCGCGGACCGCGCGGGCGATTCGGGCCCCCTCCTCTTTCGTGATGCCGTCGTACCGGATCGGTAGATGGACGTAGCGCATGCCCCACTCGGCCGCCATGTCGACCTTGGGCGTTGAGCCGTCGACGCTCATGATCGTCTTGATGCCCAGCCCCACGAGCGACTCGAACGCCTCGGGTGTCAGCGGCGCCGAACCGCTGGTCAGCCCGTCGTGGACATTCATCACATTGCTGAGCCCGGGGAGCTTCGTCGGAGCTTGTCGGGGGGTATTGGGCGCATGGTTCGGCACGCCGCAGGTGACGGCCACGACAAGAATACACAGACTCATCGACTCATACCCCTTATTTCGGGTGTTACCTTGGCGGTCGGCTCGAAGCGCCGCGTTCCTCGTCACGGCGCGTGGCCACGACGATTAGATCTTGGGACGTGTCGGGATTGAATTCGTTACGTTGGTAGTCGCCCCAGGTCGCATCGACGCGGAGCCCGGAGGTTTCACACGCCGCAACAAACTCCGCGTGCTCGATCGGGTAGAGCGTGCCCATCGCGGCGTTTTGTTTCCAGCCGTCGTCCTGCCAGAGCGTGACGTTGGTGACGTCGCAGCCGTCGCCGTCGAAGTGAAATTGTCGGACCGAGACGTATTCGACGCCGTCGACGGTGACGACACGCGGACCGATGATGCATGGCGACTCGTGGCGCATCCGCGTGAAGTTCAGCACTTGCACGAACATCCGCCCGCCGGGCCTGAGGCACGCCGCGAACTGCTCGATCGCGCGAAGGGCGTCGCGCTGGGTGCCGGCTGCGGCCAGGGCATTGCCGACGCAATACACGCCGTCGTTCTCCGTGCCGACGACGTTGGGCAGGTCTTCGTAGCGACCCTCGATAAAGCGGATGCGATTCTGCCCCTTCGCTGCGGCTTGCGCGACGCCGAGCATGTCGACGTTGGCGTCGACGGCCGCGACGTGGTAGCCGCGCTCGGCCAGCGCAACGGCGTGACGACCCGGGCCGCAACCCGCATCGACAAGTCCGCCCGCGGAAGGCGCGCCGAAAATATCGCAAAACACGGGCAGCTCGCGGTTGAACCTCGCGGCCCAGTTGATCGAGCGGTCGTAAGCCGTCGCATGGGCGTCATCGTTGATGTTGTTGTGGTGTGTGGACATCGCACCATCATGCGCCCGGTGGTCGCGTGTGGCAACGCACGTCGCCGGCCGCATGCCGACTCCGCGCGCCGCGGGCTTCGGGGTATAGTGCGTCGATGGATCGGATCAGCGAATTGGAAGCGGCCGTTCTGTGTACGCTGCGGCGGACCGGCGGATGTACGCCCTATCGCGTGCGGCAGGTGCTCGCCGAGTCGCCGACGCCACGATTCAGCGGGAGCACCGGGGCCATTTATCCGCTGATTCGCCGGCTGGAGCGCCGCGGGCTCGTGGTGACCGAGGCAACGGCGACGGGACGGCGGGCGCATCGCGTCTGCAAGGCGACGACTGCGGGCTTGCGGGCCCTGCGCCAGTGGATTGTCGAGCCGGCCCCGGCAGATTTCGGCATTCCGTTCGACCCGATCATGACCCGCGTGAGCATGCTTACCGCCGTATCGCCGCGGGAAGCGCGGCGGTTCCTGGAAACCGCGATCGAGGAGCTCGAAGCGAGCCTGGAGACCATCAAACCGACCCTTCGTGAGCTGGCCGACGTGGATCCCCCGTTCAGTGCCCATGCGGTCCGCGAGTCGCGCGCCAGGCTGCGGGCCCGGATCAAGTGGTTACGCGCCGTCTTGGCGGACACGACGTAGCCGCCTGCTTGGAGATCCACGAGGCTCGCGAGCCTTGGCGGGCCGGGCGTCCGGGGACGCCTTCGGTGTCGAATCCTGTAATCGGTGACAGGTTCGGCCGCGCAGGCCCGTCTCCTGGGGTGTATAGTGCGAGTCGCACTATATGGCGAGCGGGTCCGATCCAAACCTGGCGGAGATGACATGATGAAGCACGTGCGGTGGATACTGGCGGGTGTGCTGTGCGTGACCTGGTCCGTCGGCGCGCGGGCCGAGGAGCCCACGAAGAAGGAGAGACTGTTTGAGAACGTGGCGAAGGTGCTGTCGGATCGATATTTCGACGATGCCTTTCGCGAGCACGAGTTGCCGGCGCTGATCGAGCGGTATCGCGAGCGCGTCGCCCGCACGCACACCTTCAAGGAGGAACTCGCCGAGGTGCAGCGGTTTCTCTCCAACATACCATCCACGCACACGGCGCTGATTCCGACGGACGACATGGAGAAGTTGCGCCTGGAACTTGCGGGCAAGTCAGTGCCGATGCTCGGGTTCGAGTTGATCGAGTACGACGGCAAGCAGTATGCGCACGACGTTCTAGAGAAGGGGCCGGCCGACGTCGCCGGACTGAAACACGGCGACCGGATCGTTTTGATCGACGGCAAACTACCCGAAGAGTCTCCGCGCTTCGGCGGGCGCACCGACGACGCGTTCCTTCCCGATCCACCGGTGCGTCCGGTGCGGTGCTCCGCCGGAGATACCGTACGGCTCAAGATCGAGCGGGTGCCCGGCCACTACGTCGATCTCGACGTCCCGTGCCATTCCTACTCGCCGTGGGAGGCGACCAAGGCCAGCGTGCGCGTCGTCGAACAGGACGGCAAGCGAATCGGCATCATCCACTTCTGGCTGATCCATCTGACCGGCCCGGACGAGCTGCTCAGAAGCGTGCTCGAGGGCGAGTTTGCATCGTGTGACGCCTTGGTGCTCGATCTTCGCGGACGTGGCGGCAGCGGGATGATGGTGCCGCGAATGCTCGACGTCCTCGACGGCACGACATCGAACTGGAACAAGCCCGTCGTCGCCTTGATCGATCGGCACTCGCGAAGCGCGAAGGAAGTGCTCGCCTACGAATTCCGGAATCGCGCATTGGGCAGCCTGGTCGGCGAGCGGACGGCCGGTGCGGTCATCCCGGTCACACTCACCGACGTCGGCTTCGGCATGTCGTTGATGTTCCCGAGCTTCACGTTAAGAGACTACACCGACAAGATCGAGTTCAAGGGGGTCGCGCCGGACGTTGTCGTGAGTGAGGTCGGACCGTACTCGGCGGGTGCGGATCCGATACTCGAGGCCGGCATCCACGAGGCAGTGCGCCTGAGTGGTGCATCGTTGGAGGCATGGCGAGCTCGTCGGCAGGCGGCGGCCGGCACGCACGAGACGATGCACATAACGCCGAAGGTGAGCTCGGCGAATCAGGGCGTCCGGGCGCGCGTGCCGGAGCCGAAGTGGCCGAAGGAACCCGACAAGCCCGGCTACGATGCTCGAGCCATGGACCTGTGGGCGAAGATGGTGAACGCCCTGGGCGGCGAGGCGGCCATGCGTCGCCATACGTACCGCACGATGCACGGCAAGCGCAACATTGGCGGCATGATCGAGGGAACGGTCGAGCGCATCACGGCCGCACCGGATCTCCGGGTCGATCGCATGACGCTCGGCGGTATGGGGAAGGCGGAGCAGGGTTACAATGGGAACATCGCGTGGTCTTCGAGCCGGCAGGGGGGGACGCGCAAGCTGAGCGGCAAGGAGCTCGAGGACGCCAAGGCGGACGCGGACTTCTATGCGATGCTGCATCCGAAAAGGAACCATCGATCGATCGTGTACGTCGGGCAGGCCGAGGTCGACGGCCGAACCTGTCACGAGATTCGGATGACGAAGCAGTCAGGCGACGTCGAGACGTACTACATCGAAGCGGCCACGTCCCTGCCGATCGGCTGGGTGGGCACGGTGCCGTCGAACATGGGCCCGCTGGTCATGCGAGCGCTCACCACGAAGTTCAAACGGTTTGACGGCGAGCTCGTGGGGGTGGCGAGCGTGGCAGACGTCGGTGGAATACAGGAGATGGACACAACGATCACCGACGTCTCGTTCGACAAGCCGCCGGAGGGGACGTTCGATCCGCCGAAGGAACTTGTGGGAGACTAATCGGCGGGTCGTTCGTCATGAGGCGTGGCGCCGTTTCCAAAGCGGCCGGCCGGAGTAAAGAAAGACCGCGGGCTGCCCGCGGTCTTTGTCCGTACTGGTCTATTCGTCTCCCGTCGCGAGTAGACGATGCGCGTCTACTCCACGGGGTAGTCGTGGCTGTCGGTCTCGTCGCTGAAGGGCGCGATCACACGAACCTCCGCGTTTTGGGTCCACGACATGATCCCGAACTTCAGGTTGGTCGCGTGGTAGCCCATGACGTTGAGCGCCGTTGTGGCGAGCCCGCCGGTGTGGCCGGTGTAGCAGTAGACGACGATCGAGGCGTCGGCCGGAAGCTTCTTCAGGTTGTTCTCATCGGCGATCGTCTTCCAGGGGATGTTGATCGCGCCGGGAATGTGCCCGAGAGCGTAGTGGTCGGGCGCTCGTACGCTGACGATCACGGGGTCGTTCGAGTCATCGCCGTCGTTGAGCAACTCGAACAGGTCGGCCGCCGAAATGGTCGGGGCCGTTCCGGCACTCAGGTAGGCATCGGCGGCGGCGCGGATGATCTCGGTATCGTCGGTCGAGGTGGTGACGTCGAGCACGGGGAACGCGTGGTCGGCCGTGCCCGGGTTGTCCGTCGTCTCGACGGCATAATCGTGGGAATCCGTGGCGTCGTCAAAGGCCGAAGCGACACGGACATCCGCGTCGCGCGTCCAAGCCGTCATCCCGAACTTCATGTTGACGGCGTCGAAGCCCTGGGCCGCGAGATATGCGGTGGCCACGGCCCCCGTGTGCCCCGTGTAGCAGTAGACGACGATCTTGCGATCGGTGGGCAGGTCGGTGGTCGCGCCGGCTTGGGCTATTGTGCGCCACGGGATGTTGACCGCACCGGGCACGTGGCCGATGTCGTAGGCGTCGGCCGCGCGAACGCTGACGACGTACGGCTGATTCGCCTCGTCCGTGTCGTTGATCGCCTCGAAGACGTCCGCCGCGGAGATCGTCCCGGCCGGGTCGCTCCCGAAGTAGTCGGCGAAGGCGGCACGCACGACCTCGAATTGGTCCTTTTCCGTGTTTGGCGGCGTGACCGGGCAACCGATGATGCCGATCACGAGCAGGGCAGCGGTGCCCACGGCAAAGTAGCGTTTCATTAGCTGCACTCCTTATCAGAATCAGAGTTTCCTGTGGCCTGGGGCCGTCATTGCATGCCGGGAATCTCGTCCACGACGATGTCGGCGTTCGCGTCGAGCTCTTCGCTGGTCATCACGCCGCGGTCGATCAGTTCCTGGATGTAGGGCGTCGTGAGAAACAGATCGAGACTTGCGTGGCACTGATCGCATGACTCGGTTTGCGGCGTATTCTTTTGGATGTTGTGCGGCGTCGCCATCCGCCACGTGGGCTCGCCGGCGTAGTTCGCGAGTTCCAGCCCCCACGGTTCGAACGTGTCCGGCGCGATCGGCACATGCCGGACGACCACGTAGTCGTACGGATGGCGCTCGGTCGGATGCGGGTTGCGTCCGATTCTGAAATCCAACTCGGACGGGAAGCGCAGGCCCTGCGCGTCCAAGTCCACGTGGCAGGAGTAGCAGTTCTTGTATTCGAGAGAATGGCACACCTGACACGCCACCTTGCCGCCATGGATGGCGTGGTGGGTCACGTCGGAGGTGGCCGACTCGGCATCCGGGTGGCAGTTCGTACATTGCGGGCCGGCGTTGTTGGCGTACCGATCAGTCGGGGTCGTACCGTCCCCGTGCAGGTCGTTGGCGTCGTGACAGGCCATGCAATTCATGCCGCTTCGCCAGTGTACGTCCTCGGGAATGCCGGCGTGTTCGCCTCGGAATTCCTCGCCGATGCGGCTGCCGTGACAAGCGGTGCAGTTTTCCCTCTGCGACGGGGTCGTACGGAACTGATGACCACTGATGAGCCCGCCTTTCACCGACGCCGGCCGACTGATGTGGCATTGCCCGCAGGTCCCATGACACGAGGCGCAGCGCGCCGCGAACATCTCGGCGTAGCCGGCGGCGTCGAGCGCGGACCCGGCACGGTTCTGATAGGCCATGAAGTAGCCGTTTTGCGTGGCGTGCAGACTCACACCCACTTTGGCAACGATGTCGGCGTGACAGGGTGTGCAGGCGGCGGCGTCTCCTTCAGATGGGTCAGTCACGACCCCCTCATGGGCCACCTCGAAGGCATTCTCACCCGCGGGACCGCCGTGACAGGTCCGGCAGCCGATCGCACCGTGCGTGGACGTGGGGAAGTCGGCGTCCACCAGAACCCTTTCCCATGCCTCGACCTGAGGCACCTCGCCACCTCACCCCTCGCCCGAGTCGGCCACTTCGACGTCATCGTCGGTCGCGAGCGCTTTGACGACGTCTTCCAATGTGTGGCACCCCTCGCAGGTGCGCGCCTTGGTGGGATCGTTGACCTCATCGCCGTCGTCGGGAGGACCGTCCGGCGGCGTGGCCGGACAACCGACGGTGAGAAGCGTCAGTCCCAGACATGCGATCCAGGCAAACACGCCGCGACGCGCGCGTGGACCGCCCAACGACCGGAGGCGTTTCGGAGTGAGCATCGCGAGCACCTTCCAGTGAAGAAACGTACTCTGTCGTACTCCTCTCCACCGCGCCCGAAGCGCTTCACTACGGGGAACGATTCAGCAATTGGCGTGCCAGCAGCGCGACTCCATGCCCAACCCAAATTCGAGAAATGAAACGAACCGCACTCATGACGCCTAAGTGCAGGTGCACCGCCAGGCGTCCGAAAAACACGTAACGCGTCATCCGACCGCGGCGGAGAGGGTGCGCCGTGTTGGCGACACTCCGGCCTTCCCGGCGCGTGCGTAATGAAGGGCAGTACGTGTGACCGACACCGCCGGCCATAGTGAGCTTCACCGACTGTCGCCCGGCGTGCGCCTTTGGATCGTAGCGGTCGTGCTGCTGGCGGCCCTTGGCTTGAGGGTCGTCGCGCTCGACACGTTGCCGGCACCGATTCATCAGGACGAACTCAGCGACATCTACGACGGCTACAGCATCGTGACGACGGGCGCCGACCGGACTGGTGCGCCGTGGCCGCTGCTCGCCCGGTCGATGGGCCCCGGCGGCTACATTCCAACGCTCAACATGTACGTGTGCGCGATCGCCGCGTATTTCGCGGGCTTTTCGGTTTGGGCGGGTCGCCTACCGGCCGCGCTGGGTGGAATGATCACGCTCTGGCTGATATACCTGCTCGCCAGAAGGTTGCTCGGCGACGCCGGCGGGATTGGGGCGCTCGCGATGGCCGCGTTTTCGCCGATCCACATTCTCTACTCCCGACAGGTTCATCCCGGTGTCTATCTGCCGCCGCTGTTCGCGATGGCGGCATTGGTTCTGCTCGAGAGGTGGCTGCATCGGACAGCGCTCGATCCGATTCCACGGGCAAGCCGGGCAGCTGCATCGACTTCGCGGCGGCGCATGTCGCTCGGACTGCTCGCTCTGCTCGGGCTGACGATCGGCTTTTCGACCACGTCGTACTCCGGGATGCGCATCGTCGCGGTGCTTCTCGCGGGATTGGCATTGGTCGCGGTAGTCTGGCGACTCGGCGTCGCGGCGGGCCGATGGCGTGCGGCGGCTTGTGCCGGAGCTACACTCACTGCGGCGGTCGTGGTCGGAGCCGCTCCGACGATCTACACGGCCGTGGCCATGCCCGAGGCGTTCTTCAGTCGCGCGACGCACATCATTCCGCCGCTGGCCAACGGGCCGAGGTGGTGGATTGAGTGGCTCGGCGCCAACCTCGCCGCTAACCTCGACCCGCAATACCTGTTTCTTGCCTTCGGTGACTACCACCAGTTGAGCGTCGAGCGGC
>Ga0055449_10000242_pt1 | contig 15593 bp, 7 predicted proteins | sample China_Galinas_PW_2_FD_57739 | JGI IMG/M metagenome (GOLD analysis project Ga0055449, IMG submission 57739) | Wetland microbial communities from San Francisco Bay, California, USA, that impact long-term carbon sequestration - China_Galinas_PWB_D1 | ecosystem: Environmental > Aquatic > Marine >... | reverse complement strand
GCCGTGACCAACCCGCTGCAAATCCAGCCGGCGTGCGGCACGAGCCCGCCGTACCAGTAACCGGTCGGCGACTGCGACGGATCGTAGTCGCCGAGCAGCGCCTCGAGGGATGCCCGACAACGCCGCTCGTCCGCGTCGTAGAACTGCCCCGCCACGATCGTTTCGCGAATCATCATTGCCGACTGCCCCCGCTCCGAGGTCTTGCGTCGCTCATGACCGTGCCGCCGCCAACAAGGGCATCAGTTGCTGCTCAAACCGCGAGCGAGACATCGCCTCGTCCATGCCCGCTGCTACTGCCCGATCCAGTGCCGCGGCGTCCACGTGCGACCCGAAGCCCACGGTTTTCACGCGACCGTCGGCCCGAGCGCGATCGACCAGCGCAGTCAGATCGTCCCCGGCCGCACCCAGATCGACGAGCGCCAGCTTCGGCGATGTCTCATCAATGGCCGCAAGAAGCTCCGGCATGGTTCGTGCGAATCGAACGGCGAGCCCCTCGGCGCGAGCACCGGCCGTGATCTTCGACTGGAACATCAGATCGCTGACCAGCGCGACGACTGGAATCGATTGAGATTCGTGAGCCATCGATCGACCTTCCTTCTCGGTGACGGCGCTCGATCGGGTCCGTGCGGCACGCCCACTCCTCTACCAAGAGCATCGGTCGATCCCCCGGCTCTGTCAACGTGGCCGGCGTGAAGTGGAACGTGCAAACGGCGCGACTCCGAGACAAACCGCCAGCCAGCAAAGCGAGAACGCATCGGTTGCACCACAGCCATTGGCCGGCATCGCCGGGGTGGAAATGTCACCGTCCGGAAACAGAGGGCGGATCGGCTCCTCAATGACCGGGTCCACCGGTACGCCGTCGACGGCTGCTTCCTGCGCCGACGCCGCGGTCCATGGCATCGCCACGAACGCCGCGATCACACATGCAAGGCCGAACCACCGTTTGGATGAGGCGCATCTGGTCATTCGTTCTCCCCGAGCTGTGACTTTCCCGCCCAGCATAGCCACGTGCCCACCGATCTTAGGCGCGCCGCATGCCGATCACCCGCGCCGGCCGATAATTGAGCTACAATCTTCTCGCGAAGCGTCCGAATAGGAGGCTGATCGTGTCGTGTCATGGTGAGATCGGAGTTCCGGTGTGAGCGGGTCCACCGTACTTGACATTCTGATGCTCGTGGTGCTGGCCGGCGTGTGCCTGCTCGCCGTCGTGGCGACGGTGGTGCGCCTGCCGGGCACATGGGTGATCGTCGCGGCCGCCGCGGCGTATGGTTGGCTCCACGCGTGGGCGCACGTCGGGCCGACGCTAATCCTGATCCTGCTGGGCGTCGCGGTGCTCGGCGAGCTTGTCGAGCTTGGTGTCTCGGTCGTCACGACCAGGCGCTCCGGTGCATCGAATCGGGCCGGCTGGGGCGCGTTGATCGGTGGTTTCGCCGGTATGTTCGTGTTCTCTTTGCCGATGCCGTTTGTCGGAACGATGTTCGGCGCCTTGGTCGGTTGCTTTGTCGGAGCGTTGATCGCGGAGCTCACCGTCAAGCAGGAGTTCGTACATGGCACGCGCGCCGGGACATTTGCGGCCATTGGCTTCGTACTGGGCATCGTGACGAAGGTCGCCCTGGCGATGATGATGTCGGTCGCGCTGCTCGGCGTCGCCGCGTACGGATCGTTCTCGGCTGCGACCTCCGGCACGCCTGTCAACGCGCCTCAGAACGCCAAGTCATCATCGGGCGTCGAAATCTGACGGTGGACGTTCGGTCGAGCCTGCTCCTTTGCTCATTGTCACCCGCGAGGTTCTCTGCCAGTGCGCGCCGCGCACAGACCGGCCCGGCGGGGTGAAAACACCACCCGACCGGGCCTGGGTTCGTCAGCATCCAAACCGCGGATCCTGGCTTACGGGAGACCCATCTGCAATCTCCGAGTCCACCGCTACGCCGCCGCTACTCTTTCACCCAGGTCGGGAGTCGACCCGGCGTCCAGGGAGCGCCGGCCGCTTCGAGCTTCGCCTCGACGGCCGGAATGTCGTCACGCACCAGCTTCGTCAGGTCGGCCAGCACGCCGGTGAACTCGTCCGCCGCATAGCCGTAGCCATCGATCTGCGTCTGCGTCGGCGCCGAGGTCACACCCCACTGGTCGGAAAGAATCCCGACGACCCGACTCCGGATCGACGTCGGCACCGGCTCCTGATGCTTGGCCAGCGTGTGGTCGCCGTTGAGCTTCGTGTCGATCGAGTCGAGCTTCTGTTGCAGCGCCTGCAACTCGCCCATGATGGACATATCCGCGGCCGGCGTGTCGATCAGGGCCTGCCGCAGGTACTTCAGCCGCGATTTCGTCTCGCTGACCACGCGTGACGCGCCCTGGACGGCCCGGTTCAGGTGCGCCACCTTCCTGCGGAACGCCATCACGGCCTCGCGATCCTTGGCCGGGAACGACGCCAACTCGAGCGGAATCACGTCGAACGGCGTCGCGTCGACCAGCGTCGTCACCTTGCCGTCGACTTCCTTCTCGAGCGTGACGGTAAACGTCCCGGGCAGTGCGAGCGGACCGATTGGAACCCACGACCACGGCTCGAGTTCCTTCTTTTCACCGTGCGGAATGCGGGCCGGCTGCGACGACGGGTAACGCAGGTTCCAACTCACACGGTGCAGGCCCTTGTCGCGAGAGCCTTTGACGCGCTGCACCACGGCGCCGGTGTCATCCTTCACGACCAGGTACACCGACGGCGTGAGCTCCTCGTCCTCGGCGCGCAGCTCGTCGATCGTCGGGTAGTGGTCGGAGCCCTTCTTCTCCGCCTTCTTTCTCTTCTCCTTGCGCGTTTCGATTTTGTCCTTGAGGAAATAGGTGAAGGTCGCGCCGAAAGGCGGGTTCGGCGTGGCGAAGAACATCTTGCCCTGCGCCCCGTGGCCGTTGCGTCCGCCCAGGCGGCTTCGCTGGATGTAGCGCAGCGCCGGCTTGACGGGGAACACCACCGCGTCCTCCTTCAGCTTCTCCTCGCTGACAGAGCGCAGCGGCGTGTAGTCGTCAAGCACGTAGAAGCCCCGGCCGAAGGTGGCCAGGACAAGGTCGTTCTCGCGCTTCTGGATCATCATGTCCTTGACGGCGATCGTGGGGAGGCCGCCTTTGAGCTTGATCCAGTGCTTGCCGCCGTTGATCGTGAAGTAGCAGCCGAACTCGGTCCCGGCGAACAGTAGATCCGGGTTGACGTGGTCCTCGGCGATGGTGTAGACGACCTCGCGATCGGGCAGGTCGCCGCTGATCGACGTCCATGTCTCGCCGCGATCGTCGCTGCGGAGGATGTAGGGCTTGAAGTCGCCTTCCTTGTGGTTGTCGAAGGTCGCGTAGACCCTGTCGGGCTTGTGCTGCGAGGCGATCAGACAACTGACGTACGTCTGATCCGGGACGTGCGGGAAGACCGAAATGGTCCGCCACGTGCCGCCGGCGTCGGGCGTGACATGCACGAGCCCGTCGTCCGTGCCGACGTAGAGCAGGTTCTCGACCAGCGGCGATTCGGTCAGCGACACCGTGTTGCCGTAGATTGACGTCGATTCGCTCTTGGCCACCGCGTCGACTGGCTGGATCTTGCCCATGATCTTGAGCTGGTCGCGGTCCAGCCCGCGGGACAGGTCGTCGCTGATCTTCTTCCACGTGTTGCCGCGATCGTCACTTCGGAAGAGCACGTTGGCCCCGAAGTAAAGCCGCGTGTGGCTGTGCGGGCTGATGATCAGCGGGGAGTCCCAGTTCCACACGTAGGGCTTCTCACCGGGTGGTTCGACCGGCTTGATATCCACGATCTGCCCGCTGCGGCGGTCGAAGCGAACGAGTCCGCCGTACTGCCACATGGCGTAGACGGTCATCGGATCCTCGGGGTCGATGGCCGATTCGTAGCCGTCGCCGCCCACCGTGACGTACCAGTTCTCGTTGGCGATGCCGATCCGGTCCGTCGTGCGCGATGGCCCGCCGAGGGAGTTGTTGTCCTGCGTGCCGCCGTAGATGTTGTAGAACGGCTCCGCGTTGTCCAGGCCGACGCGGTAGAACTGTGTCACCGGCAGGTTCGGCTTAAACTGCCAGTTCTGGCCGCGATCGTAGCTCTCGTAGATGCCGCCGTCACAGCCGACGAGCAGGTGGTCGGTGTTCTTCGGTTCGATCCAAAGAGCGTGATCGTCCACGTGGCGGTATCGCCGCGGCGCGCGGGCGAACGTCTTGCCGCCGTCCTCGGTGACGTGCATGAACGTGTCCAGCGTGTAGACACGATCGACCTTCTGCGGATCGCACACGATTTCGTTGTAGTACTGTGGGCTGGAGGCGACGTACTTGTTGCGCTTCTCCCAGGTCTCGCCGCGGTCGGTGGAGCGGAAAAAGCCGCCTTTGTCGTCCTGCGCCTCGACGATGGCGTAGACCACGTCGGGGTCGGCCGGGGCGATGCACATGCCGATGCGCCCCTTGTCCACGCTGGGGATGCCGCTTTTGAGAATGCGCCACGTTTTGCCGGCGTCCTCCGACTTGTAGATGTTCGACTCCGGCCCGCCGTCAATCAGCGTCCATACGTGTCGGCGACGCTGATACGACGTCGCGTAGATCACGTCCGGGTTGCGCGGGTCGAGGTGAACTTCGTTGACGCCGGTGTCATCGCTGATGGAGAGCACGCGCTCCCACGTTTTTCCGCCGTCGGTCGTTTTGTAGAGGCCGCGATCGCCGCCGCTTCGCCACAGCGGCCCCTGTGCGGCCACGTACACCACGTTGGAATCGCGCGGGTCGACGGCGATCATGCCGATGTGCTCGGAGTCCTTGAGGCCCAAGTTTTCCCAGTTCTTGCCACCGTCGCGCGAGCGATAGACGCCGTCCCCGAAGGAGACGCTTCGTTGACTGTTGTTCTCGCCGGTGCCGACCCAGATCACGTGCGGGTTGTTGGGATCGATCGTCACGCAGCCGATCGAATACGAACCTTCCTTGTCGAAGATCGGCTTGAACGTCGTGCCGCCGTTTTCCGTCTCCCAGACGCCGCCGGAGCAGACGGCTACGTACCAGTGCGCCGGGTCATCCTTTTCGACCGCGAAGTCGCAGATGCGGCCGGCTGTGAGCGCCGGTCCGACCGAGCGAAACTTCAGGCCCGCAAAGGTGCTGGCCGACATCGGTTTGTCTTTGTTGGGCTTGTCGCCGCTGTCCTCCTCGGCGATGACGCCCGCGGTGAGCGTCGCGACGATCATCAGGCTCATGATCCACAAGCTGCTTGCCTTGAGTTGCATGCGTACTGTCCTTTCTTTCACGCCCCGACGGCCGGGGTCGACGAAGCACCTCGGGCCGTCATGTCCATAAGGAGACTATCGGACCCTAGGAAGGCGGGATAAAGCCGCTTCCCCCCTCTGCCCCCAACGTCACGCGCCTACCCCCAGGCGTGGCCGGTGACGATCCAAGCGGCATCGCCCCGGCGACACCATGGTATGCGCCGGCGGCGGGCTTGCCAGTGCTGCCCGTGCTGGTGGCGTGGCTCGGGTGGCGGAAAAGTGTGTATTGTGGTCAGTTCCGGGTGAGCCCATCGTAGGTCGAACGTGCGCGGGGTGCCCCATTGTCGGTCGAGAGATTGAAATGCGATTGCCGTGTCACGTGATCTCGACCGACGGTGGGGGACGGAACCGGTGACGAATGCTTGTCCTTCCCCCACCGTTGTCCGGGACTACGCCAAGAGCCTGTCGAATCGGTACGACCCGGACAACGATGGGGCACCCGGCGGGTGGCGTGGCCCGGGCGGCGGAAAAGTGTGTTTTGTGGTCAAAGCGCCGGCGTGAACGGCGATTGGGCATGGCCGACGACTATACAACCCCTGTGTCGACGACCGGCTATGTGTACGACGAGCTCAACCGCCTCGTGCTCGTGGACGAAGAGCCGTCCGAGAATCCCGAGGACACCGACGGGCAGACGAAATACGCCTACGACGCGGTGGGCAACCGATCCGTGGTCGTCTATCCCAACGGCACGTGTACGGCGTACACCTACGACAACCTGAATCGACTGACCGGCATGGTGAACCGCACCTACGAAGGCGGCGGCCTGACCGTCTGTCCGGAATCCGGCGCCCTGCTCAGCCAGTTCGATTACACTCTAGGTGCCGCAGGCAACCGGACCCAGGTCGACGAGCTGGTGCTCGAGGCCGACGGCACGCTGCGCAAGCGAACGGTGAAGTACGAATACGACAACCTCTATCGATTGACCAAGGAGACGGTCATCGACGATACGGATCTGCCGGGAATCAACCCTGACCCGCAGGTCCGCACCGTCCGCAGCTTCACCTACGACCGCGTCGGCAATCGTCTGACCGAGCAGTTCGTGACGTCCACCGACACGACCACCTACGGGTACACGTACGACGACCAGGGTATGGATCGACTCACGAACAAGACGCAGTCGGTCTCGGTCGTTTCCAACATCGGTCCGGAGGATCTGCCGCACTATGCCGGCGCCAGGCCGGCGCCCTCCCGCTGGGCGGGCCGCAGTTTCCTTGGCTACGTAGCGCTCACGATGGTATCGCTCTTCGCGCCGCTGGCGCTACTGGGCTTCCGGACCAGGCGCTTGGGGCGGCGCCAGGCGCGTCGACGTCGGCGGCGGGCGGCCGTCGCCGCGGTGTTGATTCCGCTTCTTGTCGTCGGGCCGGAGCACGTCTTCGCCCTCTATCAGGAGGCGATGGCTCGCCGAGCGATGTCGGAGGCGCTGACGGCCGCCGTGCTCGCGCAAACCGGCGGCGAGGTCACCTGGACGTACGGCTACGACAACAACGGCAACATGGTCTTGCGAACCGACGGGACGCACGTCGACCTCTATCATTACGACGCGGAGAATCGACTGGGACGCGTCGAAGAGATCGCGGACGTCAACGTCGATCCGACGCTGGTTCCCACCTTCAGCTACGAGTACGACGCCGACGGGGTGCGCAAGTCGAAGGCCGACCTCGACCCCGACACCGGAAATGTCACCAATGTCACCACCTACCTGGCCGACAAGAACCGGCCGTACGCCCAGGTACTGGTGGAGTCGACGGCCGCCAACTCGCAAAGCCCGGCCACCGTCGACGTGACCTACACCTACGGCGACGATCTGATCTCGCAAACGCGCTCTGGCACGGAGAGCTACTACCTCTACGACGGCCAGATGTCCGTGCGGCAGTTGACGGATTCGCCGGCCGATCCGCAGACCACCCCCGCCGTGGTGACGGATAGCTACACCTTCGAGGCGTATGGAAGTCTGGCGGCCGAGTCTCATGCGGGCCCGGCAACCTCGAACAACTACCTCTACACCGGCGAGCAATACGATCCCAACCTGGTGTTCTACTACCTTCGCGCAAGGTACTACGATCAGACTAGCGGCAGATTTGCCTCCCGCGATCCGGTTGACGGGTTTGAGAGTAATCCCCTGACTCTCCACAGGTACTTGTATGCCCAAGGGCAACCCGTGAGCAAATACGATCCCAGCGGCCAATCGACAATTGCGCAGATGTCATCGCTCATGATTAGCGCCCTGATGTTCATCGCGTTCGCGCCCAACGTAGCAAATGCCCCAGGCCCGGACGATTTCCTCGTTCCAGACCAAAGTGGCAATCTCATCGGCGCTGGATTCGGGGCACTGCTCTTCGCGCCACTCTTCGTTATTGGCGGCCGGTTTGTCGGGAGGTTCATTCGAGGCCGATTCCGGCTTCCTGAGACGGCGCCGGAAACGAGATGGAACGCGGCGAATGGCCCCGGGCCGCTGGGAGCCGAAAGAGCAGCAACCTTTCGTAGCGCGAGCTACACGGAAGAGATACTGGAGGAGCCGCTTAGCTTGTATCGCGTTTACGGCGGAGACGCACCTGAAGTTGGTCCATGGTGGTCGCGGACTCGTTCCCTAGGGGCTGAGCAGGCAAGAATGGATCTTGGCTTGCTGCCGGAATGGGGAAACACAGCGGCGAATGTCGCCGAAATACATGTTCCGGCTGGAACGGTAATATATGAAGGTGCTGCTGCGCGCCAAGGCATATACCTTGGAGGTGGCAATCAGGTATTTATTCCGGAGGTACTTGAGGAATGGCTGGTGTCAAGACACTAGATCCGCGGATACAGAAGTCGATTGTCTCTTGGTTCTCTAGAGTACGTGTTGCGAGCATGAAGCTCCCAAGTGGCTGGTTCGGTAGACCGCGCGACGCGTTTCACAAACTAACGCATTGCGCGACATTGCATCGAAAACTCATTATCGAACTTGACGAGCAACTTCTACTTGTGCTAACGGATGTTGAGAATGCGACGGTAAGCTCACACCCAGAGCAAAATGAGGAGTGGTTGACCCTAAGCGGCTCTTCAAACTTCGTGTTTGACAGGCTCGAATACGTTTCGATGGCGCCTCGCACAGAAGTATTCGAGTCGGGCGAAGTGACCTTCGTGCACATGTTGCCTATTGTGCGTAGCACATAGAGACTAGGTAGGTTCTGCGATCCTTCTTCGTCACACTCGGCAGGTGACGTAGTCCAAGGGTACATGGTGATGCATTCCAGTTCAGTGGTCAGGTGGGCGCCCCCGAAACAACTGGAGCGGAGTGATCCGACCCATGGGTGGCCCGCCGCATTGGCGAGGCGGCAATGAAGGGAGCGATTGAAACAGGAAGACCGTGGGAATTGGCTGAGACACGTGTCGCTTGCTCAAGTGAATCATACTCCAGTGGCGAGGCACACCGTCAACGCGGCCGCCTCAAGCATGCCGCGTTGTGATTGATGATTATGAGGCCGTCCGCTCGGCTGACGCCGAGCGAGACGCCATTCAGGAGGTTCGACGATGACAGATAGACGGATACATCTAGTGGGGGCACTCCTGGTGCTCGCGGCCTTTGCGCCGGCGCTGCGCGCTGAGGTCGTCAACGGCAGCTTCGAGGATGCGCTGCCGCTCGATCAATCGTGGAATGTGCGCGATGTGGTGCAGGTCGAGCCCACAGGACTCGGCCACGTCGCCTTTTTCGAGGAGCCGGGCACCGGCGGCGTCAGTGAGCTCTGGCAGGCGGTTCAGATTCCCTCCACGGCCAGCCTGCTCACGTTTCGCTATCGATTCGCGTCGCCGCCGGATACGGTCGCACCGCAGCTACTGGCGGCGTACTCGAGGAAGGTGCACGGCAGCACGAATCCCGTCACCCTCGACCTGGATGTACTCGCGGGTGAGACGGAATGTCGATCCGAGACGATCGACCTGGACACGACCGATCTGACGATCGTGGCCAAGTTCGATCGTCGCGTCGCGCTGCTCGGGCTGCCGGGCGGCGAGAATGAATCAAAGCCACCGCAGCACATGTGCTTTTTCCTCCCCCCTTGGGGGAGGATCAAGGTGGGGGCCCGGAACAATCAGCTTCCTTGCGGCACGCGTCCCCTGGGCTCACGCCCAGAGCTGAGGCTCTTTCGCTCGCCGCGCGAGCTGCACCGTGCCAGCATGACGCCAGTAGAGAGCGATCGCGTTTGCCGTTCGAACCGCGGAGGTCGTCGGTCGTTTCGCGAGCGGATCACACGTTCGAAACGCGTGCGTACCATCCCCTCTCCCGCTGGGAGAGGGCTAGGGTGAGGGCCGTAGCGTGATGGCGTAACGGAAACCGGGACGCACGGAACACCGCTCGTGCATGCGGGTGTTACAACGTGGCATCGATTGGCATCAACAGCGCTCCCGCTGCCCCTCCCGACGGGAGGGGGGGGTGGTTGACGACTCCCGAGGTGTTCATTCGAACAACCCTGAAACGTTTATGCGAACCATGATCTGACTGATTTACTCCAAGTCCGGCCTCACCCGATCGCCCGAAAGCCGATATCGCGGCGGCAATACGCGCCATCGAACCGGATCTTGTCAACGGCCTCGTACGCCCGTCGCTGGGCCGCGGCGATGTCGTCGCCCAGCGCCGTCACGCCGAGCACCCGGCCGCCGTTCGTGAGAATGCCACTCTCTGTCATCTTCGTCCCGGCGTGGTAGACGTAGACGTCGTCCATTGCGGCCGCGTCGTCGAGCCCGCGAATCGGCATGCCCTTCTCATACGCCCCGGGATACCCCCCGGCCGCCATCACCACGCACACCGCCGGCTTCGGGTTCCATCGCACATCGGCCCGATCGAGCCGGCCGTCGACCACCGCCTCCAGCAGGTCGAGAAAGTCCGACTCCAGCCGCATGAGCACCGCCTGCGTTTCCGGGTCGCCGAAGCGGCAGTTGAACTCGAGCACCTTCGGCCCGGCGTGCGTCATGATCAATCCGCAGTAGAGCAGGCCGGAAAACGGCGCCCCGTCGTTTCGCATCGCGTCGACGATCGGCACCAGCACCTCCCGCTCGATTTTGTGCATGACCTCGTCCGTCGCGATCGGGGCCGGGCTGTATGCCCCCATGCCGCCGGTGTTGGGACCGGTGTCGCCCTCGCCGATCGGTTTGTGGTCCTGCGCCGTATCGAGGATGTAGATCGTGTGCCCCTCGACGAGCGCGAAGACCGACAGCTCCGGCCCTTTGAGCAGCTCCTCGACGACGACCTTGTCGCCGGCCGGGCCGAGACTGTGTTCGACCATGATGCGCTCGAGCGCCAGCAGTCCATCCGACGGCTCCGGGCAGACGAAGACGCCCTTGCCCGCGGCGAGCCCGGCCGCCTTCACGACGACGCCCGTGTCGCGCGTAGCGACGTACTCGCGGGCCGAATCGTAGTGCTCGAAGATGCGGGCCTCGGCCGTCGGCACGGTGGCCGTTTTCATCAGGTGTTTGGCGTAGGCTTTGTCCCCCTCGATGCGGGCGGCGGCTGCCGTCGGGCCGAAGATGCGATGGCCCTCCGCCTGGAACTTATCCACGATGCCGGCGCATAGCGGCGCCTCGGGGCCGACGACGGTCAGGCCGATGTCGTGCTCCCGGGCCGCAGCGAGCAGCCCGTCAATGTCCTCGGCGGCAATGTCGAGGTTGGTGGCGATGCCGGCCGTCCCCGCGTTGCCCGGAGCGCAGTAGAGCTGCTCGACCCGGATTGACCGGGCCAGCGCCGCGACCAACGCATGTTCCCGCCCCCCACCGCCTACCACCAGAACGTGCATGTCGAGACCTCGCGAAGTCGAAAGTTGCTGCCTGAACCGCGTGGGGCTATCCCAGCTCGCCCGGGCGATTCGCCCGTTCGACGCGGGCGATACGCGTCTCACGCCGGTGGGATTCTACGGACGGGGCGCGGCGGCGTCACGCTGTGAGGTTTTGAGGTATCGGTGGCCGGGTGTATCACATCGCACAGCGTGACCCCGGCCGGTCTCAACAGGCGTCATTGCGCCGCCTCCCTGCATCGTGTCGCCACGCCGTGTGAGCGTGTTGCGTCGTGTCGCTGCGCCGCGTCAGCGTATGCGCCGTCGCGCAGATATTGCCGAATACGAGCCGGGAGGTTTGGGGGACGACGCCGGGTGGCGGGCCCGGACGTGTCCCGCTCGCCTGAGTTCGGAGCGTCCGACGGCCGTGAACCGGGAGGTCGATCGCGTCGCGAGGGTTCGCAGCGCGCGAGGACGACGCGATTGGGTGACGCCCCCTAGCGAATCCGGCTTGACGCACCCGCACGAATGCCGTAAAGAAACAGACTGCGGGGTAGAGCAGTTGGCAGCTCGTCGGGCTCATAACCCGGAGGTCGCAGGTTCGAGTCCTGCCCCCGCTAATCTCGAGAGGGACTGGATTCGCAAGAGTTTGTGAGTCACCCGCCAACGCGGCGGTGCGGTCATAACCGGCAGCAAAAACGTATGCACTGCATACGTTTCGCAGAACGGAGACCGTATCGTGAGCACGAAGACCCCCCGAAGTAGGCCCGCTCGATTCGCCTCACGGCCCGATCGGCACCTGGCCGATCCAACCAATTGAAGTGGACTTCTGGTCCTGCGCAAGGAGTGCGCCGATGGAATCGGCTGGAGAAGCCGTGAAGGAGTCGTCAGGCACGTCGAAGGTTACCCATCGCCGCGGCGCGCGTCGGGGGCAATTACCACTAGCGAGCCATCGCCGATCGTCAACGACGTCATGGCCGTGTCGGCACGTGTCGCTTCGAGTCGTGGCCGGACTCTCTCTGATGTCGCTGCTCGCGCCATCGGCAACCGCCCAGTATGTGGAGTCATTCGAATCGTGGTCGGCTACCTCGGCCGGCACATGGGAGACCAAGGACCTGAGCGGCGCGCCGTACAATGTACCGGGCCTGGCCGTCGTCGAAATCGCGATTCGAAACTCGAGCGCGACGGCGTCCCGTTACGGCGGGGTCCGTACACCCGGCTCCACCCTGGAGCGACGCTTCAATGTGAGTAACGCGGCCACTGGGGGCTCGGACGTCATCATGATGCACGTCCAGACCGATGCCAGCGGGCAGATCGAGCACTACGCCGAGAACGTTGCGGATGTCGACTTCGTGCTCGTCGGTTACTGGGAATGTGGGACCTACGTGGAGCTGTTCGACCTCTTCAACTCCACCGGCTCATGGAACGACGTCGACCTAGACACCTACGGCATCGGACCGAACGATGTTGTCGAAATCGTTATTCTTGACCAGCAAAACAGCCAGGCATACGACGCGGGCGTACGGACCAATGGGTCGGCGCTGGAGCGTCGGGTCACTTTGCAGGAGCAGGACGTCGGGGACGATGCAGTCACCATGTTCGTCAAGGCCGATGGCTCCGCGAGCGCCACGATCGAGGCCTACGCCGGCAACCCGACTCAGGTGGACTTCTACGTGGTGGGCTACTGGCTGAACGAACCGGGCGACTACACCGAGACCATGGTCGACATCGGTAGCCCATCGGCAGATGCCACTTGGGAAGATGTCGATCTGACGGCGTCGGGCGTACCGGACGAGGCCATTGTCGAGGTGCTCTTCGCGAACGACACGACTGTGGATCCAAACGAAATCGGCGTGCGCTCGAACGGCTCGACGACAGCCCGGCTCCTGGATCTTACTGCGGAACATGATAGCCGGGGTGACGGCAACTTCGGACGCATGCATGTGTCCTCCGATCCGGACGCCGTAATCGAGTTTCGACACGAGGATGTCAGCGACGCGCACAGCTTTCACGTTCTCGGCTACTGGACGAGCAGCGCGATTCTGTCGGACCACGACGCCGGTCAGGTCGGCGACGCGTTCAGCCAGCAAGGCGGCGAAACGGACGCGGCACTCTTCGCATTCGAGCTGACACCGTGCTCCGGGACCATTACCGTGAACGAGATCGTCTTTAGCCTGACTGACCTTGCCGGGCTGACGGACAGTGACTGGGCCGGTCTCGAGCTGGTCGTCGACGAAAACGCCGACGGGGCGATCGACGCAAGCGAGACCACCACGGTTGGCGGCACCGGGGTTGTGGACACCACCGCGGGGACGATCACGTTCTCTACATCCTTCATCGTGACAGGCACCACTAGTTACATCTTGCGTGGGGACTTCGCCTCCCTCTCCCTAGGTGACAAGGTGACGATCGGCCTGGTCGATTCCGACATCTCCGCCAACAGCCTGATCACCGGAACCACCACGACCGCCACGCACCTGGAGCAATGTTACATAGAGGAGTTTGAGCCCTGGACGGCCACCACCGCGGCGACCTGGGAGACGGAGGACCTCGGCAGCGCGCCGTTCAACGTTCCGGCCAATGCCGTCATCGAGGTCGCGGTCCGCAACGGTGACGGGGCGAACGAGCACTGGGGCGGCGTCCGGGCGATCGGATCGACGCTTGACCGAAGGATTCAGCTCCACGAGGCCGAGAGTGGTGGGTACGATTTCGTAACCATGCACGTACAAACGAACGCCGACTCGCAGATCGAGCATTATGCCGAAACGACCGCGGATATCGATTTTGTACTCCTGGGCTACTGGGAATGCGGCACCTATGTCGAGACCTTTGATTCGTTTACGGCTGGGGCCAGCGCTTCATGGGTAGATCATTCCCTTTGGTCGTTGGGTGTGCGACCGACCTACGTCGCCGAGGTCGTCGCCACCAACGTCGACCCGTCGAACGAGTGGGAGTGCGGCGTGCGCGAGACTGGTTCCGTTCTTACGCGAACCGTGGTGCTGCACGAGGCGGAAGATGGCGGCGTGGACGCAGCGACGTTCTTCGTCAAAGCCGACACGACAACCGATGCCAACATCGAAATGTACGCCGGGTCAGACGCCAATCTTAACTTCTACCTAACCGGATACTGGAGCGTCGCGCCTTTATCCTATACCGAGCTGTCCACCACGATAGGAAGTCCGACCGCAAACGCCACCTGGGAAGCCGTCGACCTGACCGCAAGCGGGGTCCCCGATGCTGCCATCGCAGAGTTGATTCTGGCGAACCAAGACGCGACCAACCGACCGAGCGATATGGGCGGGCGCACCACCGGATCATCGGTCGACCGCATATTCAGCCTCCACGAAGCGGAGAGCGGCGGCAGCGACATCGGGCGCGCCCAGGTGCAGACTGATGACACGGCATCCATCGAATTCTATCACGGGGATGTCACCGCAGCGCACGAGTTTCATGTCGTGGGCTACTGGAGTACCTGCAATTCGGCCGTCGAGTATGCCGTGTCGGATCTCGGCGCAGTGACGGCTTCGAATTCGAGCATTGGACGAGGGATCAACAGTTTCGAGCGCGTCGCCGGATTCGACGAGGACGCAAGCGGCAACGCCGATGCATGGCTGGCCGACGGACCTACGCTGACGGCGCTTGGCGTCTTGGGCGGGTCCTACGCCGAGGCACTTGGCATCAATGACAGCGACATGGTAGTCGGCTGGTCGGAGAACGGCAGCGGGAGTCGGCGGGCGTTCACCTGGACGAGCGGCGGTGGTTTTACCGACTTGGGCACCACATCGGGACGCCTGGACAGCGAGGCCCACCAGGTCAACGAAAACGGGGAGGTCGTCGGTACCGTTCTGGATTTCGCGGCGACGCCGCGTCACCGGTTGGCCTTCATCTACCTGCCCTCGCCGGCCTACACACTGAGCGCCGGTTTGACCAGCCTCGGAACGCTTGGCGGTTCCGAGAGCGTAGCAACCGGTATCAACGACTCGGGGCAAGTTGTCGGTGGCGCCCAGGACGCCAATGGATACTACCGACCGTTTCGTTGGCAGGGAGGCGTCATGACCGACCTGGGCACGCTCGGAGGCGAGAGCGTCCTGCCGGATCATCGCGCTGAGTCGATCAACGGAAGCGGCACGGTTTGTGGCCGTTCCTGCACGGCGAGCAATGCCAGGCATGCGTTTCTCTGGGACGGCACGATGGTCGATCTTGGCGTTCTCCCGGGCGGCACCCAGAGTTGGGCGTTCGGCATCAATGACAGCGGCGTTGTGGTCGGCACGTCGGATGTTACCGGTGGCGCAGTCCGCGCGTTCATCTGGGACGCTACGAACGGCATGCGAAACCTGAACAACCTGATTCCAGTAGGCAGCGGATGGACCTTGACTCGCGCCAACGACGTCAACGACGACGGGTATATTACGGGCTTCGGCACGAACGGAAGTGGTGACGTCCATGCGTTTCTTCTGACACCGGCGTGCGCCGCAGGCGGCGGCGGAGCCGCCTTGGCGCTTGCGTCAGGAGGCGGGACGACGAATTCCGACGGCGTGTTTACCCAGCCGGTCGAAAACGCCGCTGGTCAACGCTTGGG
>Ga0055449_10000239_pt1 | contig 15645 bp, 16 predicted proteins | sample China_Galinas_PW_2_FD_57739 | JGI IMG/M metagenome (GOLD analysis project Ga0055449, IMG submission 57739) | Wetland microbial communities from San Francisco Bay, California, USA, that impact long-term carbon sequestration - China_Galinas_PWB_D1 | ecosystem: Environmental > Aquatic > Marine >... | reverse complement strand
GCCGCCGGCCAGCCGGGCGATCAATACCACGTTCACCAGAATCGAAGCGGCGAGAATGACGCCTAGCACGATGCTCATTGTGCTCGGCATGTACGCTCCGGCCGAATCCCCACGGCCGGTGCCGTCGGCGGGTTCGATCACCGTGCCGCCCGTCGCCAAATCTTCGAGAAGCTGATGGTCGTACTTCTTCCGTGCCTGTAGCGGCGGCTCGCCCGACGCGACCGACTCGAGATCGGCGATGAGCTCCGTACACGTCGGGTACCGATCTTCGGGGTTTTTCGCCATCATCACTTCGATGATCTCACCGACCCCGGATGACAGCGATTTGTTGAGATGATCGGGTGGAATCACCGGCTCCTTCAAGTGCTTGTGCATGACGGCCGACGGTGTCGTACCGTCAAACGGCACCTTCCCGGTCACCATGTGGTAGAACGTGGCGCCCAGCCCGTAGATGTCCGCCCGGGCGTCGATGTTGATTTCGCCGCGGATCTGCTCCGGGCTGATGTAGTAGGGTGTGCCGTACGCACGGCCCGCCTCGGCGGCGGCGGTGGCATAGTCCCCGATTTCGCGCGCCAGACCCATGTCCGCGAGCTTCACCGTGCCGGAGTTCGTGATCATGAGGTTCTTCGGTTTCACGTCGCGGTGAATCAGGCTCTGGTTGTGGGCGTGCTCCAGGGCGCGGGCCGCCTGCAGGACGATCCGAATCGCCTCGCTTTCCTCGATCGGAAGCCCATCGTTCAGCAGGTCGTACACTGTCTTGCCGTCGATGTACTCCATCACGAAGTAGTGGTATCCGCCGGACTCACCGACGTCGAATGCCTGGACGATGTTGGTGTGGTTGAGCCGCGCGGCCGCCCGGCCCTCCTGATAGAAGCGGTCCACGAACTCCTGGTTCTCGCTGAGTCGCTTGGGCAACACTTTGATCGCCACAATCCGATCCAGGCTGAGCTGCTTGCCCTTGAAGACGACCGCCATCGCGCCCTGGCCGAGTTTGCTCAGAATCTGGAATCCCGGGATCTGCTGCGCCGGGCGGTACATCGAGTCCTCGTCCACGGCCATGTTTAACCGCTTGACTTGACTCGGAGTAATAAAGCCGCGCTCCGTGAGCAGCTCAGCCAGCGTCGTTCTCTTGCCGTTTTGATTGAGGCTCTTCTGCTCGGCGCGGACCAAATCGACCTCGTTCGGTGTGCAGAGCTTTCGTTCCACGACCAAACGCGCGAATTGCGAATCCTCGAAACTCGACATGTCATGTTCCGCCAAGACGATTACGGTGTCGAAACTGAAGCGCACACCGCGACCCAGGACGCCGGCTGAAGAACTGTAGGGCCGCTGATACCGCGGATCAACCTGCTATCAGCGTACATTTTTGCGCCTTGCAGGGCTGCCAATCTGGTCGACGTCGGATATCACAGTCCGAGAAACCACCCGTTTTCACACGGCTCGGTGGGTTCGGGCCCGCCAACGATGGCAGGACCGGGCATGGTATGTCAGGCGAACGCTCCGAGAAGTTCGGCCCGGACGAAGTGCCCGGCCAACGCCGGGTCCGTTTCTAGCTGCGCCCGGGCTTGCACGCAAGCTTCGTGTTGGCGTTGTGTAAAGAGTGTCGGCCCGCATCGCTCCGGCGGTACCGCACCCAGGCAATCCAGCAGGGCGTTGACCGCGTCAGCAATTCCGGAACCTGTTGCCGCCGAGATGTGCCACATTGGGGCATCGATCGACAAATGGCCGACGGCGATCGGTGCCACATCCGTCTTGTTCACAAGCAGCACAGCCGGGCCAAATGCAAGCCAGCGCGACACATCGTCGAGTTCTTCATCGGATACGGCCGCGGAGCCGTCGATGAGGATCAAGCGCAGGTCGGCCGACGCCGCGATGCTGTGCCCGCGACCGATCGCGTCCGCCTCGAGCTCGTCCACAGCGTGTCGCGTGCCGGCCGTGTCCATTAATCGAACGGGGAAACCGCCCAGTTCGATCCACTCGGCAAGCCAATCGCGCGTGGTCCCATGAGCCTCGGACACGACGGCCGCCGTCCGTCCGGTAAGTCGGTTGAAGAGCGTGGATTTGCCGGCGTTCGGCGGTCCGACAATCGCGACCGTGATGCCGTCGAGAAGGAGCCTCGCGGTTTGATACCCTGCGGTGACGTTTTCAAGTAGTCCGTCGGCCCGGGCCGCGTCCGCCGCGCAGCACGACGCCGCATCAAGCAACAACGCCGGCAGCCGAGCGTACTGTTCTGCGAGGAAATGGGCGGTCGCCTCCGTCCGTGCCGTGGCCAGGGCGTCAACGACCTCTCGCTGCACCTGGCTTTGGACCGGCCACACCGCATCCGTTCGTTGCGGCCGTGCCACCGGCTCGACGCCACGGGCCTGCAGCTCCTCGAGGATGCGCTCGACGATCCGGATGCCACCGTGACAGCAGATGTCGACGGCTTGCTCATTGGTGGTCGGTACCGTACTCACGAGGACATCGTCGAGAGGCGTGTCGTCGGCCACGAGCGTCGCATACACCAGTCGGCCCGGCCGCTCGCCCGGCGCCGTTATGCATGTCGGACGCATCAGCGACTCGACGATCTCATGGGCTTTGGAGCCCGATACGCGAATGACGGCGATCGCGCCGGCGCCCGGCGGCGTCAGTACGGCAGCATGCGTGGTGGTGGGCCGGATCATGCGCCCAGGTCACGAAGGTGCTTCGAGTACGCCAAACCGATGCCGCGAAGGGTGATGTCGGTGACGAAGGTGTCGATGAAATCGACGTAAGGTTTCATGAACGCGACGTCCCCGCCGGAGGCGACGACCTGCGGCCAGCGGTTCAGGTGGGAGGCGTAGCCCTCCACGAGTTCGCGCACGGCGCCGGCGATCCCGCGGCACACGCCGGTCTGAATCGCCTCGGCCGTGTCGCGCCCGTAGGGCATCTCCGGCATGCCCGGCTCGATCAGCGGCAGCGCCGACGTGTGCTCGGAAAGGGCGGCAAGCTGCAACCGAATTCCGGGGAGAATCGCGCCGCCCAGGAACACGCCGCCGTCGTCGACGAGATCGACGGTGACGGCCGTGCCGAAGTCCACGCAGATGCAGCCGGTTTGCAACCGATCGAACACGGCATAAGCGGCGCAGACGCGATCCACGCCGACGGCTTTCGCATCGGTGACGCCCACGTCCATGGGCAGCGGGATGGTGTCGCCGATCACCAGCGGGCGGCGGTCGAGCGTCGATTCGACCAGTTCGCCGATCCGTTCGGTCGCCGCCTTCACGACGGATCCGATCACCACAGCGGCCACGCGCCCATTGGGCATCGCGTCGACGTGGGCTTCGAAACTCTGTTTGATCGCGGCATCGTCTCCGGTATCCACCGCCAACGGGGTCTTGAGGGTGTTTTCGTGCCACGTAGCGACATGCGTCGCGGTGTTGCCGACGTCGAAAATGACGATCGGCGCGGCGGGGTCGAAGTCGGCAAGTCGATGACTCATGGATGGCTCCGGTGCGGGGGCGCGGGCAGTCGGACCGGCTCCGGCTCGGTTTCGTCGGCTTTCCTGCGATCGCTGACGACCTGCCACAGTCGCTCGAGCATCGCGGGCAGACCGCGACCCGCAACCGCGCTGATCGGCAACACCTGCTTCCCCAGGGCCTCGGCGAGTTCGGCCGCTCGGGCGTCGCCTTCGGGAAGATCGATCTTGTTGCCGACGATCACCTCGTCCTTGTCGGCCAGCGCCTGGCTGTATTTTCGCAGTTCCTCGCGAATTGTGCGATAGGCCGCGACCGGCGTGACGTCGGAATGGTCGCTGCCGACGTCGACGACGTGGAGAATCACGCGTGTGCGTTCGATGTGTCGGAGGAACTCGTCGCCCAGACCGGTGCCTTCGTGCGCGCCCTCGATCAGCCCCGGAATGTCGGCCATCACGAACCGCCGCTCGTCAGATAGCTGGACGATCCCGAGCTGCGGTTTGAGCGTAGTAAACGGGTAGTCGGCGATTTTCGGGCGAGCGGCCGAAAGACGCGAGAGCAGCGTGCTCTTGCCCGCATTCGGCAGGCCGACGAGCCCGACGTCGGCCATGAGCTTGAGTTCCAGCCGAAGCCACCGCTCCTGTCCGGGCGTGCCCGGCTCGGCCTCCTTCGGCGTCTGATGGTCGGCCCGGGCGAAGTGAACGTTGCCACGCCCGCCCTTGCCCGGCTCGGCGATGCAGACCCGCTCGCCGGGCGTCGCCAAATCCTTGAGCAGGACGTCGGTTTCGCGATCGTAGATGAGCGTGCCGGCCGGTAGCTTGATGACCAGATCCTCGCCGTTGCGGCCGGTCATGTTTTTGCCCAGCCCGGGTTGGCCGTTGGTCGCTTTCCAGTGATGCCGACCGGCGAAATCGAGAAGTGTTTCGACCTCGGGCGCTGCCTGGGCGTAGACGCCACCGCCGTCACCGCCGTCGCCGCCGTCCGGGCCGCCCTTGGGAACGTGCCGTTCCCGCCGGAAGCTGACGCACCCGTCACCGCCTTTACCGGCGCGAACGAAGATTTCGGCATGGTCAACGAGCATTTGGTTCGCGGCCTGTTTTCGGTGGAGCCGGTCCAGGGCGCCATGTTCACAGAAAACCAAAGAAAAAGGGGTGGTCAGCGACCACCCCTCACGTTTTCACTCGGGCGTTCGGCCCTTAGCCGGCGGCGGGGACGACGTCCACCTTGCGCCCGCGGAAGCGGACGACGCCGTCGCGCAGGGCAAAGAGGGTGTCGTCATTGCCGCGACCGACGCCGTGGCCGGGTTTGTGCGGGGTGCCGCACTGGCGGATGAGGATCGTTCCGACGGTGACCGCCTCGCCACCATATTTCTTGATGCCGCGAAATTGCGGGTTGCTGTCCCGGCCGTTGCGCGACGAGCCTTGTCCTTTTTTGTGTGCCATCGTTCAAGCTCTCCGTGTCATGCGTTCCGGCGACCTCGACGGCACCGGCGGTGAATCGACGTTACCTCATCACCCAGTGGCGATTCGTTCGCCTTGGCTGGGCGGTGGCCCGCGTGGACGGGTCACCGGGCAAAATGTAATCGATGCCCAGAGCGAGTCGCCGCGTGAACGACCGCGGGTTGTCGTGGCTCTCTGGCTTGTCCTTGTCGAACGCGGGGTTGGGGATCCGATCAATCAGACCGCTCAGACCGCTGATGTACACCGTGAAGTCGCTCGCCTTGGGATCGAAATCGCGAAAGACGAAGGCCGACGACCGCGCGTTTTCCTCCCCTTGGAGGAGCAGGCCGGTCACCTGTGTCGGCCGGGCGAAGAACGGATAGTCCTTCTTGTTCAACGCGGCGATTCGGCGGTAGACCGAGATCGGCACGTTGTCGCCAGCCTGAACGACGTCCAGCGTGTCGGTCACGAGCTGGGCCGACGGGAGGTACTGCACGTCCTGGCCGGTGTTGTTGGTCACGCGATAGACCATGTACCAATAGGTCTGCGGCTGGGATTCGCCCGGCAGCCGCACCATGATCCGTTGGGGGTCGCGAAACTCGAAGTTCAACTGCCACGTCAGCGCGGCCCCCGGAATGACGTCCTGGGCGAGCGCGGGCGCGGCGGGCGCGGCGTACACGGCGGCCAAAAGCCCCAGCAATTGTCGCGATAGCAGTGTACTCATAGACCCGCCATTGTAGCTGAATCGTCGGATTGTCAACAGCCACTTTCGGCAACCCTCTGTGGGGATTAGACTTCGCCACGCGGATCGATACTGAATCGACGCCGGGGCGACGCCCGCCAGGCGCCCCGCCGGGCCATGAACCGGAGCGACGCACGTATGAAACAGGGGTTCGATCCCGGAATCGAACGAGATGTCACCATCACCGTGACCGAGGACATGTGCCCGGCCTTCGACGGGGTGGTGATCCACCGTGTGTATTCGACCTGGTCGGTGGCGCATCACTTCGAGGTGGCGGCACGGAAGGTGCTGGTGGGTTTTCTCGAACCGCACGAGGAGGCAGTCGGATCGAGGCTCGAGGTCGAGCATCACGCGCCGTGCGCCGTGGGGCGAACGGTTCGCGTCCGGGCCGAACTCGTCGAAGTGACCGACGATCATCACCCGCGCGTGGTGTGCCGCGTGGCTGCCTACGACGGTAATCGGCTGCTGGCTTCGGGGTCGCAGACGCAGGTCGTCATGAACAAGACTCATCTTAAACGGTATCTCAAACGGAGCTGAATCGATGGTCAAGTTTATCGCACTGTACAAGAAGCCGGCCGACGTGGATGCGTTCGAGAAGCACTACAACGAGGTCCACGTGCCGCTGGTCAAGAAGATGCCGGGTCTGAAGCGCGTCGAGGTAGCGCACATGACGGGGTCGCCCGGTGGCGAGCCGGCGTTTTACATGATCGCCGGGCTCTACTTCGACTCGAAGAACGCCATGTTCGACGCGCTGAACAGCGACGAAGGCAAGGCGGCCGCCAAGGACGTGATGGGCTTCGCCGGCGATATCGTGACCATGATGTTCGCGCAGGTGGAGGACTAGCGAGCGCGCGGCCGGGCGTTGTGCGTGTCATGTGCTTCACCGCCCGGTCGTCGTGACTAGACGAATCAGACGATGCGTACATTCATAGTGTTCATCCTGATCGTGGCCGTCTGTGCCGGGAGCTACCTCGGCTACGATCGGTGGACGGCCGACGAAGGGGCTCAGTCCTATCGCGTGGGGCAGGTGCAGCGCGGCGAGGTCGTCGCTACCGTGACCGCGACGGGCAACGTCGAGCCGGTGCTTCGTGTGCTCGTCGGGTCGCAGGTCAGCGGCACCGTGGTGAAGTGGTATACGGATTTCAACCAGCAGGTACACGCGGGCGACGTGCTGGCCGAACTCGATCAAGGGCAGTTTGCGGCCTCGATCGACCAGCGAAAGGCGGCGGTGGCCGTGGACAAGGCCAAAGTCGAGCAGGCGCGGGCCGATCTGACCGACGCGGAGCTCAACCTCCATCGAATCCAGGCGGCCTACGCCAAGAACAGCGCTACGGAGAACGAGCTGGGCGAGGTGCAGGCACGTGTCGACGGGGCCAAGGCGGCGCTGCACGCGGCGGAGGCACAAGTGGAAGTCGCCGAAGCGGAGCTCGAGGCGGCACAAATCCAGTTCGACAAGACGATCATCCGCTCGCCGATCGACGGCGTGGTGATCTCGCGTGATGTCGACGCGGGGCAGACCGTGGCCGCCTCTCTCAACGCCCCGACGCTCTTCGAGATCGCCAACGATCTGCGCCGCATGCGCGTGAACGCGGCCGTCAGCGAAACGGACATCGGCCAGGTCCACGAAGGAATGGCCGCGACGTTTCGCGTGGACGCGTATCCGAAACGGAAGTTTCACGGTGTTGTCACCCAGGTGCGTTACGCCGAGACGGTGGTGGATAACGTCGTCACCTACGAGACGCTGATCGACGTGGACAATCCCGATATGGCACTTCGACCCGGCATGACCGCGGTCGTGGATTTCGAGGTGCAGCGCGTCGACAACGTGCTCAAGGTGCCCAACGCGGCGCTCAGGTTCGATCCCAACCGGAATTTCGAGCCGCCCCAGGTGCGCTCACGCGGCCGGGCCCAGCCGCCGAAGCCGCGCGTCTACATCAAGAAGGGCGAAGAGCTCGTCAAGGTCGACATCGAGCCGGGCATCACGGACGGGTCGTATACCCAGGTTGTCAGCGGTGACCTGAAGGAAGGCCAGGAAGTGATCGTCGGGTGGGATTTGAGCAAGCGGGCACGGTGAGCAACGAACGAACCAACGCACCTCCGACGGCTACCACGATGGCCGACCCGATCCATCGGTGTCCGTGGTGCGGCTATCTTCTCTACGATTGCGCCTTGCCGAGGCGATGCTCGGAGTGTGGAGCCAACCTGGTCGATCGGTACTTCGAAAACCCTTTGCCATGGGAGGCCCATGGTGGTCGTCTGTCCGCAAGAAGGTTTCTTGCGACCGTTCTGATGTTCGTCGCCAGCCCGCGCGAATCGCTCAATCGGCTCAGGAATCGAGCCGATTGCGGCATCCTCGGCTCGGGGCGCCTTACGTTGTGCTTGCTCGGCGCGTATGCTCTGGTTGCGCTGGCAGCTAGCGTGTCGCTTCATGTACTGGCCTGTGTTCTCAGGACAATTTACTACGGCGGACCTCTGTTCGAGAATCTTGCGTTTCAGTTTCCTCTTCGCGATATCGTGTGGGGCACTCGCTTTTTCCGATCGGATTGCGTCCCTTGGTTAATCGTGTGGGCGATCGGTTCGGGCATCGTGTGGATGGTCGCGCCAACACACCGCGGAATACACACGCTCCGGTCTACCCTTGCGGCGCTTGGGCCGCTACCATTACTGGGCGCCACGGCTGGCTGCACTATCTCGTTGCTACAGCTGCTACTATCCCCTGAGACAATTCCGCCCATGCCGCTCATCCGGTGGGCGGGTGCGAGAGCGCTGCTGGTCTTATTCGTGATCTTCAGTGTCCAGTTTGCCCGCATTGCTCCTCCCGTGCATGCTGATGATGCGAAATGATGAATAGGGCGCAGGTTGAACAGTGCAGTAATGCGAATGTATCGGGCAATGCGCCAATGGCAAAGACGTTGATCGACATTCAAAACGCCTGGAAGGTGTACGACACGGGCGAGATCAAGGTCGAGGCCGTTCGGGAGACGTCCATGGCCGTGACCGAGGGGCAGTTCGTGGCGATCCGCGGGGCCAGTGGCTCGGGCAAGTCGACGTTCATGCACCTGATCGGCTGCCTCGACACGCTCACGAGGGGGCGATACCTGTTCGAGGATCACGAGGTGTCACGGCTCAGCCGGAACGAGCTGGCCGCCCTTCGCAACCGGCGGATCGGGTTCGTGTTCCAGAGCTTCAACTTGCTGGCGCGCACGACGATCCGGGACAACGTGGCGATGCCGCTGGCGTATCAAGGGGTCCGGCTTCGCGAGCGGCGTCGCCGGGCGGAGGAGCTGCTGGTGGACATCGGGCTGGGCGACCGGCTCGAGCATCATCCGAACCAGCTTTCCGGCGGGCAGCAGCAGCGGGTGGCGATCGCGCGGGCGCTGGTGACGGACCCGGTGGTGCTGCTGGCCGACGAGCCCACCGGCAACCTGGATACGGTGCGCGGCGGGCAGATCATGGCCCTGTTCTCTGAGCTCAATCGAGACAAGGGCCTGACGATTATCATGGTCACGCACGAGGCAGAGGTGGCAGCCCACGCCTCGCGCCAGGTCGAGTTTCGGGATGGCAGAATCATCTCGGACGTCGTAAACTGACGGTTCCATCAAGCGGGGCACGGACATCATGCGGTTCTCGACGATTCTCTACGAAGCACTCGTCAGCTTGACCCACCACAAGGTACGTACGTCGCTGTCGGTGTTGGGGATCGTGATCGGCATCGCATCGGTGATCGCGATGGTGGCCGTTGGGCAGGGGGCCAAGGCGCGCGTGGAGCGTCAGATCGAGGCGATGGGCAACGACTGGCTGACCATCGGTTTCTGGGGGATTCAGCGCGGTGGCATCCGCAGGCAGCAGGGCGTCCCGCCGGATTTGGCCGAGCGCGACGCCCGGGCGATCGCCGAACAATGCTCGGCCGTGCGCGCGGCGACGCCGAGCAACACGATGAGCATGCAGGTCGTGTCGTCGTACGCGAACTATCAGCCGCGCGTGCAGGGCGTGTATCCGAGTTATTTCGACATTCGCCGGTGGAAGCCTGTCGCGGGGCGGCTGTTCACCAACGACGACATGAACATGATGCGTCGCGTGTGCTGCATCGGACAGACGGCCGCGCGCGAGCTGTTCGGGGCGGTCTATCCGGTCGGCGAGACGATCCGCGTCAACCGCATTACGTTCGAGATCATCGGTGAGCTGGCGGCGAAAGGCACGTTCGGCGACGGACGTGACAACGACGACTACATCATCTTTCCGTGGAGCGTGTTTCAGCGGCAGATTGCGGGCAACGAAATATCACAGACGATGTTCGCGGCCGCGGTGCCTGGGGCGCCGTTGAGTCTGGTGAAGCAGGAGATTCGCAACGTGCTTCGCGACCGGCATCACCTGGGGGAGGACGAGGACGACGACTTTCGGATCGTCGATCGCTCGGTGGCGGCCGAGGCGAGTGCGGCGGCGACGCAGACCTTCAACTGGCTGCTGACGACGATCGCGGGGATATCGCTGGTGGTCGGCGGCGTGGGTGTCATGAACGTGACGCTCGTGTCGGTCACGGAGCGCACGCGGGAGATCGGCACGCGCATGGCGATCGGCGCGACCGGTGAGGCGATCCTGACGCAATTCCTTGCTGAGGCGGTGCTCTTGTGCATGCTCGGCGGGGTTTTGGGGTTTGCCTTCGGCAGCGCGGTCGCGCAGGTCGTGTCGTGGAAGCTGGGTTGGGACGTGCTCATTTCATATTGGATGGCCGGACTGGCCATCGGCTTCGCCACGTGCGTGGGGGTTGCCTTCGGGGCGTATCCCGCGTGGCGGGCAAGTCGGCTTGATCCGATCGAGGCACTCAGGTACGAGTGAGGTCGCGCGAGGCGTCGCGCCTGTCCATCGCGTCAGTTCATCGAGGAGAAGAGACGATGTCGCAGCGAGCGAGCGATCGAAGGGACTTCATGCGGCAGGCGACGTGCGCCGGGGCGGTGGTTGCGACGGCCGGCGCGGCGACGGCCGTCGCGGGAGAGGCGAAGCCGGAGCGGGTGGTTGTTCCCGCAAGGCCGGGCGCGCCGTTTTCGAGAGCGGTCGGGTACGGCGGCATCATTCACGTGGCCGGGGTGGTCGGTCGAAAGGCCGGCGAGCAGGGCATGGGCACGGGAAGCTTCGAGTCGGAGTGTCGCCAGGCGATGGAGAACCTGAAGGCGTCCGTCGAGGCGGCCGGCTCGTCGATGGGCAAAGTCATGAAGTGTGGGTGCTTCCTGACGGACGTGAGCGATTTCCCTGCGATGAACAAGGTGTTTCGCGAGTACTTCCCGTCGAACCCGCCGGCTCGTTCGACGGTGGTGGTCAAACAGCTTGTGGTCCCGAACGCGCGGCTCGAGATTGATTGCGTCACGTGTGTGTAGTTAGCATTTGCGTCTCTGGTTGGCGGTCGGGCGCGCTGATGGTAGCCCCTTTGGTCCGCACAGCGGACCCTACGAGTTGAGGTGTAGGGTCCGCTGCGCGGACCATGAGCGGAGTGCGGCACAGCTCACAACGCAGTGGGAAAAGGGAGTGGAATCATGGTCACACGTCGAGGTTTCATGGGCGCGATCGGCATGCCGGCCGCGACGGTTGCGTTCGGTGGTTCGGTGCTTCCGATGTTCGATGCGGCACGAGCGCACGCGATTCTGGCCGACCTCGCCGGCGTGCACGGCGAGCCCCACGAAATCGCGCGAAACGAGGACTTCTGGTTTGAGATCGCCCGGGCTTTTACGCCGGACCGCTCGCTGACCAACCTGAACAACGGCGGGGTGAGCCCGTCGCCGCGCATCGTGCAGGAGTCGATGAAGCGGTATCTCGATCAGTCGAACACGGCCCCGCCCTATGTGATGTGGCGGCTACTGGAGCCGCGGCGCGAGACGGTGCGCGAGCGCTTCGCCCGGGTGTTCGGTTGCGACAAGGAGGAGGTCGCCTTTACACGCAACGCGTCGGAAAGCCTGCAAATCTGCCAGTTCGGAATTGACTTGAAACGCGGCGACGAAATCCTCACGTCCAATCAGGACTACCCTCGGATGATCCAGACGTTTCACCAGCGCGAGCGCCGCGAGGGCGTCAAGCTGACGCAGTTTTCGCTCCCCGTCCCGGCCGAGGACAACAACGAGATCGTCCGGCTTTACGAGTCGCACATCACGCCGAAGACCAAAGTGATCCTGATGTGCCACACGATCAACCTGACCGGACAGGTGCTGCCGGTGCGCGAGGTGGCGGCCATGGCCAGGCGACACGGCGTGCCGGTGATCGTGGATGGCGCTCATGCCTTCGCCCACATCGACTTTCAACTGTCGGACCTGAACGTCGACTACTACGGCACGAGCTTGCACAAGTGGCTCTGTGCGCCGCACGGGACGGGAATGCTCTACGTCCGCCGCGACAAGATTCGCGACCTCTGGCCGCTGATGGCCGCCAAGGAGGAGATGGACGACGACATCCGTAAGTTCGAGGAGATCGGGACGCACCCGGCCGCCAACTACCTGGCGATCGGGGATGCGATCAGCTTTCATCAGGGGATCGGGGCGGCACGCAAGCAGGCTCGCTTTATCTACCTGCGGGACTATTGGGCGAAGCGGCTGCTTCAGCATGACCGCGTGAGGCTTCACACGAGCCTCAAGCCGGGATTCGCGGTCGGGATCGCCAACGTCGAGATCGTGGGCGTCGATTCGGGCGATTTGAACCGGCATCTTTGGGACAAGCACGGGATTCTGGTGACGCCCATCAAGCACGACGAGTTCCAGGGCATTCGCGTGACGCCGAGCATCTACACGATGCTGCCGGAGCTGGACCGCTTTTGCGATGCGATGGAGGCCGTGATAAAAAACGGCCTGCCCGGGAAGAAGTCGGCGGACGGGTAGCCGCGCGCGGCATGGTTTCGGGCGCGGGTGGCATGTCGCGCGGGTGGCATGGGCAAACTCGTTTGCCCGTGCATGGGAACCGCCAGAACGGGCGGCCCGTATTTCTGATACTCATAGCGCACCAAGGAGGTCGAGCAAGGATGGACTTTCCCGAAGCGAAACCGGCCGAGTCGTTTGCGTTCAAGCACATCATCTACGAGAAGGCGGGGCATCGGGCCACGGTTACGATGAACCGGCCGGAGGTGCTCAACTGCCTCGACTATCCGACGCTGTGTGAATTGCACCGGGCGTTCGAGGATGTGTCGTTCGACGACGCGGTCCGCGTCATGGTCCTGACCGGAGCGGGTGACCGGGCGTTCTGCACCGGGGCCGACCTCAAGGAGCAGAGCGAAACGTGCCTGGACAAGCCGGGGGCCTACTGGAAGTGGATGGGCAAGTTCATCGAGGTCCACGAGAAGCTGCGGAACATCGGCAAGGTCACGGTGGCCCGGCTCAACGGTATCGTGGTCGGCGGCGGCAACGAAATGAACATGTCCTGCGATCTGGCGATCGCGGCCGACGATATTTTCCTCCGCCAGGTAGGGGCGGCCCGGGGTAGTGTCGCGGCGGCGGGCGCGACGCAATGGCTGCCGATGATCGTCGGCGACCGGCGAGCGCGGGAGATTCTGTTTCTTTGTGACAACTTCCCGGCCGCCAAGGCGCTGGAATGGGGCTGGGTGAATCAGGTCGTCCCGCGCGACAAGCTGGACGAGGCGGTCGACGCGATGTGCGCGAAGCTGATCGACAAGCTGCCGGAGTGTACGCGGTATACCAAGCAGCAGCTCAACTACTGGCGCGAAGTTTCGTGGCACCAGACGATCGGCCACGCCCGCGACTGGCTCAGCATTCACAACCTCTCGCCGGAAGTCCGCGAGGGCATCACGGCGTTTGTCGAAAAGCGGCCGATTGACTATGCGAGCGTGCGTAAGGGTGTACGATAGGCGGATACCGTCACGAGGATGATCCGATATGATTACGCGCCTTGAGATTGAGGGATTCAAGAGCTTCGGCAGTCCGTCGCAAGCGGTCGACCTGTCGCCGCTCACCTTCATTGTCGGGCAGAATGCGTCCGGGAAGTCGAACTTCCTCAGTGCATTGCGGTTTCTGCACGATTCGATTCGGCAAGATGCGGAATACGCGTGCAATGATCAGGGCGGGCTAGCTGCAGTGCGCAACAAGCTTCAGAGGCAACGGAAGGAGGACAAGCCCCTTCGGCTGCGCGTAAGACTCGATGACCGAATTCCCTTTGCGCCATCTGCGGCACAACCTGCTACGGCGCGAAGCGGCGGCAATCAACCGCAGAGCGTTGTGTCTGACTTCGACTATTCGCTATCCATCGATCTTCGCTCCAGCAGTGAAACGCCGATAATAGTAGAAGAGCGACTCCACGCGAAGATCCTGAAGGACCAGCAGACCCTAGAGTACCAACTCGTACGGGACAATAGTTTCGTCCGAATTGACGACCCATTTGCTAACGGTTCAGGTAGCGCCGAGAACACGCGAGTTCCGGAGCAAGAGCAATCGCGTCCAGCCGTAGCCGTGTTTTTCTCCTACCCAGCCGTTTTGTTCAGACACATCGTCCTTGACTGGTCATTCTTCAACATCAGCCCGCGAGTTGCCCGCGAATCGTACCGTGAGATGCCAGATGCGTCACTCGGGACTGCCGGGGAAAACCTTGCTGTGATATTACATAAGCTACAGGCGCGAAATGGGAAGAACGCGCTATCAGGTATCGTGAATAATCTCCGTGGCGCGGTTCCCGGTTTCCAATCGGTGGACGCAAAGAAGACCGCGCTCGAAAGTAGGTGGACGCTACAGGTTACGGAGGAGAAGATCAGGGGCGCAATAAATCCTTCCAGCGTGTCTGATGGCACAATACGCCTTCTTGCCTTGATGGTCATTGCCCATTTGGGCGAGGAAGGTGCTCACTTGATCGCAGTTGAGGAGCCGGAGAACGGTGTCCATCCCCACCTGTGTGAACACCTTATTAGTGTCTTTCGGCATACGTCGAAGCGTAGCCAAGTACTGGCAACGACACATAACCCGGCATTCCTTGATTGCCTGAATCCAGACGAGGTTCTCCTGTGTGGGAAAGTCGACGGGCTGACACGTATTCGTCGTGCAGACGCTCTCGAAGAACTCGATGCTTTCCGGCAACATTTCAACCTCGGCGAATTGTGGGTCCAGGGAACATTCGACGGGATGCTAGACTCGTGAAGCGAATTGGCGTAGCCGTGGAAGGGCCATCCGACCTGCGGTTCTGGCGAAAGGTTCTGCACCGATGCCTTGGCCAGCACGGGCTCATTGGGTTCGATGTACACAACATGAGCGGTCGTGCCAGACTGGTAAGAGATGCCGACCGGCTTCTGGATGTCTTTCGTGGCGCTGGCTATTCGGCTGGACTGCTGGTTCTGGATCTTGACAAGAATCCGTGCGTCGAGAATCTGCGAGGTCAATTCTCTGAACGTGTTCAAGGCGAACTTAGAGCGACCGGCGATAATCGATATCTTCACCTTGCCGTGGCGGTGCGGAAGCTTGAGAGCTGGTATCTTGCCGATCCGAATGCTATTCGGGCTGCGATTCCAACCACGGACTATGCTGGTATAGGCTACGATTCCGGCTGGGGAAAGACGACACTCGGAGAGGTTTGTGAGCAGGCGGGGACGCGCTACAATGCGCTACTGTTTGCGGAGCAGATCGCACCGTATTACTCGCCTGAGCGCGCTTCTGAGCTGTCAGAATCAATGCGCCTGGCGTGGGACCGGATCATGCATGCCGCTGCCAAGTAGGCAGAGTCGCATCGCGGAATAGGCATGTATTGGAGTATCGTGCAACTATGAGCGACTACATTCTGACACGAACCGAGGGCCACGTGGGTGTGGCGCAGTTGAATCGGCCGGACGTGCTCAACGCGCTGTCGATCGGCCTGATGGACCAGTTGATCGAGGCGTTGGAGGCGTTCGACAAGGACGACCACATCCGCGTGATCATCGTCACCGGCAACGAGAAGTCGTTCGCGGCCGGGGCGGACATCGGCGAGATGGCCGACGCCACGGTGGTGACGATGTCCGAGCGAAACAACCTGGCCCGGTGGAAGCGGGTAGCCGCGGTGCGCAAGCCGATCATCGCGGCCG
>Ga0055449_10000237_pt1 | contig 15688 bp, 12 predicted proteins | sample China_Galinas_PW_2_FD_57739 | JGI IMG/M metagenome (GOLD analysis project Ga0055449, IMG submission 57739) | Wetland microbial communities from San Francisco Bay, California, USA, that impact long-term carbon sequestration - China_Galinas_PWB_D1 | ecosystem: Environmental > Aquatic > Marine >... | reverse complement strand
CCGACCTCGTCTATGCCACGGCGGAGTTCATGATGTCCCGGTTTGTGGGCATCGACAAGCTTCGGATCGACGCAGCTTCGATCACGCCCTTGTACTTGCGACCGTCGGTCATTCTGGTCCGCCCGAAAAACCCCAAGGGGATTCGCGACTTCCCTGATCTGCTCAATCCGGGCGTGCGCGTGATGGTCGTTACCGGTTCCGGGCAGACGGGCCTGTGGGAGGACATGGCCGGCAAGCTGGGCGACATCCGCACCGTCCGTGATTTGCGTCGGAACATCGTCTATTTCGCACCCGACAGCGATGACGCCATGCGGACGTGGAAGCAGCGCGGCGACATCGACGCGTGGATCACCTGGAACATCTGGTACCTGCCGCTGCGCGACTCAGCCCAGCTTATTCCGGTTAGCGGAAACTACCGAATCTATCGGCAGTCTAGCATCGCACTGACCGCGCGAGGCCGCGAGCGGCCGCTCGCCCGAGCGTTCCTGCACCACCTGACGTCTCCGGAGGGCGCCCGCATTTTCGAGTCCTGGGGGTGGATGCCGCCAGGAAGCGACACGGGACCGCTGACAGTAAACACGGACATTTGCGCGGTGTGCCGCGTGGATCACGATAGCTGGAAGGATGGCATTGGCGAGGGGATCGCCCATGTCCGCGAGTTGATCGACGATTACGAGCGTCTTGGCATTCCGCCAGGTGAAGTTCACATTAGCGCCGTGTTCGATGGGGACGCCGCCTATTGGCTGCTCACCGACAAGGCGTACGCCGCCCATCGTCCCAACGAGAGCTTCAATCCGAACTCGGTCGCGGTGCACAGGCTCATCGAACTCGGCGTGAGCATTGAACTCTGCGGCAAGACCATGCGGGAGCGCGGCTGGCAGCCCCAGGACATCATTCCGGGCGTCAAAGTCGTGGTCGGCGCGCACCCACGCATCATTGACCTCGAACAGAAGGGCTATGCCTACCTGCGATTCTGAGGTGCATCATGGACACGTTCACCCAAGAGGAAGGTCCAGGGTGGGCTGATCGCGGTCCACTCAGTCGGAGGGCGTTCATCAAGCTGGCCGGGGCCGCGACGGTACTGGGCACGGCCACCGAGACTCGCGCCACGCTGCGCGTCGTCGATCCCGAGGCCATGGCGGTTCTGGTGGACCTGACGAAGTGCAATGGCTGTCGGCGGTGTGAGGCTGCGTGCCAGGAAGCGAACGGCTTCGTGTTACCGGATGAGCAGGAGCTTGCCGACAAGTCCGTCTTCCAGCAGCGCCGCCACCCCCAACCGCAGCAGCTCACGATCGTCAACCGATTCGAACCGCCCGGCATCGATCGACCCGTATACGCGAAGATCAACTGCCTCCACTGTGTCGACCCGGCCTGCGTCTCGGCGTGCCTCGTCGGCGCCATGCGAAAGGACCCGGGCGGACCGGTCATCTATGACCCGTCCAAGTGCATGGGCTGCCGGTATTGCATGGTCGCGTGTCCATTCGAGATGCCGACTTACGAATACGATCGGGTGCTCACGCCACAGGTCCGAAAGTGCACGTTCTGTACGGGAGCAGACGCCTCGCCATCGCAGTCTGTCCCGGCGTGTGTCAAGGCGTGCCCCAAGGAATGTCTCCTGTACGGTCGGCGCAGCGACCTGCTGCAACGCGCCCACGAGCGTATCGCCCAACACCCGGACGACTACGTGGATCACGTGTATGGGGAGCACGAGGCAGGCGGCACATCATGGCTTTATCTGAGCCCGGCGCCCTTTGAGCAGATCGGTTTTCCGGGCATGCCGCCGACGGCCCCACCCAGACTCAGTGAGGCCATCCAGCACGGCGTCTTCGCGAGCTTCGTGCCACCGCTTGCATGGTGCGCCGTGCTGGCTTTGACCATGCACCTCACCCGGCCGGTGAGCGACGAAAAGAAGCCCGCCGCGCCCGCCCCGGGCAACGGACGGTTGAACCCGGTGTCTCGACCGGCGGCCGACGCCGCCGAAGGGAGGCCGATACGCCATGCAACAGGACAAAATGCGCGAACTGTGTGACGGTACGGGGCGACACTACGGCCAGATGGCACTCATCGCGCTGCTTGGCATCGGCTTGATCGGTGGTATCCACCGGTTCTTCTTCGGGCTCGAAGCCAGCACGAATCTAAGTCAGCGCTATCCGTGGGGCCTGTGGATCGTCGCCGACGTCTCCCTGATCGCGCTGGCCGCCGGCGGCTTCGTCACGGCCGGGATCGCTCACATCCTCCATCGCCACCGGTATGAGGCGCTTGTCCGCCCGGCGTTGTTAACCGCATTGCTCGGGTACACGTGTGCGTGCGTGCTCCTGGCAGCCGATCTCGGCCGGTATTACAACATCTGGCATCCCCTACTGCCGAGCATGTGGCAAGGGAACTCAGCGCTGTTCGAAGTCGGCATGTGCGTCATGTGCTACCTGACTGTGCTCTACCTGGAGTTTGCGCCGTGCGTCTGTGAGCGGTTCGCGGGCAGCCTCCGCCACCCGACGTTTGGACGCTGTTGCAAGGTTGTGCTTCGCTCAACGCGCCCCGTGATCAGCGTGTTGATCGTCGCGGGTGTCGCCATTTCGTGCCTGCACCAATCGTCGCTGGGGCATGTCATGGTCATCGCGCCGTCGAAGCTGCACGCCCTGTGGTGGACGCCGGTCCTGTCCCTGATGTTTCTGATGTCGGCCGTCATTGGCGGCATCGCCACCACGATGGTTGTCGCCATGGCGAGCCACAAAGCGCTTGAAGGATCTGCCGCGCCGCAGGCGCTGGCTGAACTCTCGCGCTACCTGCCGATTCTTCTCGCCATCTACGTCGCCTTCAAGCTAGGCGACATGGTCATCAGGCAGAGTTACCGCACGCTGCTACCCGTATCGCTCGAGACGGTGACGTTCGCGGTCGAGATCGTTGTCGGCGTCATCGTACCGCTGCTCATGCTGATGTCGGCGCGTGTTCGACGCACGCCGTGGCTGCTCGCAACGGCCAGCGCGTGCGTGATGGCCGGCGTGGTCTTGAACCGTGCCAATGTCTACTGGCTCGGGTTCCGTCCGCTACGCGACGGCGCCCGTTATGTTCCGTCCCTGACGGAATGGGGCTTCACGATCGGCGTCGTGGCGGCCTTGATCCTCGCCTGGCGGCTGCTTGCCGCCCGGCTTCCGATCATCACGACACCGCGGCACCGAGTGTCGGATTGAGCTCAGGAGGAACACTCCACCATGGTGGATCACACGACTTCGCATCCGCGAATCGATCGCTGCGGCGCCTCCACGCTGGCGATGCTGTTGTTTCCCATACTCTCGTTCGGGCAGCCGCCGCCCGTAACAAAGGAGCCCGCGAGCGACCGAGTCGAGGCACCTCAGCCGCAACGGGATTGTGGCCGTTGCCATTTCTGTAGCGAGCCGAAAGCGGCGGACTTGTGTCTGTATGAGCCCTGTACGCGGCGGGCCCACGTCGCCTTCGACGATCCCGCGGTGCCGAGTTTGATTGCGCTGGGCAAGCTGGAGGAGGTCTACGCGGCCGTGCCGTTCGATCACCGAGGACACGCCCGAATGGCCGCCATGGGCGACGGCTGTGCCACGTGTCATCACCACTCGCCCTCGGGTCAACTTCCACCGGCGTGCGATCACTGTCACGATCCACGCTCGTCGGGCACCGACATCCAAAAGCCCGGACTCAAGGGGGCCTACCACCAGCAGTGCCTGAACTGCCATAGGGACTGGATCGACGAGACGGCCTGCAAAATCTGCCACGTCAGGAAGGTGGCGGCGCCGGCCGAGGCGACCACGCCACCCGTCACCAAGGACGACGTTCTGGGACGCATGCACCCGCCCATTCCACGCCCGGATGGATCGCTGTATACGGGGTCGTCGAACGATGGCGCGCCGCGCGTCGTGTTCCGGCACGCCAAACACATCGACACCTTCGGCTTGCGCTGCGTGGAGTGTCATCACGAGCGCCACTGCGCCCGCTGTCACCAGCAACGAGGCGAGCCGCGTCGGCAAACGGTGGCTGAACATCATCGACCTTGCCTGAAGTGCCACCGAAAGGACATGGACCTCGCGGGACGGGCGGCCGACCGATGTACCCGGTGCCACTGGCTGGCAGGCCAGCCCGAACCGGCGCCCTTTGATCACGCTGACATCGGCTGGCCGCTTGGTCGATTCCATCAAGGCCTAGCGTGCCGGGACTGCCACCGCTCCGTCCCATTCGAGGCGCGCGACCGCCAATGCGGCGCCTGTCATGACGCATGGAGACCTGGCACATTTGACCATGCGATGACCGGGCAGGTGCTCGACGCGACGCATGCCGAAATCGACTGCGACGCCTGTCACCCTCAACACCGCTTCGACGCGTCTCCGGTTTGTGGCGCGTGCCACAATTCCGATGAAGGTATCGCTTTCCCGGCACGGCGGCCGGGGCCAATCGTTGAGGCGAGCAACCAAGGATCGCAGTAGCCACTGGGCGCCCTTGCGTGGTCCGCGGATCAACGCAGATGGCACAGAAAAATGGGCGGCATTCGCATTTGCCCGCGCCAACGGGTACGCTACGCAACGCTATGAGGGGGAATTCAACGCCATGACGGACACAGGCGAGACGAGGGTCACGCGCAGCTACACCATGACGATCCAGGCCGCATGCGACCGCGTGTTTCCGATGCTCTGCCCGGTGCGCGAGCACGACTACCTCGAGGATTGGAACGCGGAGATTCTGTACTCTCAATCGGGCGTGGCCGAGCCGGGTTGCGTGTTTCAAACGCCCAACGACACCGGGGCCCCGAGCACGTGGTACATCGCGGAGCACGATCCCGACACAGGCCGCATCCTGTTCGTCATCTTCACGCCGGCCTCGAGAGTCAGCCGGCTCGACGTGACCGTCAATGCCAAAGGCGCGGAAGCTGCCGCGGTTACGCTCACCTACACGCACACCGCCATCGCCCCGGCCGGTCGAGAATTCATCGCCGCCTTCACCGAAGACGCCTTCACCGCCAAAATGAGAAACTTCGAGGCGAAGTTGAATGAGTGCCTTGCACGCGCCGAAGCGACGGAGCGATCCGGCTGAGGCGGACAGGCTCCGCGGCTGAGTGGCGAAGGGATCGAGGGATCAAGGGGAAGCACGACGAACGATCAGAGCCGTCCGCCTGAGCCGAATGAGGGAGCGGGCCGGATTTCGCATGGGCCGCCGTAAGAACCTGAAGGCGAACCATCCTGCCACACGAGGACAAGGCGCTCACCAAACGTCGCTACAATGCCCACACCCTCATGCATGGCTGTTCCGGCGTATCGCCCGACCACACTCCGGGCAAACACCGCTGGTGTTTCCTCTCAGATCGTAGCCACACCCGAGGCAGCATCCGCTCATCCGACGCTGCATTTCGGTTCGGAACTTGAAATACCCACGGAGTTCGGGCACGAGATAAAGTATGAACAAACCAGCCGTATACAGGACCAACAAGAACCCGAATTCGGGAAGCACTTCCATCACGAGACCGGCGACCAGCATCGCGAGGAGGTACAAAGAGAACTTATCTGGTGCCTTGCCCGGCATTTCGATAGGACTCGCCATTCGTGACAGGCCGGCGCCCGCCCGGCGTCGGAGCGTTCGACACGGATCGTCGTGCTCGAATCTCGAGGCGTCAAGCGGTCTGCCCGGTTCCAGTCTTGGCAAAATGTTATAACCCCACCAACCCCGGCCGTACGATACAATCGAGTAGACAACATTGACCTGAAACCACGCGCGCCGTATGGTCGTACCGCGGGGCACGAACCAGGGCGGCGACGCCGTGGTGAACCGACAATCGGCCGGGGTCGGCCGACGCAACCGGAGCCTGACCATGGGACTCTTTGACAAACTTCGCGGCGAATTGGTCGACATCGTCGAATGGATCGACCATTCGAGGGACACGCTCGTCTGGCGTTTTCCACGTTACCACAATCAGATCAAAAACGGCGCCCAACTGATCGTGCGCCCAGGCCAGACGGCCGTCTTCGTCCACCGCGGCAAGCTCGCCGACGTCTTCCAACCGGGCTCCTACGAACTCGTCACCGACAATCTGCCGATCCTCAGTACGCTCCAGGGTTGGAAGCACGGCTTCGACAGTCCGTTCAAGTCCGAGGTCTACTTCGTCAACACCACGCAGGTGACCGACCTGAAATGGGGCACGCCCAACCCGGTCATGTTGCGCGATCCCGACTTCGGCCCGATCCGCCTGCGCGCCTTCGGCGTGTACACGCTCAAGGCCACCAATCCGTCGGCGCTGATTCGGGAACTCGTCGGGACCGACGGCAACTTCGAGGCCGACGAAATCAACGAACTGCTTCGCGCGATGATCAACTCGTCGCTGGCGGACGCGCTCGGAGAGTCGAAGATCGCCGCGCTCGACCTGGCGGCGAAGTACGACGAGTTGTCCGAGAAGATGCGGCATCGCGTCGTCGAGCAGGTGGACGACGAATACGGGCTGGATATTCCCAAGCTCCAGATCGTCAACATCTCGCTGCCACCGGAGGTGGAGAAGGCGCTCGACACGCGCACCAGCATGGCCGCGATCGGCGATATGGAACGGTTCCAGCAGTATCAGATGGGCCAGGCGATGACCGCGGCCGCCAGCAACCCGGGGGGCGGCGGCGCGTCACAAGGCATGGGACTCGGCATGGGCTTCGCGATGGCCAATCGCATGATGCAAGGGGTCGCACCGCCGGCTCCAGGCGCGCCGCCTCCACCACCTGGCGCGCCACCGCCACCCGCACCACCACCCCCTGCCGTCTGGCACATCGCCGTCGGCGGCGAGACGCACGGGCCCTTCAACCAGGCGCAGCTCGCCGAAGCGGCGGCGCATGGACAGTTGACGGCCGCCACCCTCGTCTGGACGCCAGGAGCGCCGGGCTGGCAGCCCGCCGGGCAGGTGCCGCAACTTGCCGCACTGATTCAGGCGTCGACGCCGCCGCCACCGCCGCCGGCCGCACCATAGCGCGAAGCGCTCGTCGGAGAGACGAACCATGAACTGTGTACATTGCGGCGCCCCACTGCCCGGCAAGACCATCCGATGCCCGTACTGTGACACCTTGAACGACGTCGATCTGCGAAGGATGCAGGAGAACCTCGGCAAGGAGGCCGCCTCCGACCGAAAGTGCCCCCGCTGCGACATACTCATGAAGTCCGTGGACCTCGGCATCGACGGCACGTTCTACATCGAACGGTGCGAACGTTGCCTCGGCCTGTTCTTCGATCCCGGCGAGCTCGAGCACGTACTCGATGTATCCACGCAACCGCCCGACGAAGTCGACCGTGAGCGGCTCAACGTGATGATCGAGGAGGAGTACCTCGACGAGCGCCGGCCAGTCAAGTATCTCAAGTGTCCCGTGTGCCACGAGCTGATGAACCGCAAGGTGTACGGTGCCAAGAGCGGCGTGATCGTGGACTACTGCTCCCAGCATGGCGTATGGCTTGACGGGGGCGAACTCGCTCAGCTCGTCAAATGGGCCGACGCTGGCGGTATCAAGGTCGACGCCGAAGCGAAGGAGCGCGACGCCAAGTCCGAGGCCCGGCGCGAGCGGTTCGATCGAATCCTGAAACAAAAGGAAGAAGAAGGGCGCGGGGGCGGCGGTTCGATCCGCAGCGACGATGCGCTCAGTATGGTGCTGCGGGGTTTCTTCGGCTGGTAGGGCAGACACAATCAACGAGCGGGGCCCATGGGATGGCTGGGGCATGAAGTGCGTACAATGCGGAGCGCCGCTGAACGGCAAGTCGATCAAGTGCTGCTCTTGCGCCGCGATGAACGACCGTGATCTTCGCGCCCTGCATCGCGAGCTCGGCCGGGAGACCGCCTCCGACAGAAAATGCCCGCGCTGTGACATCCTCATGAAGTCAGTCGACCTGGGCATCGACGGCGTCTTCTACATCGAGCGGTGTGATCGCTGCCTGGGTCTCTTTTTCGATCCCGGTGAGCTCGAACGCGTCGTGGAGGTGTCGACGTGCCCGCCGGACGAGCCTGATGGCGAGCGGCTCGCCGCGATGGTTGAGGAGCCCTTTCTGAATCGGCCGCGAGACGTCCGGTACGCGAAGTGCCCAGTTTGCGAAAGATTCATGAACCGCAAGCGCCACCGCTCGATGAGTGGCGTGATTGTGGATGTCTGCCGCGACCATGGTGTTTGGCTGGATGGGGGCGAGCTCGCCCAGATCGTCCGGTGGATCAACGTCGGCGGTCGCGACATCGAGGACGAGAAGCGCGTGTTCGACGCGGAGGCCGAGTCGCGGCGGCGTCACATCGACGCGTGCTTCAAGGGCGTGCCGGGCGTTGGCGAGCCGGGCGGGTCCCCCCCAGTGCGCGATGGATCACTGGCCGACATCGTTCGCCGGTTCATCCAGCTTTGGTGACGACAGTGGTGCGCGGCACCGTTCCCGCGCGTGAACAAGGAGAAACCAGCCGGTGAAATGCTCGAACTGTCTGGCACGACTGCCCGCCAACTCGTTCAAATGCGTCGCGTGCGGCACGAACAACGATCCGAAGGTGCGTGAGGTGGATCCGAGCCTCGGCAAGGCCCCCGCTACCGGCCGAAGTTGCCCGCGATGCAACGTGGCATTGCGGTCCGTCGATATCGGCATTGACGGGACGTTTTACGTGGAGCACTGCGATCAGTGCGGTGGCGCGTACTTCGACTCCGGGGAGCTGGAACACGTGCTTGAGGTGTTGACGCAAAAGGCCGAGGAGGTTGATCGAAATCAACTCAACGAGCTGGCGGCCGGAGATTATCCACAGCAAAGCGCCCAAGTCCGGTACCTGAAGTGCCCGGTGTGCCAGCAGTTGATGAACCGGAAGGTGTTCGGCGCCCGGAGCGGGGTCGTTATCGACACGTGCCGCGAACACGGCACCTGGCTCGACGGTGGCGAACTCGTGCGGTTGATTCAGTGGACCAACGCCGGCGGGCCCCAGCTCGACGCAGAAAAGAAGGATCAGGAGGCAAAGGACGCGAAGCGACGACGGTTCCGCAACACGCTCATGAATCAACGCGGACCGGATGCCTAATGCTCCAACCTTGAAGCCGGGATAGCATAGTTGCGCCCCAGGCACGGCCAATGCGTGTGTTTGAGCATGACGCGGCGTGCAGGACTTGCGATAACGATAGGTAGGGAATCTCAAAGGGCGTCAGGGGCCGCTGTCGACGAAACAGCGCTGACGCACCCGACACATGGTAAACACTCAGGACAACGACTCATCGTCTCCAGCGAGTGGGCCCGCGCCGCCGCCAATCCCAAACGCGAGCACCACCACGGACGCGATCGGCGACTCCTCCGGCAGTCGCAACTTTCCCTGCGAACGGTGCGGCGCGGACCTTACGTTCTCCATCGGTGACCAGTCGCTCAAGTGCCCGTACTGCGGGTTCGTCAAGCACCTGACGCCGCCCACCGGCACGGTGTCCGAACAGGACTTCGAGAAAACGCTCCAACGGATCGCGTCGAAACGGACGGAGGTTGCCCCGACGCAAGCCGATCTCTCACAGGTGACGTGTGCCTCCTGCGGCGGCACCGTCCAGTTCGCCGGCACGCTCACCAGCCAGGACTGCCCCTACTGCGGCGCGCCACTCCAGCGCGAGCACGTGCACCAGGCCACCGGCGGCATTCGGGTCGACGGTGTGCTCGCGTTTCGCATCACGCGCGACACCGCCCAGGGGAACTTGAAGAAGTGGGTACAATCGCGCTGGTTCGCCCCCAATGAGTTCAAGAAGCGCGGCGTACACGGGCGGTTCTCCGGCGTCTACCTCCCCTACTGGACGTACGACACCATGACGGCCACGCGATACACCGGTGAGCGCGGCGTGTACTATTACGTGACTGTCGGGTCCGGCAAAAACAAGCGGCGCGTCCGCCGCACACGGTGGTACCCGGCCTCCGGCAGTTTTCAGCGTTTCTTCGACGACGTGCTCGTCGTGGGCGGCACGGGGCTGCCCACGAAGCGGCTTGACGACCTCGAACCCTGGCCGCTAAAGGAGTGTACTCCGTTCAATCGCGAGGTGCTGGCCGGGTTCATGGCGCGGACCTACGACGTCTCGCTCAAGGAGGGCTTCGTCGAAGCCAAGCAGCGGATCGACGAGGCGCTCGAGGTGGAGGTGCGCCGACGGATTGGAGGCGACACGCAACGAATCCACTCCATCGACACGGCCTACCACGCGATCACCTACAAGCACCTGCTGCTGCCCGTGTGGATGATGGGGTACCGGTTCGGCAAGAAAACCTACCAGATCGTGGTCAACGCCGCGACCGGCGAGGTGCAGGGCGACCGGCCGTGGAGCTGGATCAAGATCACGCTGGCGGCCCTCGTGGCCGCGGCGGTCATCGGCACGATCGCCTGGCTCGTGATGCAGTCTTCGTAGGATGCGCTGTGCGGACCGCAACGGAGGGATCGAGGTAGTCCGTCTGAGGCGGACCTTCGGCAGGGATCGGGGGATCGGGGAACAAGAGAAGGCGACAACGCGATATCGATGAGTCCCGGGCCCCAAACGGGTGCCATGTTTCCGCGCAGCGGAAGCATGCCTTGTTTCCTAAATGCCACATTGTGCCACTGCTCTACGATCAGTGCCTTATGCATGCCCGTGCGCGTCGCATCGATCGCATGCGGCGCATTCCGGCCCGCTCGCTCACGCTCGCGGCTCCGATCGGTTAACGACTTCGCAATGTAACGAGTGCCAATCGAGGCGCGCCAAGGGGCGCAACGGATCGCACCCGCTCAGGTCCGCGAAGCGGACTCTACGCTGACACCGATCCCGTGATCGCTGACGGCTTACGCTGAATACACGTGCGGCGCGACGAGCCAGACTCGGCCCACCGCGCCGCAACGTCCCACCTGAGTCGTTCGTCCGAACGTGCCGCCTTATTGCAGCACGTGGATGTTCCTCTTCGCGCACAGCTCCCGCAGGATTTTTGGCCAGACCGTCACGCTGCATTCACCGAGGTGCGCGGTCTTGAGCAGGTACATGTAGGTCCGCGACTGCCCGATGCCCCCACCGATGCTCAGTGGGATTTCATTGTTGACGATCGCCTGGTGGTACGGAAAGTTCAAGAAGTCCATCTGCTTCGTCATCTCGAGCTGTTTCTTGAGCGTCTCGGCGTTGACCCGGACGCCCATCGACGTCAGCTCGTGCCGCCGGCGCGTCACCGAGTTCCAGACAAGAATGTCGCCGTTGAGCCCGTGCATCGGGCGCCCGTCCTTCGACTTCGTTTCCGTGACCCAGTCGTCGTAGTCGGCCGCACGCATCTCATGCGGATACCCGTCCTCGAGCGGCCAGCCGATGCCGTAGATGAAGATGGCCGGATATTCCTGGAGGATCGCCGTCTCGCGCTGCTTGCGCGGCAGGTCCGGGAAGCGCTCGAGGATTTCCTCGGCGTGCAGGAAGGTCAGCTCGTCCGGCAGCTCTGGATACTTGTTCGTCCGCAGCTTGGGGAAGTTGTCGAGCAGATGCACCTCGCAGCCCTTGAGCACGCCCCAGATCTTCTTGACGACGCCGGTGAGGAAATCGAGGTTGCGGTCCTTCTCGGTGATCACGCGCTCCCAGTCCCACTGGTCGACGTAGCAACTGTGGTCGTGATCGAGGAAGTAGTCCTTCCGCACGGCCCGCATGTCGGTGCAGATGCCTTCGCCCACCTTGCACTCGAACTGCTTGAGCGCGACGCGTTTCCACTTGGTGGCCGCCTGCACCACCTGGGCGTCGATCGGATGCTTGTCGTGGTCGTTGGAGATGTGAAACTGGACCGGCGTCCGCGAGCCGTCGCGATCGAGCATGTCGTTGACGCCGCTCTCGACGTCCACGATCAGCGGCACCTGCACCATCATCAGGTTGAGTGCCTTGCACAGGTTGTCCTCGATGTATCGTTTCGCGGAGAAGAGCGCCTCCTGCGTCTCCCGACGATTCATCAGTGGCTTGTAGTCGTTCGGGAGAATCCCCTCGAGTTCCTCATAATTGCCGATCCCGGGACCGGCCAGGTCCGCCGTCTTGTCGACCATGGTGCAACCTCCATTTGGGACATGTCTTCTCCGCTGGGTCCGGGCGCGGTCCGCCCACCGATAATCCTGCGTGGCAAGCGGCATGCCGCACCGCAACGGACCACACCCCCGCGCCGAGCGATTCCGGCCGACGAATTGCAATCACCTGCGGCCTGCCTCCGTTTCTATAATGAGGTCCCAAGATCGCCAGTTTGGCGTTTCTGTCGCGCCGGGCGTCGTCGGACGGGATTGACGTAACCAGGGCGGGCAGGGACACTTGCGGCTTGGTGAGGCCCTTGGCTGAACGTTCAGCACCTAACTCGGATTCTAGTGCGCCCGGCGATCTACAGGATCTCGTGCAGCGGGGCTACCGGTTTGCCCTTTCCCTGACCCACAGCGCCCAGCGAGCCGAAGAACTCGTGCAGGAGGCGTGGTTCTCGGTGTTGAAGGCCCGTGGGCCGTGGAACCGGTACTACTTGTTCTCCGCGATCAGGAGTCGGTTTGTCGATGAGTGCCGCCGGCGAAACACGGTCGTCTTCGAGACATTGGTCGAAGACATACAGGGTGAGCCCGACGCGGCCGATGACCACCCGCTCGACGATGGATTCGCCGTCGGGAATGGAACGCTGGACGCGGCGCTCGACCGGCTACGCCCGGAGGAGCGAACCGTCCTGTTTCTGGCGGCCGTCGAGGGATGCACGGCGCAGGAAATCGCCGACATGCTCGAGTGGCCTCGCGGCACGGTGCTCAGCATGCTGCATCGGACACGTAAGAAACTGAGGGAACTACTCCAGACCCGAGACGGAGTCGTAACGTGAGTCGTCGGAACTTGGAAGATCATCTTTCGAGCTACTACGAGAAGCAGTCCCTGCCGCGCGAAACGGCTCAGCGCCTGACGGCCCTCGCCGCCGTCGCACAGGCAAGCCCGCACGCTCTGGCGCCGCGCGGCTGGTCGACACAAGCCGTGTTTGCGCTGGCGGCGTGCGTCGCGTTCATGTCGATCCTCGGCACGAGGCTGATGATCGGCGCCGCCGGGGATCAAGAAGCCTCTGCGATCACGCCAACGAACACGAGCCGTACTTCGAAGGACCTCCTCGTTCGCGCGGACGAGGAGCAACCGCGCTTCATCGCCGTGAAGTTCGAGGCGGCCGGCTGCCCCAACGCGAAGGCCACCGAGAAGATCTTTGCGCGCTGCGAGCAGGAGTACGGCAACCAGTGCGTCCTTTTCCAGCGACTCGACATCACAGACAAGACCAAATCGCAGCAGGCCAAGTATCTGGCCCACCTGCTCGGGATCGACTGCGTCATGCAAGATGGCGCGTGCAAATCCGGAACGCTCGTGCTCGTCGACCGGGAGACGTCCAAATTGCTCGCCGTTGCGACGTGCCCGCAACAAGCCCCCAAGTTCGAGTCCGCGCTGGCGGCCGCGATCAAGTAGTCCTCGTGGCCGCGCCCCGTCCCAGATTGTGGCACGCGCGCCGATCCGCGACCAAACTACCGCTCTCGCCGCCGGTTCCACGGTCCGCAGCTGGCAGAATCCGCTCGGGCGGTTCCGCACGCGTCGCGCCCGTGGCACACCACAGAGAACGGGTTCTACGGAGAAGCGCACCGGAAGCGCGATTCCCATTTCGACCGGCGCTCCTCACTTTGTTACATCTGCGAGCCGTGAGAATCTCGCGCAAAGCGTTATAGTAGGGGCGCCGAAGGAGGTAACCAGGAAGGACCTCCAATGAACGCGCCATTGGCCTCGTTCGTACTGGACCTACTTGTTCTGTCAGGGCTTATTGCCCCAACGGCGCCGGCGTCCGGACCACCGCCCCCCACCCCCGCGCCGCAACCCAGCCAACGGACTTCCCTGGCCGGTTCGCCGGACACCGCGAAGTGCCTGGTCTGTCATCGCGCCGGACAGGTTTCCGGTCTGCCCAAGCAGGCGGTGCCGTTCAAGGAGTCGGTGCATGGTGACCTTGACTGCACGGACTGCCACGTGGGAATTGACAGCCTGACGACACCTGCATCGCTGCCGCCCAAGATACCGCCCCACCCGACCCACCTTCCACCCGTCGACTGTGGCGGCTGTCACGAGGATGAGGCCGCGCTCTATAAGATGCACGGGCCGGGCATCGTCGGAAAAAACCCGGACATCCCGACGTGCGCGGCGTGTCACGGGGGTCACGATATCCTGCCGGCGTCGGATTCACGGGCACACGTCAACCCGAAACGGCTTCCCGATACGTGCCGCCGTTGCCACGCGAAAGTCAACCTTGCGAAGAAGTACTACCAGCTATCGGCACCGTTCGTGAAAACGTACCACATCAGCGTGCATGGCACGTCCGCGACACCCGGCGCATCCGTCGCGGCCACCTGCGAGGACTGCCACGCGGCGGCCGGCTCCGACGGCCAACGAAGCGCTCACCTGATCCTCGGGCCGTCCAGCCCGAAGTCGTCGATCTACTACTTCAACATCCCCGACACCTGCGGGCGTTGTCATAAGGCGGTGGTCAAAGACTACTGGGCCGGCATCCACGGGCAGCTCGTCGCGCGAGGTGAAGTTGGGGCACCGGTGTGCACGCGTTGCCACGGTGAGCACGGCATCTTCCGCGTGACCGATCCGCGCTCCCCAGTGAGCCCCACCCAGGTGGCCGTCGAGACCTGTTCACCCTGTCACGACTCGGTCGTGCTAAGCGAACGCTACGGATTGCCCGGCGGACGCCTGAACACCTACGTCGGAAGCTACCACGGACTGAAATCGCGCGCCGGCGACACGCTCGTCGCCAACTGCGCTTCCTGCCACGGGGCGCATCGTGTGCTGCCGTCGAGCAATCCCGATTCAACGATCAACCCTGCCAACCTTCAGCACACCTGCGGCCGGTGCCACCCCGGAATCTCGCGGCAGGTCGCAGATACGCCGATCCATCAGACCAAGACGACCATGACGTCCGGTTGGGCCCATTTCTTCACCGTGTTCTACATCGTGCTTATCGTGGTCACGATCGGACTGATGGTCCTTCATAACCTCGGCGACTGGTACAGCAGCGTGCGCGACCAGGGCCGCAAGCCCCTCGTCGTCCGCCTGACCACCAACGAGGTCGCCCAACATTGGGTGTTGATGCTGTCGTTCGCCGTGCTGGTGGTTACGGGATTCGGCTTGAAGTTCGACCAATCGTGGTGGGCCCGCCTGCTGTTCGGGTGGGATCGCGGCTTTACCGTCCGCGGGATCATCCACCGCGTGGCCGGCACGATCCTGATCCTCACGTCGCTCTGGCATCTAGCGTATCTGTTCGGCGCACGGGGTCGCGGTTGGCTGCGAGGCATGATGCCGCGCCGGCAGGATGTTACCGACGTCAAACACAACGCGCTGCGCTTTCTCGGTCTGCAGCAGCACGGCCCACGCTTCGGACGCTTCAGCTACCTGGAGAAGGCGGAGTATTGGGCACTGGTCTGGGGTGTCATCATCATGTCCCTCACCGGACTTCTGCTGTGGTTCGACAACAAGGTCGCCCCGTTTCTGCCCAAGGGGTTTCTGCAGGTGGCCCTGCTGATCCACTACTACGAAGCGTGGCTGGCCACGCTGGCGATTCTGGTCTGGCACATCTATGGCACCGTCTTCCGACCGGCGGTGGCCCCGATGAATCCCGCGTGGTGGTCGGGCAAGATGCCCAAGGAGATGTACGCCGAGGAGCACCCCGAAGACGCGGAGCCTGAAGTGAGCCCCCGTCCGGCGGG
>Ga0055449_10000233_pt1 | contig 15847 bp, 12 predicted proteins | sample China_Galinas_PW_2_FD_57739 | JGI IMG/M metagenome (GOLD analysis project Ga0055449, IMG submission 57739) | Wetland microbial communities from San Francisco Bay, California, USA, that impact long-term carbon sequestration - China_Galinas_PWB_D1 | ecosystem: Environmental > Aquatic > Marine >... | reverse complement strand
CGATCGGCGCGGCGGCGTCGGCCGGGGCGGCGCGCGTGATGGTGTACGCGAGGCCGCGCGTGGCGATCTTGTCGACCGGCGACGAGTTGGTGGATGTCGATCGCGTGCCGACCGGGGCGCAAATCCGCGACTCGAATCGTGCGCTTCTGGGGGCACTGGTGCGTGCGGCGCACGCCGAGGCGGTGGTACTGCCGCCAGTGGAGGATGATCCTTCGGCGATCGAGGCGGCCGTTCGGCTGGGGCTGACGTCCGACGTGCTGTGTATCACCGGCGGTGTCTCGATGGGGGATCGAGATTACGTGCCGGGCGTGCTGGAGTCCGTCGGTGCGACGATTCACGTTCGGCGGGTGGCGATCAAGCCGGGTCGTCCGACGATTCTTGCGAGCGATCCTTCGGGGAAGCTGATTTTCGCATTGCCGGGCAATCCGGTGAGTGCGTTTATTGCTTTTGCGCTGTTCGTGCGTCCGGCGCTCGCGGTGCTGGAGGGCCAGCCGGCGGTGCGGCCGCGATGCCTGCCCGCGCGGCTGACGGGGTCCGTGCCGAAGTCGGGCGATCGGACAAGCTTTTGGCCGGGCTTGGCGCGGGTGGATGAGCGTGGTCAGTGGCACGTCGAGCGGTTATCCTGGGGGGGATCGGGCGACGCGTTGGGCTTGGCCCGCGCGAACACGATGATCGTGCGTGACGCCGGCATGCCGGAGGCGGCGGATGGTGCACCCGTCACGATCATGCTTTTGGACGGGTCCTGGGGTTAGTGGTCCCATGCCCGTGATTCGAGGGGTACCCCGGGCGACCGCCACCTTGCCCGTGCAGGGATTCGTTGGCCACGGGCAAATCCGCCTGAGGCGGACCTCTGCCCCCCAGTATCTTGGGTGCCATGCGGCACGAAGCGCCTGATCGTCGAAACGTCACGGACGGACGTCGTTGACCAAAGCACGCAAAAAGCAAACGCCCCGCGGCCAAACGGCGCGGAATCGGGCCCTGTTGTCGGTGGATCCGGGGTTCACGATCAGGACGCACCGGGCGCTTCTGGGGTTGTCATTCCTTTCGCTTGTCTTGCTGAGCGTGATCTTCGAGCCGATCGGCTGGTGGCCGGTGGCGTTCGTCTGCCTGGTGCCGTGGGTGATCATGGTCGGCGCGGCGTCGCACGCGCCGCGCGTGTATCTGCACAGTTGGCTACTCGGCCTGGCGTTTTTCTTTCTGAACATGCACTGGCTGTATTACGCGACGGGCGCGGGATACGCGGCGCTGTCGGTTTACCAATCGCTCTACTTTCCGTTTCTGGCGTGCGTGCTGCGGCACGTCGTGCGCCGCCGTCACTGGCCGCTGGCGATCGCGCTGCCGATCGTATGGACGGGCGGTGAGATGTTGCGCGCGGTGGTGGCGTCGGGGTTCCCGTGGTTCTTCATTTCGCACGCGTTGCACCGTCCGTTGGTGCTGATTCAGATCAGCGATCTGGTCGGGGCGTACGGCGTGACGTTCGTGGCGGCCGCGATCAATGGCGCGATCGCCGACGTCGTGCTTCATGTCATCGCGTCGCGTCGCGCCGGGCGGGAGTCGGCGCCGAAACGCGGCTACGCATTGAGTGTGGGCTTCGCGTCGACGCTGCTCGTGTTCACGCTGGGCTACGGCGTGTATCAGTTGAATCGCTCGACGATGTCCGACGGGCCGCGGATCGCCTTGATTCAGGGCGACTACGTGATGGACGTCTACGACGAGGAGGCGGGCGATCCGGAGAAGTTCCAGACGTACATGGCGATGATCGACGCGGCCGCCAAGGAACACCCGGACCTTTTTCTTTTGCCGGAGACGCCGTGGCGGATGTTTCTAAACGACGAAGCGCGCCAGCATTACAGCAACTCGCGCTATTCGTACCAGGCGATGCAGTCGCGGGCCGACAAGTACCACGCGTACATCGTGGTGGGCAGCGCGTCGGAAGAGCGGAACGAGTTTGATCTGCTCGCGCCGGTTCGGCGATACAGCTCAGCGGACGTGATCAAGCCGGGCGGCACCGGGGTCGTTCGCTACGACAAGGTTCACCTGGTCTACTTCGGCGAGATCGTTCCGTTTCGCTTCGGACGGCTTCGCTTTCTGTACCTGTGGATGAACAGCATCATGCCGTTCAGCGAGGGCGGCAAGTACGAGTATTCGTTGTTTCCGGGGAAGACGTTTCACCATTTCGAGATGACGCCGAAGTCGCAGCCGGGTCGCACCTATCGTTTCGCCACGCCGATCTGCTACGAGGACGTGATGCCCTATGTCAGTCGGCGGTTCGTGAACGGCGGAGCCAAGGGCAAGCAGGTCGATTTCCTGCTGAACATCAGCAACGACGGTTGGTTCGGCCGGGGCAACCAGCAGCCGCAGCACCTGGCGATCAGTCAGTACCGGGCCGTGGAGAATCGGGTCGGTGTGGCGCGGTCGGTGAACACCGGCATGAGTGCGTTGATCGATCCCGATGGGCGCGTGTCGCACGTGGTGAAGGCGGACACGTCGAATCCCTGGCCGCGCGCGAACAACTTCGAGGTCGGCACGATCAAGGTGGATTCGCGGTATTCGCTTTATACTCGTTACGGGGATTGGTTCTCGTGGGCGTGTGTGGTCGCGACGCTGGTCGTGTTTCTCGACTATTGGATCACGCGGGCGCGGACGCGCGGGCTGTCGCTGGAGAACGACGAGCGGGCATCGAAAGGGAGGTCGAATGATGCGTAGCGTTGCGTTTGTGATCCTGGGGTTGATTTCGTTGTGCCTTCCGGCGGCCGGCGGGTGTGCGGCTCCGTCGCGCCCCGTCGGCATCGACTGGCCGAACGTGGAACAGGCCGCGCGGCGACAACTGGAGCGTGGCCTTCGGTATCCGGACAACACGGTGGTGCGCGTCGAGGCGGTCGAGGCCTTGCAGTTGGACACGGACAAGCGCGTGTTGCCGTGGATTCGCACGGCGCTTCTGGATCAGGAACCTGCGGTTCGTTTCTCGGCGGCCGTCGCATGCGGGATGCTCAAGGACGAGCTGGCGGACGGGTCGCTGCGCAATCTTCTGCACGACGAGGACGCCAGCGTGCGGGTGGCCGCGCTCTTCGCACGGCACAGGTTGGGCTTTACGCAAGATTCGGGGAAGCTGACGTATTACTTGCTCGACGACAAGGACGCGGCCGTGCGCCGCAACGCGGCGCTCGTGTTGGGCTTGCTGGGCGAGCCCGGGGCGATGAAAGTGTTGGCGAAGGCGATGCGCGATCCCGACGAGGGCGTGCGGCAGCATGCGCTGGAGGCGATGGCGCGACTGGGCAACACGGAGGCCGGGCAGGAGTTGGCGTTCATGGCCAACTCGGGCGTCGGGTCGGAGGAGGTGTTCGCCGTTCTCGCGTTGGCGGAGACGGGCGACTCCCGGTACGTGGCGACGTTTCGCTACAAGCTCTCGACGGCCGTTCACCTGGAGACGAAACTGGCGGCGGCGCGGGCACTCGGTGCGTTCGGCTATGACGACGGACTGGTTTTGGCGTTGCACGCGTTGGCGTCTCCGCCCGTTCGTGATAACGATCCGGAGGATACGCCCCAGCGGCAGAGTTTGCGGATCGAGCAGATGGCGTGCGCGGCGCTGGGGGCGATCGGAAGTGAGGACGCCGTGCCCGAGCTGAGCCGGGTGATGAACGAAGCGAAGGATCCGCGGGTGCGCGTGTCGGCGGCCCGGGCGATACTGCGTATTCTCGCCAAGCGCGACGCGCAGCCGCTTCCTTGGGGCTCGGGCGGCGAGCCGGAGTAGACGGTCATGCGGTGGATATCGCTGCTGCTTCTGGTTCTCGTGGTGGTGACGTTTCAGTCGGCGCTCGCGCCGCACATGGCGATCTGGGGAGCGCGTCCCGATCTGATCCTTCTGGTGGTCGTGTTCTTTGCGATGCACGCACCGTGGCGCGATGCGATCATCGCGGCGTGGGTGCTCGGGGCGGCCGCCGACCTGATGACGATCGAGCGGTTCGGTCTGCTGTCGTTGACGTATGCGATGGCGGCGCTGCTCGTGGCGTCGGCGCGAGAATATCTGTTTCGCTACAACGCGTTCAGCCAGTTCGTGGTGACGGCGTGCGCGGCGAGTTTCGTGGGGCTTTGGCTATTGATCTATCGGAGTCTGATGTACGCGCCGGGGGTGTCGCTGTGGTCCGACGCGTTGATCTCGCTGGTGGTGGCGCCGCTGTACACGGCCTTCTTCGCGCCGGTCGTTCAGGGCGTCATGCTGGTGATTCTCGGATGGTTCGGGCTCACGCCGCCGCGCTACACGTTCAGCGGCTTGCACAAGCTGGAGGCGGGGCGTGTTTGAGTCGCGGCTCAAGTTCCTGTTGATCGCGTTCACCGCCGGGCTCCTGGTCATTCTGGTTCGTCTGACGGACCTTCAGATCGTTCACGCGTCGTACTACCGCCAGCGGGCGGAGCGCTCGTTGATCCTTCGGCCGAAGCCGTTGCCGTTCGTGCGCGGGCGGATCGTCGACCGGCGCGGCGAGGTGCTGGTCGCCGACGAGCCGTGTTGGGACTTGACGATCGACTACGACGCGATCGCGGCCGACATCGGCAACGACAAGAAGGCGCTCGGGCGGCTGGCGCGCGAATGGCATCAAGCCGGCGCGGTGCCGCGCGGCCTGACGGGCGCGGCGCTCACGGCGTCACTAAAGAACGAACTTGCGGACATGTGGGGCGACATCGACTCATTCCTGCTCGAGCACTGGTATCGCGCGGAGCAGTCGTCGCGCGAGCGATGCCAGGAGATCTACAAGCGGGTCAGCGCGATACGGGAGGCGGTCGCCCGGCGGCGGGGGTTTGACGCGGCCGTGCGCGAGGAGAAGGTGGCGCACACGTTGATGCCGGCGCTCGACGCGCAGCAGCAGATCGCCGCACGGGAGCGGTTCGAGCGGTATCCGTGGATTCGCGTCGAGCGGTCGTCGGTGCGACGTTATGCGCCGGGGACCGAGGCCATGGCCCATCTACTCGGGCGCACGGGGCGCGTGTCACCGGATGACATCGAGAACGATCCGAACGCGGAAGATCCGTTTGCACGCTACGAGGGCGATGAGGCTCTCGGCGTGAGCGGGGTGGAGCGGCTGGCGGAGCCGATCCTGCGGGGTCGGCGCGGCCAGATGGTGACGGATCGGGACGGCAAGCTCGTGCCGTCCGAAACGATCGATGCGCAGAACGGACGCGACGCGGTGCTCACCATCGATGCGCGGCTGCAGCGCCGCCTGTACGACGTGTTGGGTGAGACCGTCCAGGAGATTCCGGCATCGAGCGGCGGCGCGATTGTCGTGTTGGACGCGCAGACGCGCGAAGTGCTGGCGCTCGTATCGTATCCCGGCTACGACCCGAACCGGTTCGACGAGGACTACGCCGCCCTTCGCGACGACACGACGCGGCTGCCGCTTCGCTTTCGGGCGGTGGCCAACCGCTACGCGCCGGGGTCGACGATCAAGCCGCTGGTGTGTCTGGGCGGGCTCGCCTACGGTGTCATCACGCGGCACACGACGGTGAATTGCACAGGCTATCTGTTCCCGAACCAGCACGACCGGTGGCGCTGCTGGCAGATTCACGGTTCGTCCGCGCGCATGGCGCACGGCCCGGTCAACGTCGTCAGCGCCCTGAAGGGTAGCTGCAACATCTTCATGTATCACCTCGGTCAGGACATGGGCGTCGACATGCTGTGCAGTGTGTTCGACATGGTCGGCATCGGCCGGTTGACGGGCATCGGGCTGGCCGAAGAGGTGCCGGGCATCAACCCGACGCCGAGCTGGCTCGAGACCTACAAGAATATTCGCCCGACGCCGGGGCTCGCGCGGCTCTACGCGATCGGGCAGGGTGAGGTGTCGCTCACGCCGATCCAGGTCGCCAACATGATGGCGACGTATGCCACGGGCATGTACGGCGGGCTGACGCTGGTCGGCTCGGGCGACAAGACGCCGATAAACCAGATGCCGGGCGATCCGAAGGACTGGCTGGCCGTTCGCCGGGGCATGTACGGCGTGGTCAACGCGCCGGACGGCACGGCCTATCGGCAGGCGCACTTCGAGAATCCACGCTACGTGCTGATCGGCAAGACCGGCTCGGCCACCGCGTATCCCTGGCCGACGGCGTACGACGCGAAGTTCGTCGACGAAGACGGCATGGAGCACACCGAGCGAGTGCCGGCCGGCTCCCTGAGCGATGCGATGGAGCGATTGCGCCGCCTGCATCCCGAAGCGACGTTCGATCCGAACGACATCACCGTGGCGGCAAGGTGGCCGACGGTGCCGCCGACTTCCGGCGAGCACCATTCGCACGCGTGGTTCGCCGGCTATTTGCAGGCCAGGCATCCCGACGGAAGCCCGGACTGGTCGATCGAGCCGCGGATCGCCTTTGCCGCGTTGGTCGAGTTCGGCGGAAGCGGCGGACGCACGAGCGGGCCGTTGGCGAAGAAGATTGCGTCGGCGGTGCTCGAGATCTTCGGCGACGATCTGGAAATCCCGGCGCAGGTGGTGGGAGGGCGTACGCCTTGAGGCGGTCGATCACCAACCTGACGCGCCCGGGCTGGGCGATCATGGCGGCCGCGACCGTGCTGGCGCTGATCGGGCTCGCGTCGGTGTACGTGACGGACACGCACTACGTCGCGGGGAACGACGGGCCGATCAACGCGGCCAAGCAGTGCGTGTTCATCGCGATCAGCCTCTTGATGTTCGCCACGATCGTGCGCCTCGGATACGAAAGGATCGCGCAATCGTCGTATGTGCTGTGCGGGCTGGCGGTGGTGGCGCTGGTGCCGCTTCTGGTGGCGAAGGTGCTGCACGCGGACTTCGGCGGGCTGACGTCCCCGCGAAACGGCGCGTATCGATGGATTCACCTGCCGGGGTTTCAGTTTCAGCCGTCGGAGGTGTTCAAGATCGCCTATGTGCTGGCGCTGGCGTGGTACCTGCGGTATCGCAAGAACTACCAGCGGTTTACGGGATTGTGCGTGCCGTTTGCGCTGTCGGCCGTGCCGCTTGCGCTCATCCTGCTGGAGCCGGACCTGGGGACGGTGCTGCTGCTGGTGCCGGTGTTGTTTTCGATGCTCTTTCTAGCGGGTGCCAGGAAGCGACACCTGGTCGTGATCGGCCTGGTGGGGATGGCGGCCGTGCCGCTCGCGTGGAACTCGCTCAAGCCGTATCAGCGGTTGCGGGTGACGGCCGTGCTCTTGCAGTCCGAGGAGCTGCGCCACAAGGTGATCGAGCACCCGGAGAAATACACGTTTCTGGCCACGAAGCGGCAGGCGCTGGAGTGGGCGGCCAGCAGCGGGTATCAGCTCGTTCACTCGAAAAACGCGGTGGGCAGCGGCGGGCTGTTTGGCAACGGCTGGGGTCGGGGCGTCTACGTCAGCCATGAGCTGTTGCCCGATCGCCACAACGATTTCATCTTCGCGATCATCTGCCATCAATGGGGGCTGGTGGGGGCGATGGTGGTACTGCTGTGCTATCTGGTGATCGTGGCCGCGGGGCTGCACATCGCGTCGGCGACGGCCGAGCCCTTCGGGCGGCTGCTCGCGGTGGGGGTCGTGACGCTGGTGGCGGCGCAGACGATGGTGAACATCTGCATGGCGCTGGGGATGTTGCCGATCACGGGGATGACGCTGCCGTTCGTGTCGTACGGTGGCACGAGTTTCATCACCTGCATGATGGCGATGGCGCTACTCATCAGCGTATCGCAGCATCGGCCGTTCTTGCTGGCGGACAAGCCCTTCGAGGAACCGGTGGACCCGTCGATCCGCGTGCCGATCTGGCCCCAGGACAAGGCGCGGACCAAGGCCGTCGGACATTCCGGCGGCGGCGGATCGTCTGCGACGCTTGCGCTGAAGACGCCGTAGTTCTCCCCCGCCCGCGGGGAGGGGGTTGGGGGGAGGGCTGTATACAACGAATATGCGTGGCCGGCGCTCTCCTAGTTCATGGGCGTTACTACTCACGCGTCGCCTCACTCTGACGCTCTTCCGGCAGGGGAGGAACTGAGTGTGGCGCGCCGCACTCTGGGCAGCGATCGCTTACAGACCCGATGAGGCAGTAGCCGCATTTCGCACAGCGATGTGGGTCGCTTTGGCTTCGTGGTGCAAAATGCACACCGGCGAATCGCAGGGCGATGATCGTCATGACGCCTATTGCGCCCAGCGACGGGATGATGCATACCGTCGAACCCCATTCGGCGTCGACGATGAGGGCACGCCAAAGCAGGAGCCAGGCTATTGATGTAACCATGGCGGACCATTCCCAGTCATCTCGCTCGCTTTTCGCGAGGACGTATGTGGCCAGCGCAAGCACGACCACCAGTAGCGTAACGTACGGCCAGAATCGCACGTACCACCACGTCAGCAAGGGAATCAACATGGCGGTCAGAAGGGCCGCCAGGGAGCAAACGCTCGCGATGAGGAGCAGTCGCTGCCAGCGTCGCAGCCAGATCGCATCCACATAAAATGGATCTCGTTTGGACATCTTGCTGCTCGCACCATTGCGTGATCGAACGTCGCGGCGGGTGGAGCCCGCCCTACCTGCACGTCGAGGCCGCTTGTAGGGTCCGCTGTGCGGACCAGAGCGGACGCGTGTGCGCATCCTTTAGCTGATCGTGCCATGCCGTGACATTAATGGCTCCGCCGACCCTCCCCCAGCCCCTCCCGAGGGGAGGGGGGTTATCGCATCGCCAACTTGCGGCGCATATGGCGGATCAGGACGGAGAGCAGATACACCCCACCGGCGCTGAGGACGATGGCCGACTCCGGGCTGATGCGCGTCCCGTAGACCGCGATGCGCGGTACGGTGGTGACGACGGCCGCGAGGATCGTCGACACCACGATGAGCGGTGCCATCCGCGCGACGTGATGCGCCGCGGTCGCGGCCGGCAGGGTGAGCAAAGCGATCACCAGAATCAATCCGACGACCTGAATCAGACAGATCACGGTCAGGGCCACCAGACTCAACAAAAGTACGTTGAGCCACGTGACGTTGACGCCCTGCAGCTCGGCCTGTTGCCGGTCGAGGCAGATCGCCAGCAGCCGTTTGTAGAACACCACGACCGTCACGATGATCAGCAGGTTGAGCACGAGCATCATCTCGACCTCACCGTCGGTGACGTAGACGATATTGCCGAACAGGTAGCTCATCAGCTCGGTCTGGTAGCCGGGGGTGTACTTGATCAGCAGGATGCCCGCCGCCATGCCCACCGCCCACAGCGCCCCGATCAACGTGTCGAGGCGCTCGGCCACCCGCTCGTGGAGCAGTCCGATGATGACGGCCGCGAGCAGTGCCGACACGACGGCACCGTGCAGCGGGTGCAGCCAGCCCCACGACTCGGGGTAGACGCTGGCGAGAAAGATGGCCGCACCGATCCCGCCGACGGCCATGTGCGCGATCGCCCCGCTCAAAAAGACGATCCGCCGGGAGATCACGTAGGGCCCCATTACGCCGCACGACACGCTTGCCAGCAGCCCGGCACAAAGTCCGGTCAGCAGGAAGGGGTTGACCGACATGTCATTGAAGAACTGCATCAATCTCCCTTACGGCGGCCCGGCCGGTTCCACGTGCCCGCAATGTTCGTCGTGGTGAACCACCTGCACGTGTCCGTGGTACATCTGCGCGACGATCTCGTCGGAAATCTCGTGCGCGGCGTGGACGGTGACCGTGCGGCTCAAACACGCCACGCGCTTCAGGTGCGACGAGACGAACGAGATGTCGTGGCTGACCATGACGATGGGCAGCGTTTCGTTGAGCTTCTTGAGCAAATCAATCAGGCCGCGTTCCATGTGGGCGTCGACGCCGGTGGTCGGCTCGTCGAGCAAGAGCAGGTCGGCGTCGGCGGCCAGGGCCCGGGCGATCAGCACGCGCTGCCGCTGTCCGCCGGAGAGGCTGCCGATCGGTCGTTTCTCGAGATCCTCGGTGTTCGTGCGACGCAGGGCATCGCGTGCCACCTCCACGTGCGCCTTGCCGAACAGCGGACCCCAGCGCGACCGCGAGAGACGCCCCATGAGGACGACGTCGAGCACGTCGGCCGGGATCGACGGGTCGACCTGAGCGTGCTGCGGCACGTAGCCCACGCGGGTGCGGGCGCGGTGGGGCGATTGCCCGAAGACGCGGACCGAGCCGCGCTGGGGCGTGAGCAGTCCGAGGATCATCTTGAGCAGGGTGGTCTTGCCGCCGCCGTTGGGGCCGATGACGCCGAGAAAGTCGCGGGGTTCGATGCGGAGGTCGACGTCTTCGAGCACGGGGGGTACGCCCGCTTCGGGCTGGTAGCCGAAGGTCAGGCCGCGAATTTCGACGACGGGTTCGGTGTTCATGCTCTTGCGGCCGGGGTCGTGCGGCAACTGCCGCCGGCGTTACTTGTACGAGTCCGCGATTGCGCGTGCCATCTTCTCGAGGTTCGCGGCGACGTCCGCTGCCAGTGGATCGGCGGCCTCCACCCGGCCACCGATCGAATCGGCGATGGCCTTGGCGGCTCGACCGGTGATCTGCGGCTGAACGAACACGATTTTGGCGCCTTCTTTTCTGGCTAGTCGCTGAAGCTCGGTCAGCTCGGAGTCGGTTGGCTCCTTGCCGTCGATCTCGACGGGAATCTGCCTCAGGCCGTACTCGTCGCAAAAATACCCCCAAGCGGGGTGAAAGACAAAGAATGCGTTGCCCTTGTACGGCGCCAGGATCTGTCGGATCAGTTTGTCTAAAGTGTCCAGTTTCCCCAAAAGCGCAGCAAGGTTCGCCTTGTAGGCGTCGGCGTGGGTCGGGTCGACCTCCTTGAGTGCCTGGGCGACGGTCCGGGCCTCGCGGGCGAGGAGCTTGGGGGCCAGCCAGATGTGCGGATCCTTGCCGGACGCGTGCTCGTGATGGTGTGCGTCGTCGTGTACGTCGGGCGCGTCCATGTCGCGGAGGGTAATGCCGTCGCGAAGGTCGACCATACGAACGCGGTCAGCCTGGCGAATGGCCCTGAACCAAGTGTCGTTTTCCAGCGGAATGCCGATGCGGAAGTAGAGTTTGCATCGCATGACCTCGCTGACCTGGCGGTCGGTCGGCTGGTAGCTGTGCGGGCTCTCGCCGGGCCCGACGAGGGTGATGACGCGTACGTGGTCACCGCCGATCTGCCGCACGAGCCACGCCTGGGGCACGATGCTGACGGCCGCCGTGATCTGTGCGTCGTCCCCGGCATGAGCGGGGCAAGTCGCCACGGCAAGCAGGATCGCCGGCAGCACAGCCGCCGCGATCCGGGACGCTTGCGATCGTGCTGAGTACATGGTGAGCTCCGACGACTTTGTGCGGACGGGTTATGGCACCAAGTGGGCCGCGGTGTCAATCGGGTCGAACCGGGTCGTGCGGCCACACCGGTTCCGCGGGCCCACCTGTTGGTTACGTGATCGATGGCCTGTTGGTTCGTCGGGCGCGTCGGAAGGGTTTTTTGCGATGCGGGCCGCGGCGTGACGGCGGTCGCGGCCGGATCGTCTACTCGGGCTGCCGCCCCTGGCGCAACTGCTTCAGCCAGGTGGTGATGACGCCGGGAACGTATTGGCCTTCGCTGGCGATCGGGCTACCGGGGACGACGCCGAGGGCACCGACGGCCTCCTCGACGCGGGCTTCGAGCTTGTGGAGGAAGGGCTCGAAAGCGGGGCGCGTGTCCAGGCCGAGGTCGCGAACCACGCGGGATTGGAGCAGGGCGTACTGGGCGGGGGGCGCGTAGCCCAGCATGGCGGCGATCATGTCCGAGAGGATGATCATCAGGCGCTCCTTGCGTAGCGGATCGTCCTCTTCGGGATAGGCGTGGTGACTCGACACAATGGCCTTGAGGGTGTTGGGCATTTTCCAGGATTCCGCGACGAGTTCCCCGAACTCCTGGTGGGCTTCGTGGCAGAGGTAGTCGAACGTTTGGGCATCGACGGGCCGATGAGCGAGCTTTTGAAACTCCTCGACGAACCGCAGGACGATCACGTTTCCGATGTCGTGCATGAGCCCGAGAAGGGAGGCCTCTTCCTCGTCGGTGTTGAGGAGCGTAGCGAGGGATCGCATGATCTGAGAACCGGCCAGCGACTGATACCATACGAGTGCGGCCAGCTCGTTGTCCGTGCCCTTCCGGCCGAACATCGCCGCGCGCATCGACTGGTTGAGAACGCACGTCCGAACGGCCTTGGTGCCAAGTCGTGTCACTGCGGCCTGGAGGGTCGTGGCCTGGTGCAGGCCCCGGTAGAGGACGCAGTTGGCCATGCGGATGATTTCCGCGGCGACGACTTGGTCATCGGCGATTTCCTTGGCGACATCCCTGAGGCTGGACTTACCATCACCCAGCCTGGCGAGCACGCGTTCCGCGACGCTGGGTAGCGGCGGCATGGCCAGATCGTGTCCGTCGAAGTGTTCGACGAGCGTGTTCTCAAGGGCCCGCGCGTCGGTCGACTGGGCCGGCATGGCCGGATCGATCGGCTCCACTCGGGTGACGCCTTCGGGCGTCCACCACGGGATGTCGTTGGCGGCGGATTGGTCAGGGTCATCCGCGCCGACGAGGGTAGCGACGTGCGAACCGGTCGGGGTCGCCGCGCCACCCAATGGGCCTGGGCGGGCGTGGGCGCCCGACGTCTCCAGGGGGGTGGCGTCGGGTATCAATTTGTTCAGGAACCAGTCGATGAGACCCATGCCGGTCAGTCCTTACCTTGAGCGAGAGGCGAGCCGGATCACGAGGCGCGGCATCCCATGGCGGCACGCGACCTCGTCCATCCAACGGAGCGGACACCGCTCTTATCGACCGTCGACGTGGGTGGGTTTCGTCGCACGGCCGACACAATCGCGCCCCCGGGCCTTCGGGGCGCCGGTCCGATAGTGTGGCGTCGGGTGGACCGCCGCTGTGACGCCGGCCGGGCCGGCGGTTAGACTGTGGGGTTGTGGTGACGCAACGGCGGGTCAGCTTGGTCATTCCGGGTCGGGACTGTGTGTCGACCGTGAGACAATGCCTAGGGGCGGTGGTGCCGCTGTTGGATGCCGATTCTCTGGGCGAAATTCTCTTTGTTGATGACGGATCCGTCGACGGCACGGTCGAGGCGGTGCGCGCGTTTCCTGTGACGCTGATATCGGGATCGGGGCGCGGGGCCGGCGCGGCGCGAAACCTGGGAATCGCTGAGGCGCGGTTCGAGCTGGTGTGGTTCGTGGATTCTGATTGCGTGGCCGAAGCCGGGGCGTTGGCGGCGCTACTTCCTTTTCTGGACGATCCGCGTGTCGGTGGGGTCGGCGGCACGTACACCAACGCCGTTCCGGACTCGCTCTTGTCGTGTCTGGTCCACGAGGAGATCGTGGAACGACACTTGGCGATGCCGGAGAAGGTGGATTTTCTGGCGACGTTCAACGTGCTGTATCGCAAGTCGGTGTTGGACGAGGTCGGGGGTTTCGACGAGCGGTTCCTGAAGGGCCAGGACGCGGAGCTGTCATTTCGCGTGCAGGAGGCGGGCTACGGTCTTCGGTTCACGCGCGCATCGCGGGTAGCGCACTTTCACCTGAGCCGATGGATGCCGTACCTTCGGGTGCAAGGCAAGCAGGGCTATTGGCGCGTCCGGCTTCACTTGTCGCACCGCGGGCACGCGATGGGGGATTCGTACAGCAGCGCGGTGGATCATGCGCAGCCTCCGCTGGCGGTGCTTTCTCTTGCGATGCTGCCGTTCGTGCTGACGGACGGGTGGGTGTGGCTGCCGCTGGTGCCGGTGGCGCTCCTTCTCTTGGCCACACTGCCGATGACGCTGCGCATCGTGCGGCGCAAGCGTAAGGTTCTCTACCTGGCGTATGCGTGGATGAGTTTCGTGCGTGCGTACGCGCGCGGGCTCGGTTTGACGGCCGGGACGTTGGCGTACCTGAAGGATTCCGTATGGGGGCAGTCGGCTGGAAGCGGGAGGAGCGCGCGTGCCGCGACGCAACAAGAAGAAGAAAGCCGATCGTAAGGCGGATGCGGCCGGGTCAGTTGCACTTCGGCGCGGGCGCGGCGCGAGCGGCGTGCGCGACGTGTTCTGGCCGATGGTGTTGGTCGTGGCGACGGTGCTGGTCTACGCGGACAGTTTCGATGGCGCGTTCGTGTATGACAACGTGCGTCACATCGTCGAAAACGAGCAGATTCGGACGCTGTTTCCGCCGTGGCACCTGCTGGCGAGCCGCCGTCCGGTGGTCGAGCTGTCGCTGGGTGTCAACTACGCGGCCGGCGGATTGGCGCCGTGGGGCTATCATTTGTTCAACGTTTTCGTTCACGTGTGCGCCGGAATGCTCTTGTTCGGGGTGCTGGCGCGAATCCTCGCCGACAGTCGTCGCGCGCAGGGCGTGCGCGATGCGGCCCGGCCACTCGCATTTTGCTGCGCGCTGTTGTGGCTCGTACACCCGCTTCAGACGCAGAGCGTGACGTACATCATTCAGCGCGGCGAATCGCTGATGGGGCTGTTTTATCTGGCGACGTTGTATGGCGTGGTGCGTGGTGCGGCGTCGAGCAGGCCGTGGCGGTGGTATGCGTGTGCGATTGTCGCCTGCGCGCTGGGGATGTGCAGCAAGGCGGTGATGGTCACGGCGCCGGTGGTCGTGCTGCTCGTGGACGCGCTGCTTCTTGCGGACGGGCTTCGCGACGCGCTACGGAAGCGGTGGGTTTTGTACCTCGGTTTGGCGGCGACGTGGCTGCTTCTCGTGGCGCTGGGGATCGCGGGAAGCGTTCTGAACCCCGGCAACAGGACGGCGACCGTCGGGTTCGGTAGTCCGAATGTCACGTGGTGGCATTATTTGCTGACGGAACCCTGGGTGCTGCTTCGGTATCTGCGTTTGTCGGTGTGGCCGGCGGGGCAGTGTCTGGATTACGGTTGGCCGCTGACTAAATCGCTCGGGCCGGCCATCGTGCCGGGCGTGGTGGTCATGGGGCTGTTGCTGACGACGGTCGTGCTGTTCGTGCGGCGTCATCCGATGGCCGCGGCGGGCGTGTGGTTTTTTCTCATCCTGGCGCCGACATCGAGCTTCATTCCGATTCAGGACCCCATTTATGAACATCGGATGTACCTGCCGCTCGCGGCGGTGGTGGTGCTGATTGTCGTGGGGGCGTTTGCGTTGTTGCGGCGGCGCGTGGGCGTCGCGGCCGGTAGGTACGTGGTGATGGGTTCGGTTGTCGCGGCGATTGTGTTGGGTGTCGTGGGTGCGGCGCGGAACAGGGTCTATGCCACGCCGCTGGCTACGTGGCGCGACGTGGTCACGAAGCGGCCGGAGAACGCGCGGGCGCATTACAACCTGGGTCGCGAGCTTCAGAAGGCCGGGTCCGAAGCGGAGAGTCTGCGCGAGTACGAGCGAGCGTTGGCGCTGAATCCGTCGTTCGCGTTGCCGTACAACAACGTGGGACTGGCGAGGCTGAAAGCGGGCCGATTGGACGAGGCGGAGAAGCTGTTTCGAAAGGGAATTTCGCTGAAGCCGGACTTTCCGGAGGCGATGGCGAATCTCGCTTCGATTCTGCTCCATCGCGGCCGGCTCGACGAGGCGCGGACGCTTCTAGCGAGGGTGATTGCCCTCGATCCAAGCAACGCGCGTGCCCACAACAATTTGGGGTTGGTCTACGCGCGATCGCAGGAGTTTGCGAAAGCGATCACCGAGTTTGAGGCGGCGTTGGCGTGCGACCCGAGCTTGCCGACGGTGAACTACAACCTCGGGCAGGCGCTGGCGGATTCGGGAAGGTTCGCGGCGGCAGCCAAGCATTTTGCGCGCGAGTTGGAGGTCAATCCGAAACACCCCAAGGCGGCGATGATGCTCGAGGCGGCGAAGCGCCGGGCGGCGGGGGGGTAGCACGGTCGGCTCGATGCTACGCAAACGCCTTCGTGTTGGTCCGCACAGCGGACCCTACGAACCTAACGCCTTCGTGTTGGTCC